>Ga0308159_1003998_pt1 | contig 13998 bp, 9 predicted proteins | sample PhyCR1_FD_201040 | JGI IMG/M metagenome (GOLD analysis project Ga0308159, IMG submission 201040) | Phyllosphere microbial communities from UC Gill Tract Community Farm, Albany, California, United States - DLSLC.R1 | ecosystem: Host-associated > Plants > Phyllosphere > Unclassified | place: USA... | reverse complement strand
TATCGGCGATACCGATGACGGCACTGGTCTGCACCACATGGTATTCGAGGTTGTGGACAACGCTATCGACGAAGCCCTCGCTGGCCACTGTTCCGAGATTCTTGTCACTATTCATGCGGATAACTCCGTATCCGTTCAGGATGACGGCCGCGGTATTCCAACCGGTATTCATGAAGAAGAAGGCATTTCAGCCGCAGAAGTCATCATGACCGTGCTGCACGCCGGCGGTAAGTTTGACGATAACTCATACAAAGTGTCCGGCGGCCTGCATGGCGTAGGCGTATCGGTAGTCAATGCGCTGTCTGAAAAGCTGGAGTTGGTTATCCGTCGTGAAGGTAAGGTTCACGAGCAAACCTACGTCCACGGCGAACCGCAGACCCCGTTGAAAGTCGTGGGCGAGACTGGGCAGACCGGTACAACCGTACGTTTCTGGCCGAGCTTCCAGACCTTTACCAATCAGACCGAATTCGAGTACGACATTCTGGCCAAGCGCCTGCGCGAACTGTCGTTCCTGAACTCCGGCGTGGCCATCCGCCTGCACGACAAGCGCGATGACAAGCAGGACCATTTCCACTACGAAGGCGGTATCAAGGCGTTCGTGGAATACCTGAACAAGAACAAAAACCCGATTCACCCCAATGTCTTCTATTTCTCGACTGTAAAAGACGACATCGGCGTTGAAGTCGCGCTGCAATGGAATGACGGTTTCCAGGAAAACATCTACTGCTTTACCAACAATATTCCACAGCGCGACGGCGGGACTCACCTGGTCGGTTTCCGTACCGCGATGACCCGTACCCTGAACGCGTACATGGATAAAGAAGGCTACAGCAAGAAATCCAAAATCAGCGCCACCGGTGACGATGCCCGTGAAGGCCTGATTGCCGTGGTTTCCGTCAAGGTTCCGGATCCGAAGTTCTCGTCCCAGACCAAAGACAAGCTGGTGTCATCGGAAGTGAAATCAGCGGTTGAAACCCTGATGAACGAAAAACTGGTCGATTATCTGATGGAAAACCCGGGCGACGCGAAAATCGTGGTCGGGAAAATCATCGATGCGGCCCGTGCGCGTGAAGCGGCGCGTAAAGCCCGTGAAATGACTCGCCGTAAAGGCGCGCTGGATTTGGCCGGTCTGCCGGGCAAACTGGCCGACTGTCAGGAACGCGACCCGGCTCGCTCCGAACTGTATTTAGTGGAAGGGGACTCCGCGGGCGGCTCTGCCAAGCAGGGACGTAACCGCAAGAATCAGGCCATTTTGCCGCTGAAAGGTAAAATCCTGAACGTCGAGAAAGCACGTTTCGACAAGATGCTTTCTTCACAGGAAGTCGCCACGCTGATTACGGCGCTGGGCTGCGGCATTGGCCGTGACGAGTACAATCCCGACAAACTGCGCTATCACAGCATCATCATCATGACCGATGCCGACGTCGATGGTTCGCACATCCGTACTTTGCTGCTGACCTTCTTCTATCGTCAGATGCCTGAAATCGTTGAGCGCGGCCACATCTTCATCGCTCAGCCACCGCTGTACAAGGTGAAAAAAGGCAAGCAGGAACAGTACATCAAAGATGACGAAGCGATGGATCAGTATCAGATCTCCATCGCAATGGACGGCGCGACGCTGCACACCAACGCCAGCGCGCCTGCTCTGGCTGGCGAGCCGCTCGAGAAGCTGGTGGCCGAGCACTACGCGGTGCAGAAAATGATTGGCCGCATGGAGCGTCGTTATCCGCGTGCGCTGCTCAACAATCTGGTGTATCAGCCAACGCTCGGCGAAGCCGACCTGAACGATCAGGCCAAGGTGCAGCAGTGGATGGAGCAGCTGGTTAACCTGCTGAACGAAAAAGAGTCACACGGCAGCAGCTACAGCGCTATCGTGCGTGAAAACCGCGAACGTCAGATTTTCGAACCGGTACTGCGTATTCGTACGCACGGCGTCGATACCGACTATGATCTCGATTTCGAATTCATCCACGGTGGCGAATACCGCAAACTGTGTGCGCTCGGCGAAAAGCTGCGCGGTCTTATCGAAGACGGTGCCTTCATCGAACGTGGCGAGCGTCGTCAACCGATTACCAGCTTCGAACAGGCGCTGGAATGGTTGGTGAAAGAGTCCCGCCGTGGTCTGTCCGTACAGCGTTATAAAGGTCTGGGCGAAATGAACCCGGAGCAGCTGTGGGAAACGACCATGGATCCTGACCAGCGCCGCATGCTGCGCGTCACCATCAAGGATGCGATTGCCGCTGACCAGCTGTTTACCACCTTGATGGGCGACGCCGTTGAACCACGTCGTGCCTTCATTGAAGAGAACGCCCTGAAAGCCGCGAACATCGATATCTAATCGTCCGGCCTTTTGTTCTCACCTGAAATCCGAAGCGGGCAGTCGCTTCGGATTTTTTTTCGTCCATTTTTCGGTTTTCCGTCGAGTGCACTTCCAAAAGGAGGCGAGTAGGCTAAAGCGAGAGGAGATGTTCTTAATTACAGGGAGGTCGTCGCTATGCCGAGAATAGTCCCGCACGCCATTTTGCCGGTGAAAACGGCGGGAGAAGTGAAGGGCAGAGATTTTTTTACCTTGAGTGGCAAGTCGCAGCGGTTATCTCTGCAAGACGTCGGCAATGCGAGTGTCCAGCCCACAAGCCTGAAAGGGTCAACGCCCCGGATGAAAGGTACACTGCTGATGAGCGCACTGGGACTCGGCGCGGCGGCCTGTTTGCCCCCCGTCGCGGCGACCGCCGGCAGGCAAACTGCCCTGCAAACGGGAGGCGACCGCACATTCCGGCGTGATGACGGCGGCCATCCGCTACTGCCCCGGTACGCGTTTTCGGGTTATGCGCCGCCCTTGACATTTCGCGCGCAACCTCGGGCAGCGTTGCCCTCCGCCGCACTTTCCCACTCACCGCACGCGATAAAAAAATCTTTTCGCGGCGCGATAAGCTCTTCGACAGCTCGCCACTCGTCCAACACGACAACGACGCTTTTTTCTCTTGCAAACAGTAAGTTGCCTTCTCTTTCACGCAGACAGGACGAGAAAGGCAGAACGACAGCACGTAGACAGGCGAGAGAGGCAAAGGCGGCGAGAAACGAGGGCGATATACGCTATTGGCGCGCACTTTCACCCTCGCAGGCAGGCACAACGAATGACGTTTATGCGCAAAACGACACCGTATCGGCGGGCTTCGAAACCGCCGTTTCGGGCCATCACTGGCTGGAGGCATTACGTGATGTCAGCCGCTACTGTCAGGATTATCCGCCCACAGGCTATGTCTCTCTGGCCACCAATCGCCTCGAGTCGGCCCGTATTCTCTACAGCATGTATGAACAGGCAAAATGGGCTGATGAGCGTTTATTTAGCTTTATCAATCAGCAGCTTGATCCTGCGCAACCCGGTTATTCCGCGCCGTTTGCACGAAAGATTCTTCGCGTGGAGAGCGCACTCTATTATGTGCAGTCGAGGATAATCGGTTGGGACTTAACGCCCGCTGCGCCCGACTTCGAACCGCGATTTCTGGCCGCGCACGCCGAACGGGGGCTGATTTTTACGCCGGAAACGATAATCGATTTTTACCTCGCGCAGTTTAACGTGCTGACCCGCGCGCCCGCCAAACCGTTCAAAACCCGAAATCAATTGAACGACCTGACGCACTATTATGCGCAGTTCACTGAGTATCTTAACCACCATGCGCTCGACGATGTGGTCGCCGTCGTGGCGCAAACCACGGCCTACATGGGCATCAGTGCGCTGGATTTGGAACGCGCATTCACCCCGCTTTTTTCGGCAAGGATAGGCCATTATCGAAGCGCATTGCTTCCCCAGACGGGCGCAAAAAGCCGCGCTTTCGAAGCCGGTTCGTTTATTTTTATCTTTCGCGGGCACTCGGGAAAACGCTATGCCGCCAGTAACTGGGGCGCGCAACTGGCAGTGGCCGAGATAAGTCGGCTCCTGCCAGAAAGCGGAGTCACCGCCATCCGTGCGCTGGCCGACAGCAAGATTATCGCGGCGGACTGGCTGCCGGTCGAGGCCCTTGTTGCCGCGCTCTGGCCCGGCATATCGACGCTAAACGCTGGCAAGCTGATGATAATGAGGAAGTATAAACATACGCTGCAATTTAATGTCACAGAACCCACTCTCTTCGAAGCCCTGATCGCCATTCAGTATCAGGTCGTCAAAGACTATATTGCAGCCTGGCGTGACCAGCATCTCGATAAAAATCTGGGGGAAAAATTTCTCTCTTTTGTGCCGTTTTATGACACGGTGCAGCGAAAGATAAAGGATTCGGCTTATCACCCCACGCTTGGCGAGCTGGCGTTTGACCTGTTTGATCTCGGCATTACGCTGCTTGCGCTGGGCATTCCGCTCATCAAGCTGGGAGCGCGCGGCATCAAGATTGGGATGGCGACGATGAAAGCCGGGCGGGCGGCCGGTATGAGCGGAAAACTGTTGCAGCAGCAGGTTTTTTCCGCCGTCAGACCCCTTGTTAACCAGATGGGCAGAGTGACCGGCAGAGAAATCGCGGGTTTTGTGCTTCCGCCGTTCGATTTGTTGCGACTGATCCGTAAACCTCTGGTCAACGGCGGACGCAGGTTTTATCACACATTAAGAACCGCACTACCCAAGCGCTGTAAACGCGGCATTTGGGGCACCTGCTTTCCCCATACGCGCCACGTCGCCGCTTTTGACGTTAATGAGTGGGAAGCCATGATAGGCCATCTGGTTTACGACCCGGCCAGCTGGAAGGGATCGCTGATACCGCGCGCCTATCGCCACGAATATATCCGCCGTTTCATCGCGCTGTCGGCAGATCAGAAAGAGGCGCTGCGCAGTTGGTCCTATGTGCCGTGGCAGAAGCATTACCTCAATTATCCGCAGAAAAAAAGCTGGCCCGCAGGCACCAGCAACAAGAATTTCGAGCTGAACAATGCGCTGCTGAGTCATCATCCTCGGGCCGATATGTTGCTTGCCGCCAATAATTTAAGCAGTGCACTCAAGGGATTGCCTGAAATGCTCGAGGTGCAGAGTCTGGTCAGAGTCGTGGATATCGGTGAAGAAAATATGCGCCTGTTTCGCGCCGGCGATGTCGTCAGCAATTATCCCGCCTTTATGTCGGCATCGTCGAAGGGCAAACTGGTCAACGTGGCCCTGAGTCGGGGGTTTATGTTTTTTCCGAAATGGCTCAAGCATCCGAATGCCGCGATTGCCATCTACCACATCACTTCGCGCAAGGGTAAGCCGCTTATCAAGCGTTTGACCACTCAAGTAGGCATGGAAGGCGAGTATCTGTTCGACCAGAAAAGCTTTTTTAGAGTGCAGGCAGTGACCAGTCTGTATTTACGCAGTCGAATACGTACCAAAAAGCAGGTATTTTTCATCAAGCTCGAGGAAATAGCCTACGATAACACTCTCAAGGTAAAAAATATTTTTAGCGGCAATCAAATAAAAATCCCCGCCTGATGCCGCCAGAAACCCGAAAAGCCTCCACCGGAATCGATAGCGTCAGGGTCATTATCGACGCGCTTTGTTTCTGGCGTCAGGCGATAAAAACGCGCTAGCATGTTGTTAACTACACACATTCCGAGGACGCTATGGCAATAGAATTGATCGCAATAGATATGGATGGAACATTGCTTAACCCGCAGCATGAAGTCACGCCGGCAGTTAAAAATGCGTTGGCCGCCGCCGTTAAGCAAGGGGTTCAGGTCGTTCTGGCCACGGGCCGACCTTTTATCGGCATCAAGCGCTACCTTCAGGAGCTGGATTTGGAGCAGGCCGGATGTTACTGCATCTCCAATAATGGCGCTCTGGTGCATAACGCCGAAGATGGCAGCATTTTCGCCGAAACCACGCTGGCCTTTAACGATTTTCTCTATTTTGAATCGCTGGCGCGTTTATTGGGTGTGAGTTTTCAGGCGCTGACCTATACCGATCTCTATACCGCGAACCAGGATATTAGCCCGTATACCATTCATGAGGCCTATATTACGGGTATTCCGCTGCATTACCGCAGCGTCGAGCAGATGGATCGCGAGATGCGTTTCCCTAAAGTGATGATGATCGATCATCCCGAAAAGCTGGACCACGCGATTACTCAAATCCCGCATGATGCCAAAGAGCGTTACACCATCATGAAAAGCTCGCCGTACTATCTTGAAATCCTTCACAAGAGTGTGAACAAGGGGCAAGGTGTCAAGAAACTCGCCGAAAAACTGGGGATTGCCCGCGAAAGCATCATGACTTTGGGCGATCAGGAAAATGATATCGCGATGCTGGAATACGCCGGGCTGGGCGTGGCGATGGGCAATGCGCTGGACAGCGTCAAGGCGGTCAGCCAGTTCGTCACCAAAACCAATAGCGAAGACGGCGTAGCGTTCGCCATCGACAAGTTTGTCTTGAATAAATAATGCGGCAATCACGGCTCCCGTGATGACGGCTTGGCCATCACGGAACCGGTAACAAATAGGGATGTAACGTGGCGGGTGAAAAGCAGTTAACTTTTGAGGCGCGGGGTCACCAGCTGACCAATATCAATGTCTGGACGGCAGACAGCCAGTGGCTTGTCTATGATGTTAGGCCAAAAGGCAGCGATTTTAGTGGCGCAACCATTGAGCGCATCAATGTCGGCGACGGGACGGTGGAAACGCTGTATCGGGCCACGCAGGGCGCGCACGTGGGCGTCGTGACCGTCAGTGCCGACGCCGCTCCCCGCTACGTGTTTATTCATGGGCCGGAAAACCCCGATGCGCACTGGAAATACGATTTCCATCACCGTCGCGGCGTCATTCTCGACCCGAAAACCTCGCCACAGCCTGCCACGCTTGATGCCTTTGACATTACTGAACCCTATACGCCGGGCGCGCTGCGCGGCGGGTCGCACGTGCACGTATTCAGTCCCGACGGTTCGCGGGTCAGTTTTACCTATAACGATCACGTCATGCGCGCGCGCGATGCGGCAGAGGATTTACGCAATGTCGGCGTGGCGCTCGCGCATCATCCGGTGGTTGCGGCCAAGGCGCATCCACGAGAATACGACGGTACGCATTTCTGCGTGCTGGTCAGCCAGACCACGGCGACGCCGCAACCGGGCAGCAATCAGATCAATCGCGCCTATGAAGAGGGCTGGATAGGCCAAAACGGATACAAAAAAGCCGACGGAAAGCCACAGCGCTGGGCATTGGCTTTCATCGGCGACACGGTATCGGCGACGGGAGAAAAGCTGCCGGAAGTGTTTGTCGTCGACCTTCCTGCCGATGACAAGGCGCTTACCCAGGCGGGTGATTTTCCGTTGCAGGGAACCCCTTCACGTCTTCCGGCACCGCCGGCCGGAGTGGTCCAGCGCAGAATCACGTTTACGGCCGACAGAGCATATCCGGGCGTCGTGTCCCAGCCTCGACACTGGCTGCGCGCCTCACCCGATGGCGCGACAATCGCGTTCCTGATGAAAGACGACAGCGGCATTGTGCAGGTGTGGGGAGTGTCTCCGCTGGGCGGCGAGCCTTGGCAAATCAGCCGTGGCGCGTACGGCATTCAGTCGGCGTTGAGCTGGCACCCTCGGGGCGACAGGCTGGCGTTGATATGCGACAACTCGGTGATGCTGCTGGACGTCGCCAGCGGCGAGATGCAACGTTTAACCCCGCGCACCGACGTTGCACCCTGTGGCGATGCCGTGGTGGTTTCGCCAGACGGTAAATCGGTGGCGTTCATGCGTGAAATATCAGGATTTAATCAGTTGTTTATCACATCAACCGAGAGTATGGCGGGCTGATTCTCAGCGCGCTTTTCTCTGAAATCAGAACGCTTCCCTGAAATCGGAAGCCTGAGTTCTCGAACGCCGCAACGGATAAGATTAGTTTGCGGCGGCGGGCATGGGCGGAACATGATTGATATCGACGCCGTGGCTCAGCGCCAGATTTTTATTTTCGCTGGCTTTGATGCGATCAAGCGTACCCGGCTTGTCGCGGCGATAATAATCGTAAGGCAACAACAGCGTGTCCAGTGCCGCCGTAAAAGGAAGATCCAGCACCAGCAGGGGCGTCATGGCCCAGCTTGTGTCTTCACTCTTAATCATTCTGACGTCCGCCTTGGACCCTGAATAATACCCCTGATAATCACCGGTATGGCTCATTACGCTGGAACAGCCGCTGGCTAAAAAAGCGCATCCTGTCGCTACAGGCAATAATAAAAATTTCTTCATCTTTAAACTCATCTCTAACTGTCGGGCTGAGGATGTTCTTTAAAACCTACAAAACAGGTTCAGAAAGTGCGTTTAAAATTGTAGTACCGATTTGAAGAATTAACGTTAACTCACGGTAACTAATGACCATTATACCTTGGATGAGGTAGACCTTTTCGCAACCTGACCAGCATTAATACGAAATTTTTTCTGGCGAATGCTTGAAATTAATTTTTTCACCGCCATTTTTATCATACGACGCTGCAAAAGAATACGCCGTCAGGGTATTCGCGCGTTATTGGCCTGTCCGACTGGAAGGCTGTGTTTTTTTCCTCGCTGCAATATTAGGAGGCAGTAATAATGCGTAATTTCGATCTCTCTCCCCTTTATCGTTCCGCTATCGGTTTCGATCGCCTGTTTAATTTAATCGAATCCGGCCAAAATCAGGGCGGCGGTTATCCTCCGTATAATGTTGAACTGGTTGATGAAAATCATTACCGGATCGCCATCGCCGTGGCGGGATTCGCCGAGTCGGAATTAGAGATTACGGCCCAGGACAACATGCTGGTAGTGAAAGGCGCACACGCCAATCCTCCGGCCGAGCGCACCTATTTATATCAGGGCATTGCCGAGCGTAATTTCGAACGTAAATTTCAATTGGCAGAACATATTCAAATTAAATCAGCCAATCTGGCCAACGGTTTACTTTATATCGATTTGCAGCGTGTGGTGCCGGAAGCCTCCAAGCCTCGCCGTATTGAAATAATTTAAGAGTAACGATGAAGTCCCCAAAGTAAAAATTGCTCTGAAGGGTTCGCCGTAAGGGAGCCGGGCTGCGGCAATGTCGCCAATGCGCCACAGAGTGTATAAATCATCTCGCTTCACTGAAGGAGTTAATATGCGTAACCACGATCTTTCCCCACTTCTGCGTCAATGGATTGGCTTTGATAAATTAGCCAGCACGCTGCAAGGCAGCGATTCCGGCTATCCTCCCTACAATATCGAGAAATCAGACGATAACCATTATCGCATCTCGCTGGCGCTCGCCGGATTCAGGCAGAGTGAACTGAATATTGAGGTCGAGGGGCCGAGACTGACGGTCAGCGGTACGCCGACACCGGCAGACAGCAAAGTGGAATATCTGCATCAGGGGCTGGTGTGCAAAACCTTTAGCCTGAGCTTTACGCTGGCCGAACATATGCAGGTTGCCTCCGCCGAGTTCGTCAACGGTCTGCTGCATATCAGCCTGACCCGTGACGTCCCGCCTGCGCTGCAACCTCAGCGTATTGCCATCGGCACGGACAAGGCGGCCGCCGACACGCAGGCACTGGAAAATAATCCGGCCTGAGAACGTGCGCCCACGGCTTACCTCGCGGTGAGTCCTGCTGTTGATTAACCGCGTCTGAAAAGCCCATAAAAAAACCGGAAACGCCTCGCTGGCCTTCCGGTTTTTTTTTCGTCGCTACCCGCCTTTTTACGCGGTGCGGTGCTCCTGATGCGCAAGTTCTATCTCTTCGGCAAGAATAATGACGCCGCGTTCGATTTCACTGGCCTGCGGAACATAGTTCATGCGCATGCATTGCTGGGTGTGCGCCCAAGGATGCTCAAGGCCCGGGAAGAAGTAATCGCCCGGCACCATCAACACGCCACGCTTCTTGAGGCGCTGATACAGCACTTCGGTCGTGATAGGCAAATCCTTGAACCACAGCCAGAGAAAAATCGCGCCCTCCGGTTTGTGGATAAGACAGCGCTCTTCGGGCAGATAGCGGCGCAGCGTGGCGATAGTTTCCTGCACACGCCGAGAGTAGAACGGGCGAATGACGTCCTGCGAGAGCCTGAGCAAATCTCCGCGCGCAATCATCTCGCTGGCCATCGCCGGTCCTATGCTGCCCGGAGAGAGGCTGATGATGCCGTTCATGTTGCTGATAGCCTTGATGTACTTCTCGTCGGCAACCACGATACCGCAGCGCGAACCCGGCAGACCCAGCTTCGACAGGCTCATGCACAGGATAATATTGGGATTCCAGAGCGGCGTGGCGTCGGTGAACACGATACCGGGGAAAGGCACGCCGTAGGCATTATCGATAAGCAGCGGAATATCATGCTGCTGCGCCAGGCCATCGAGGCGGATCAGCTCTTCGTCGGTCAGCACATTGCCGGTCGGGTTGGTCGGACGCGACACGCAGATAAGCCCGATATCTTCGCCGATAGTCAGATGGTCGAAGTCGACGTGATATTTGAATTGGCCTTCCGGCAGCAGCTCGATATTGGGTTTTGCCGAAACAAACAGGTCTTCGTCAACGCCGGCATCGGCATAGCCCAGATATTCAGGGGCCAGAGGGAACAGAACCTTGCTCAGCGTACCGTCGCTGCGTCGCCCCGCAAACAGATTGAACAGATAGAAGAAGGCGCTCTGGCTGCCGTTGGTCAGCGCGATATTGTCGGCGGTCAACTCCCAGCCCTGTTCTTCACTCAGCATTTTGGCCAGTGCATGACGCAACACGTCTTTACCCTGCGGGCCGTCGTAATTGCACAAGGCATCGGCGAGTTTACCGTCTGCCAGCATCTCGCCCAGCAGATTCTGGAAATACGCCTGCATCTCAGGAATTTGTGCCGGATTTCCGCCACCGAGCATCACCGCTCCAGGTGTGCGCAAACCGTCATTCATATCGCCCATCAGGCGGGTAATGCCGGAAAAACGGGTAAATTTTTCGCCGAAAACAGAGAACGTCATAGCTTACTTTGCGTGTTATCAAAATGTGACGCCCACCTTAACGCCTGCGCCGCGGCTGTGCAATCGGAGGAGGACACGAAAGGCAAGATAGTCGAAGGGAGGAAAGGGGGAAGAGAGCAGAATAGCGCGGCACCGAACTCGGCACCGCGCCGTTTTCTTCAGATAAAAATCAGGAAAAAATCAGGATTTTTTCAGATCTTTAGCATTCACGCAGAACTCGTTGGTGGAGTCTGACAGCGCAGCAATCAGGTTGTCCACCGCCAGCGCGTCCATGTCGTAGCGAGTTTGCGCCGTAGCGGAACCAATGTGCGGCAGGGTCACGACGTTCGGCAGCTTGAGCAGGCCGGAATCATTCGGCATAGGCTCTTTCTCGTACACGTCGAGACCTGCGCCATAAATGGTACCGTCTTGCAGGGCCTGAATCAGCGCCTGCTCGTCAATTACCGGACCGCGACCCGCGCTTATCAAAATGCCGGTAGATTTCATCTTCGCCAGCTGATCCTTGCCGATGATGTGGAAAGTCTGATCGCTCAGCGGCAGAATAACCACAACGAAATCAGACTCTTCCAGCAAGGTGTCCAGCGAGCATTTGCGGGCGTTGAAGCGGTCTTCGGCTTCTTTATGCTGGCTGCGTGCGTTGTAGAGAATAGGCATGTCGAAGCCGAGATGTGCGCGCTGCGCCACGGCCAGGCCAATACGGCCCATGCCGATAATGCCGAGGGTTTTATGATGAACGTCGAGGCCGAACCAGTCGGTCGGCGCATTGCCGTCCCATTCACCTTGTTTGGTGAGATTGGACAACTCGACCACGCGGCGTGCGGTTGCCAGCACCAGCGCGAAAACCAGATCCGCAACGGTGTCGGTCAGCGCGGCAGGCGCGTTGAACAACGGAATGCCGCGACGGCTGAGTTCGGCAACGTCGAAGCTGTCGAAACCTGCCGAGGCCGTCGAAACACCGCGCAGACGCGGCGCATGGTCGATTAACTCTTTGTTGATTGCGCCGCCGGAACCCAATAATCCTTCAGCCTCTTTCAAGGCCTCGAATACCTGAGCACGGTTGGCGTCGTTAATACCATTAAATTCAACGACCTTGTAGTGCTGCTCAAGACGCTCGTGCAGATCGGCTGCGATTTTTTTGTAGAGAACGATAGACGGCTTCATTACTTACTCCATCAAGCTAACGATTAGTAGACTGTTTGTTCAGTAAGACAATTCATTGATTAAAATAGAGACTATTCTAGTGAGCCTCAAGCGGTTCCGCTGTTTTTTCGGGTTTGACCATCAAGGTCAGGATCACCGAAACCAGCAGGGACACGGCCATGAAGATAAAGGACGCGTCCGCATTTCCGGTGCTGCCATTCAGATAGCCGACAAACCACGAACCGAAAAACGACCCTAGCGCGCCGAGACTGTTGATCAGGGCCATCGCGCCACCGGCAACGTTTTTGGGCAGCATTTCGGGAATAATGGCGAAGAACGGACCATAAGGCGCATACATCGCCGCACCGGCTATCACCAGCAAGCTGTAGGACAGCCAGAAATTATGCTGACCGATAGCCCATGAACCAAAGAAGGCGATGGCCCCCACCAGCAGCAGCGGCCAGATAAACAGCTTGCGGTTGCGCATTCTGTCGGAGGCCCACGAGGCCAGAATCATCGCGATAGTGGCCGCGAGATAAGGAGCCGAAGAGAGCCAGCCCGCCTCGACCATGCCCATGGATTTTCCGGCGCGCAGAATGGACGGCAGCCATAACACAAAGCCGTAAACCCCTATGCTCCAGGTGAAATACTGCACACACAGGATGATGACGTTGCGCGAACGGAAAGCCTGACCGTAGTTTTTGACGGCCTTGATATTTTTCTGTTCGTCGGCCAGCGCATCGGCCAGCGCCTTTTTCTCGTCCTTGTTCAGCCAGTTGACCTCTTCCGGCTTGTCCTTGACCAGGAACCACCAGAAAACCGCCCAGATAACCGCCGGAATACCCTCGAAAATAAACATCTCGCGCCAGCCAAAGGCGTGAATTAAATAGCCCGAGAGCACCGACATCCACAGCACGGTGACCGGATTACCCAGAATCAGAAAGGTATTGGCCCGCGAGCGTTCGGATTGGGTAAACCAGTTACTGATATAAACCAGCAATGCAGGCATCACGGCGGCTTCGACAATCCCGAGCATAAAGCGGATCACCGCGAGCAGCGGAATGCTGCTGACAACGCCGGTCAAGGAAGCAAATGCCCCCCATAATACAAGGCACCAGAACACCAGCTTTTTAACGCTGCGGCGTTCGGCATAAATGGTGCCCGGGATCTGGAAGAAGAAATACCCCAGAAAAAACAGCGCCCCAAGCAGGGAGGACATCCCCTTGGTTATTCCTAGGTCGTCATTGATACCGGCGGCGGAAGCAAAGCTGAAATTCGAGCGATCGACATACGCCAGACTGTAGGAGATAAAAATGATCGGCATAATGTACCACCAGCGTTTGGCGGCCAATTTAACCTTGCTCATCGTTAAACCCCTTACTCTGACCGCGTCTATAGCGCAGTCTTTGTTGTTGTAATTGTAAACAGATGCTCATTTTGCCCCCGATCAGTGATTGACGCCGCGCAGCAACTCAACGTAATGGCGCGTAACGGCAGTCAGATCCTCGCCTTCCAGCGGGAATTCGATGCCGCGTGGCACGTTGTCGGGCAGGGCTTCCAATACCGGTTTCCAGCTGCCGTCACTATCGTCGAGTGCTACCGCATGCATTTTGCCGCCGCGTGATTCTGCCGCTTTTACATGCACATAGCTTACGTGCTCGCGCAGCGTTCTGGCCGCTTCCAGCGCATCCTGACCGACCCACAGCCAGTTGGCCATATCAAAGGTCATGGCAACCGGTAGATCCAGAGCTTCGGCGGCATAGAAGAACGCGTTCATCGGATGCAGAATGCCGCCGTCCGGCGTCTGGTCGTTTTCCACTACTAGTTCGACATCATGCTGATTCAGCAGCACTTTCAGCGCCGTCAGGTCTTCACCCGGCACAAAGGCGCCGAGCGCTATCTTGAGTTTTTTTGCCTGTAGACGGGAGGCTTCGGTCAGAAAATCGGCCAGTGAAGGGTTGA
>Ga0308159_1003995_pt1 | contig 14021 bp, 8 predicted proteins | sample PhyCR1_FD_201040 | JGI IMG/M metagenome (GOLD analysis project Ga0308159, IMG submission 201040) | Phyllosphere microbial communities from UC Gill Tract Community Farm, Albany, California, United States - DLSLC.R1 | ecosystem: Host-associated > Plants > Phyllosphere > Unclassified | place: USA... | reverse complement strand
CCGACCAGGCACGCACCTTGGGCAGCACGCCATCGATGGTGGCGGCACTGCCGTCGATCTTCGCCTTGCGGGCGAATACCTCGCGCTCGCCGTCGAACAGCGTGACCGCGATTTCGCCCGCTGCCGGGGCACCGGCCAATTCGGCCTTGAGCTTGAACACGCCGTCGGTGTACTGTTTGTCGAGCAGCGCGGTGACGGTGTAGTCGCGCAGCCAGGCTTTCGGTTCGGCGTACAGGTACACGCTGCGCTCGATACCTGACAGGCGCCAGAAATCCTGGTCTTCCAGGTACGAGGCGTCTGCCCAGCGATAGACTTCGATCGCGATATTGTTCTTGCCCGGTTTGAGGTAGCGATTGAGCTTGAACTCCGCCGGCAGCTTGGAGTCCTCCGAATAGCCCACCTTCTCGCCGTTGACCCAGATGTAATAGGCCGCACCAGCGGCGCCCACGTGCAGAAAGACTTCGCGCCCTTCCCAGCCGGCTGGCACCACGAAGTCGCGCCGGTACGAGCCCACCTCGTTGAAGGCGTCCGGCACGTGCGGCTCGTTGAGCGGGAACGGGTATTCGACGTTGGTAAAAATCGGCTTGCCATAACCCTGCGCCTGGATCATGCCCGGCACCTGGATGGTGCCCCAGCGGCTGGTGTCGAAATCGTTGCGGTAAAAGTCTTTTGGCCGTTCGCCCGGCGTGCTGGAATAGGCGAACTGCCAGGTACCATCAAGCGACAGGTAATACTGCGAGGCGGCCATGTCGTCGGCCATCGCCTTGTCGCGGCTTTCGAAATTGAAGAAGGTCGCCTTCATCGGTTCGCGGTTCACGGCCACCACTTCCGGTTGCTGCCACTCGGTGAGCGTCGTTGGTGCGGGGCCGGCGTGCACACCGACCGAGAGGGACGCCAGCGCCAGCAGGCATGCGTGGACAGAAGCGGTTTTTTTGGCCATGGGCTGTTCTACCTTTTCATGAAAACGATGACAAAGATGCCAACGCCGAGTATAGGCGATGCACGGCGCCGGAGGTCATGCCCTCCGGTCAATTGCTTGCGCGTTTAGGCAGTGTGATGGTGAAGGTGGCGGACCACAGCCGCGAGGGCGCGCCCATGGGCAGCAGTACATCGCCGTCACCCGCACTGGAACTGGCGCTGGCGTCGTCGCCCAGCTTCGACAAATCCCAGCGCACCGACACCGGATACTGCCTGCCGTCCGGCGGCAGCAGCACCAGTGCATTGCCTGCGACGGTAAGGCCACCACGCTCGGCGCGCAGCGCGCTGGTGGCGGGCGGTGGCAGCGTTGGACCTGGGGTCGCGTCGGGCGGCGCGGCGGCGCGGCGCTTGGGCGGTGGCGGTTCCACCGGCGCCTGGTAGTGCACCACCAGGTCGCCCTGCACCTCGCGCGGCGACGTCCATTCGCGCAGTTTGCCGTCCGGTCCCTTGACGTCGCGCGTGGCAAGCGGCACATTGCCGTGGCTGTCGCGCACGGTCAGTTCCTTGAGCGTGACGGCCACCGTTTCCCCTTGCTCGAGCACGAGCGGCAGCTGCAACAGCGCAGTATCGGCGCCCACCTGCACGTCGGGCACCTTGAGCGTGACATCGACCACGCCGATGCCGGCGCCAGCCTTGTCGGGATGGTTGAACGGTGCTGGCTGCAGCAGCAGCAACAACGGGCGTGGCGGCGGCGGTGCGGCCGCCGCCGCATCCTGGTCCGGCGCTTGCGCCATCGCGCCGCCCGCCGCCAGCGCCAGCAAGCCGGCCTGGATGGTTCGCAAACCCGTTCGTTGAATCACAGTGGCAATGCGCATATCGGGCTCCACAAAATCGACTATCAACAACTTTACCATCTATCAATGTTTCCTTGCGCAAGGTAGCACCGCTCCTGCCGCAGATCAAGGCTTGGCCTGGCCAACCCGCTACACTCGCGGCAGCCCGTGACCACGTAGGGGAAACACATGAGCCTGGCCGTACTCAAGAGCCGCGCCCTCGCGGGCATGGAAGCGCAGCAAGTCAATGTCGAGGTACACCTGGCCAACGGCCTGCCGGCCTTCACCATCGTCGGCCTCGCAGATACCGAAGTGAAGGAAGCCAAGGACCGCGTGCGCGCCGCGATCCAGAACGGCGGCTTCGAGTTTCCGGCCCAGCGCATTACCGTCAATCTCGCGCCGGCCGACCTGCCCAAGGAATCGGGCCGTTTTGATTTACCGATCGCACTGGGCATCCTGGCCGCCTCACGCCAGATTCCCGCCGATATCCTGGACCAGTACGAGTTTGCCGGCGAGCTGTCGCTGTCGGGCGAGTTGCGACCGATCCGGGGGGCGCTGGCGATGTCGCTGGCGATGACGCGCGATGCCGGGCGTGATTGCGGACACAATGACGAGCACGGTAAAGAGCCTGTCAAGCAGCGCACTCCGCCCGGTAAAGCTGACCGGCGTGGCTTCATCCTGCCGCAAGCCAATGCCGACGAAGCGGCGCTGGTGAACGGCGCCGCCATCTACCCGGCCAGCTCGCTGCTCCAAGTGTGCGCCCACCTGGCCGCCAGCTCACCCGAGGCGATGCTGACCCGGCACACGTCTGCGCTGGCGGTGGCCATGACCGAGGTGGCCGACCTGGCCGACGTCAAGGGCCAGTTCATGGTCAAGCGCGCGCTGGAAGTGGCGGCGGCCGGCAACCACAGCATCTTGATGGTGGGCCCGCCCGGCGCCGGCAAGACCATGCTGGCGGCGCGCTTTCCCGGCCTGCTGCCGCCGATGACCGACGACGAAGCGCTGGAAGCGGCGGCCGTGCAGTCGCTCACCGGCGGCTTCCGGATCGAGGACTGGAAGCGCAGGCCCTTTCGCGCCCCGCACCATACGGCATCCGGCGTGGCATTGGTGGGCGGCGGTAGCTATCCGCGTCCCGGCGAAATCTCGCTGGCCCATCGCGGCGTGCTGTTCCTCGACGAGCTGCCCGAGTTCGACCGGCGCGTGCTGGACGTGCTGCGCCAGCCGATGGAGTCGGGCAGGGTGACCATCTCGCGCGCGGCGCAGCAGGCCGAGTTCCCCGCCCACTTCCAGCTGATCGCCGCGATGAACCCGTGCCCGTGCGGCTACCATGGCCATCCCAGCGGCGTATGCAACTGCACGACCGAGCAGATCGCCCGTTACCAGGGCCGCGTCTCCGGCCCCCTGCTCGACCGCATCGACATGCAGATCGAAGTCTCGGCCGTGGAACCCGACACCCTGGCCGCCGACGCCGACGGCGAACCTTCTACCGCGATTGCCGCCCGCGTGCAGCGTGCGGCCGAGATCCAGCTGGCGCGCCAGGGCAAGCGCAACCAGTACCTTACCACCCGCGAAATCGACCGCCTGTGCAAGCCCGATAAGGCGGGCAAGGCCAAGCTCAAACGCAGCATGGAACACTTCCAGTGGTCAGCCCGCGCCTACCACCGCATCCTGCGCGTGGCCCGCACCATCGCCGACCTGGCCGGGGCGCAAGGCATCGGCGAACAGCATATCGGGGAGGCGGTGCAGTATCGGCGGGCGTTGAAGGATCGGTGAGCGCTCGGGCTGTGAGAGAATCACACCATGAATTCAACCCGCAGACAACCAATCGCCGTCGCCGCGCTCCTGTTCGCAGCGCTCACCGGTACCGCCCGCGCCGAAGACACGCCTGCCCCAACTCCGGCCACCCAGCCCATCCCCTACTCCGGCAAAATCGTCAGCGCCACCGGCCCCCTGCCGCCGAAAGCCGCGATCTTTGCCGACTGCCAGGATGGCAGTGAGCGCATCCACGGCAAGGTTGAAGCCGATACCTACCGCCTCGACCTGCCGCCCGCCGTCACGTGCACCGTGGTGCTCGGTGACACGGACTGGGAAGCCGATACCCAACTGGTGTCCGATGCCGCCACCGCCATTCCGCAAACCATGCTGCTCTACCCGCTGCCGGTGCCGCAGCCGGACATCGCACGCGAACTGATCGAGATGGGGGCGCAGGACCGCGCGGTGCGCCAGGCCTGGGCTGCCGGCAAGCGCGATGCCGCGTCAGAAAAGAAGTTTGCGGCGGACGATCGCAAACGCCAGCGGCGCCTGCGCCAGATCGTCACTACCAAGGGCTGGCCAACGATTTCAATGGTGGGCGCGGAAGCTGCCAACGAGGCGTGGCTGGTCGCGCAGCACGCGCCACCGGCGCAGCTCAAGCACTGGGCGGTCTTCATGCGCGCAGCGGCCGCCAGGCATGAAATCAGGCTGGTCAACCTGGCCACCACGCTGGACCGCGTGCGCATATTCGAGAAACGGCCGCAGATTTACGGCACCCAGTACAGCACCCGCGAGGATGGTGCGATCCAGTTCTATCGGATCGAGGACATCGCCAATATCGACCAGCGACGGCTGGAAATGGGCATGTCCTCGTTTGCCGCGTTGCAGGCGCAACTGGCCAAGCCGCCTAAACCGGCCCAGCTGTCCACTCCTGCTACGCCAGGCGAATAGCTTACGGCTTCAGCTCACACCTCCCACTGGACCTTCACCGTCAGCGACTTGTTGGTGGTGTCCGGGTCGCGCGTGCGATCGCGCGAAAAGCCCACCGACATCGAACGGCCATGCCGCCACAGGTGACGGTATAACAGCGAGCGGTGCATCTGCCGGTCGGCCCACGGGTCCAGTCCCGAGACGCCGTCGTCGCGGCGCGCGGCCGACGTGGTTTGCGCCAGCAGCCGCAATGAATCGGCAGCCGTAAAGTGCAGCATGCCCAGCGCGCGCCAGCCGTTGTCCACGAATGCCGGCCGGCCCAGGGTGCCCTGCACCCACGCGCGGTTGAGCCGGAAATCGGTCTCGATCGACCAGCCACGGGTGCCAGGCAACGGCAGGCGCAAGCCCAGGTCCACGATGGCGTTGCCGCCGCTGCCCACGCGGTCGGCATCGACGTCGAGCTGGCGGCCCAGCGTGACTTCGGCGTTGAACTTGGTCATCCACGACAGCGGCGACGATTCGAAACCGAAGTGCACGGCTGGCACATCGTGCAGAGGCCCCAGTCGGCGGCCGCGCTGCTGGTCGAAGCCGAGGTTGGCCCACAGGTTGGTCTGCCGTCCCGCGCGGAACCAGATCCCCGGCTGCAGCTTGCGCTCGACAACCTGGTTGGCCTGCTGGTCCAGCCGATTATCCGACAGGGTGCGGATCTCGTGCACGCCCAAGTGCGCTTCGAATTCGTACAGTTCCAGCTCGGCGCCGCCAAGTGCCAGCGTACGTCCGCCCAGCCGGCGGTTGAGATTGATGTCGGTCTTGAGCACGCCCGCCTGCGGCACAAAGCCGTTGTCGTTCACAAAACCCGGCGTGATCGCCTCCAGCTGAAACTCGTTCCACCAGGCGTCGCTGATGCTGGTGAATTTGCCGAGTGCGTAGCCGCCGTGGCGCGTGGCCACGCGGGCACTGCGCGCCACCGGCTCTTCCACGAAGCCGGCGCTGGTTTGCGAGTGCATCAGCAGCCACAAGGCCTGCTGGCCGTCGCCGCGCCATTGGCCGTCAAAACCTGCCACCTCGTTGCTGCCGGCGTCGCCATAACCGCGCTGCGAGACGAACGCGCCCATCACCGTGTGCTCGCCATGCCAGCGCGTGCGCACCATGCTGGCCAGGGTGCGCCGGGTTTGCGCGTATTCGGCCGTCTCGTAGGCGCCGCCGCGCAGCACCACGCCGCCCTCCTGGTCGCGCAAGCTCATGGCGGTGGCGTCGGCGCCGGCGTCGCGCCAGGTGGCGCGCAAACCCCATTCCGGGTCGGCCACGGTGCGCGAATAAAATGCCGACAGCGGCAGTCCCAGCACGTCCGAACTCTCGAGGAAAAAGCCGCGTTTTTCCGGCAGGCTCAGGGCGATGCGGCTGGCGCCCGACGACGTGGGTTCGTCGATTTCCACCTGCGAGAAATCGGGATTGACGGTGGCGTTGAACACCCAGTCGGCGCGCGGCCGAGCATTGATCTCCAGGCCCACGCTGGCGCGGTCGCCGCGCTGGCGCCCCGTTTCATCGCGGTCGCGGTTGGAACGCATGGTCAGTTCCGGCTTGAGTTCCACGAAGCTGCGGTCGCGCACCGCCGCCACCGTGTCGCCCATGCCGCCCACGTCCTGCAACAGCGCGATGTGGCTCAGCGAGCCGTTTTTGAGCGGGGTGCTGGTGAGCAGCAGGCCGTCCGCGTGCGGCACGCTGCGTTCGATCATCACGCGCCAGGTCTTGCCGTCGGCGTAGGGAAAGCGCAGGTTGGACAGCGGCCAGCGGATCTCCATGGTGTAGCCGTCGGCCAGGCGTTTGACTGCTGCGTCGATGGGAAAGTCCGGCCCCAGGTCCGACTCGTCGAGATCCGCGCGATAGATGCCGTCGCTGAACACGCCGGCGATATTGACGCGCACGAACTGCGCCGCGCGGCCATGTCCCGTGGGGTCGAGCCACACGCCGATGAAGTCCTGGTCCAGGCTCACCTTGTCGCGCCGCGTCAGGGTGCCGCGCATGCGCTCGGGCGCGTCGTCCCAGGCGCGGATGCCGAACACCAGCGCGCCGTCGTCGATCAGCAGTTGCACCGTGGTGCGCAGGTTGGCCGGCGCCGGCTTGCCGTCGGCGGGGAGAAACTGATGGAAGGCGTCGAACACAGGGGCGGCGCGCCACGCGTCGTCATCGAGCGCGCCATCGATGCGCAAGCTGGCGGTGCGGTCGGCCAGCATGGCTGGCAGGGGCTGAACGCGTTGGTTGCGTTCGTCCTGCCCGACCGCCGCCACATCACCGGCGGTAAACATGGCAGCAAAGCCTGCCATGCGAAATACCCTGAAAATTGAATCCACTCTAGCCCCTGTTTGTGCGCAGCAGTTTACCGCAACAAGATGCTTTTTTGAGAACTATTTTTGAGAAGATCGTCCACGCTAAATTCTGTCGAAGCGCGCGCATAACATCACTTGTTCGCCAGCCTTGCTGCTATATTCAGCGTTGCCCCCAACTTGCCGGAATCCGCATGACACGCCTGCCCCTTCTGCTTGCCGCCAGCGCCATGCTGGCCGGCTGCGCCACCGCCCCTGCACCGATGACCGACTTCACCGCCAACTCCGGCAGCCCACGCGCGCCCGAGCAACTGGCGGTCACGTTCGAGCATGCCGATGTCGCGCTGCGCGTCGATCCCGCCACGCAGAGCATCAGCGGCGACACCGCTCTCACCTTCACTGCTACCGCGCCACTCACCCGCATCGCGGTGGAACTCGACCGCAACCTGCCGATCGACGGCGCCAGCGTGGACGGCGTCGCCTTGCCGGCTGCGGCCATCAGCAATCCCGACGGCCGCCTGTTCCTCACCTTGCCCAAACCGCTGCTGGCGGGCGAGCGCACCACCGTGCGCATCCGCTACCACGGCGTGCCGCACGTGGCAAAACGGGCGCCGTGGGACGGCGCCTTCGTGTGGGCCAGGACCGCCGACGGCCAGCCGTGGATTGCCACCACGGTGGAAGGCGAAGGGTGCGATCTGTTCTGGCCCTGCATCGATCACCCGATGGGCAAACCGAAACTGATCGACCTGCACATCACGGTGCCGTCGCCTCTGGTCGTCGCCGGCAACGGCGTGGCCACCGGCATGACGGAAAAAGACGGCTGGCGCACCTACGACTGGCGCGCCAGGAATCCCAGCACCTACGGCGTGTCGCTCAACATCGGGCCGTACGAGGTGCTCGCGGGCGACTACGTGAGCCGCTACGGCAATACCATCGCGCTGCGCTACTGGTACCTGCAAGGGGACGAGGAAAATCGCAAGAAGGCGCAGGGACTGTTCGACGAATTCACGCCCATGCTCGACTTCTTCGAGAGCCGCATCGGTCCTTACCCGTTCGGTGACGAGAAAATGGGCGTGGTCGAAACCCCGCACCTGGGCATGGAACACCAGACCATCAACGCCTACGGCAACAAGTACCTGAAGTCGCCGTACGGTTACGACTGGCTGCTGCACCACGAGCTGTCGCACGAGTGGTTCGGCAACCAGATGACCAACGCCGACTGGGACGACATGTGGCTGCACGAAGGCTTCGGCAGCTATATGCAGCCGCTGTACCTGCAGTCGCTGCGCGGCGAGATGGCGTTCCAGGCCGAGTTGTTCAAGCAGCGCCAGGCCATCACGAACAAGGCGCCCATCGTCAGCGGCAAAACCCAGCGCATCCAGGATGTGTACGATGCCGATAAAGGCGGTCCTGGCAACGACATCTACGTCAAGGGTTCGCTGATCCTGCACACGCTGCGCAACCTGGTGGGCGACGACGCCTTTTTCCGCGCCACGCGGCGCATGGTGTACGGTACCGATACGCCGGTACCGGGCCAGTTCCAGCCGCGCTGGAGCAGCACGAAGGAATTCATCGGCATCGCCAACGAAGCGGCTGGCCGCGACCTGGGCTGGTTCTTCGACGCCTACCTGTACCACGCCGCGCTGCCCGAACTGGTCGAGACGCGCGCCGGCGACCAGCTCACGCTGCGCTGGCAGCTCAAGGACGGCGGCGCCTTCCCGATGCCGCTCGAAGTACGCGTCAACGACCGCATCGAGAAGCTGCCCATGACGGACGGCCAGGGCGTGCTGACGCTGCCGCCGCGCGCGCTGGTGACCATCGATCCGTATTCGCGCGTGCTGCGCCGCGCTGCGCACATCGAGGCATGGCAAGCCGACGAAGCGGCGCGCAAGAAGAGCAAGGCCGCAAAATGAACGCACGCCTGCTGGCGATCCCGCTGCTGGCGCTCGTGCTCAGCGCCTGCGACCCGCACTACAACTGGCGCGACTACCGCAGCAAGGATGCGCCGTACAGCGTGCTCCTGCCCGGCAAACCGGCCACGCATACGCGCGATGTGCGGCTGGGCGAACTGCCGGTGCGGATGACGATGACGGCGGCGGAAGTGGACGACGTGGTATTCGCCGTGGGCAGCGCCGAGTTGACCGACGCGGCGCAGGTGCCGGCCGCGCTGCTGGCCATGCAGACTGCGCTGGCGCGCAATATCGGCGCCACCATCACCAGCCAGGCCACTGCCGCCAGTGGTCCACAGACGACCGTCAGCATCGAAGCGAAAGGCATGCGCAACGGCGCGCCTGCGCTGCTGATCGGCCGCTTTATCGCGCGCGAACGCCGCGTGTACCAGGTGGTGGTGATGGGCGCCGAGCGCCACATCGCGCGCGAGCAGGTGGCAACCTTCCTCGACTCGTTCAAGTTGCAGTGATCAGAAATAGTTTGAAACAATTTGCTCGCTTAGAGTTGGCTTAACTGTTAGGTTTGCCTCTTCCAAACATTCAGAAATGAATTAAAGTGGTCTTACGGCGTGCCCGCCAACGAGAGCCGGCGCACCGCACTGTCCAACAAAATCAAGAGGCGCATCATGTTAATCACGTTCAAAACCCGCTACAGCCCTGAAGTGTTGATGTACCAGGAACATGCCCAACGCATCCTCGACCTGCTACACAAAAATCCCACGCGCGGCGTGATCACGGCCACCGAAGCGGCCGAGGCGCTGTCGGTGCTGGAAGACCAGGTGGCCGAAAGCAAACTGCATCCCGAGACCGATATCGAATACGACATCCACGCCCACGAGCGCGAGGAAGGCGAGACGGTCGAACATGCGCTGGCCCAGCGCGTGGGCTTCGCGGCCCGCGCCTATCCGCTGGTGGAGATGCTGCGCCTGGCCAAGCAGGAAAACCAGCCTATCGTCTGGGGCGTATAAATCATCAATCGCCGTTCAGGCTAGCCTGTAACGGCAGGTCGATGGTGAACCGCGTCCCCACGCCCACGGCGCTGTCGACGCGGATCGCGCCATCGAGCAGCGAGCTGACGATGTTGTAGGTGATGCTCAAGCCCAGGCCATTGCCGCCCTGCCCCAGCTTGGTGGTGAAGAACGGATCGAAGATCCGGGCCTGGTGTTCCAGCGTGATGCCGCAGCCGTCATCCTCGAACACGATGCGCACGTTGTCCGTCCCCACCCGTACCGCCCACAACCGGATCAAGCCATCTTCGCGACCGTCGAACGCATGCAGCAGCGCGTTATTGATCAGGTTGATGATCACCTGGCCATAGGGACCGGGGAAGCTGTCCATCTCGATATCGTCCGGCATTTCCAGCACCATCCGGTGGCCGGCCTTGCGGATCTGGTTTTTCATGGTGGTGACGATTTCGGCGCTGGCCTGGTGCAGGTTGAAGCGGCGCCGCTTGGCGCTGGCCTGGTCCACCGCCACCTGTTTAAAACTGTTCACCAGTTCCGCCGCGTTGTGCAGGCTGCGCATCAGCAGCGTCGATGCCTCGCGCGACGCCTCGATGTAGTGCTTGAGGTCCGAGCGGCGCAGCGCGTTGTCGGCGTGGCGCGCTTCGATATCGGTGGTCTTCGCTTCCAGCGTGCTGGCGATCACCAGGCTGTTGCCGATCGGCGTATTGAGTTCGTGGGCGACGCCGGCCACCAGCGACCCCAGGGCCGCCAGCTTTTCGCGCTCCACCAGTTGCTGCTGCGCGTCCTGCAGCTGGCGGTACGAATCGGCGTTGGCAAACGCCACCGCCACGTACGAGGCCAGTGTGGTCAGCATGTCGAGATCGATGCGCTGGTAGGCGTTGGCGCGGTAGCTGTGCACCGTGATCACGCCGCGGACCTGCCCCGACACCGAGATCGGCACATAGATCAGCGAGCGCGGCTCGGACGGCAGCGAACCGTCTTCCAGGGTGCCCATGTGCTCCGCGTCCGACACCAATGCCAGGTTGGCGATATAGCGCGGGTAGTCCTGTTCCAGGTCGTTGATGAATACTTCCTGCGCATGGTTGATGCACCATACAGCCAGCTGGTTCGGCTCCAGCATGCTGCGGGTGTAGGGCGTATAGCGCTTGCCCTTTTCCATGGCGAACGGATATTCGATCAGTTCCTGCTCCGGGCGATAGATGCCGATGCCGAACACGCTGGCGTCCATCAGCGCATGCACCTGCTGGTACAACATCGACATGATCGCCTCGCTATCGAGATTGGCGGTCAGGCGGCGGCCGATATCGGACAACAGCGAGATATTGCGGTGCGCCAGTTCCACGCTGTCCTTTTGCCGTTCCACTTCGCGCTTTTCGTGTTCGACCGATTCCTTCTGCTGCACCAGTTCGCGGGTACGGCCGATCACTTCGTTTTCAAGCACCTGCTTTTGCCGCACCAGCCGCCGGATGCGCAGGCGGAACAGCAGGTAACCGAGTCCCATCGCCAGTACCAGGACCAGCACGCGGAACCACCACTGCTTCCAGAACGGCGGCATGATCACCACTTCCAGCGCCACCGGCTCGTTGTTCCAGATGCCGTCCTTGTTCGACGCCCGGATCCGGAACACGTAGCGGCCGGGGTCGAGGTTGGTGTAGGTGGCAAACCGCCGGCCGCTATCGGTGTTGACCCATTGCGGATCGAAGCCCTCAAGCTGGTAGGTGTAGCGGTTGCGCTGCGGGTCGGCAAAATGCAAACCGGCGAATTCGATCGTGAACATGGCGTCGCGCGGGCCCAGGGTGACCGACCTGGCCGCGTCCAGCGGACCGCGTGTCAGCACATCCTCGCGCATGATGGCGGTCAGGATCGACTGGTTGAAAATCGAGAAATCGGTAATTGCCACTTGCGGCGGCATCGGGTTGTCGTGGATGCGGGTCGGGTTAAACGCGGTCAGGCCTCCCAGGCCGCCAAAGTACAGGGCGCCGTCGGCCGCCTGATAGCCGGCGCCGATGTAATACGACCCGTCGAGCAGGCCATCCTTGGCAGTGTATTGCTTGAACACGCCCTTGGCCGGGTCGAACAGGTCGATGCCACCGGTATTACTGATCCACAGCCGCCCCTTGGCATCGCTCAGGATGGCGCCGATCGGATCAGATGGATAGCCTTCGCGCACCGGGTAAAATCGGAACCGCAACTCGCCATCGGGGCCAGGGATGGCTTTACACAGGCCGGCGCCGGTGCCCACCCACATGACGCCCTTGGCGTCTTCGTGCAGATACTGCACGCGCTTGTGGCACAGGCTGTCTGGTTGCCGGGGCTGGTGTCGGTAGTGGCGAAATTTGCCGGTCTCGCGATCAAAGCGTTCGAGGCCACTTTCGGTACCGACCCACAGCACGCCGGCACGGTCCTCGAGCAGCGCCTTGATGCGGCCTTCGAGGCTGTCAGGATTCCCCGGGTCCGGGCGATAGGTGGTCACCGCCAGTGTGCGGGGATCAACGCGATGCAGTCCCGCCGGGGTACCGATCCAGATCACGCCACTCCGATCAACCAGTATGCGGTGGACCAGGAGCGATATCGGGCCGGTGTCAAGCGCGATCCGCGTAAAGCGGGCGCTGACCGGATCGCGCCACGCCACGCCGGCGTCGGTAACAACCCAGAGGCGGTCCTGATGATCAGTGGCCAGGGCCAGCAATTGGTTGCTGGGCAGGCTGGTCGGATCCTCGGGTACGGTACGCCAGATTTCGCTAGTGCCGCGCACCGGATCGAGGCGAGTCAGTCCATCGGCAGTACCGAGCCACAGTTTATTGCCGCCTGCGCTGGCAATCGCGCGCACCTTGTTGTTGCTAATGCTGTTGAGGACGCCTTCGTGTTCGGTGTACCGCTCGAATCCGCCACTCAGCAAATCTACCTTGTCGAGGCCGGTGTACCAGTTGCCGACCCAGAGCGTGCCCGTGCGGTCCTGGTAAAGCGCACTGATACGGTTGCTGGAAATGCCGCTCTTGTCGAGATTGTTGGCGCGGTAGTGGTGCAGCTGGCCTTGCAAGGGATCGCGGCGCAGCAATCCGCCATCCTGCAACGCAATCCATAAATGGCCTTCGCTGTCTGGCAACATGGCGGTGACCTGGCGTTTCGCCAGGGCCGCTCCGCCCTCGAGCGGCAACTGCTCGGCAGTATCACCGTTCATGCGCCAGGTTTGCAGGCCGTGCACCCCTGCCACCCACACCAAACCATCGGCACCCAATGCCAGCATGTCGATGGCGCCCGCTGTCGTCGCAGCCTCTTTCGACACCAGATGGCGGAACGTGCTGGCGCCGGCCGGCATCAGATCGAGTCCGCTGGCAGTGGCCAGCCACAGGTTGCCCCGTTGGTCGCGCCTTATGGCGTTGATGCGGTCATCGCCAGGCGTACCCGTATCGCCCGGCACGTGGCGCAGCGCGCGTATCGTCCCTGTAGCGGTATCGAAGTGGTGCAGGCCGTCGCTGGTAGTGAGCCACAAGCCGTCCTTGCCGTCGCCAATGATGTTGGTAACCGAGAGACTGCCAGGTGCAATGTGTTTGTGGATGAAACTCTGGGTGTCCCGATCAAACCGATCGAGGCCTCCCTTGGTGCCGATCCACAGCCGTCCCTGGCCGTCTTCATACAGCGCCTGGATAAAGTTATCGGCCAAACTGCGGGAGTCAACGGGATTGTTCTTGAAGGAGGTGATGCGATAACCGTCGTAGCGGCTCAGGCCTGCCTGGGTACCGATCCACAGGTAGCCCTGGCGGTCTTGTACGATCATCGTGACCGACTCCTGGGGCAATCCGTCTGCCACACCCAGGTGATCGAACCGCAAACTGAGCGGCGCGCCCACGGCGCTTGCTGCCAGCCAAAGCCAGGCAAACAAAATAGCCAGACGCGTTGCACGATTTAACATTTCTTTCACCCCGAGTTGAACTTATTGTAATTCAGAAATATCGGGAGAAATGAAAAAAGCCCCACCAGCGTTGTTTGCTGGTGGGGCTTTTAGGAATAACTAGCCTGACGATAACCTACTTTCACACTGGTTGCAGCACTATCATCGGCGCAAAGTCGTTTCACGGTCCTGTTCGGGATGGGAAGGGGTGGGACCGACTTGCTATGGTCATCAGGCATTGAACTGTACGAGTCGCGTTCTTGTGAACGTTACTCAGAATCTGGAATTGGTAAGTAGTTGGTGAGTCATGCTCACCTGGGTAATGAAGTTGTGTATCAACGAACGTTCCAACGCACTTCTTATTCACCATAACCTGCTAAGGTTATAGGGACAAGCCGTACGGGCAATTAGTACTGGTTAGCTTAATGCATTACTGCACTTCCACACCCAGCCTATCA
>Ga0308159_1003994_pt1 | contig 14022 bp, 10 predicted proteins | sample PhyCR1_FD_201040 | JGI IMG/M metagenome (GOLD analysis project Ga0308159, IMG submission 201040) | Phyllosphere microbial communities from UC Gill Tract Community Farm, Albany, California, United States - DLSLC.R1 | ecosystem: Host-associated > Plants > Phyllosphere > Unclassified | place: USA... | reverse complement strand
CGAGGTGCAGACGACCACGCTCACCACCCGACAGTTCGCCTACGCGTTTGCCCTGATCGACGCCTTTAAAGTTAAAGCGGCCGACATAGGCGCGGCTTGGCATCTCGGTGTTACCGATGCGCATGATATCCTGACCGCCGGAAACCTCTTCCCACACGGTTTTGGCGTTATCCATGCTGTCGCGGAACTGATCCACGGACGCCAGCTTGACGGTTTCACCCAGTACAATCTCGCCCGAATCAGGTTGTTCCTGACCAGACATCATGCGGAACAGCGTCGATTTACCCGCGCCGTTCGGACCGATAATCCCGACAATCGCGCCTTTCGGTACCGAGAACGAAAGATCGTCAATCAGCACACGGTCGCCATAGGACTTACGCAGATTGCTGACTTCCAGCACTTTGTCACCCAGACGGGCACCTGGCGGAATGAACAGTTCGTTGGTTTCGTTACGTTTCTGATAGTCGGTGTTGTTCAGCTCTTCAAAGCGTGCCAGACGGGCTTTGCCTTTAGACTGCTGGCCTTTTGGCCCTTTGCGCACCCACTCCAGCTCTTTCTCAATCGACTTACGACGAGCGGCTTCAGAAGAGGCTTCCTGCGCCAGACGCGCATCTTTCTGCTCCAGCCAGGAGGAGTAGTTACCTTCCCACGGAATCCCTTCACCGCGGTCAAGTTCCAGAATCCAGCCTGCAACGTTATCCAGGAAGTAACGGTCATGCGTAATGGCGACGACGGTGCCTTCGAAGTCGTGCAGGAAGCGCTCCAGCCAGGCGACAGATTCGGCGTCCAGGTGGTTCGTCGGTTCGTCCAGCAGCAACATGTCTGGTTTTTCCAGCAGCAGGCGGCAGAGGGCGACGCGACGACGTTCACCACCGGAAAGGGTGGCGATTTTCGCGTCCCAGTCAGGCAGGCGCAGCGCATCGGCAGCACGTTCCAGCTGGGTATTCAGGTTGTGACCATCGTGAGCCTGGATGATCTCTTCCAGACGGCCCTGTTCAGCGGCCAGTTTGTCGAAGTCTGCATCTTCTTCAGCATAGAGCGCATAGACTTCGTCGAGACGCTTCAGTGCGCCAACGACTTCTGACAGCGCTTCTTCTACCGACTCACGCACGGTGTGTTCAAGGTTAAGCTGCGGTTCCTGCGGCAGGTAGCCAATCTTGAGGCCTGGCTGCGGACGCGCTTCCCCTTCGATATCTTTATCGATGCCGGCCATGATGCGCAGCAGGGTAGATTTACCCGCGCCGTTCAGGCCGAGTACACCAATTTTTGCGCCAGGGAAGAAGCTGAGCGAGATGTTTTTCAGGATATGTCGCTTCGGCGGAACCACTTTGCCGACGCGATGCATGCTATAGACGAATTGAGCCACGTTGGTTTGAGCCTCTGGGTCTGTTGGTCGTTGGAATGATGTCGAAGTTTAGCCTTTTTCACCGTTTAATCCCAGCCGGGGGGCGGCGAATATTAGTGTGGCGGAGCCGATGCCGGGCGATGCCAGGCATAACTGACTGATTTCCACACTCAATCGCTGACAGAGTCAGGAGAGCATGTCAGAAAGAGGCGTCAGGGCAGACGCAGCGGGATCGCCTGCTGGGCCAGCCAGTTTTGCAACGCCTGATCGGGCGCGCTGTCACTCACCAGCAGATCAAAACGCTGCAGCTCGGCGATGCGGGCAGGCAGCACCTTGCCATATTTACTGCTGTCAGCCACCAGCACCGATTTTCGGGCGCGCAGCATGGCGTGATGCTTCATCATCAGCTCATTGGTGTTGTAGCAGGTCGCGCCCTGATCTTTGTCGATGCCTGCCGCGGAGATAAAGGCCAGCGTCGGGCAGAGATCGTCAAGGATGGTATGCACGCCAATCGGCGTAAACAGGGCGTTGTCGGCATGAAATTCACCGCCGCTGAGAATCACGTTACAGGCCGGTTTCTCTTTCAGCGTCAGAAAGGTATTCATGGCGCAGCAGATGGCAGTAAACGACAGGGTGTCGGGAATCGCATCCACGATGTAGGGCAGGGTGGTGCCGCAGTCAAAAAAGACCGTATCGTTCTCGTTGATCAGGCTGGCGGCCGCCTGTGCCAGTCGCTGCTTTCTGGCGGCATTCTGGCCATGCTGGTCGCTGACAAAATAGTGGCTGGCATGACTTTTCGGATCGCTGACGATATAGCCGCCCAGCAGGACCACGCTGGAGCCCGGCTCGGTTAAATCGCGGCGAACCGTCATCTCTGAGACGCCAAGCAGCTGGGCCGCATCTTTCAGATGCAGTTTGTCGGTGCGTTTCAGCGCCTGCGTCAGCTTGTGAATGCGTTCGTCGCGCCGGGTTTCCATGGTCATCTCTCTGTTCCCTATCCTGCAGTGCGGAGGAAAGACGCCGGGATCGACGTCAATACGCTACAAACCTCACAGATTTGAATGAGTTGCGTCTCATCCGCCAGGCTGGCAGTCAATCTTACCCGCAATCCGTGAGGGCCGCAAACCTCCGCCATGCTGTCAGCGCGTGGTGATATCGGTACGTCACCGCGGGCGGTTGTGGCTTTCACCATCCGCGTTCAATGATGTTAGATTGTTATAATAATAACACTGAAAGTCCCATTGCATGCCGTTATTCGCCCATCACCACCGTGTCAGGATGTGGTTTTTGTCACATATTTAACCTTTAAGAATTGTTATTGTTACTTTAATAACATTTTAAGTTTAAAAAACATCCGGGAGAAAAGGTCATGACAATTGCGGTCATCGGCTCAAACATGGTCGATCTGATTACCTATACCAACAGCCTGCCGAAAGCGGGTGAAACCCTTGAAGCGCCCGACTTTGCCATTGGCTGCGGCGGTAAAGGGGCCAACCAGGCGGTCGCGGCGGCAAAAATGGGCGGCAACGTGATGATGGTCAGCAAGGTCGGTGACGATCTCTTTGCTCCGAACACCGTTGCAAACCTTCAACAGCAGGGCGTGGACACGCGCTTCGTCACCACGGCGGCGGGCACCTCCAGCGGCGTGGCACCGATTTTTGTCGATGACCAGTCGCAGAACCGCATTCTGATTATCAAGGGCGCAAACCAGCAGCTGAAACCGGCCGATATCGACGACGCGGCAGAGGCGCTGAAAGCCTGCCAGCTGATCATTCTGCAGCTGGAGATCCCACTGGAGACGGTCTATTACGCCATCGATTTTGCCCGCCAGCATCAGATCAAAGTGATCCTTAATCCGGCGCCGGCCGTCGCCACGCTTGATATTGATTACGCCTGCAAATGCGACTTCTTTATGCCCAACGAAACCGAGCTGGAGATCCTAACCGGCCTGCCTGTCAGCAGCGATGAAGAGGTGATCCTCGCCGGACAGTCGCTGCTGAAACGCGGCCTTAAAAATCTGATCATCACCCTGGGCAGCCGGGGATCGGTCTGGATGAGCGGCGACGAGATCCATCGCGTGGCTGCCACACCGGTTCAGGCGGTCGACACCAGCGGCGCGGGCGATGCCTTCATCGGCTGCTTTGCGTATCTGCTGGTGAAAACCGGCGATGTGGCCGCCGCCATGACCCAGGCGTCTGCCTATGCCGCCTGCAGCGTCACCGGGCGCGGCACCCAGCGCGCCTATCCCGACGCAGAGAGTTTCCAGCGTTTTCTCAACCGTAACTGAGGTTCTGCCATGCAACAGAAAATTGTTCAGCAATCTGATGGCTATCTGAATAAAACGCCGCTGTTCCAGTTCATTCTGCTGTCGTGCCTCTTTCCGCTCTGGGGCTGTGCGGCGAGTCTTAACGATATCCTGATCACCCAGTTTAAAAGCGTATTTGCCCTGAGCGACTTTGCCAGTGCGCTAGTGCAGAGTGCCTTTTATGGCGGCTATTTTCTGATTGCGATCCCCGCGTCGCTGGTGATCCGCAAGACCAGTTACAAGATGGCGATCATGATCGGCCTGGCGCTCTACATTGCCGGCTGTATCGCCTTCTATCCCGCCTCGCACATGGCGACCTACACCATGTTCCTGGCGGCGATATTTGCCATCGCCATCGGCCTGAGTTTCCTGGAAACCGCCGCCAACACTTACAGTTCGATGATTGGCCATCGTGATCACGCCACGCTGCGCCTCAACGTCAGTCAGACCTTCTATCCGATCGGGGCGCTGATGGGGATCGTGCTGGGCAAATATCTGGTGTTTCAGGAGGGTGAAAGCCTGGAGAGTCAGATGGCGACCATGACGGCAGAGCAGGCACATGCGTTCCGCCTGACGATGCTGGAACACACGCTGGAGCCCTACAAATATCTGGTGATGGTGCTGGTGGTGGTGATGCTGCTGTTTATGTTCACCCGCTATCCGCGCTGTAAACCCGAAAGCAGCGAGAGATCGCGCCCTTCGCTGGGCGAGACGTTCCGCTATCTGGCTGGCAACCGACACTTTAAACGTGGAATTGTGACCCAGTTTCTCTATGTCGGCATGCAGGTCGCGGTCTGGTCGTTTACCATTCGTCTGGCGCTGACGCTGGGGGCAACTAATGAACGTCACGCCTCGAACTTTATGATCTACAGCTTCATCTGCTTCTTTATCGGCAAGTTCGTGGCGAACTTCCTGATGACCCGTTTCCGCGCCGGGAAGGTGCTGATTGCCTATTCGGTGCTGGGCGTGCTGACGCTGGCTTATGTGATGCTGGTGCCGAACTTTACCGCCGTCTACGCCGCCGTCTTTGTCAGCGTGCTGTTTGGTCCCTGCTGGGCGACGATCTACGCGGGAACGCTGGCGACGGTCGATAATAGATATACCGAAGTCGCAGGCGCGTTTATCGTGATGGCGATTGTCGGTGCGGCCTTTGTCCCCGCGCTGCAGGGCCTGGTTTCGGACTCACTGGGTTCTATGCAGCTGGCATTTGGCGTCTCGCTGCTCTGTTTCGCCTGGGTCGGATTCTACTTCTATGGCGAACTGCGCCATAAAAAACAGCCGGTTGCGACCGGTCGTCTGGCGGAGGAGTTACCATGAAAACCCGTTTACCCTTAGCGCGTGAACAGTTTCACACCACACCCTGGGTGCTGCTGGAGAGCGATGATTTCCGGGTTGAGCTGTTTCGCTATCCGGCGGGCATTGAGGCGGTACGCATTCATAACCGGCGCGGCAACGTGACCGTGCTGCCGTTTCTCGGGCAGATGATCTGGGACGCAGAGTTCGACGATCATAACCTGACCATGGGCCACAGTTTTAAGCAGCCGCTGCCCGCAAATTCGATCATCGACACCTATGGCTGTTTCGCGTTTCATTCAGGGCTGCTGGCCAACGGCTGTCCCGCACCAGAGGACGATCATCCGCTGCATGGTGAGATGGCCTGCGCCCGTATGGACAGCGCCTGGCTGGTGCTGGAGGATCAGACGCTGTCGCTGGAAGGGGAGTGTGAATATGTCAAAGGCTTCGGCCATCACTACCTGGCCGCACCCGCCGTCCGCATCGCGGCCGACCAGCCCCGGCTGACGATCGAGATGACGGTCACTAATCTGGCTGGCGCGCCGATGCCGCTGCAGTATATGTGTCACCTCAACAGCGCGTGGATCGATCAGGGCCGCTTCCGGCAGTCGATCCCCGAACAGGCATTCCAGCTGCGTCGCTCGATCCCGGCGCATCTGCGACCAACGCCCGCCTGGCGGGATTACACTGATCGGCTGGCGCGCGATCCGCAGGCGTTGCAGCAGCTCGATCAGCCGCAGCTCTGCGATCCGGAGATCGTCTTTTTCGCGGACGATCTGCCGCAGTATGGCGATGAGGTGCAGTTTGAGCTGCATGCGCCGCAGGGCTATGCGCTGATGACGCGCTTCTCTACCGCGCAGTTCTCGCACGCCACTCGCTGGCTGCTGCATAACCACGATCAGCAGGTGGCGGCCTATATACTGCCCGCCACCTGCCGGCCAGAGGGCTTTCTTGCCGCGCAGCAGGCTGGCACGCTGATCACCCTGGCGCACGGTGAACAGCGCCACTTTTCTGTCGAGACCGGCTTACTCTGAGCCGGGTTTAGATTGCCACCAGGCCGCGCACACCCTCTGTTTCCATGGTGTCGCCGCGGCCACGCTGCACAATTTCTCCGCGCGACATCACCAGATAGCTGTCCGCCAGCTCCGCCGCGAAGTCATAAAACTGCTCCACCAGCAGGATCGCCATATCTCCCCGCTGTGCCAGCTGGCGGATCACCGCGCCGATCTCTTTGATCACCGAAGGCTGGATCCCTTCGGTCGGCTCATCAAGGATCAACAGCTGGGGCCGACAGGCCAGCGCCCGGCCAATCGCCAGCTGCTGCTGCTGACCGCCAGAGAGGTCGCCGCCCCGGCGTGACTTCATCGCCAGCAGCACCGGAAAGAGCTGGTAGATCTCCTCCGGCACTTCACGCGCCTGGGCAGCCGGAAAGCGTGACAGCCCCATCAGCAGATTCTCTTCCACCGTCAGACGCGGAAAGATTTCCCGCCCCTGGGGCACCCAGGCGATGCCAGCCTGCACCCGCTGGTGCGGCTTGCGGCCATTCATGCGCTGCTGCTGCCAGTGAATCTCGCCCGATTTCGCCGGGATCAGCCCCATCAGGCATTTCAGCAGCGTGGTCTTCCCAACGCCATTGCGCCCCAGCAGACAGGTAATTTCGCCAATCTTTACCTCAAACGACAGGCCGCGCAGAATATGACTGCCGCCATAATATTGATTCAGTTCAGTAACCTGTAACATTTCAGCGCCCCAGATAAACGTCGATAACCTGCTCATTGGCCTGCACGTCGCGCAGCGAACCCTCGGCCAGCACCTGACCCTGATGCAGCACCGTCACGTGGTCGGCAATGGTTTCGACAAAGCCCATATCGTGCTCCACCACCATCAGCGAATGCTTGCCCGCCAGGCTGCGGAACAGCTCGGCGGTATAGTCCGTTTCGGCGTCGGTCATGCCCGCGGCCGGTTCATCCAGCAGCAGCAGATGCGGCTCCTGCACCAGCAGCATGCCGATCTCCAGAAATTGCTTCTGGCCATGCGACAGCAGGCCCGCGCGACGCTGGCGTTCGCCGCCCAGCCGCAGCAGTTTCAGCACCTCATCAATGCGATCACGCTGTTCGCCGCTGAGGCGGGCGCGCAGGCTGGCCCAGACCGATTTATCGGCTTTGAGCGCGATCTCCAGATTTTCGAACACGGTTAACGCCTCAAACACCGTGGGCTTCTGGAACTTGCGGCCGATCCCGGCGCGGGCGATCTCCACCGGTGAGAGACGGGTCAGATCGCTGTCCTGGTCGTAGATCACCCGGCCGGCATCGGGCCGGGTTTTGCCGGTGATCACATCCATCAGCGTGGTTTTGCCCGCGCCGTTGGGGCCGATCACGCAGCGCAGTTCCCCGACGCCAATCTGCAGCGAAAGATCGGTCAGCGCCCGGAAGCCTTCAAACGACACGCTGATCTTCTCCAGTTGCAGCACCGGATCGCGCTGCACCCGATGGCGATCCGCCAGCTGAGTTTGGGTAAACAGGACATCACTCATTTTTTCCTCCGGCGCAACAGGCCAATCACGCCGTGCGGCAGAAACAGCGTGACCAGGATAAACATCAGCCCCAGGAAAAAGAGCCAGTATTCGGGAAAGGCGACGGTGAAGAAGCTGCGTGCGCCGTTAACAATCGCCGCGCCCAGCAGCGGGCCAATCAGCGTGCCGCGTCCGCCCAGCGCCACCCAGATCGCCGCTTCAATCGAGTTGGCCGGTGACATCTCACCCGGATTGATAATGCCGACCTGCGGCACATAGAGCGCCCCGGCCAGGCCGCACAGCACGGCGGAGAGCGTCCAGACAAACAGCTTGAAACCGCGCGGGTCGTAACCACAGAACATCAGGCGGTTCTCCGCATCCCGCACCGCAGTCAGCACCCGGCCAAATTTGCTGCGCGCCAGGGCGAAGCCGATCGCCAGGCTCAGCAGCAGCAGCAGCACCGTGGCGATAAACAGCCCGATACGGGTGGGGGTTGCCGTCACCGAAAAGCCGAGCAGGGTGGTAAAGCCGGTAAAGCCATTGTTGCCGCCAAAACCGGTTTCGTTACGGAAGAACAGCAGCATCCCGGCGTAGGTCAGCGCCTGGGTCATGATGGAGAAGTAGACGCCTTTGATCTTCGAGCGAAAGGCAAAAAAGCCAAAAATCAGCGCCAGCAGGCCCGGCACCAGCATGCTCAGGCAGAGCGCCCAGACGAAATAGTCGGTGCCGGTCCAGAACCAGGGCAGTTCACGCCAGGAGAGAAAGGACATAAAGGCGGGTAAACCCTCGCCTGCGGCCTGGCGCATCAGATACATGCCCATGGCATATCCACCCAGGGCGAAAAAGAGGCCGTGGCCCAGCGACAGCAGTCCGGCGTAGCCCCACACCAGATCCAGCGCCACCGCGACCACCGCGTAGCAGAGGATTTTGCCGACCAGCGTCAGGGTATAGGTGGAGATCGCCAGCGGATGCGTGGCGGGCAGCAGCGCCAGAAACGGCATCACCAGGAGCGCCACGGTAATTGCCAGGCCAATGCTGATGGTCAGGCGCGGCGCGGTGCGCGCCACGCGAAGCGTGATGGGTTGCGTCATCAGTCAGTCACCCTTCCTTTTACCGCAAACAGCCCCTGCGGACGTTTCTGAATAAACAGTACGATAATCACCAGAATCAGGATCTTGCCCAGCACGGCGCCAATCTGCGGCTCCAGCACTTTGTTGAGAATGCCCAGGCTGAACGCGGCAACCACGGTGCCCGCCAGCTGACCGACGCCACCCAGCACCACTACCAGGAACGAGTCGATAATGTAGCCCTGGCCCAGCTCCGGTCCGACGTTACCGAGCTGCGACAGCGCCACGCCGCCCAGCCCGGCAATCCCCGAGCCAAGGCCAAACGCCAGCATATCGACGCGACCAGTCGGCACGCCGCAGCAATCCGCCATGGCGCGGTTCTGGGTCACGGCGCGCACGTTCATGCCAAGGCGGGTCCGGTTCAGCAGCAGCCAGGTGAGCGCCAGCACAAACACCACAAACAGGATCACCGCGATGCGGTTCCACGGCAGCACCAGATTGGGCAGCAGCTGCAAGCCACCCGAAAGCCACGCCGGATTCGCCACCTCCAGGTTTTGCGCCCCGAACAGCACCCGCACCAGCTGGATCAGCATCAGGCTGATCCCCCACGTGGCGAGCAGCGTCTCCAGCGGACGGCCATAGAGATGGCGGATCACCGTGCGTTCCAGCGCCATGCCGATGGCGGCGGTAACCAGAAAGGCGACCGGCAGCGCCAGCAGCGGATACCAGGCTAAATAGTGCGGCGCAAACTGCTGAAACAGGCTCTGTACCCACCAGGTGGCGTAAGCGCCGAGCATCAGCATTTCACCGTGCGCCATGTTGATCACCCCGAGCAGGCCATAGGTGATCGCCAGGCCCAGCGCGGCCAGCAGCAGGATGGAACCCAGCGACAGGCCGCTGAAGGCCTGCCCCAGCAGATCGCCCCACATCAGCCGTTTCTGAATCTGTTGCAGACTTTCCGCCGCGGCGGCCCGCACCGTGGCGTCCGGTTCATTCGCGGGCTGAGTCAGGCGTTGCAGGCTGGCCTGCGTATTGGGATCGCTGGACTCACCCAGCAGTTTCACCGCCCGCAGACGCACCATCGGCTCGCCATCTGCCAGTTGCAGGTTCGCCAGCGCCAGCGCCAGTGCGGCATGGACCCGGCTGTCCTGCTCGGCGGCAAAACGCTGCTCCAGCAGCGGCAGCTGGTCGGCAACGCCCTCACTTTGCAGCTGCTGCGCTGCGCGCAGACGCAGGGTCGTATCAGTGCTGACAAGCTGGTGGGCGGCCAGCGCATTGTTAACCAGTACGCGCAGGCGATTGTTCATAAACAGCTTTTTCAGGTTTCCCGTGGGCTGCGCCACCGCATCCAGCGGCTGCAGCGTGGATCCCTGCTGGCTGAACGGCTGTTTATTCTGGTCGATGACCACCGTTTCGGCATGCAGCGCTTCCAGCAGTGGCAGGCGATGGCTGTCCGGTGCGGCGGCCCACTGTTGCAGCAGCGTGGCCTGCTGACTGCGGCTGGCGGCGGCAAAGTCAGCCGCCGGTCCGGCACTGGCCAACAGCGGCATCAGCAGCAGCAGGCTGAAAAAGCAGCGACATAGATTCATAAAAGGAGCCTCGTCAGGGGAGGGCAGCACGGCCGGGTGCCGTGCTGCCGCTTCACAGCGGGTGACGCTGCGTATCTATCAGCAACCCGCGATTACTGCGCGGTTTTCACCGGGTGATCGGGTTTTTTGTCGTTACCGGCAATGTACGGGCTCCACGGCTGCGCACGTACCGGCTGATCGGTCTGCCACACCACGCTGAACTGGCCGTTCTCTTCCACTTCGCCAATCATGACCGGCTTATGCAGATGATGGTTGGTCTGATCCATGGTCAGGGTAAAGCCATCCGGCGCTTTAAAGGTCTGACCGGCCATCGCCGCCCGCACTTTGTCCACATCCGTGGTGCCCGCTTTTTCCACCGCCTGCGCCCACATATGAATGCCAACATAGGTCGCTTCCATCGGGTCGTTGGTGACGACGGTGGCGGCGTTCGGCAGGTTATGTGCTTTGGCATATGCGCGGTAGTCGGCGACAAACTTCGCGTTGGTCGGATTATCGATCGACTCGAAATAGTTCCAGGCGGCTAACTGACCCACCAGCGGTTTGGTATCGATGCCGCGCAGCTCCTCTTCGCCCACCGAGAAGGCGACCACCGGAATGTCAGTGGCTTTGATCCCCTGGTTCGCCAGCTCTTTGTAGAACGGCACGTTGGAGTCGCCGTTGATCGTGGAAACCACTGCCGTTTTGCCGCCAGCCGCAAACTTTTTGATGTTGGAGACAATGGTCTGGTAGTCGCTGTAACCAAACGGCGTGTAGACCTCTTCGATATCTTTATCCGCCACGCCTTTGCTGTGCAGGAAGGCGCGCAGGATCTTGTTGGTAGTACGCGGATAGACATAGTCGGTGCCGAGCAGGAAGAAGCGTTTCGCGCTGCCGCCATCTTCGCTCATGAGATACTCCACAGCCGGAATCGCCTGCTGGTTAGGCGCAGCGCCGGTATAGAAGACGTTGGGGGACATCTCTTCCCCTTCATACTGCACCGGATAGAACAGCAGGCCGTTCAGCTCTTCAAACACCGGCAGCACCGATTTGCGCGACACCGAGGTCCAGCAGCCAAACACCACCGCCGCCTTATCCTGAGTCAGCAGCTGCCGCGCCTTCTCGGCAAACAGCGGCCAGTTAGAGGCGGGATCGACCACCACCGGCTCCAGCTTTTTCCCCAGCACGCCCCCTTTGGCGTTGATCTCATCGATGGTCATCAGCGCCACATCTTTGAGCGGCGTTTCTGAAATCGCCATAGTGCCGGAGAGCGAATGCATGATCCCCACTTTGATGGTGTCAGCCGCCTGCGCACTCCAGGCGAACCCCATGCTGACAACGGTGGCGGAGAGGGCGAAAGCCTTGATCAACGAACGTCTTTTCATCATCTGAAACCCCTGAGTAGTTGTTGTGTTATTCGGTGAGCTGGAGCCGGGCCTGCTGAAGGCGGTGCAGCGTGATCTTTCTGACCTCCGCCTTACTCACGGCGATGTGATCGGTCAGGATGCGTTGCGCCTCGGCGGTCTGCTGCTGAAAAATCGCCTGTAAAATCTGTGCATGTTCCTGCCAGGTGGCAAAGATGCGATCGTCACGAGTGAAGTCGAGCCGGCGAATAATGCGGATCTTCTCGGTGAGTTCGGCGTGAATGCGTGCCATCTCCGGATTACCTGCTGCTGCCACCAGCGTCATGTGAAACGCTTCGTCATGCTGCGACACCACCAGCCCTTCGGTAAGCGGCTCCGCCTCGCACCAGAACTGGTTCAGTTCGTTTAACAGCGCGGCACACTGCGGCGCAGGCAGGGCGCAGAGGCGTTTGACCGCCTCGCACTCCAGCACGGTGCGCAGGTCATACAGCGATTCGAACCAGGCGAAATCGAAGTTCTTAATCTGCCAGCCGCTGCGAAACCAGACTTCGACAAAGCCTTCGCGTTCCAGCCGGAACAGCGCCTGACGGACCGGGGTGCGGCTGACCGCCATCCGTCCGGCGATTTCGCTTTCGCTGAAGCGATCGCCGGGCATCAGGCGAAAGGCGAAGATATCGTCCTTCAGCGCCTGATAAACCCGTTCCGCCAGCGCTTCCGGGCGGGCTTTAGGGGAGTGGGGTTGCGTTGTCATTACCGCTCCTTATTCCAGCCACAGCAGGTTATCGCCAGGACTGACCGGACGGCCCGCCTGGCAGGCAATCCGCGTCACACGACCGGCCTGCGGGGCGACTATCGCCAGCTCCATCTTCATCGCCTCTACGATAATCAGCGTCTGCCCGGCGCTGACCTCGTCGCCCGGCTGCACCAGCACTTTCCAGATGTTGCCATTGAGATCCGCCTGCACCGCCAGCCCGTTCTCCTCCTCTTCGCTGACGCTGGCGCGCGTTTCATCCTCCGGCGGCGCGTTCTGCTCCTCCTGCGCCCATAGCTGCACTTCCTGTTCAAAGGCGGCGGCCTGGCGCTGGCGGAACGCTGCAATTTCAGCGGCGTGGTCGGCGAGGAACTGCTGGTGGGCGGCAAAATCAAACTGCGTCTCTTCAATACGCAGGCTGGCGCGCCCTTCGCGGAAATCTTCGCGCAGCTGGGTCAGTTCGGTTTCACTCACCGGATAGAAGCGCACCTGATCGAAGAAGCGCAGCAGCCACGGCGCATCGGTAGCGAACTGCGGGTTTTTCAGGAAGGTATTCCAGATGGGCAGCGTGCGGCCCACCAGCTGATAGCCGCCGGGCGAATCCATGCCGTAGATGCACATGTACATGCCGCCGATCCCTACGGTGCCTTCGGCGGTGAAGGTGCGCGCCGGACTGTATTTGGAACTCAGCAGGCGATGGCGTGGATCGATCGGAACGGCACAGGGTGCGCCAAGGTAGACGTCGCCCAGCCCCAGCACCAGATAGCTGGCGTTGAACAGGGTGTCGCGCACCTCATCGCGGCTGCTTAAGCCGTTAATCCGCTGGATAAAGTCCACGTTGTCAGGCAGCCAGGGGGCGCTGGCACGCACCGTCTCCTGATAGCGGCTGACGGCACCCAGCGTGGCGCTGTCTTCAAATGCCATCGGCATCCACACCACGCGGGAGGGCACTTTCAGCGTGCTGACGTCGCCCAGCGTCGCTTCCAGCGCCAGCAGCAGCGACATCAGCCCGGACTGGTTAATGATGCGGCTGTCGTAGCGCACCTGCAGCGAACGCACGCCAGGCGACAGCTCTTCTACGCCAGGCTCCGCCTGCGCCGTCAGCGCATTCATCAGCAGATGGACACGCAGACGCAGCGCCAGATCCAGTACGTTGTCGCCATACTCAATCAGCACATATTTGTCGCCCGCCTGGCGATAGACCACTTTCGGCGTGCTGGCGGTGGCCTCCAGAGCGGCCAGAATCGTGGCGGAGCCGTGGGCAGTTTCGGCCAGTGACGGCACGGCAAACGTGGGCGGATGCTCAGGCCGCAATGTCTCAATCAGATGCATCTGCGCTTTTTCCCGCGCCAGCGCATCGTCTGCGGTGATGGGGTGGAAGCGGATGGTGTCGCCAGGTTTAACCTGGCCCACTTTCCACAGCTCGGCTTTGGCGATAGTCACCGGACAGACAAAGCCGCCGAGGCTTGGGCCGTCGTGCGTCAGGATCACCGGGAAGTCGCCGGTAAAATTGACCGCGCCAATGGCATATTCACAGTCGTGAACGTTGGAGGGATGCAGGCCCGCTTCGCCGCCGTTGGCGCGGGTCCAGGTCGGTTTCGGGCCGACCAGCCGTACGCCGAGACGGTTGGAGTTGTAGTGCACCTGCCAGTCGCTGGCAAAGAACGCATCGATGGCGGCCTGGGTGAAGAAATCCGGTGCGCCGTGCGGGCCGTAGAGCACGCCGATGCGCCACTCGCTGCCGTAGTGCGGAATCAGCGCCGCATCGAGCGGCTGCGGATCGCTGACCGGGGCAGGCGTGGTGCAGGCTGCCCGCTCAG
>Ga0308159_1003992_pt1 | contig 14026 bp, 13 predicted proteins | sample PhyCR1_FD_201040 | JGI IMG/M metagenome (GOLD analysis project Ga0308159, IMG submission 201040) | Phyllosphere microbial communities from UC Gill Tract Community Farm, Albany, California, United States - DLSLC.R1 | ecosystem: Host-associated > Plants > Phyllosphere > Unclassified | place: USA... | reverse complement strand
TCACCACGTCGCCCCCGGATGCCGTCGGGCCAGCACCTGCATCTCGGCGAGCAACGGCCCGAACGACGGATGGTGCGCACCGCGGCGACCCCCCGCGGAGGAGCCGGGGATCGAGGGCACGGGAACGCCCTCTTCGGCCAGGACCGCTGCGAGCACGTCGTCGACGCGCCCGCGCAGTGACGACGGGCGCACGGCGACTTTCTCGAGACGCTCGTGCAGCGGCTCGTCGCGGAACAGCTCGTCGAGGTACGGCCACACGTCGTCGAGCGCGACGAGGAAGCGCCGGCGCGACTCGTCGGTGCCGCCGGCGAGACGCAGCGTCCACTGCACGGCGTGGTCGCGGTGGTAGTCGACCTCTTTCTCGGCCTTCGCCGCGACCGCCGAGATCACCGGATCGGCGGATGCCGTGAGGTCGCGGTACAGCTCGAGCAGATACGCGGATGCCAGGAGCTGACGGGCGATCGTGTGGGCGAAGTCGCCGTTGGGGAGCTCGAACAGCCAGGCGCTGCGGAACTCCGGCTCGTCGCGCCAGTACGCGAGATCGTCTTCGCTGCGGCCGTCGTACGACCCCGCGTAGCGCAGGAGAGAGCGGGCGTGGCCGAGCAGATCGAGGGCGATGTTGCCGAGGGCGACGTCTTCTTCGAGCTCGGGGGCACGGGCGATCCACCCGCAGAGGTTCTGCGACAGGATCAGGGCGTCGTCGCCGAGGCGCAGGGCGTACGCGGCGACATCGGGGTCGGTCGCGCGGTCCTCTCCCCCGGCGAACTCCGCCGACAGCTCGCGCGCGTCGAGCGAGACGTCTCCGTGCGGGTCGTCGAGGGCTTCGACGGGTTCAGCGACCGGCGCCGCGCCGTGGTCGGTCGAGGTGCTCACAGGTGCGGCACCCCCTCGGAGGCGGTGTAGTACACCGCGTGCCGGTAGTTCTTGCCCGCGGGCGACTCGAAGAACGCGCCCTTCGCTCCCGGGTCGCTCGTGGTCACGGCATCCGAGGGCACGACCCACACCGACACGCCCTCGGCGCGGCGGGTATACAGGTCGCGGGCGTTGCGCACCGCGAGCTCGGCGTCGGGGGCGTGGAGAGAGCCGACGTGCACGTGACTCAGACCGCGGTTCGCGCGCACGAAGACCTCCCACAGAGGCCAGGTCTCGGCGGGGCTGCCGCCGGGGGTGGCCATCAGGCGACCGCCGTCTCGGTGCGGGCGGCGCTCTTCTTCGCGGCGTAGGCCGCCGCGGCCTCGCGCACCCACGCTCCCTCTTCGTGCGCGGCGCGACGGTTCTGCAGGCGCTGGCGGTTGAGCGGCCCCCGACCGGCGAGCACCTCGTGGAACTCGGTCCAGTCGATCTCGCCCATGTCGTACTGGCCGGTCTCGTCGTTGAAACGCAGCTCGGGGTCGGGCAGGGTCACGCCCAGCACCGCGGCCTGCGGCACGAGCATCGACACGAAGCGCTGACGCAGGTCGTCGTTGCTGAAGCGCTTGATGTTCCACGCCATCGACTGCGCCGAGTTGGGCGAGTCGTCGTCGGGGGGTCCGAACATCATCAGGCTCGGCCAGTACCACCGGTCCACGGCATCCTGAGCCATCTGCCGCTGCTCGTCGGTGCCCTGCATGAGCGTAAGCAGGATCTCGAACCCCTGGCGCTGGTGGAACGACTCCTCCTTGCAGACGCGCACCATCGCGCGTCCGTACGGTCCGTACGACGCGCGGCACAGGGGCACCTGGTTGCAGATCGCGGCACCGTCGACGAGCCAGCCGATCGCTCCCATGTCGGCCCACGTCGGGGTCGGGTAGTTGAAGATCGACGAGTACCGCGCCTTGCCGTCGACCAGCTGCTGCGTCATCTCGTCGCGCGTGATGCCGAGGGTCTGCGCGGCGGAGTACAGGTAGAGGCCGTGTCCGGCCTCGTCCTGCACCTTGGCGAGCAGGATCGACTTGCGCTTGAGACTCGGGGCGCGGGTGATCCACGCCCCTTCGGGCTGCATGCCGATGATCTCGGAGTGCGCGTGCTGCGAGATCTGGCGGATGAGCGTGCGCCGGTAGCCGTCGGGCATCCAGTCACGCGGCTCGATGCGTCCGTCGGCCTCGATGAGAGCGTCGAACATCGCCTCGCCGTCTAGGGCGTCCGTCGTGGGGGCGGTCATCGTCATCGTCGACTCCTTTTACAGACCGATCGTTCAGTAAAAGTGTAGCCGTGGCGTGCACGAGTCGCAACGGCCGTGACCCTCCATCTCCGACCCGATGGAGTGGTGACATGGCAGACACCGCGATCTTCGACGTCGACGGCACCCTCGTCGACACCAACTACCAGCACGCCCTCGCGTGGTACCGCGCATTCCGGCGTTTCGGCATCGTCCTGCCGATCTGGCGGATCCACCGCTCGATCGGAAAGGGCGGCGACCAGCTCGTCCCCGCGCTCGCGGGCGACAAGGTGGAGCGGGAGCACGGCGACGCCCTGCGCGACGCGTGGAGCGAAGAGATCTCCCCCTTCATCGACGAGGTTCGCCCTTTCGACGGCGCACACGACCTGCTCTCGGCCGTCAAACAGCGGGGCTTCCGCGTCGTGCTGGCGAGCTCGGGCAAGAAGGACCACGTCGAGCACTTCGTCGATCTCCTCGATGCGCGCGAGCTCGCCGACGCGTGGACGACGTCCGACGACGTGGAAGCCAGCAAGCCCGCCCCGGACCTGGTGCAGACCGCGCTCGCACGCGTCTCGGGCGCTCTCGGTGTCATGATCGGCGACTCCCCCTGGGATGCGATCGCCGCCTCGAAGGCCTCCGTGCCCACGATCGCGGTACGAACCGGCGGCTTCTCCCGAGAAGAGCTGACGGATGCCGGGGCGGAAAGCGTCTTCGACAGTCTTCGCGACCTGATGGACGAGCTCGACGGCACCCCCCTCGCGCGCGCGGCCCGGTGACGCGCCGCGCGGCCCTCTCCCGTCTCCGCGCGGCGGGGAGGGCCGCGCGAGAAGCGGGCCACAACGCAGGAGAAGCGGCGGCGCGGCGAACCCGGACCCGTCGATTCGGCGGGCGGCTCGGGCGGAGCCTCCCCGATGTCCTGCGTCGTGCACGAGTGGCGTCGAGAATGCAGCCGACCCGCCGCGCCGGCGCATCCCCACCCTCAGCGCAGGTCGTACACGCGCTTGTACTTGCCCTCGCTGCGTGGCAGCACGCCGGGCTCCTCGACGCGCACATCGACGGTCGTGCCGATCAGCACCTTGATGCGCTGCTGCAGCACCACGCCGGCGGCCTCGCACACCTCGCGGTCGAGGGTCGGATGCCGCTCGATGCGCACGGTCATGGCATCCATTCGACCTTCTCGACGCAGCTCGAGCACGAAGTGCGGGGTGAGCTTCTCGATGCCGAGCACGATCTCCTCGATCTGCGTCGGGAAGAGGTTCACGCCGCGCAGGATGATCATGTCGTCGTTGCGGCCGGTGATCTTCTCGATGCGCCGCATCGCGGGGAACGCCGAGCCGGGCTGCAGCCGGGTGAGGTCACGGGTGCGGTAGCGGATGACCGGGAACGCCTCCTTGGTGAGGGAGGTGAACACCAGCTCGCCGAGCTCACCGTCGCCGACGGATTCTCCGCTCTCGCCGTCGATCGTCTCGGGGAGGAAGTGGTCTTCCCAGATGTGCGGACCGTCTTTGGTGAGGGCGCTCTCGGAGGCCACGCCCGGGCCCATCACCTCGCTCAGGCCGTAGATGTCGACCGCGACGAGGTCGAGACGACGCTCGATCTCGTGACGCATCTCGTTCGTCCACGGCTCGGCCCCGAGGACCGCGACCCTCAGCGAGGTCGAGCGCGGGTCGACGCCCGACGCCTCGAGCGCGTCGGCGATCGTCAGGAGGTAGCTGGGCGTGCAGAGGATGGCATCCGGCTCGAAGTCCTGGATGAGCTGCGCCTGCCGCGCGGTCTGCCCGCCCGACATGGGGATGACGGTCGCGCCGAGGCGCTCGATCCCCGCGTGGGCGCCGAGCCCGCCGGTGAACAGGCCGTAGCCGTAAGCGTTGTGCACGCGATCCCCGGCCCGGATGCCGGCGGCACTGAGCGACCGCGCGACGAGATCGGCCCACCGGTCGAGATCGCCCGCGGTGTAGCCCACGACGGTGGGGCGGCCGGTCGTGCCGGACGAGGCGTGGATGCGGCGGACGTCGGCCATCGGCACCGCGAACATGCCGAAGGGATAGGTCTCGCGCAGGTCGGCCTTGGTCGTGAAGGGCAGCAGACGGATGTCGTCGAGGCTGCGGATGTCGTCGGGGCCGACGCCGGCCTCGTCGAACTTCCGTCGGTACAGCGCGACGTTCTCGTAGGCGTGGCGCACGGTCCACTGCAGGCGCTCGAGCTGCAGCGCGCGCAGGCTCTCGAGCGGGATCGCGGTCGGATCGACGGATGCCAGGAAGTCGGGGCGCGGTGCGGCGGTCAGGGTCATCGGGACACCTCCGTGGTCGTGAGCGCCTCGTCGCGCTCGGGGGCGGGGTCGTGGGGTGCGCGGCGGCTGGCGGCTTCGACGGGCTCAGCCACCGGTGGCCGCCGGTCGGTCGTGATGCTGCGGCCACGCACCTCGGCGACGAGGTCGCCCGTCTCATCGGTCACCCGGATGTCGTACAACCCCGTGCGCCCGCTCCGCGCACGGCGCGCTGCGGTGGCGGTGAGCGTCTGCCCCGCCGTCGTCGACTTCAGGAACGTGATGTCGGCGCCCCCGGCGACCGTGACCCGCTCGTCCTCATTGCACGCGATCGCGAACGCGGTGTCGGCGAGGGTGAACACGAGTCCACCGTGGGTGATGGCGAAGCCGTTGAGCATGTCGTCGCGCACGGTCATCGATACGCGGGACTCCCCCGGCGCGTCGTGCTCGACGACCATGCCGAGCATGGCCGAGGCCTGATCGCGCTGCATCATCGGCCGCAGGCTCATGCGGGCACCCCTGCCGGCCGAAGAGCGGGCGCCCAGGTCTTCGCCACGAGCGTGAGCACGTCGTACTGCGCGACGATCTCGTCGTTCTGGTTGCGGATCACGGCGTCCCACCGCACTTCGCCGTACTCGTCGGTCTCGCGCGGGGTGATCTGCTTCGCCGTCAGGGCGACGCGGATGCGGTCGCCGGGCGACACCGGGGTGACGAAACGCAGGTTCTCGAGCCCCGAGTTGGCGAGCACCGGGCCGGGTGCGGGGTCGACGAAGAGCCCTGCCGCCCAGGACACGAGCAGGTACCCGTGCGCGACGCGCCCCGGGAAGAAGGGATTCGCGGCCGCCGACTCCTCGTCCATGTGGGCGTAGAAGGTGTCGCCGGTGAAGTTCGCGAACACCTCGATGTCGTCGAGGGTGACCTCGCGTTCGACCGATTCCACGGCATCCCCGATCCGGAGATCCGAGAGGGGTTTGCGGAACGGATGCGTCCCGGCGGAGTCGGTGTCTGCTCCCGGATGCCACACCCCGGTCAACGCGGTGAGCATGCGCGGCGAGCCCTGGATCGCGGTGCGCTGCATGTAGTGGAGCACCGAGCGGATGCCGCCGAGCTCCTCACCGCCGCCGGCGCGGCCGGGTCCGCCGTGCACGAGGTGCGGCACCGGGGCGCCGTGTCCGGTCGAGGTGCGAGCGTCGTCGCGGTCGAGGAAGAGCACGCGGCCGTTCATCGCGCCCATGCGGGTGAGCAGCTCGGTCGCGACGTCGGGGTCGTGGGTGGCGACGCTGGTGACGAGCGATCCTCCGCCGCGGCCGACGATGGTCGCGGCTTCGGCGACGTCCGTGTATTCGACGATGCTGGCGACCGGGCCGAACGCCTCGATGTCGTTGACGGCCGGGGTCGCGGCATCCGCGAAGGCCAGGAGCATGGGCTGCAAGAACGCGCCGTCGGCGGGCGCTCCCTCGGGCGCCTCGGCGGATCCCACCACGAAGCGCCCACCGGCATCGGTGAGGGCGCGAACCTGGCGCAGCACCTCGTCGCGCTGCGCGACCGACACGACCGGCCCCATCGTCACGCCCGCGGCGCGCGGGTCGCCGATGACCACGCGCTCGGCGATCTTGTCGCGCAGCGCCCGGGCCACGGCATCCGTCATGCCCGTCGGCACGATCGCGCGGCGTATCGCCGTGCACTTCTGACCCGCCTTGGTCGTGAGCTCGACGAGCAGCTGTTTGACGTAGGCGTCGAACTCGGGGGTGCCGGGGGTGGCGTCGGGGCCGAGGATCGAGGCGTTGATCGAGTCGGTCTCGCTCGTGAACCGCACCCCGGGCTTCGCCTGGGCGCGCAGGCGCTCGGCGGTCGAGGCGCTGCCGGTGAACCCGACCGTGTCGCCGAGGTCGAGCAGGTCGAACAGGCCCGGGACGCTCCCGCTCACCAGCTGCAGCGATCCCTCGGGCAGCAGGCCGGTCTCGACCACCATCCGCACCCACGCCTCGGCGACGTACGCCGTCGGGGTCGCGGGCTTGACGATCGTGGGCAAGCCGGCGAGGAACGCGGGGGCAAACTTCTCGAGCGCACCCCACATCGGGAAGTTGAAGGCGTTGATCTGCACCGCGACACCCGGCAGGCGCGTGTAGACGTGCCGGCCGAGGAACGAGCCGTCCTTCGACAGGGGCTCGATCGGTCCGTCGAGCACGACCTTTCCGGCGGGCAGCTCGCGCCGCGCCTTCGACGAGAAGGTGAACAGCACCCCGATGCCGCCGTCGATGTCGCTGAGCGAATCGCGACGGGTCGAGCCGGAGCGCTCCGAGAGGGCGTAGAGCTCCTCGCGGCGCTCGTTCAGAGCGATCGCGAGGTTCTTCAGCACCATCGCGCGCTGGTGGAAGGTCAGCGCGCCGATGCTCTTCTGCCCCGTCTCACGGGCGAAGGCGACGGCTCCCGCGAGATCGAGCCCGCGGGTGCTGACGCGCACGATCTCGTCGCCCGTCGAGGCGTCGCGCACGATCGCCGCCTCGGGGTCGCTCTCGGGGGCCCACCAGGCGCCGTTCACGTAGCTGGGGAGGAAGGTCATCAGGCGCTCCATTCGTAGAATCCGCGGCCGGTCTTGCGGCCCAGGTGCCCCTGGGCGACGAGGTCGCGCAGCAAAGCGGGCGGGGCGAAGCGCGCGCCGAACGCACGCTCGAGTTCTTCGGCGATGCCGAGGCGCACGTCGAGACCGACGATGTCGGTGGTGCGGAGGGGCCCCATCGGATGCCGATAGCCCAGCTCCATCGCCGTGTCGATGTCGTGGGCGGTGGCCACGCCCTCCTCGAGCATGCGGATCGCCTCGAGCCCGAGCGCGACGCCCAGGCGGCTCGACGCGAAGCCGGGCGCATCGCGCACGACGACGGCGGTCTTGCCGATCGCCTCGACCCACTGGGTCGCTCGCGTGACGACCGCGGCGGCGGTGCGCTCGCCGGTCACCACCTCGACGAGCGCCGACGCCGGTACGGGGTTGAAGAAGTGCAGGCCGAGGAACCTGTCGGGTCGGGCGAGCGAGGCGGCCAGCGCATCGATCGAGATGGAAGAGGTATTGGATGCCACGACCGCGCTGGCGTCCACGGATCCCTCGATCCGCGCGAGGGCGTCGAGCTTGAGGTCGCGTTCCTCGGGCACGGCCTCGATCACGAGGCCCGCCCCGGCGAATGCTTCCGCATCGACGCCGGTGGTGAGGGTGTCGGCATCCGGAATCTGTGTTCCGCGCTCGGCCGAGCGGGCCAGGGCGGTCTCGACGCGCTCCCGGGCCTGGGCGGCAGCGGCCTCGTCGCGCTCGACGACGTGCACGCGGGCGCCGGCGAGCAGGAACGCGTGCGCGATTCCCGCGCCCATGCGGCCCCCGCCGAGCACGCCGACGACGGCGGGGACGGATGCCGTGGCTCGGGCGGGCGCGGTGTCGGGCGCAGCGGTCGTTCGGGGCCCGGTCACGTCCGTGGCGGCGGCGCGGGTGCGAGACGTGGTCTCGGGAAGGGTCACTTCTTCTTCCTCTCGAGGAACGCGGTCATGCGGGCGCGCTTGTCGGCGCTGTCGAAGAGCTCGGCCTGCAGCTCGCCGTCGATCGCGGGGTGGTCTGCGCGGGGCGCGAGCAGCGCGCGCTTGGTGAGGATCGTCGCGCGCGCGGAGTTCGCCGCGATGCGGTCGGCGATCGCGTGCGCCGCGGGGAGCAGGTCGTCGGGCTCGCGCACGCTCGACAACAGCCCCCAGGCGAGGGCCTCGTCGGCGTCGATCATGCGCGCGGTGAGCAGCAGCTCGCTCGCGCGGGCATGGCCGACGATCTCGGGCAGACGCCACGACGCACCGGCGGCGGCGATGATGCCGAGGCCTGGCTCGGGGTTGCCGAAGCGCACGCGAGGGGTGCCGAGGCGGATGTCGGCCGCGTACGCGAGTTCGGCTCCCCCGCCGAGAGCGAAGCCGTCGACCGCGGCGATCACGGGCATCGGCAGGTGACGGATGCGATCGAACACCGTCGCGTTGATGCCGCGTCGCGCGTCGTCGCCCGTGCGGTCGCGCAACTGGGCGATGTCGGCGCCCGCGGCGAAGATGCCGCTCGCGCCGGTGAGGATCAGGGTGCGCGGGTTCGCCTCGAGCTTGGCGCACAGGGCGTGCAGCTCGTCGACCATGGCCTGGTCGATCGCGTTGCGCACCTCGGGACGATCGAGGGTCGCGACGACGCGGTCGGCGGCGGCGTCGACGCGGAGGCGCGGGGCTGAGCCCGTCGCGCCGGTGGCTGAGCCTGTCGAAGCCTCCGGCTCCGGGGCTTCGCGGGTACCGGCTCCTTCGACGGGCTCGGGGACCTCGGGCGACGTCCGCGAGTCAGCCATCGACCCGCTCCACGATCATCGCGGTTCCCTGGCCGACGCCGACGCACATCGTCGCAAGGCCGTACCGCGCGCCCTCGCGCTCGAGACGGCCGAGCAGCGTCACGACGAGCCGCGAGCCGCTCGAGCCCAGCGGATGCCCCAGCGCGATCGCCCCGCCGTCGGCATTGACGATCTCGGGGTCGAGTCCGAGGCGGCGCACGCACGCGAGCGACTGCGAGGCGAACGCCTCGTTGAGTTCGACGGCGCCGAGGTCGGATGCCGAGAGCCCGGCCTTCGCGAGGGCTTTCTCGGTCGCGGGCACGGGGCCGAGTCCCATGATCTCGGGGGCCAGAGCCGCGGAGGCGTGCGCCACGATCCGTGCACGGGGCCGGAGCCCGTAGCGCTCGACGGCGGCGGCGCTCGCGACCACGAGGGCCGATGCCCCGTCGTTGAGCGAGCTGGAGTTGCCCGCGGTGACGACCTCGCCGTCTTTCACGACCGGCCTGAGCCTCGCGAGCGCGTCGAGCGAGGTGTCGCGGCGCGGTCCCTCGTCGCTGTCGACGAGCCCGCGACCGGTGTCGACGGCGACGATCTCGTCGGCGAAGCGACCGGCATCCTGGGCCGCGATCGCGCGCTCGTGGCTGCGCAGGGCGAAGGCATCGGCATCCGCCCGCGAGACCCCGTCCACGCGAGCGACCTCTTCGGCCGTCTCGGGCATCGAGAAGGTGGCCTTCTCGCGCGCGGCGAGGCGCGGGTTGGTGAAGCGCCAGCCGATCGAGGTGTCGAATGCCGCCCCGGGCTTCGCCCACGCCCGCTCGGGCTTCGCCTGGACCCAGGGCGCGCGGGTCATCGACTCGACGCCGCCGGCCACGACGAGGTCGGCGTCCCCCGCGCGCACGGCCTGCGCGGCGAGCGCGACCGCGCTCATGCCCGAGGCGCAGAGGCGGTTGACGGTCAGACCGGGGACGCTGTCGGGAAGCCCCGCGAGCAGCACGGCCATGCGGGCGACGTTGCGGTTGTCCTCCCCGGCCTGGTTCGCGGCACCGAGGATGACTTCGTCGATCGCCTCGCCGGGAACGCCCGCGCGGGCCACCGCCTCGGCCACGACGAGGGCCGCGAGATCGTCGGGACGAACGGATGCCAGCGCCCCGCCGTACCGCCCGACCGGGGTGCGCGCACCGCCGATGAGAAACGCGTCCGCCATCGTCTTCCTCTCCCCCGCCGACTCTGGCGGGGTCCGTCCACCTCAGCTGCGAGGTTTTCCGACCGATCGTTCAGTAATCATGCCACGGCGATACGCGGGGAGGCAACGCGCAGACACGTGTCGTCGGAATCACCACGCGTCGGCCAGCGCCGGAGCGGAGTCGCGCGCGGACATCGTCGTGCGGCGGTGCGGAAGAAGATGCGACGGAGACGTCGCGATGGAGTGCCCCCGACAGGATTCGAACCTGCGACGCCCGCGTTAGGAGTGCGGCGCTCTATCCCCTGAGCTACGGAGGCGGGGTCACCCCAGCCTACTGCGGTGCTTCGGCTCGGGCGGTTCGGGCCGGGCTCGTCAGCGGCGTGCGCTGCCGTAACGCCGCGACCAGAGCGTCGTCCCAGCGCCCCGGCTCGGCGAGGGTCGCTTCACGCACGTCCACACCGTCGGGCCCGATGCTCACCGCACAGACCAGGAGCGACTCGAGGACGAGCCCGTCATGGGCATCTCGTCGCAGAATCGACGACGCGGGCTCGTGCGTCGCCTCCTCGATCACGCCGAGCCACGGCATCCACCAGTCCGGGCCGGCCGCCAGGCCGGCCGCGCGGAACGCCTCGAGCCAGCGCTCGATGCGCGGGGTTCCCGGGTCGTCGACCGCGTGGTGGGCGACCATGTGCGTGCCCGGGGTGAGTGCGGTGCGACGCGAGACCACACCGTCCCACTCCACGAGGTGCGCCCCCGCGGCATCCACCTCGACGAGGTTGAACCCCCGGGTGGCAGGACGATCCGGGATGCCGGCCCCCACCGCATCGAGAGGGACGCCACCCCGACTGACGAGGCCGTCGTCGGGGCGGTCGGAGAGGTCTTCGCGGTTGAGCAGAACCGCGAGCCGGTGAGCTGCCGGGTTGAGGGCCAGCCACGCTCCTCCGGCGCGGTCATCGCGCACGCCCAGGACGCCGTCGCGCTCGGGCCACCAGGCGCCCATGCCCCGCCAGGGGCGGTCGCGGTCCTCATCGCGGACGGCAAGCACCCGCACGGGCTCGCCGGGACTCGCGGGAACGTCGATCACGACCGTGCACATTCCGACAACGCTACCCGCGCGACGCCCGCACGGGGCGGGCCGCGGACGCCCCATGCGGCGGCCCGGGTCCGTCACGAGAACAGGCCGCGCGACGGGAACAGGCCGTTCGGCGTCGGAACCGCCTGTTCTGGTCGCTCCCCCTGTTCTCGTCGCACCACCCCCGTCGCGGACGCCGACCTGGAAGACTGGGACGATGTTCGTCGTCGTGGGAGTGACCGGGGGCATCGCCGCCTACAAGACCGTGAGTCTCGTGCGCCTGCTCGTGAAGGCGGGGCACGACGTGCACGTGATCCCGACCGCGGACGCCCTGCGTTTCGTCGGCCTGCCCACGTGGGAGGCCCTCAGCCGCAACCCCGTGACGACCTCCGTGCACGATGACGTCGCGCGTGTCCGCCACGTCGCTCTGGGCCAGTCCGCCGACCTGGTAATCGTCGCCCCCGCCACCGCGAACACGCTCGCCGCGATGACGGCGGGGCTGGCGTCCGACCTGCTCGGCACGACCCTCCTCGCGACGACCGCTCCGGTCGTCGTCGCCCCGGCCATGCACACCGAGATGTGGCGGCACCCCGCCACCGCTCACAACATGGACATCCTGCGCTCCCGCGGTGTGCACGTCGTCGGGCCGGCCGACGGTGTGCTGACGGGCGGCGACTCGGGCCCCGGGCGCATGTCGGAGCCCGAAGAGATCGTCGCCGCGGCCCTGGCTCTCGTCGGGCGCCCTCACGACCTCGAGGGGCTCTCGATCGTCGTGAGCGCCGGGGGCACGCGCGAGCCCATCGACCCCGTGCGGTTCCTCGGGAATCGCTCGAGCGGTCGGCAGGGCGTGGCGATCGCACGGGCCGCGGCTGACCGGGGCGCCCATGTGACGCTCGTCGCCGCGCACCTCGATGCGGACGTGCGCCCCGACCCTCGCGTCGAAGTGATCGCCGCCGGGACCGCCGACGAGTTGGGACGGGCGATGGATGCCGTAGCCCCCGACGCCGACGTGATCGTCATGGCCGCGGCTGTCGCCGACTACTCCGTCGCCGCGGTGTCGGAACACAAGCTCCGGAAGCAGGACTCCCCCGGCGGCCTCACGCTCGAGCTGCGCGAGAACCGCGACATCCTCGCGGGGCTCGCGACCGCCCGCCGCCCCGGGCAGACGATCGTCGGGTTCGCCGCGGAGACGGTGGCCGACGGCGACGAGCTCCTCGAGCGCGCGCGGATGAAGGCCGCACGCAAGGGCGTCGATCTTCTGGCCGCGAACGCCGTCGGCTGGACACGCGGGTTCGAATCGTCGGAGAACGCCCTCACCATCGTGGATGCCACGGGCGACGTGCTCGCGACGGTCGCGGGATCCAAGGATGACGCGGCTCACGCGGTGCTCGACGCGGTCCTGACCGTTCGCGCGTCGATGGGCGACTGATATCGATCGGTTGTGGCCGGTCGGCTGACGGCGCGAGGCGCACGACGAACAGCGGATGAGGTCGGGCGGGCACCCGAGAGCACCCGCCCGACGGATTAGTAGCCGAGACCGGTGGAGAACTCGTTGATGAGAGTCGACATCTGCGCGATGAGAACGACGATCCAGACGATGAACCCGATCATCACAGCGACGTTGACCGCGACCGCGGCCCAGATCGGAGCGAGGCCCGAGCCGGTGCGGCGACGCAGGATCACGCCGCGACCGATGATGTACACAAGACCCGAGCCGATGACCAGCACGAAGAAGCTGAAGGCCCAGTGGAACGGACGGTCAACACCTCGTGCGCGCAGCTGACGCCAGTCGAGGAAGGCGAACAGGACGGTGAGCGCCGAGACAACGATGCTCACGACCGACGTCACCACGGTGATCAGCGCGGTTGCGGCATTGGTGCCGGCCATCGACGCCGGGCCCGAGTCGTAGGAGTACACGCCGGCGTAGAAGGAGTCACGGAAGTACGACGACCAGTCGAAGATCACCACTCCGAGCAGGCTGAGCACCGGCAGGAACACCATGAGCCACACCCACACGGTGTTGGTCTTGATGTCGCGACGAGGGGCGGCGGTGTCGTACGACACCGGGGGTGCGCTCGGGTAGCTCGCGCCCGCGGCGTAGCCGGCCCCGCCGGCGGCGTACGCCGGAGCGGAGGGGTACGACGGAGCGGAGGAAGAAGCCGGGGCGCCCGGGAAGGCCGGGGCCGACGTGTAGGCCGGGGCTGCGGGCGGAGCCGCGGGGGTCGTGGGCGGGGCGATCGGGGCGGCGGGCGGAGCCACGGGCGGCACGCCCGCGCCGGTCGCTGCCCCGGCGGCGGAGTACCCCAAATCCGAAGTAGCCGAGGACGCGGAGTCGTCCGACGTCGAGCCGTGCGAGGCGGACTCGGACGCTGCGGAGTCATGCGAAGCGGAGTCATGCGAAGCGGACTCGTGCGAAGCGGACTCGTGCGAAGCGGACTCGTGCGAAGCGGACTCGTGCGAAGCGGACTCGTGCGAAGCGGACTCGTGCGAAGCGGACTCGTGCGCGGATGGCTCGTGCGGCGCAGGGGCCACCGGCTCGGAGGCGGTGAGCGGGGTGGCCGCATCGCGCGCGCCGTCGTGGCCGAACGTGTCGTGGCTATCTGCACTGCCCGCAGCGTTCGCCGACGGGGCTTCGTGCGACGGGGCGCCCTCGTGCGCCGAAGCGCCGGACGACGACCCCTCGTGCGCCGTCCCTACGGAGTGCTCCTGCGGGTCGAGGCTCGACGAGATGTCATGCGACGACCCCTCGGTGGCCGCGGTGCCCTGGGCCGCCGAGCTGTCGCCGGGTTGCGGCGCGGCGTCGTGCGCCGACGCGGACTCGGTGGCGGAGCGCACCTCGTCGGTCCAGCCGGTGCCGTTCCAGCGGCGCAGGCCGCCGCCTCCGGCGGGGTCGGGATACCAGCCGTCGGGCGGGGTGGGAGTGTCGGTCATGTCGTTTCCCCTGTCAGGTGCGGAACCGGGCGAGATGGCCCGAGTCTAGTGATGACGTCCGACGTCATCGGAAGTCTCGCGACGCGTGGGACACTCCCACGCGCAGATC
>Ga0308159_1003991_pt1 | contig 14036 bp, 15 predicted proteins | sample PhyCR1_FD_201040 | JGI IMG/M metagenome (GOLD analysis project Ga0308159, IMG submission 201040) | Phyllosphere microbial communities from UC Gill Tract Community Farm, Albany, California, United States - DLSLC.R1 | ecosystem: Host-associated > Plants > Phyllosphere > Unclassified | place: USA... | reverse complement strand
TGGCCAACCTGTCCGGGAGCCCGATCACGATCGGGCGCGCCGACGACCGCAACCTGCTGTCGCAGTCGCAGTCGATGCGGTGCCTCGCGGCCTACGTGTACGCCGCGGCCGGCCAGGGCGAGTCGACGAACGACGTCTCGTGGGACGGCCAGACGATGATCTACGAGGGCGGACAGCTCCTCGACACGACCGAGCGCTTCCCGGACGGCCCGCGCCGCAGCGTCGCCGACGTCGACCTCGACCGGCTGCGGCAGGACCGCCTCCGCCAGGGCACGTTCGACGACAATCGCCGCACGAGCGGGCCGGTGTTCCGCACGGTGACCTTCGAACTGGCGCCTCCCGCGACCGACATCGGTCTGCGCCGCGCCCTCGACCGTTTCCCGTTCGTCCCCGACGACCCCGCGCGCCTCGCGCAGGACTGCTACGAGGCGTTCAACATCCAGGTGTCGGGCCTCGTCCAGCGACTCCAGGCGATCGGCAACCCCAAGCCGGTGCTCGGTGTGAGCGGTGGCCTCGACTCCACCCACGCCCTGCTCGTCATCGCCCGGGCGATGGATCGGATGGGACGACCCCGCAGCGACATCCTCACGTACACGCTCCCCGGCTTCGCGACGAGCGAGATGACGAAGCGCAACGCGATCGCCCTGGCCGAGGCCGTCGGGGCGTCGATCGAGGAGATCGACATCCGGCCCGCGGCATCCGAGATGCTCGCCCGCATGGGGCACCCCTTCGCCGCGGGCGAGCCCGTGCACGACGTGACGTTCGAGAACGTGCAGGCGGGGCTCCGCACCGACTACCTCTTCCGCCTCGCCAATCAGCACGGCGGCATCGTGATCGGCACGGGCGACCTCTCCGAGATCGCGCTCGGCTGGTCGACCTACGGCGTCGGCGACCAGATGAGCCACTACTCGGTGAATCCGGGCGTCCCGAAGACCCTCATCCAGCACCTCATCCGGTGGGTGATCTCCTCGGGGGAACTGAGCGACGACACCGTCGAGGTGCTGCAGGGCGTGCTCGACACCGAGATCAGCCCCGAGCTCGTACCCGCGGGGCAGGACGGACGCATGCAGTCCACCGAAGACCGGATCGGCCCCTACAACCTGCACGACTTCACGCTGTACCACGTGCTGCGTTTCGGCTTCCGGCCCTCCAAGATCGCCTTCCTCGCCGCACACGCCTGGTCGGATCCGGATGCCGGGACCTGGCCCGCGGGCTACCCCGCGGGCGAGCGCCCCTCCTACGACCTCGTCACCGTGGCCCGATGGCTCGAGGTGTTCCTGCAACGGTTCTTCGGCTTCGCGCAGTTCAAGCGCACGGCCATCCCGAACGGGCCGAAGGTCTCACCGGCGGGCTCGCTGTCGCCGCGCGGCGACTGGCGAGCACCCTCGGACGGGAATGCTCGGGTGTGGTTGGCCGACCTGCGAGCGGCGGTGCCGCAGGCGTTCGACGGCGCCCCGCGCGCCTGACGGCGCCCTCCCCTCACCAGCCCATCGACCCCGGTACGCCCTTGAACGGACCGGCGAGATCGCTCGTGACCCAGCCGCCGTAGAACCCGCCCGGCTGCGGTTCGACGGTCTCTCCGCCCAGGATGACGCGGTCCATCGGGCCGGCGTACACGGCGACCCGATCGGCGAGCACCTCGTATCCGGGCAGGGGGCGGGGATAGTTCCAGGCCGCGCGCGGCGCCACCGCTCCCCCACCGCCGTGGACGTCGAAGTAGCGGGCCCCGCCCTTGAACTCGCAGAACGACGCCCCCTCTCCGAGGGTCAGGGCGTCGCCGAACGCCGCGATCGGCAGGTAGTACACGGGCGGGTGACTCGTCTCGAGCACGCGGACGACATCGTCGGTCTCGACGATGCGCACGCCGCCGAAGTCGATCTGCGCTCTCTTGCGGACGTGCTCGACGCGCGGGGGCCGCGGATAATCCCAGACGGATTCCTGGCCGGGGCGGACGGGATCGGGAAAAGGGCGTGCCATGCGCATACGCTACGCCTCGCAGAACGTGCTCGGATCGAGATCGGATCGTGCGCTCGCTGTCTCAGGAGACACCCAGGATTTCGCTAGATTGGAGACCAGGGGGTCGACGTGAGCGAACAGGAAGTCCATCACGGTACGTCGCGATATCGCGTGTATCAAGTGGTCGGCATCGTGCTGGGCGTGCTGTTCATCGCCCTCGGCGTCGTCGCGTTCCTCTCGGGCGGGGGGCCCATCATCGCCGCCATCGCCGCCATCGGAGGTCTCGCCGTGCTCATCACCTCGATCATCACCATGGTGCGCTCGTGACCGCGCCCGAGGGCCCCGCGGGCGACGACGCCGGTGCCGAGAACGCCGACGGCAAGAACCCGAACGAGAAGAAGAAGTACCCGGCGGGAACGGTGGTCATCTGGATCGCCGGCGCGGGCATCGGCCTGTGGTTCCTGATCAGCGGGCTCATCGGCATCCTGTCCGGCGGATCCTGACCCGCACGCCCCGCACTCGATCGCCGAGGTGCGTCGATCGCCCGTTCAGCGCGAGCCTTCCGCGCGGGTCACGGTGCGGGCGGCGCGTTGCGGGAATGTCGACGCGCGGCCGTCGTTGAGTCTGAGGTCACTCGGAACCACGACAGGAAGGCCATCATGACGCGCATCGGACGCAGCGACCTCGACATCCTCCCCCTCTCGCTCGGCGGAAACGTCTTCGGCTGGACGGCCGACCGCGACACCTCGTTCGCCGTCCTCGACGCCTTCCACGCCGGCGGCGGAAACTTCATCGACACCGCCGACGCGTACAGCGCGTGGGTGCCCGGCAACTCGGGTGGCGAAAGCGAGACGCTGATCGGCGAATGGCTCGCCTCCCGCAAGCCGGAGAACGTCGTGGTGGCGACGAAGGTCAGCCAGCACCCCGAGTTCCGCGGGCTGAGCGCGAAGAACATCCGCGCCGCGGCGGAGGCCTCGCTCCAGCGCCTCGGTGTCGACGCCATCGACCTGTACTACGCCCACTTCGACGACGCCGAGACGCCGCTCGAAGAGACCGTCGCCGGGTTCGCCGACCTCGTCGCCGACGGTCTCGTCCGTTACGTCGCCGTGTCGAACTACACCGGCGCTCGTATCCGCGAGTGGATCTCGCTCGCCGAAGCCGCGGGTGCCGACCTTCCCGTCGCCATCCAGCCGCACTACAACCTCGTTCACCGCACCGAGGTCGAGCGCGACATCGTCCCCGTGGCCGAGCAGTACGGCATGTCGCTGGTCCCGTACTACGCGCTGGCGAGCGGATTCCTCACCGGCAAGTACCGGACCCCGGATGCCGCGGGCGACTCGCCGCGCGCAGAGGGCGCCGCGAAGCTCGCGACGCCCGCAGGCATCGCCCTGATCGACGTCCTCGAAGAAGTCGGGCAGGCGCACGGTGCCTCCATCGCGACCACGGCACTCGCGTGGCTCCGCGCCCAGCCCGCGGTGGCCGCCCCCATCGCGAGCGCGTCGAAGGTCGAGCAGGTCGCGGATCTGCTGGCCAGCACCTCGCTCGAGCTCAGCGCCGACGAGATCGCCCGTCTGTCGCAGGCCTCCGAGGCCGCACAGGGCTGAGCGCAACGGTCCCGGGTGCGTGCCGCGCCCGGGACCGCCGCGCGTCCGGAGGGCGTCACCGCATCGGGGACAATGAGAGGGTGAAGCTCCTCGTCGCCGCCCACGCGTCCGAACTCGTCGCCTTCGAAGACGACATCCCCGGTTTCGAGCGCCTGCTCACCGGGGTCGGGAAGATCCCCGCCGCGTACGCCCTCACGCGCGCGCTCTGCGAGGGCGAGTACGACGAGATCGTCGTCGTCGGCACCGCGGGGGCCATCGACGACGAGATCGAAGGCGGTATCTACGACATCGCCGCCGCCATCCAGCACGACGTGAAGGGGCTCGACGGCACGTTCGGCGAACACGTCGCCCTGCCCGCCCGAGTCGAGACCGGCCACGAGGGACGGGTCATCGCGACCGGCGACCACTTCGTCGACGACCCCGAAGCGGTCCGCCTCATCCGTGGACTCGGCGCGGGCCTCGTCGACATGGAGACGTACGCGCTCATCTGGGTCGCGCAGCAGTTCGACAAGCCGATCAGCGTCCTGCGGGCCGTGTCGGACCGCGCCCAAGACGGCGCGACCGAACTGTGGGACGTCGTCGTCGAGCGGTGCAGCCACGAGCTGCGGGCCGAGTTCCGCGCGCGCTACGGGGTCTGAGACCCCGACCGAGCCCGCCCGGCGAGGTCGGCCACGCCCACGAGCAGGGCGAGGGCGAGGAAGATCCCGACGGTGATCATGCCCGAGGCATACGCGTCGTGGTACACCACGGCCGTGTCCACGTCGCCCTGCTCGCGGTAGATCGTCGCGTAGAACAGCGCGAGGGCAATGGCCGTGCCGACCGCCGTACCGATCCGCTGTCCGAGCTGGCCCACCGAGCCCGCCACTCCCCCGCTCGAGACGGGGATGTCGGCGAGCATGAGCGTCTGGTTCGGGGAGATCACGAGGCCGCCCGCGAAGCCCCCGACGACCATCACACCCGCCATCGCCCACGGCGTCCACGCGGGCGGGGTGAACAGGGCGACGAGCACGAGCCCACCGGCGGTGGCGACCATGCCGACGATCCCCCAGACGACGAGGGGTCGCCCGAGACGGGTGACGAGGTTCCCGCCGATCCACGAGCTCCACGCCGACGCGATCGCGAAGCCGATCGTGACCATGCCGGCGAACACGGGCTCGAGACCGAGCCCGCCCTGCAGGAAGAGCGTGCCCAGGAGGAACATGGCGGGGATCGCGGAGAAGTACGCCGTGGAGATCAGCACCCCGTTGCGGTATGACGACAGCGAGAAGATCGAGAACGGCATGAGCGGCGTCCGCCCGAGGTCGGCGTAGCGGCGCTCCCAGAACACGAAGATCGCGGCGAAGACCACGGATGCCACGAGGAACCACCAGCGGCGAGGATCGTCGTCGGGAGATCCCGTGGTGAAGAGGAAAGGCCACATCAGGGCGAGGATCGTCAACGCGAAGAGGAGCACGCCGACCGGGTCGAGGTCGAGCCGCCGCCGGGACTTCGTCCGGGTATCGGGCAGCAGCCAGGCGGCGAGCGCGATCACGATCGCCACGAGGGGGATGTTGATCCAGAAGATCAAGCGCCATCCGTCGGTGTCGCCCCCGACCGCGATGAGCAGTCCACCGAGGGTCGGGCCGAACGCCGTGGCGATACCGACCGTCGCGCCGAAGAGGCCGAAGGCACGACCGCGCTCCTTGCCCTGGAAGAGCTGCTGGACGAGACCGAGCACCTGGGGCATCTGGATGCCGGCTGCCACCCCCTGCAGCAGGCGGGCCACCAGCAGCACCGTGGTGTTGGGGGCCAGCGCGCACGCGAGACTCGTGACGAGGAACAGCGACAGCCCGACGAGGAACAGCATGCGCCGCGAGCGCAGGTCGCCGAGCCGGCCCGCGGGAACGAGCACGAGACCGAACGTGAGGATGTAGCCCGAGACGACGAGCTGCAGTTCGGTGGGTCCCGCGTTCAGCGCCGTCTCGATCGAAGGAAGAGCGACGTTGACCTTGGTGAGATCGAGGATCGTGAGGGCCGCGACCGATACGGCGACCCAGTAGGCGCGCCAGCGGTGCTTCGGCGACAGCACGATGTCGCGCGTGGGGGGATGAGCGGCGTTCGGCGGAGGCGCGTGATCAGACATCGTGGCCGACGCTACTCCGGGCGTCGGACACCGCGGGCGGGCTTGCGTCGAGCGCGACCGTCAGTCGACGTCGCGCCGCGCGAACACGGCGCGCAGCACGAAGAAGACGATGAGGGCGACCACCGCGATCGCGGCGAGGCGGAAGACGAAGGCGATCAGCGAGAACACGATGTTGACGATGATCGACGCGATGATCACGGCAGCGATGACACCGAGGATGGTCCAGAGGGTGCTCTTCCGCATGACTCCAGCCTAAGGCGGACGGCTGCCGCGAGGCGCTCATACGGCCTGCAGCGCGGCATCCTGCGAGATGACGCTGGGACCGCGCGGGGTCGCGACGACGCGCAGCTGAGCCGGCAGTTGGTCTTTCATCGACGCGACGTGGCTGATGACGCCGACCGTGCGCCCGCCCTGACGCAGCTCGTCGAGCGTGCGCATCGCGAGATCGAGGGTGTCGTCGTCGAGCGATCCGAAGCCCTCGTCGATGAACAGGGTGTCGAGCCGGATGCCGCCCGCCCGCGCCGTGACGACCTCGGCGAGACCGAGCGCGAGGGCGAGCGAGGTGAGGAAGGTCTCTCCCCCGGAGAGCGAATGCGGCGGGCGGCACTGACCGGTGAAGGCGTCCATCACCTCGAGACCGAGGCCGCTCGCGGCTCCCCGCGCCGCGAGGGCGTCCGTGTGCTGGAGGCGGTAACGCCCCGTCGACATCTGCTCGAGACGCAGGTTCGCCGCGGCGACGATCTCTTCGAGCTCGGCGGCCAGGACGAACGTCTCGAGCGTCATGCGACGGGTGTTGGGGGCGCGACCGGCCAGGGTGTCCGCGAGGCGGGCCACCACGGCGTGCTCGTCGGCGAGCGTCGCCACGACCGCGTGTCCGGCGTCGGCGCGGTGGGCGAGATCGCGCAGCCGATCCGCGAGGTCCCGCGCCGAGGCGTGCGCAGCGGCGGCCCGCTGGACGCTGTCGCGCGCCGCCACGACGGCGGCGGCCGAGGGCGCGAGGTCGAGGGGCTCGTCTTCGGCATCGACGAGCAGGAGCTCGAGGTCGAGCAGACGTTGACGTGCCGAGGCCACGGCGGCCACGTGCGCGGCGATCACGCCGTCGAGGCGGTGTCGTTCGGCGGCCGGGCGCAGCGCCTCCACCGCCTGGTCGACGGTGTCGAACGGACTCCCGACGACGAGCTCGGCGAGAAGGGCCGCCGCCTCGTCGTGGGCGACGGTCGCGCCGGCGAGGCCGACGCGGGCGGTCGTCAGTGCCCGCACCGCGGTACGACGGGCATCCAGGTCGGCGTGGTGGTCGGCGACGGTGGGGAACGGTCCGCGCGCGGTCTCGACATCGCTGCGGAGCGACTCGGCCCGTTGACGCGCCAACGCCTCGTCCTGCCGGGCTGTCGCGAGAGCGGCGGTGAGGTTCTCGATCTCGGCGGAGATCCGGACGTCGAGATCGGCGGCGCGCGTCCGTTCAGCCTGAACACGCTCGCGTTCCGATTCGTCTGCCTGGGCCGCAGCGAGATCCTGCTCCGCCTCGACGAGACGGGCCGAGAGCGTCTCGACGTCCTCCCCGCCGGCGCGAGCCGAGGCGAGGGCGTGATCGTCTCGCGCGATCCGTGCCGCATCGGACGCGAGGCGGTCCTCCTCGACGGCGGTGTTCTTCCGCTCCTCAGCCGCCGCCAGCTGGTCGTCGGTCACGGGGACGTCGTCCCCGGTCGCCGGATGCGGATGCTCCCGCGATCCGCACACCGCGCACGGCTCCCCGTCGACGAGGTTCTGCGCGAGTTCGGTGGCGGCCCCCGCGAGCCGGCGACGCAGCAGCGCCGTCCACGCGTCGGTCGCGTTCCGCATGTCTTCCCCGCGGACGAGCGCCGCCATGTCGGCCCGCTCGCGCTGGGCGAGGAGGTGCTCGGCCTGGCGGGCCGCGCCGAGGCGAGAGCGGGTCTCCTCGCGGCGCGCCGCGGCCGCCTCGCGGCGCGTGGCGGAGCCGGCGAGGAGGGCGAGCCGGTCGTCGAGCCCCTTCAGGAGGTCGGGGATCTGAGCGCGGCCCTCGATGAGGGTGGCGTGCTCGGTCTCGAGCGTGACGATGAGCGATGCGGCGCGAGCCCGATCGGCATCCGCGGCGGTGAGGGCCGTCTCCGCGGCTCGCGCCGCCTCACACCGCGAAAGCAGGGCCGTCAGCTCGTCGTCGCGGAGGCGGAGCGCCTCGACGTCGTCGATCGCATCTTCGCCGACGGCCTGGACCTGCTCGACCGCCGCGGCGAGACGTTCGTGCGCCGCCGCGAGGTCGGTCCCCGTCCGGCGCTCGGCATCGATCGCGGAGCGGAGGGCCTCGGCCTCGGTCGCCGCGGCGACCTCGACACGTGCGGCGTCGATGCGTGCCGCGTCGGACTCGAGGGCCGCGAGCTGCTCGCGGAGCCGGACCCGATCGAGCTGGCGATCGTGCAGCGTTCGCGCGTCGCGCTCCGCCGCGAGTGCACCGTCGAGCACGGTGTCGGCCGTGTCGCGCTCGCGGGCCCGCGTCTCGACGTCGTAGTCGGCCCGCTCGACGGCGCGCACGACTCGTGCGAGGCGCTCCCCCACCGACAGCGGCGCGGACGGTGACGGAATGTCGTCGACGGCCGCGGCGTCCGAGTCCGCCGCGGCGAGTCCGTCCGGCGCCCGTTCGTCGTCATCGAGCTCGGCGGCGAGTCGCTCGGCCTCGTCGAGCAGCGTCGAGACTCCGACGCCCTCTGCGGCGAGACGCTCCTGCGAGCGCTTGCGCCTGTCGTCGAGCTGGGCGGCGTACTCCTCGAAGGTCCGCGTGCCGAAGAGGGTGCGTAGCAGACCGAGCCGCTCGTCGTTCTTCGCGAGGAGGAAACGCGCGAAACGGTTCTGCGCCAACAGGATCACCTGCAGGAACTGCTGCTGGCTCAGACCGAGGATCTCATCGAGCCGGGTCCCGACGTCGACGGGGCGCGCGGCGACGCCCTCCCAGCCCTCGACGGTGCGCACCTCGAGCAACGCCCGATGGGGCTCTTTCGTCGTTCCCCCGCCCCGGCGCTTGGGACGCTCGAACTCCGGCGAACGCGTCACCCGCCACCGCTCGCCCTCGGCGCTGAACTCGAGGGTCACGCGCGTGGGGTCGTCGGGCTCGCAGTGGTCGCTGCGCAGCCGGCGCTCGACTCCGTCGTACCGCGGCACGCCGCCGTAGAGCGCGTAGCAGACGCCGTCGAGCACACTCGATTTCCCCGCTCCCGTCCGACCGGTGATCAGGAAGATGCCGTCGTCGGCGAACGCGTCGAAGTCGACGACCTGCTCGTCGAGGAAAGGACCGAAGCCCTCGAGCTCGAGCCGGTGCAGCTTCATGAGCGCGCCTCGGTCAGGGCACGGGCGTCCAGCACCTCGCGGATCAGCTCGCGCTCCGCCTCGGACGCTCCCTCGCCCTCGCGGACGTGGACCAGGAACGCGTCGATGATCTCGGCATCGTCGCGCGCCGCGCGCACCCGCCGCGCGTACCCGATCCCGTCGTCGGGACGCGTCGTCGCGGGAGCATGGACGACGGTCGCGCACCACGGGAACCGGGCCTGCAGACGGCGCATCGGATCGGGCTGAGGAGTGACATCGGTGTACTCGGCGCGCACCCAGTGCTCGTCGTGTCCGTCGAACGCCGGGTCGCTCAGGAGCTCGTCGAGCGGCGCGCGGAGAGTGACGAGAGGACGAGGGACGGGCAGGTCGATCCAGGTCACCGCCGAGAGCCCCTCGGCGTCGAGCTCGACCAGCCACGACCCGCGCGGCTTGCCCGCCTCGCCGAAGCTGTAGTGCAGGGGCGCACCCGCGTAGCGCACGCGGTCGGACAACTGCTGGCGCCCGTGGATGTGCCCGAGGGCGACGTAGTCGGGCCCGTCGAACGCGGGGAGCGGGACGACGTCGAGACCGCCCTGACGGATCTCTCGCTCGACCCCCGGCGTGGCCTCGACCCCGGCGGCGAAGCAGTGCGCCGCGACCACGGATCGCCCGCCCCGCTCGGCGAGATCGGCACGGACGAGGTCGAGCGCGTGCTGCATCGTCTGCGCCTGACTCCGCAGCTCCACACCCGCCCACGCGTGACGCACGATCGCGGGCTCGAGATACGGGATGCCGTAGATGTGGACCGGTCCGTGCTCGTCGTCGACGGTGACCGGCGTCCCGATCGACAGCGGATCGGTGACCACCGAGATCTCGGGACGAAGGAGCGCGGACTGGAAACCGAGACGCGCGGCCGAGTCGTGGTTGCCGCTCGTGACCACGACGCGGGCACCCGCGTCGGCGAGTGCCCCGAGGGTGCGGGAGAGCAGCGGGTAGCACGCGGCGGACGGCGTCGCCGAGTCGAAGACGTCGCCGGCGACGATGACGACATCGACGCCGTGCTCGGTCACCTGCGCGACGAGGACGTCGAGCACGCCGGCGAGCGCGTCGAGAGTCGAGTGCCCGTGGAAAGAGCGCCCGATGTGCCAGTCGGAGGTGTGCAGGATGCGCATGCAGACACGGTACGTCGACCCTCCGACATCGGCTCGCAGCAAACGCCCCGGCAGCGGCAACGGGCGGAGGGAGGGCCGTCGCCCGGGCGCGACGACGCCCCGCTCGGCCGGGCCGAGCGGGGCGTCACCGGTGGGGGGTCAGGAGGCGTTGACCTCGGCGGCCAACGCGCGGATGCGGTCGTCGCCGAGCTCGAGGCCGATGTCGGCGAAACGCTGGCGCAGGACGTCGGCGACGCGCTCGTCGCTCTTTCCGCCCACGTCGGCGCGGGTCTGGACCACCACGCCCGCGATGCGGGCCTCGTCGTCCGTCGGGTGCGTGTCCATCATCGGCTCCGACTGCTCGCCGGGGCGCGAGACGTGCTTGCCCTCGTCGTGCAGCGCACCGCCGACCGAATCGGCGGGCGATGCGCCGCCGTCGGGGCCGGCGGAGGGTTCCGGGGCGCGGGTCTCGTCCGACATGTCAGTCCTCCGTGCTCATATCGGGGTCGATGCCCTGGCTGGCGGCATCCCCCTCGATGGGGTCAGAGGGAGCCGCGTCGTTCAGGCGCGACGACCCCTTGGCGTTCTCGTTCTGCTCTGCGGTCTCGCCGTCGGCGACGGCGCCGCTCTCCCACCCACCGGGCGGGTCGGCGTTGATGACTCCTTCGGGCAGGTCGCGGTCGTCGTTCATGACTTCCCCTTTCGACGCGTCCAGCATCGTCGCGGCGACGGGAGAACGGGCAGGGCTTGACGCCCGCTCCGGTGCTGCGTAGTGAAGCCTCAGGCGCGCTGTTTCAGGATGCCGGCACGCTCCGGGTGCGCCTCGAACCACTCCCCCACGTACCAGCAGACCGGCAGGATCTGCCGGCCACCGGTGGCCTCGATCGCGTCGACCGCGCGCTCGGTGATCACGGCGGCGTACCCGTGTCCGCGGAAGGTCGGAATGGTGAATGCCCGGGTGAGCGCGATGGTGCGCCCGTCGTCGCGGTAGTCGAGCACCGAGACCAGATCGTCCCCGCGGTGGAGGGTGAATCGGGACGCGGCCTTGTCATCGGCGAAAAGCAGGTCAGCCATGACGAGAGGCTACGCCCGCCTCGTCCCGCGGGACGCGGGTGCGCAGAATGCACGGTCGGCTCCCACCTTCACCGCGCTCGACCACGCAGAATGCCCGCCGAGGTGGCATCCGGCGGGATTTGACGTGATCCGACTTCGTGCGTCATAATCCCCCCATGACTGTCAATGCGCGTTCTCTGTCCGCCCGGGAGGCGAACGGGACTGCCGGCATCATGATGCCCGGCCGCGTTGTCATGTGTTGTCGAATGTGCCGCTAACAGCGACCCTCGCTCCGACGATCTCGAGCTTCTGAACGCCGACATCGTCCCCCGGTCGTCTGCGTCACGCGTCGATCACGCGTGTCCGGGCACCGCGCACCGGCCCTTCGGCCCTCACCTCCCGTCGAACCCCGCCTCTGACGACGCCCGGGTTCACACACCCAAGGACTCCATCCTCATGTCGATCTCCGCTGTTCTCGACCGCCCCTCCACTTCCGCCATCCGCCCCGCCGCCGCGCGCCCCGCCGCCCCGGTCGCCGCCGCCGTGACTCCGGCCCCCGCGGTGGCCCCCACCGCCCCGGCCCCCACGGCTCCCGCCGCCGCCCGCCCCGCGCTTCCCGCCGGTTCCGCGCCCCGCGGCTTCGCCCTGTACGTCGGCATCGACGAGGCGAAGGCCGCTGCCGCCGGGGTGAGCCTCGGCACTCTCGTCGAGGCGCTGCGCCGTACGCTCGGCGAGCTGGCCCCGGCCGCCGAGACGTACGCGACCGTCGCCCTCGCCCCCACCGGTGCCGGCGGCCGTGACGTCGACGTGGTGCGCCTCGCTCTCCACGAGCCGTCCGCCGTCGCGCGGACGAAAGACGAGCCCGCCGAAGAGGACCGCGCCCCCGGAGGCGTCGTCGTCGACATCTCGCGCAAGCGTGTGCTCATCGACGGTGAGTCCGCGGCGTTCACCTTCAAGGAGTTCGAGCTGCTGCAGTACCTCGTGCTGCGCGAGGGCCGCACGATCGAGCGCGCCGAGCTCGTGGCATCCCTCTGGGAAGGCGCGACCGACGACGACGCCCCCGGTGAGCGCACCATCGACGTGCACGTCCGCCGTCTGCGGGCCAAGCTCGGCGCGTACGAGGACATCGTGCGGACCGTGCGCGGCGTCGGCTACCGCTTCGACCGTCACGCCGACGTCTCGATCCGGTACGGCCACGGCACACCCTCGCCCGACCGCTTCTGATCGCGCACCCCGCGCCTCGCGCGGTTCGGCGCGCGCACCTCGCGCGACCAGGCCCGCCCGGCCCCGCCCTGGGCCCCCGGCTACGGGTACACGGGCGGACCACCGGATGCCGCGATGTCGGTGGGGCGACGTAGGGTGTCGGCATGAGGTCGACCGGGGTGCGCACGCGGCAGGCGCCACGCGACCTGCCGGTCCCCACCGATCGTCCCCTCGAGAGCGAGTACCGGCCGGCGCAGCCCGTCGACGTCGGTCGCGCGGTGGCCGCGCAACGGCACGGCCGCAACGACCCGACCTACTTCTCGTCCACACCCCTGAGCGCCGGCGGCATCGTCTGGCGCGTCAGCCGCACCCCCGTCGGGGTCGCCACCCTGGCGCTGCGCCAGAGCATCGGGGGCACCGTCCGCGCGGCGGCGTGGGGGCCGGGCGCCGGGTGGGCACTGGATCAGCTGCCGGCGCTGTGCGGAAAGCTCGACGACCCCCACGACTTCGACGCGTCCCCGCATCCTTCGGTCGCGGAATGGCACCGGCGGCATCCCGATCTGCGCATCGGGCGGACCGACCTCGTGTTCGACGCCCTGGTCAGCGCCATCATGGAGCAGAAGGTCACGAGCATGCAGGCGTTCTCGGCCTGGCGCAGCATCGTGACCTGGTACGGCGAGCGCGCCCCCGGTCCCACCCCGCGACCGATGTTCGCCCCGCCCGACATCGAGGGCTGGCGTCACGTGCCCTCCTGGGCCTGGCACCGCGCCGGCCTCGAACCCCCGCAGTCCCGCACGATCGTCGAGACCGCGCGCCGAGGCGACTCCGTCGTGCGCGCGGCGAGCGCCGCCATCGACGGCGAGGCCCGCGACCGCGTGTTCATCAGCCTGCGCGGCGTCGGGATCTGGACGAGCGCCGAGACGCGCATCCGCGCCTTCGGGGATCCGGATGCCGTGAGCGTGGGCGACTACCATCTCGCGCACCAGGTGGGTTATGCCCTCACGGGTCACCGCACCGACGACGACGGCATGCTCGAGCTGCTCGAGCCCTTCGCGGGGCACCGGCAGCGGGTGATCCGTCTCATCTACGTCGGTTCGGCGCTCGAGCCGCGCCGCGGTCCCCGGCTGCACCCCGAGGACCACCGCGACCGCTGAGAGTCGGGGATCACGAAGCGCATCAGAGGGCTGCCCCTAGGCTGGGCACATGACGCAGAGAGGGACCGGATGGCCGCGCGGACGCACGTACTGGGTGCTCGGCAGCGTGCTGCTGCTCGGTCTCGGCATCCTGTTCGGGTTGATCTGGCAGAACGTGTGGCTCGGCATCATCCTCGCCGCGGCCGTGTCGGTGGGGTGGCTGATCGCCTACGAGTCCAGCCGCGGCCGCAACGTCGGCGTCAACGACGAGGACAACGGCATCCAGCTCTGACGGCTCACCGGTAGTACACCGCCAGGGGGTACGGCCCGTCCCGACGTACGTCGACGGGGGTGCCGAAGACCTCCTCGAGCGTGTCCGGGGTCATGAGCTCTCCCGGGGTGCCGACGTGCACCACCCGCCCCTCCGCGAGAGCGACGATGCGGTCGGCGTAGGCCGCCGCGAAGTTGATGTCGTGCACGACGATGACGATCGTCTTGC
>Ga0308159_1003990_pt1 | contig 14044 bp, 12 predicted proteins | sample PhyCR1_FD_201040 | JGI IMG/M metagenome (GOLD analysis project Ga0308159, IMG submission 201040) | Phyllosphere microbial communities from UC Gill Tract Community Farm, Albany, California, United States - DLSLC.R1 | ecosystem: Host-associated > Plants > Phyllosphere > Unclassified | place: USA... | reverse complement strand
GCTCGCGAATGCGGCGTATCAGTGAACACATTCATGACTGACACGCCGCTTTTCGCGAGCAAGCCCGCTCCCATAGGGATATGCGCGATTTTCGCACTCGTTACAACAGCGAAATCGGATAGCTGATGAAGATCCGGTTTTCGTCAAATTCGTTGGTGCTGAAGTCCCGGCGAATCGTCGCATTACGCCATTTCACGTTGAGGCTTTTCAGCGGCCCACTCTGCACTGTGTAGGCCAGTTCCGATTCGCGGCCCCATTCCTTGCCGTCATCGGTGGTGGCGGTGTGCACGTTATCACCGCTGATGTAGCGGTTCATCAGGGTCAGGCCAGGCACCCCGAGTGCGGCAAAGTTGTAGTCGTGACGCAACTGCCAGGAGCGCTCCTTGGCGTTGTCATAACTGGCGTTGTAGCTGTCGTTGGCCAGGGTGCCACCGCTGGTGCCGTTAACACGCATCCAGGCATCATCGCCGGTGAGTTTCTGCAGGCCGACGTAGAAAGTGTTGCCACCGTATTTGGCCGAGAGCAGGGCAAATGCGGTCTTGTTATCGAGGTCGCCGGCCTGGGCGCTGCCGTCTTCCTTGCCAGTGAAGAACCCGAGGTTGGCGCCAAGAGTCCAGTCGCCCATCGGCTGGCTGTGGCTGAGGTTGAAATACTGCTGCTGATAGATATCAGTCAGCTCGGCGTACCACACACCGACCATGGTGCGTTTTTCGTTGAAGCTGTATTCGCCACCGCCGAAGTTGAAGCGATCGGAGGTGAATGCACCGCGGCCGTTCATCGACATGTCTTCCATGCTCGCGTCGTTGCGCGGGCTGTTGCCACGGAACTGGCCGCCGTAAACGGTCAGGCCATTGATTTCGGTGGACGTGATCTGGCCGCCGCGGAAGGTCTGCGGCAGGGAGCGGCCATCGTCGGAGCGCAGGATCGGCAACACCGGCATCCATTCACCGACTTTCAGTTCGGTCTTCGACACCTTGGCTTTCAGCGCCACGCCGAGTCGACCGAAGTTGTCGGCCGGGCGGCCGTCATCGTGGATCGGCAACAACTGCGTGCCACCGGTGCCTTTACCGCCATCGAGCTTCTGCGAGTACATGCCAAGGATGTCCAGGCCGAAGCCGACCGTGCCTTGAGTGAAGCCGGATTTGGCGTCGAGGATGAAGCTCTGTGTCCACTCTTCAGCCTTGCCTTGCGGGTTGGCCGGGTTGACGAAGTTACGATTGAAGTAGGCGTTGCGCAGGTTCAGCGTGGCTTTGCTGTCTTCCAGAAAGCCTTCAGCACCGGCGCTCATCGGCAAGGCCAGGGCGAGGCTGCTGCAGCCGAGCAGGCTGAGGGTCGAACGCGGCTTGAAACTGGCAAAACGTGAAGGGCGGACGGAATTGCGGGCGAGTGGGCTCACTGTGATGCTCCCTGGATCGTTGTTGTTTTTATTATTTGTCATACGTCGTCGTACAACATCGATGCGGATATTTCCCAGATTTACAGGGAATGTCAACTGGAAGTTATACGACGACCCTGCAAATCGGCGCGTTCTCTTACAGACGTGACCTTTTACGGCAAGACCCGGCACTCGCTGATATGCGAGCCGCGTACGAAACCCTGTGGGAGCGGGCATGCTTGCGAAAGCGGTATGTCAGCCATAGACGAGTCGTATGACCTGACGCCTTCGCGAGCAAGCCCGCTCCCGCAGGGGTATTTTCAATGCCATGGAGTGTGTGTTGCTCGTGAAATTGCGGCAAACTTCCTCCACCCCCAGCACCAGGCCGAACCATGGATAAATACGCCCCGCGCAACTGGCAGCCCCACGAAAAGCCCAGCCTGCCCGGTTCTCCTTCGACGCCGCTGCACTCCACGCCCAAGCGCCTGGCCTACGCGGCGGTTGGTGTGCTGGTGGCGGTAACCGGTGGGCTGGGGAATTCACTGGTGGTAGCCAACCTGCCTTATCTGCAAGGCTCGCTCGGCGCGACCACAGCGGAAATGGCCTGGCTGCCGGCGGCGTACGTGATGACCAACGTGTCGATGAACCTGCTGCTGGTGAAGTTTCGCCAGCAGTTCGGGTTGCGGGCGTTCACCGAGGTATTCCTGGTGCTCTACGCGCTGGTGACCTTCGGCCATTTGTTCGTCAACGATCTGAATTCTGCGGTGGCGGTGCGTGCTGCCCACGGCATGGTCGGTGCCGCGTTGAGTTCGCTGGGTTTGTATTACATGGTCCAGGCGTTCCCGGCAAAGTGGCGGCTCAAAGCGTTGGTGCTCGGCCTCGGCACTTCGCAATTGGCGTTACCGCTGGCGCGGTTGTTCTCTGAAGACCTGTTGCAGATCGCCGAATGGCGCGGCTTGTACCTGTTCGAACTGGGCATGGCCCTGCTGTCACTGGGCTGTGTCTTGCTGCTGAAGCTTCCGCCCGGTGACCGCTTCAAGACCTTTGAAAAACTCGACTTCCTGACCTTCGCCATCCTCGCCACCGGGGTGGCATTGTTGTGCGCAGTGCTGTCGCTGGGGCGGATCGACTGGTGGCTGGAGGCGGACTGGATCGGCGTGGCGCTGGCGTGCTCGATCGCGCTGATCATCATGGGGCTGGCCATCGAGCACAACCGCAGTAACCCGATGCTGATGACCCGCTGGCTCGGCAGCGGAACGATGATCCGCCTGGCGCTGGCGGTGACCCTGATTCGCATGGTCACCTCGGAGCAATCGACCGGCGCGGTTGGCTTCATGCAGAACCTCAACATGGGCTATGAGCAGTTGCACAGTCTGTACGTGGTGATGCTGATCGGCAGCATTGCCGGGCTTGCCACCAGCGCGCTGACCATCGACCCGAAACACTTGTTGATGCCGTTGATCATCTCGCTGGCGCTGATGGCCACCGGTTCGGTGATGGACAGCTTTTCCAACAATCTGACCCGTCCCGCCAACATGTATTTCAGCCAGTTCCTGCTGGCGTTCGGCAGTACGTTTTTTCTCGGCCCGACCATGGTCTTCGGCACGCGCAACGTGCTGACCAATCCGCGCAACCTGGTGAGTTTTTCCGTACTGTTCGGGATCTGCAACAACCTCGGCGGACTGCTCGGCGCGGCGTTGCTCGGCACTTTTCAGATCGTGCGGGAGAAATACCATTCCAGCCACATCGTCGATCATCTGGTGATGTCCGACCCATTGGTGGCCGCGCGGGTGCAGAGCGGCGGCTCGGCCTTCGGTTCGTTGCTCGCCGACCCGAGCCTGCGCAATCTGGCCGGCATTCGCAGCCTCGCCAATGCGGCGACACGCGAAGCGAACGTGCTGGCCTATAACGATGTCTTCATGCTGATTGCGGTCATTGCCGTCCTGACCATGATCTGGCTTTCGATTCGTGCGTTGTGGCTGGTGAGCACCACCAAAGCCATTGAGCCGACACCTTCCGTACCACCCAGCGGTGCCACTTCTTCATGACCGAACCGACCACCACAACCACCAACGCCATCGCCGCCACACCTGAAGGGGAGGCGCCGCCTGCATCAGCCAACACCGCACCACGTTCGCTACGGGTGCGGATCATTTCTTCGCTGGGCTTTGCCGCGATCGCTATCGTTGGCGTGCTGATCGTGTTGTATGCCTGGCAATTGCCGCCGTTCAGCAGCGCTGTGGAAACCACTGAAAACGCCTTGATTCGCGGGCAGGTGACGATTATTGGCCCACAGCTCAGCGGTTATGTATTCGAGGTGCCGGTGCAGGACTTCCAGTACGTCAAGGCCGGGGATCTGCTGGTGCGTCTGGACGACCGCATTTATCAGCAACGCCTCGACCAGTCCCTGGCGCAACTGGCGGTGCAAAAGGCCGGGTTGGCCAACGTCGTGCAGCAGCGCAACAGCGCCGAGGCAACGATCAAATTGCGCCAGGCGGTATTGGCCGACAGCCAGGCGCAGTTGCGCAAGAGCGAGGCCGATCTGCGGCGTAATCAGGAACTGGTGCGCGACGGTTCGGTGTCCAAACGCGAGTTCGACGTGACCCTCGCTGCCAATGCGCAGAGCACGGCGGCGGTGGCGCAGGCCAAGGCCAATCTGGAAATTGCCCGCCAGGATCTGCAAACGGTGATCGTCAATCGCGGCTCGCTGGAGGCCGCCGTGGCCAGCGCGGAAGCGGCGGTGCAACTGGCGCGGATCGACCTGTCGAACACGCGGATCGTCGCCCCGCGCGACGGCCAGCTCGGGCAGATCGGCGTGCGCCTCGGCGCCTACGTCAACTCCGGCGCGCAGTTGATGGCATTGGTGCCGGATCAGAAATGGGTGATCGCCAACATGAAGGAAACGCAGATGGCCAACGTGCGTGTCGGGCAGCCGGTGCGCTTCACCGTCGACGCCTTGAACCACCGCAGATTCACCGGGCATGTGCAGCATATTTCGCCGGGCACCGGTTCGGAATTCGCCTTGCTTCAGGCCGACAATGCCACTGGCAATTTCGTCAAGATCGCTCAGCGCGTGCCGGTACGCATCACCATCGACCCGGATCAGGACGAGGAGGAACGTCTGCGTCCGGGGATGTCGGTGGTCGTCAGCATTGACACTGCCGCAGGCGATACCCAACCCCACTGAGCTCTACACCCGATATAGGGTTTTCGGCGATTTCAGGGGCGCCGCACGATCCCGAGCCGCTGCGGTCGTACTCATCACCTAGCCGCATCACAGTGTGGAGATCCAATGAGCCAGGAAGTCCTGACTACCGAAACCAACCGTCGCCAGTTGCAGCAGATCATCGCCGGGCTGTCGGACGGGGTGATTCTGCTGGAGCTCGACCAAAGCATCCTTTGGGCCAACGAAGCGGCGTTGACCATGCATGGCGTCAGCACCATCGGTGATCTGGGCACCAACGCCGACGAGTACGCCAAGCGCTTCACGCTGCGCTATCGCAACAATCATGTCTTGCCGCCCGAGAACTACCCGATCAGCCGCGTGGCGCGCTGCGAGGTGTTCAATGATGTGTTGATCGAAGTCTCGTCCGTGGCCGATCCGGAGCATGTCTGGGTACATAGTGTGCGCAGCATGGTACTGACCGACCGCGTGGGGCAGCCCGAGTCGCTGGTGCTGATCATGAGTGACGTCACCGACTGGGCCAACGCCGAACTGCGTTTCGAAAAAACCTTCAACGCCAACCCTGCGCCAGCGGTGATCTGCCGGCTCAGCGATCTGCGTTACATCAAGGTCAATCCGGGCTTTCTGGAAATGACCGGCTATACGCGCGATCAGGTGATTGGCACCTCAGCCTATGAAATCGACATCTTCGAACAGGCTGATCAGCGCGATCTGGCGATTCAGCGCTTGCGCGATGTCGCGACCATCCCGCAGATGCAGGCGCAATTGAGCCTTCCGGACGGGGGCAGCAAACAGGTGATCGTCGCCGGGCAACCGTTGCTGCTCAATGACGAGAATTGCATGTTGTTCTCTTTCGTCGATATGGAGCCACGGCGCCGTGTCGAACTGGCCTTGCGTCAGAGTGAGGAGCGGTTTGCCAAGGCGTTTCGCCTGACGCCGGTGCCGATTCTGATCTGTACGGCTGACAAGCAGGAGGTCATCGACGTCAACCAGGCGTTCCTCGATACCCTCGCTTACGACAGCGACGAGGTGCTCGGCAAGACTGTCACGCAGTTGAGCTTTATTCACGATGACGGCGCCCGCACGCGGCTGTTGTCGGCCCTGGCGAAGAACGGTCGGGTGGATCGCGTCGATGTGCCGGTGCGCAAGAAGGACGAGGAGTTGCTGGAATGCGCGGTGTCCGCTGACACGGTTAACATCCATGACACGTCCTGCTATCTGCTGGTGTTGATGGACATGACCGAGCGCAAGCGCACAGAGCTTGAATTGGTAGCGGCAATTGAAGAAGTGATGAAGGATGCTTCGTGGTTCAGCCGCACGCTGATCGAAAAACTGGCCAACGTGAAGAAAATCAATTCGCCGCAGCTGCCCAGCGCTTCGTTCACTGATCTGACGGCGCGCGAGCGCGATGTGCTGGGTTTGATCTGTGAAGGGCTGGCGGACAAGGAGATCGCGGCGCGGTTGAAACTGGCGCCCAATACCGTGCGCAATCACGTGGCCACGGTGTATTCGAAGCTCGACGTGCACAGCCGCAGCGAGGCGATTGTCTGGGCTCGTGAGCGGGGCTTGTTTTCCGGAGAGTGGAGCACCAAGGTGCAGCGCTAAGGGTGCAAATGCACTAATTGCATAGGTGCAAATTCATGTATTGGCGCAGGCGCTGTGTTCTTAGGCTGGTGGGGTGCGGTGTAAGCCATTTCGGGCTTGCGATCGCGCCCCCTTGAAGCAGCCATAGGAACAACGTCAATGATGAATCTTGCGCAGTTGCGCGCTCGGCTCGAGCACAGTTTTGCGCCGCTCGCTTGTGAGTGTTCGGTCGATGGTGACCATTCGCTGACGGTCAAGTTGTATCACCCGGATTCCGGGCAGGTGGATCTGGTGATCAGTGGCCTGGATCTGGCTTCGCTGCGAACGCCGCAGGCGCTTGAAGCGCTGGTGGGTGAGTTGCGGTATGAGCTTGAGAGCAATTCTTTGCGCTCCTCGCGAGATCCGGATCTGGCGTAGCGGTTTTTGGACTTGGCGGCCTTTGGGCTGGCCATGCTCTGGGGAATTGGGGGTATACCTGTTTCTGCGGGTGCTGCGACTTACGGTTTCGCGCTTACGGCGAGGCACTTTTTCCAGACGCCCGGAATGCCGGCCCAGAAAAAAGTACCCAAAAAGGCATCGCCCTGACGTTCGGCCCGCTCGCTGAGGCTCGGGGTTCCTTCGCTCCGGAATCGATCCCTCTCCTGGGCTCTGAAATCAAGATCAAAAGTGGTACTCGAGCTCACGCTCATTGTTTTGAGTGGTTAAGCGCGGATGAGCTTTGCTTTTGCTTTTCTGTGGGAGCGGGCTTGCTCGCGATGAGGCCCTTGCCGGCAACGATGATCTCAATCCAGCCTTCTGCTGAAAAATCCCCGCAAAACCGACAGCCAATCCCACCCAATCACCTCCATCCACTGGCGCTAACAAGGCGCTCAGCTATAAAGAATGAGTGGTCAGGTCTTCCGCGGCCGGTTGGGTTGCGGGAGTTTGTCTCTCATTACCGCGGATCGTCCTATGAATAATCCTGGGAAACGCGTCTTGCCGTTGGCTTTTCTTGCTGTGCTGTTGGCCGGTTGTGCCAGTGCGCCGCCTCCTGCGCCTGCCGCGCCGCCGCCACCGCCGGAACGCCGGTGTGAAGTGCTGGAGAATACTGAGGTGGTTGGGGACATGTATGTGGATGGGCAGGTGACACGCCAGATCACGACTACCCGCTGCATCACCCAATAAGACTCGCGATTGCTCGATTGCACGAAGCCTGGAATCCTGCAGTGACCCTGTGGGAGCGAGCCTGCTCGCCAAGGCGTGGTATCAGTCGAAACCAGCTGACTGACGCGGCGCTTTCGCAAGCAGGCTCGCTCCCACACGGGTTAGCAATTTGCCGGGGAAATCAGGACAGGAATCCGCCATCCACATTCAGTGCCACACCCGTGGTGTAACTCGACGCATCGCTGGCCAGGTACAGCACCGCGCCGGCCATTTCGCTCGGGTCGGCTACGCGCTTGAGCGGGATCTGGGTCAGCGCCTGTTTGAGAATCGCGTCGTTTTTCACCAGTGCCGAGGCGAATTTGGTGTCGGTCAGGCCGGGGAGCAGGGCGTTGCAGCGGATGCCGAATTGCGCGCATTCCTTGGCGAAGACTTTGGTCATGTTGATGACCGCCGCTTTGGTCACCGAATAAATGCCCTGGAAAATCCCCGGCGAGATGCCATTGATCGAGGCGACGTTGATGATGCTGCCGCCACCGTTTTCGCGCATCAGCTTGCCGGCCTCTACCGACATGAAGAAGTAGCCGCGAATGTTCACATCGACGGTCTTCTGGAACGCACCGAGATCGGTGTCGAGCACGTTGCAGAATTGCGGGTTGGTCGCGGCGTTGTTGACCAGGATGTCGAGGCGACCGAACTGTTCCTTGATCCCGGCGAAGACCTGGCTGATCTGCTCCATTTCACCGATGTGGCAGGCCACGGCAGTTGCCTTGCCGCCGGCGGCGGTGATGGCGTCGGCGACGTGTTGGCAGCCTTCGAGCTTGCGGCTCGAAACAATCACGTGGGCGCCTTGCTGGGCCAGCAGTTTGGCGATGGCTTCGCCGATGCCACGGCTGGCGCCAGAGACGAAAGCGATTTTGCCGTCGAGGTCGAACAACTGAGTCTTGGACATGGGATTCCCTTGTAAAAAGTCTTGTTATTGCCCGGTTCAGAGGCTGGATTTCTGAATCACCTGCAGGCTCATCTGCTCCAGCAGTTTGTTCATGTGAATGAACTGCGCAAAGCGTTTGTCCTGGGTCTGGCCATGGTAAAAACGGTAGTAAATCTGCTGGACAATGCCGGCCAGGCGAAACAGGCCGTAGGTGTAGTAGAAATCGAAATTGTCGATGCTGATGCCCGAGCGCTCGGCGTAGTAGTCGACGAATTCGCGGCGCGTCAGCATGCCCGGTGCATGGCTTGGCTGGCGGCGCATCAATTGCACCGGCGCCGGGTCGCCCGCTTCGATCCAATAGGCGAGGGTGTTGCCCAGGTCCATCAGCGGGTCGCCGAGGGTGGTCAGTTCCCAGTCGAGCACGCCGATGATCTGCATCGGGTTGTCCGGGTCGAGGATGACGTTGTCGAAGCGGTAATCGTTGTGGACGATGCTCGACGTCGGGTGGTCGGCCGGCATCTTGTCGGCAAGCCAGGCTTTCACGGCTTCCCAGTGCGGCGCATCCGGGGTCAGGGCTTTTTCGTAGCGCTCGCTCCAGCCTTTGATCTGCCGCGCGACGTAGCCTTCGGGCTTGCCCAGATCGCCGAGGCCGCAGGCATTGTAATCAACGCGGTGAAGTTCGACGAAACGGTCGATGAAGCTTTTGCACAGTGCTTCGGTCTTCGCTGAGTCCAGGCCCAGTTCCGGCGGCAGTTCGGCGCGCAGAATGATGCCCTTGACCCGTTCCATCACGTAGAACTCGGCGCCCATCACCGATTCGTCCGTGCAGTGCACGTACGCCTTCGGGCAATACGGGAAGCCGTCGCGCAGTTGATTGAGGATGCGGAATTCACGGCCCATGTCATGGGCGGATTTGGCCTTGTGGCCAAACGGCGGTCGGCGCAGGACAAACTCCTGTTCCGGGTATTCGAGCAGGTAAGTCAGGTTCGAGGCACCGCCGGGAAACTGGCTGATCTGTGGGCTGCCGGTCAGGCCCGGGATGTGCGCCTTGAGATACGGATCGATCAGGCTGGCATCAAGTTCTTCGCCAGAGCGGATCCGGGTGGACTGGTCAGTAAGCGCCATGCTTATCCCTTCTGCTTATTTTGGAGGCCAGACATCATTGGCTAATCTAATGGCGCGCTCGGGTGCTCACAAGTGCGGGTCGGTCTTATAGGTCAGCGTGTTGCCGGATGATCAACTCTGGGAATGGGCGAGGATCGGCGCAGACCTGGGAAGGCCGCGCCGGTTAGTGCACGCGCTGGTTACTCAGTCTTGGCGGCAAAGCGACGGGCGTCAGCACCGGCTGCCCGGAGAAAAACGCCATCAGGTTCTTGCCAACCAGTTCCACCGTGCCTTGTGTAGCCTCAGGGGAGAGTCCCGCGACATGCGGAGTCAGGACAACATTGCTGAGACTTTTCAGGGCATCGGGCACTTCCGGCTCGTGATCGAACACATCCAGAGCGGCGCCGGCGATACGCCGTTGTTCAAGTGCGGTGATCAGGTCTGTCGTAGCGATCACACTGGCTCTTGCGATATTGACGATGAATCCATTTGGCCCGAGCGCATCGAGCACTGCTCGCGTCACCAGATGCTGCGTTGTAATGCCACCGGGCGTGGCGACCACCAGAAAATCCGAAGCTCGAGCCAGATCGGTCGGTGTCGAGCAGAAAGAATAAGGGACGTCGCTGCGCACCTGGCGGTTGTGGTAGCTGATCTGCATGTCAAAGCCCAGTTCAGCGCGCTTGGCGACCGCCATGCCCACTGCGCCCAGCCCGAGTATTCCGAGACGTTTGCCCGCCAACGATGGGCGCATGATTTTCGGCCATTCACCGCGGCGTACAGCTGCATCGCAGCGCGGGATATCGCGAACCAGCGCGAGCAGCAGCGCCATCGCATGATCGGCCACCGACGAGGCGTTGACCCCGGCGCCGTTGGTGACAGTGATGCCACGGTCGCTGGCGGCTTGTAGATCGACCTGTTCATAGCCTGCGCCGATTACCGTAATGATTTTCAAGGCGGACAGGGCGCTGATCTCGTCGGCAGTCAGGCCCAGCGGACCACGAGTGAGCACAGCGTCGATGCGACTGCCATGGGTGAAGATGGCCTGCGCCCGCTCGGCGGGCGTGGGTGCAAGGATCAGATGGAACCCCTGATGCTCGAGAATCGGCAGATAGTCATTGATCGTTTCAACCAGTACCAGAACGGTTGCGGGCATTGCGCGGCTCCTGTGATTGGCGGCGGGTAGGTCGCGAACGTCGGCTCAGAGTGCTGAATCCGCAGCGGCTTGGCAATCGTTGCATTCGTGCGGTGATGCTCTGATTCTGGACGGCTTCATGCAAGAAGCAAGAACCCGCACACCGGTGATCCGGTGTGCGGGCGATCTCATTGGGCAGCTTGCGCTTTGCTCTGTTCGGCCAGGGCGATCGGTTTGAAATCATAGGTGGGATAGAACTCGGTGCGGTAGGTCCCCCACGCGGTATTTTCCAGCGCCAGGTTCACTTCTGCGAGTCGAGAGGCCGGGAAGCGCACGGTAACGACCTGCCCGATGCCCATCATGATGTTCCAACTCACCACTTCGACGCCGGCTGGCGGGAAGGTTTTATAAAAGCCTTGCTGGGCAAGTTGTGCCTTGAGTTCGCCGAGCGGGCGCGACTGATCATGTTTGAGAAACACCGTGAGCATCATGGTGTTATGAGTGGCGGCTTCTTTGACCGGGGCCGTGGTGGCTTGCGCACTGCTGACAGCGACCAGGCTAGCGGCCATCAGTACCGTGGATAACAGCAGTGACTTGAATGTCTTTCTCATATTGAATTCCAGTAGTTACTTCGGCAGGGCTGAGTTTGTTTTTACGCTTCCGGTATAGGGCGCGTGAACTACATGAATGCGTACAGGTGGATTGCTTTCAATCATGTCGCGAGGCACTTCGCGAGAATAGGTGAATTCGTTTTTATTCAGGGTCTCCAGGCGTCGGACAATAGATTTGGTTGGGCCAATGTCCGGTACCAGAACATGCTTTTTCTGGTCGCCGGTCACGAAGAAATAACCGCCACCACCGTTGTTGTATTTGGATTCGCCAGTGTCGGTATAGAAGAATTCGTAGCGGTTTGTTTCGGGGTCCCAAGTCGATATTCCAACGACGCCAGGGTATTTCTCTTTCACGTCAGTCTGCGGAGCGCCTTCGACGTACACCTTGGTGGTCAGCCAGCGGGGAGAGGAGCCTAGATCGCGGATGTCGGCCTGGGCGCTCGCAATGGGTATCAACAGCGCTGCAAACAGTAATCGGATTTTGTTGTGTTTAATCATGAGTCATCCTCGTTATCAGTTCGAGTGAATACAGAGTGTGGTCATTCAGGTTCAAGCGCAGGAAATATAGGCAGAGATTTGAAAGTAGCTCAAGAGTGAGGTAGCTGCTTGTAACAAACTAAGTGATCTGTGTTTTTTGTATTAATTTGTCGCTAAATTAATCGCGTTCTAATTTGTAGGATTAGTCTGAAAGTTATTGCTGGTAATGTTTCAAGTTGGTTCAAGATTTTATGTGACGTATTGCGCGACGCCATTGCCGAACGACCAGTTCTCTTTCTTTACCTCCAGCAAATTGATGAACACATCCTCCAGTCGGATGCCCAATTGCGCATGCAGACTTTCAGCAATGGTTTTGAACAGCAATTGTTTCTTCTCCACGCTGCGGCCTTCGCTGATGGTGATCTGGATGAACACCACGCCGTCGGTGCGCGGGATGCCGAGGTAGTGAGGGTCATACACGAAGTGCTGGCTGTCGTGCTCGTTGAGAATCTGAAAATTGTCGTGCTCCGGCACATCAATGCAGGTGCGCAGGGCGGCGTAGATCTGTTCGCCGATGCGTCTGGCGAAAATGGGGTCGGGGTTTCGCTGGATATCGATACGAACCAGTGGCATGACAGCCTCCTTGGGTTGTGGCTTCTATCACGCTAGATCAACGGCGGGATTCTGGTAGGTGGTTGGTCCGGAATATGTCGGATTCCGTGTATGAAGCGGACTATGTGGAATTTGTAAGCGGAGTCGGAAAACGACATTTAACGTGGCTGAAAACGGCAAAAACATTGCTGAAAACGACTACCCATCAATCTGCTCCGCACAACCATTCCTCAGCTAAGTCTTTGCTTGTGTTGATTTATCACGGAGAATCGCGCCCCTGTTTCGGCCGGAGCATGTCTGTCGGTTTTTTCCGACGCGTCCTGACCGAGTGGCAAGTGACCGGAATGCGGAGATCCGACCGGATGAATGATCAGGCCAATAGCCTCGAAAAGCGCTTCGACGCAGCAGCACCTGCTGAACTTTCGAGCTGGAATCGCCAGGACACCACCTGGATGCTGGGACTGTTTGGGACGGCAATTGGCGCCGGCACCCTGTTTTTGCCGATCAACGCAGGGCTGGGTGGCTTCTGGCCGCTGGTGATCCTCGCGCTGCTGGCGTTCCCGATGACGTTCTACGCACACCGTGGCCTGACCCGTTTTGTGCTGTCCGGCCGCGAAGGCGCCGATATCACCGAGGTGGTCGAGCAGCATTTCGGCATCAAGGCCGGCGCGTTGATCACGTTGCTCTACTTCTTCGCTATCTTCCCGATCCTGTTGATCTACAGCGTCGGCCTGACCAACACGGTCGCCAGTTTCCTCGAACACCAACTGCACATCACGCCGCCGCCGCGCGTGCTGCTGTCGTTCGTGTTGATTCTCGGCCTGCTGGCCGTGGTGCGCTGCGGTGAACAGGCGATCGTCAAGGCCATGAGCCTGATGGTCTATCCGTTCATCGTTGCGCTGCTGTTTCTCGCCGTGTACCTGATTCCGCACTGGAACGGCGGCATCCTCACCACCGCCTCGCAAGTGCCGGCGCCGTCCGCGCTGCTGCACACGCTTTGGCTGGCAATTACGGTGATGGTGTTCTCGTTCAATCACTCGCCGATCATTTCGGCGTTCGCGGTTGATCAGAAGCGTCGTTATGGCGAACACGCTGAAGAACGCAGCTCGCAGATTCTCGCGCGCGCGCATGCACTGATGGTGCTGATGGTGATGTTCTTCGTGTTCAGTTGCGTGCTGACACTGTCGCCGGCACAACTGGCTGAGGCCAAGGCGCAGAACCTGTCGATCCTGTCTTACCTGGCCAACCATTTCAGTAATCCGACCATCGCTTTTGCGGCGCCGCTGATTGCTTTTGTGGCGATCTCCAAGTCGTTCCTCGGTCACTACATTGGTGCCAGCGAAGGTCTCAAAGGGTTGATCGTCAAAAGCGGCAAGCGTCCGGGGGCCAAAGCGCTGGATCGCATCGTGGCAGCGTTGATGCTGGTGATCTGCTGGATTGTCGCGACGCTGAACCCAAGCATTCTGGGGATGATCGAGACGATTGGCGGTCCGGTGATCGCGGCGATTCTGTTCCTGATGCCGATGTATGCGATTCGCAAAGTGCCGGCCATGGCGCGGTATCGTGGGCAGGCGTCGAATGTGTTTGTAACGGCTGTTGGTCTGGTGGCGATTTCAGCGCTGGTTTACAAACTGGCCGTGTGAGTGATCGTTCCCACGCTCCGCGTGGGAATGAAGCCCGGGACGCTCTGCGTTCCCAGGCGTGACGCGGAGCGTCACAGGAGGCGTTCCCACGCAGAGCATGGGAACGATCAGCACAGGCATAAAAAAACGCCACTCATCTCACGATGGGCGGCGTTTTTTATTGCGTTGCAGCGTTAGGCTTGAACGACCGGGATCTTGGCGTTCGCAGCAGCCTCACGGAACTCGGCGATCTGGTCGAAGGACAGGTAGCG
>Ga0308159_1003989_pt1 | contig 14049 bp, 18 predicted proteins | sample PhyCR1_FD_201040 | JGI IMG/M metagenome (GOLD analysis project Ga0308159, IMG submission 201040) | Phyllosphere microbial communities from UC Gill Tract Community Farm, Albany, California, United States - DLSLC.R1 | ecosystem: Host-associated > Plants > Phyllosphere > Unclassified | place: USA... | reverse complement strand
ATACCGACGCCGTTGTCGCGGACGCGGATTTCGACTTCATTGCTGTCGGCGCGGGCCGATAGGTTGATAGTTCCACCCGCAGGTGTATATTTTGCGGCATTATTGAGAAGATTTGCCAGCACCTGCGCAAGTCGCGTGGGGTCGGCATTCAGAAATATGGGTACCGTCGACACGTCCACGTCGAGTTGATGCCCTGCAGCCTCGATGTTTTGCCGACTGCCCTCGATGGCCAGGCGAATGACCTCGGATAGGTCGATCCGGCTGACCTGGAGAGAAATTTTGCCCTCGTTGATTCGCGAAACGTCCAGCAGGTCCTCTACCAAGCGAGAAAGATGGGCAATCATCCGCTCCATCTGGAGCCGGATCTCCTGGACTTCTGCGCCCGGACGTGGCCTCTTCAGCAGATCGACGCCGCTGAGCAACGCCGCTACGGGATTGCGAAGTTCATGCGCCAGAACGGCCAGGAATTCGTCCTTCCGCTGATCTTTCTGTCGTAGCGTTGCGGTGGCCGCTGCAAGTTCGTCTCGCTGTGCAGCGAGTTGCTGGCTTTGGCGGTGAAGATCGAAAAAGACGTTTGCCTTGCTGCGCAAGACGTGCGGTTCAATAGGTTTGTAGATGAAGTCGACCCCCCCGGCATCATAGCCTAGAAAGCGCCGCTGTCGGTCCTCTTCTGCGGTGACAAAGATGATTGGGACATGGCGAGTGCGATCGTTCCCGCGCATCAGCTCTGCCAGATCGAAACCATCCATGCCCGGCATTTGCACATCGACAAGTGCCAGAGCGACCTCATGTCGGAGCAGCAATTCGAGCGCCTCCTCGCCGGAGTGCGCCTTGAGGAGCACGAGCTCGTCACGTGCCAGTAGAGCCTCCAACGCGAGTAGATTCGCGGGACGATCATCAACAAGCAGAAAATAAACGGGGCCCAAAGTGCTTTTTTTCACACATCCTGCATGGGGAAGAATGTGGCGATGGGCAAGCAGCACGAGAAGCGTCCAGGAATTCCTTCGCACGAAACGCCCCGGCGACAGCTGGGCGTAGCGCAAGCTGGGTTCTCTTTAGAGACGAACAAGCTTAGCCAGCCAAACCCGCGGTGATGGTGCCCCCCTTTTTGCCGAACCAGGCCAAGGGCCTTGCGGAACAAGAGCGACATTGGAGGATTGACCCGTACAAAACGTGAATTGAAAGGAGAGGACCTATGACGGATGATAAATCCAAGCGTGGCGGATCGGACCGGCGTACGGTAGCTGGCGGTGAGGGCTATGAAGTTGATTACTTCGCCCGCAAGCACAAGATCAGCGCCAACCAAGCCGAAGCGCTGATCCAGAAGATCGGTAACGATCGTGATAAGCTGGATGCTGCGGCCGCAAAACTGAAGGGCTGAGATTAGGCCGATGTTCGCCCGCCCGCCGGTAGTCCGCCGAGAAGATGGACGGCACTTCACGTTAGCATCGGCGTCGGCCGTACGCCGATGACGAGCACGAGCGACCGTTCACCCCGAACGCCTCCTGCAGATCAAAAGAGGGTGCGTGCTGCTCTTTTGATCATCGACATGGTGAATGGCTTCGATTTTGACGGAGCGGAGCTCTTGAAGCCAAAAGCCGCAAAGGCTGCACTAGCGATATTAAACCTCAAGAAAGTTATGGCGGACCGGGGCTGGCCGATAATTTATGTGAATGACAACTTTGGTGAATGGCACTCCGAGCGCTCAAGACTGATTGCACGGGCGTTACAAAACGATAATCCCATTACTGAGCTTCTGAAGCCAAATGACGAAGATTATTTCATTATCAAACCGCAATTTTCTGGTTTCTATGCAACGAACTTGCCAGTTTTGCTGCCAAAACTTGGCGTAAACCGTTTGATCCTGACGGGAATCGCGACGGACATTTGCGTGCTTTTTACGGCGGCGGACGCCCATATGCGTGACTATGGTCTGTGGATTCCGAAAGATGCCGTCGCTGCGGAGAGCGACGAACGAGGACGCTGGGCTCTCGACATCATGGCCGGTAGCATGACAGCGGAAACCGCACCAACCCACGAACTCTCATTGGTCCACTGGCAGGGCGCGGGCGACGCGGGTTAGGAGGTGCCATCCCGATCGATGATGCAAAGCTGAAAGAGGAGGAATGGCATGCGGTTCCTGCGGGATAACGGTCTCACGATGGCGCTCATGGGGAGGTCAGCTTGCAGGCAAGTTCAGCATGTCAGCGAGAGTTAGCGGCGGGGTCGCCCTTGGGCGGCGCTCGAAGCTGTAGCCATGTTTGGCAGCGTACTTGTAGACCGCAGCGTAGTTGCGACCCAAGACGCCCGCCAGATCGCGCAAGGCGACACCATTGATGGGGGCGAGACGGAGCGCCCTGCAGTCGTCATCCGTCCAGGGCTTATGAAACCCATGGATGAGACCCATGGCGTGGCACGAGTGGTCAACGAGGCTCGGGTGCGCCCCATCTGCCGAGCCAGCTCTGCGGTACGGATCACGCCGTACCGGGTGCGCAATGTGGCTTCCTCGGCCCCGGTCCAGTCCGGCGGGGTACGCCATCCGCTTTGGTTGGCATGACTTCCTCGCAAGCCAAGGCATGGTCTCGCATTGCGCGAGGGCGTCATCGTGCCGGCGCTCGCGTATCCGACCGACGGTAAGGTCCGTTCGGTCTAGCGTACCAAGGTGTAATGGTCGCTGCTGGGGCCTAAATCGCGAACAATCGATACATGTAGCGGACCCATGCAGCTATGCTCTCCCAGGCCAGGGAATGCGCTTTCGTTCAATCGGGCTAGGGAGGTGCTTCGGGAAGATGCCACTACACACCCGAGGCACGCTGGACTTGGAACCGACGGGTAGGAACGCTCGTTAATCTGACGAGGACTGTATGGCGAAGAATACTAAAAGCGACCATGTGAGCTGGGATTCGATAGCACGCGTGTCATTCTGCGGGTTCGTTAGTACCTTCACCTGCGGGTGATGAACCCTGCTTCAGAAAGGCGGTATCGTGTTCCGGCACGTCTTGCTGAGCCCCTTCCGCCGCGCCCGCTTTCGCTGCGTCGGCAACCGAATTTTCGAACATCCGCTTGAGGGCCCAACCCACGGCGAAAGTGACAGAGGCTGTCACCACTGCGCGTACCGCCGTTTCTTTTAGCGATCGAACGAACTGTTTACTCTGCTGCCGCCCGGACTGTCCGCCACTACATCTGCTAGTTTCTCTCGGGTGCGCATCGGAGAGTCCCTCTAAATGAATGGATGATCACCGTACAACGCCCAAAACAAACTCTGGATGCACGGGGTCCATTTCAAAAGTTCGTCCCGAAAGTGCGGCCAGTATCAACGTCGTAGATCGCCAATCCCCGCGGACGACATCGTTGTAACGGCACTTATTGTTGTCCCTCGCTCTGCAGTCGTCTTTCCGCTCCGGGTAGTCGTAGACATCCATAATTGAGAAACGGAATGCCCGGACCTAGGGGTTCCAATTTGGCTGTTGAATAGCAAGAACGGGTCCAAACTGGAAGGCGGGGTATCCTCGCCGATTTGACATTTAGCCCGCGTGTCGCGATGTTCGCTGGATGCTTCTGCTTGAGACATATAGGCGGTTCATCGATCACGCCGGCCAACTAGCTGCACGCCGCTAGCCCGAGCTCGCGGTCATTCGCCGCTTGAGTTCGGGCTTTATTCGATTTGGATCTCCCGGGCGCGCGAAACGCGCCTGTGGTCTCGAATAAGCGGGAAGCGCGCATGTCAAAGTCTCCTGAAAAACCACACCGCCAGCTATCGCACCATATCGATGGGATAGGCATCGAAGAAAATTATCAGCGTTTACGCCCAAAGCATGAGCGCTTCCTTTCCGATGATTTATCACTGCAAACAGAATATAATGCGACCAAATTTTCTGATATTTACCCCAACAGCAGGCTAGGTCGCATGAGTAGGTTTGTTGACCTAAACGTCGCGCTATTAATTCTCGCCGTTGGTATTCCGATGCTTATTTATTGCGTGATGACCTCGAATTGATAGATCGGGTAGACATCGTCGCTCGCGACCGTTTTTATCGGCGGGTCTTTCGGCGTGAGACGACCGGATAGATATCTTTTGGGAAGCGGCGCCCCTTTTTACAAATCGGGTAATACCTGATCGGCGCGGCCCCAGCGGGCAAGATTGTTGGATGATGCGCGCTTCAGCATCTCTGCGCCGTCACCGATATGCCAATGCAATGGTTTGTCGGGGTCGTGCAATTCCTCCTATGTTAAAGGGACGGCAATGGGCGCAAATTCGCGATTGCGGGCGCTGTAAGGCATCACGGCCGTCGCGCCGCGCTGATTGCGCAGGTAGTCGATGAAAATGCGGCCCGTCCGCCGGGATTTTGACAGCGCGGCAGTGAAACGTGCAGGGTCTGCTTGCTCCAGCGCCAAGGCGAACCGATGGGCAAAGTCCTTCACCACCGGCCATTCGGCGGACGGGGTAAGCGGGACAATGACGTGAACGCCCTTCCCGCCTGTCACCATCGGAAAGGTGATAAGCCCCATCTGGGTCAGCAGATCCCGGATATGGAATGCGGCCGAGACCACATCGTTGAACTCAAGCCCTTCATCAGGATCCAGATCAAAAACCAACCTGTCGGCTTCACATTCTCGATCCGCGCGCGCCAGCCATGAAACTCGATCGTACCCATTTGCACGCACGTCAGGAGGCCAGTCGGCGTGTCTATGAAAAGATAAGCTTCCTCGCGCCCGTCCTTCTCGCGAATACCGATATGTTTGACGTCATCGCCGAAGCTGCCGGCGTCGTGCATCTGAAAGAAGCACTTCTTCTCGCGCCCCTGCGGGCATCGCACGAGGCTGATGGGCCGGCTTTCCTAAGAATGGACGGAGCGCGAGGTCCGTCTGCCTGTAGCTCTAGATCCTTGTCCCGAGCCGGAGCATCAGGATCCTTCGATTCAGCCGATCCGCGCTGGATCAGGAATGCGGTGAGCACAACATACGCTGCCATCTGCAGGAACTCGCTCTCCCAGTTTTCGAAAACAGAGGAGAGGAATTGCGGACTGGCGGCATAGCCACGCTGGCTATGCTGGACGAGATAGCAGCCAAAGCTCTGCTCAAGCCGATGCGCGACCAGGCCAAAATTTCGGGGCTATTGGCAGCAAGGGTTGATCGAGAAAGTGGGGCCGAGCCGTGGTCGCTTCATTGCGCATGTCGGCGCTCGCGAATGATCTGCTCGCACTCAGCACCGGGGCGGCGAACAGCCGCCCGCAGTGGCGCCGGACAGCCCGGACCGCGACAGCGAGTAAACGTCCCGAGGGGCAATTACCTTTGCCCCTCCATGCAATCATAAACAGGAGGGACATATTCAATCCCACCGGCACCCCCTGTCCCGGGCTGTGGTCGTTAGATCAGGCAGGCTGCTGTGCGTACAACGCGCGCTCCTTGCCGATCAGGATGTCTGCCAGAAACCAGTACGCCTCCCCCCATGCGCTAAGCACATCATCGGTAGCAGCTTCCCCCACGACGTCCCGGATCGCGGGAAGCAGGGCTTCGGCGACAAGAGGATAGTGCTCGGGCTTCACCCCCGTTTCGACGTGGCGCTCAACCATGCGCGCGACCACCGGTGTGAGGTTCTGCAGCTTGTCGACGTTTTGGGCATAGCCGAGAATCGCGGCTGCAAGCCGGCGCGGCTGTTCACCCGAGTCTTGTGCAGCATGGTCAAAGAGATCGCGCACCTCCTCATTTTTGAACAGACGCTCGTACATGCGTGTGGTGATCTCCACGCCATGTTGCTGAAGAACGGGCGCCGTAGCCTTAACAATGGCGATGGTTTGTTCGGAAAGAGGCGCAGCCACGGAAATCTCCTTAATGATGCCTATGCGATGCATCTATACGTAGGCGCTAAAACATGCAAGCTGGAAACATGATTAAAGAGGTTTTCTAACATGCGTCTGACGGCGCACACCGATTACGCTTTGCGCATCCTCCTTCACGCGGCTCTTGAGGCCAAGGGTGGCAGGCAGTTGCTTGGAATTGCGCAAGTAGCGGACGATCATGGCATCCCGCGCAACAACGCCATGAAGGTAGTGAATGCGCTATCGAACGCGGGTCTATTAGAGACCGTTCGTGGTCGCAGTGGTGGTTTTCGGCTCGGGCGTGCTGCGGAAACCATCTCGATTGGTGAAGTGGTACGGTTGACAGAGCCCTGTCTGAACTTGACCGATTGCGCCGGATGTATTCTTCGCGAACGATGCGGTCTCACAGGAATGCTGGAGCGCGCCATGGATGCTTTCCTGGCTGAACTGGATCAACAGACCTTGGCCGAAGCTGCCAATGGTTCCCGGTTTCCGTTTCGTGCCGCCGCTGCATAGCTTTTGCTCCATGCGATGGATGCGCGAATGCTGTGGCAATGGCCCCGCCAATCTGTCGCGGTGTCGTCCGCTATCACGACACCGTGCTTTGTCATCGGGCTGCCCCCCGGAGGGAGCGACGAGAGTCCGAAAGCCTCACTCACCTGATGTCCTGAGAAACTGGACGTAAAATCGAACGCTGCCCAAGGGTTCCACGCGGTGCAAAACCGTTGGTTCAACCAAGCCTGGCTCGCTATCCGGGGTGAGCAACCAATCGCCGCTCTCGCGATCAGGATCTGTGATGAGATAGCGCAGCCGACCCTGCTCGACCACAATCAAACCCCACGTGCCAGCCTTCGTCGAATGATTGCTGAGCAATCCAGATGGAATGCTACTTTCAGTAAACAGCGGTGTCCGTTTGTAAGGAGCGACATCGGCAGGAAGCTTGTTTTTCACGGTCTCATCCTCTCGCGGTGCAACCGATTCGCGCGCGCGGCTCGCAAATCTATCGGTTCGCGGGCGAACGAACTTCCGCGGTGTTCACTGCACCTAACGCTGCCAAGGCGCTTAAAACGATCCCGTGCCTGCATGTGGAACTAAGGACAATAGCCGGAAAGGCTTCGCGGCGGATCCGTTTTGCGACATGCGCAATTTCTGCCAGCGTCGGGTCCCTGCCTTCGCCGAGACAGGCGACGATGGCGGGATAGAGTTGTTGCTTCGGCGGGCCAATATCCTGGTCGAGCTCCATTGCCTTCTCCCGTCAATGTCTGCGCTTTTCGTGATACTTATGCCAAGCCCGCCCCGCCGGCCAAAGCACAAGCGCAGCCAGCATCAAGTACAAAATCATCATCTTGGTGAATTGCGACGTCATGCTGGTGGCGACGACAAGCCCGACAGCCACCAATAAAACCGGCGCAGCGAATTCGGGATGATGGAAAAATTTGAAAGCGTTCCAAGCCGCGTAACAAAGAATGGCGACAGCAACCATGCTGCCGAAAACATCCCACACCGCTTGACCGAGCATCTCGAGCATAGCCATGGCACTCTCCTGTCCGTCAGGTCTTCGTTGGACCTCTTTCCTCGAACTCCATCAATATATATCGCATTACGAGATAAGCAAGGGCTTTCGGCCTTGGAATGGCAAGGGGTTAGATGCTTCTGAGCAGCTTCAGCTTGGCCTACGATGCCCGCTGCCCCCCATTGCGAACGACTCAGGCGAGTTGAAAGAGAGTGAACATCCCGCCAAGGGCGACCCCAAAAACCATGATCATGACACCGGCGATTCGCAGAACATAAGTCAACGGATCGCCATCTTCGGCGCTGTCTAAACGGGCCACTGGCCGGTCAGGGCATCCCAGTAATCGGCGAACGAATGTCTGGCGAAATGCCATGGTGAAGCCCACGACTGCAAAGATCAACCCGAATGCGTCGGCTGCCAATACGTAACCAGGCATATCCGCTTACCTTTCCCCGAGCATCGGCCCCCTCACATGCATCCTGCCAGTCCCATCCCAAGGCCAGCTAGAAGGTTTGCTTCCGCCTCGATGCCTACCGACAGGCGAAGCAGGCCCTCGCCGATCCCCGCCGCCGTCCGCGCTTCCTCGCCCATGTCAGCATGGGTCATCGTTGCGGGGTGAGCCACGAGGCTCTCCACCCCGCCCAGAGATTCCGCGAGCGTAAAGTATCGCACATTGGCCACGAACTGCTGGACAGCCGCCACCCCTCCAGCCAGCTCGAAACTCAGCATTGCGCCGAAGCCTGCCTGCTGACTTGAGGCGATGTCGTGCCCCGGATGGGAGACCAATCCCGGGTAATAGACCGCGGAGACAGCGGGGTGGGCGTTCAGGTACTGAGCGACAGCCATGGCGTTAGCCTGGTGCAATGGCATGCGTGCGAACAGGGTCCGTAATCCACGCATGGTCAGCCAAGAATCGAAAGGAGCGCCGGCGCTGCCAACGACGGTCGCCCAATGGCGCAGCTCATCTGCCCGCGCCGGTTCGGCGGCAATCACAGCACCGCCGATCACATCGGATGACCGTTCAGATATTTTGTCGGCGAATGGATCACATAATCCGCGCCCAGCATGATGGGCCTCTGGATGGCGGGAGTGAGAAAGGTGTTATCGACCGCGACCGCCGCTCCAGCATCGTGCGCCTTGGCTGCCAAAGCGGCGATATCGACGATCCGCAGGAGCGGGTTACTCGGAGTTTCAATGAGGACGAGCGCAGGGCTGCGAGACAATCCCTGCGCGACCTGAGCCTCATCAGACTGATCAACGAAGAGCACGGAACAATGGCCGCGAGCGGCCCGTGCTTTCAGTAGGCGCATCGTCCCGCCGTAACAGTCGTGAGGTGCAATCACGAGATCGTCCGCGCGCAAACAACCGATGAGAAGGTCGAGCGCCGCCATTCCGCTCGAGGTGATGACGGCTCCAGCGCCCCCTTCGAGTGTGGCGAGCGCATCAGCGAGAAGATCGCGCGTGGGGTTTCCCGCCCGTCCATAGTCATATCGTCGGGGGCTATCGTATCCTTCAAATTCATAGGTGCTCGAAAGATAGAGCGGCGGCACTATGGCCCCGTAGGCAGTGTCGCCAGCCACGCCGAAGGCGGCGGCGCTGGTCTGCGGATGGATGATGTCGGTGTTCGGCTCGCGCATGGATGATGCCCTATTGTGTATCGTTCGTTGAGCCTTTCCCCGCTTCGCGCCTGCGTGCCGATCACGGAACGGCGCCCGGTGAAAACTAGATCTTTCAGCTCGCTCAAGGACATGCTCGACCAAGATTCTTCAGAATACAAATTAGTATTATTGCCCGTTTAAAGCAAAATTTATGGTCTTAAAAAAGCCGGAGGTCCTCAGCTAAATTTTGAAAGAATGTCGGATAGCAGCGGTCGTAATCGCTGGATCTCATCGAGATGCGCGGCCGACAGATCTGCTAAAAGCCCGTACGCTTTCTCGGTCAGGCGCAACAATGACCGGCGGCGATCCTCCTGAGCCGTCTCGCGCGTCACGAGCCCCAATGCTTCCAGGCGATCGAGTAGCCCGGTCGCACTATGCTGCTTAAGTATCAGTCTACGCGCGACGTACCCGACGGTCGCTTGCCCGTCGGAGGCTGCACGGATCGTTAAGAGCGCCTGATGCTGCTGCGGGGTTAGGCCGACTTCACGCGCGTGGGCCTCGCTGAAGGCCTGGAAGCGACGGATCGTGTGCCGAAAATCAGATAGTGCGGCATAATCCGATTCGTCCAGCGATCTGCCTTCTACCGTCACTTCAACTCTCCATTGAATAAGATCGCATTGCGATATATTGGCGGCGGATCTCACGCAACCGGATGCTTTTCGTTTATGTCATTTTCACCCATCCGCGCTGTCGAAAGTCATCAACTCGGGGATCACAGCGTTGATTTGCGCATGCCTCTGCTTGCCCTCATGGCCATTGTCGTCGGCACCGGCGGTGCCGTGGGGGCCTGGGTGCTCGTGAAGCTGATTGCCGTCGCGACCAATCTTTTCTGGTTTGGCCGTATCTCCGCAGGCGATGCTCTCATTACCGATGCATCGGTCGGACTCCTCGTCATCGCGATCCCTGTGATCGGCAGCCTCATCGTTGGTTTGATGGCGCGCTTCGGTTCAGAAAAAATCCGCGGTCACGGCATTCCTGAAGCCATTGAAACGATCCTCTTTGGCGAAAGCCGCCTATCGCTGAAGGTGGCTCTCCTCAAGCCGCTCTCGTCCGCAGTTTCGATCGGGAGTGGCGGACCCTTTGGGGCCGAGGGCCCGATCATCATGACGGGTGGTGCAATCGGCTCGCTGTTTGCTCAGTGCTTTCACCTGAGCGCCGCCGAGCGCAAAACCCTACTCGTCGCTGGCGCCGCTGCCGGTATGACGGCGATCTTCGGCACACCGCTGGCCGCTATCCTTCTGGCGATCGAGGTGCTCCTGTTCGAATGGAAGCCCCGCAGCTTCGTGCCCGTAGTCGTTGCCGCGATGGTTTCCTTCGCCTGGCGACCGCTCCTCCTGGGGTCTGGCCCGATGTTCCCAATGACCGCTGCGGCTACCGGCGCGGGTTGGGAATTACTGGCTTCCGCCGGCATCGGCGTCGTTGTCGGGCTCGAGGCGATGCTGCTCTCGACCTCGCTCTATAGGATCGAGGACCTGTTTCATAAACTTCCGGTCCACCGGATGTGGTGGCCCGCCATCGGCGCCGTCGCGGTGGGCATCGGCGGCCTTATTGATGCTCATGTCCTCGGCGCGGGATATGCGAGCATCGAAGCCCTTCTCAATGGCAGTCTCACTCTCAAGGTTGTAGTCGCCCTGCTGGTCGTCAAGGCGGCGGTTTGGTTGATTGCGCTTGGATCGGGGACCTCGGGGGGGGTGCTGGCCCCGCTTTTGATAATGGGCGGCGCGGCAGGCTTTCTGCTCGGTCAGGTCCTTCCTGGCGATGCCGGGTTCTGGGCCATGATCGGCATGGCCGGCATCATGAGCGGCGCCATGCGTGCACCGCTGACCGGAGCGCTGTTCGCCGCCGAACTTACGGGCCATTTCGACGCCCTCCCCTGTGCCATCGCGGCTTCCGCAGGCGCCTATGCCGTCAGCGTCCTTCTGATGCGCCGATCGATCCTCACTGAAAAAATCGCCCGTCGCGGGCGGCACGTCCTTCAGGAATATACGGTCGATCCCCTCGACGTGCTTCAAGCCGCACAGCTTATGACCAAAGACCCCGAAACCCTGGCAGATACGATGACGACGGCGGAGGCCCTGGCTTTCTTTACCGCCAATGCGCGGCACCGCAGCTATCCGGTCGTCGATGCCGGACATCGCTTGGTGGGTCTGGTTTCCCGCACCGACGCCCTGCGCTGGCAAGTGGATCACAGCGCCGCGGACGTATCTCTGGCGGAGGCGATCTCAGATGCCGCGCAGCCCGTTGCCTATCCCGATACACCATCCGGAGTTGTCGCAGACCTTATCATCGAAACCGGGATCGGTCGGATACCCATCGTCGAACGGGGCAGCTCCCGCGTCGTAGGCATCCTTTCGCGCCAGGACCTCCTGAAGGCCCGGGGCACCTCCCGGCGAGCCGAGACAGGCCGCTCACGCTTTTCGCCGCAGCCTTAAATACTATCCCGCCGCCAGCCATCCGGATGGCTCCACGTCGCTATGAAGCGCCCCGCGTCAACGCCGGGCGCTTCATGTGCACATGCAGCAGGGCTTTAATGGCTTAATATACGGTGCAGTCCATGGGCCACACAGCGCGTAGGATCATTGGCCACGCGGGTAGGCAGACCGGTGTCGTGCTCTATAAGTTCCCGCAGCGCGGCCATGAGCGCCCCGCCGCCAGTTAGCACGATCCCGTGAGTGTGGATGTCTCGGCTTAGCTCGGGAGAGGTTGCATTGAGCACGTCTCGTATAACGTCGGTAATCTGGGCCACATGCTTCTCGACAACGTTATCGAGATCCCGGGACGAGATCTCCAGTATCGCCGGAAGGCCGGTAGCGAGGCTTCTACCGCGGATCTGGATCGTCGTTGGCTGGGCGAGTTTGCCCCGAACGTAATCCTTCTTCAGCTGCTCAGCGCTTTGCTGCCCGATCAGGAATTTATGCCGAAGGTGGAGGTGGTCGGTGATACCCTGATCGAGTGACGCCCCCCCAATGCGAACCGACCGGGTACTGCAGATCCCACCCAGCGAAATCACTGCGACCTCTGTTGTGCCCGCCCCGCATTCGACAATCATCGATCCACACGGGGCATCGACAGGGAGCTCAGCGCCGAGGGCGGCCACAAATGGCTCGGAGACAAGGCGCGCCGAGCGCAGCCCGACGTCGCCCGCCATTGTCAACAATGCCTGCCGCTCGGCCTGCGTGGCATCGGCCGGGACGCCGATGACCGCACGGGTGGCGGCCAGCCTGTGGCGGCCGCCCGCCCTGTCGATCGCGTATTTCAATAGGTGCGTTGCCGTTCGGATGTCTTGAAGGACCCCTCTGCGCAGCAGACGCCGGACATCGAGCTGACGCGGCGTTCGATCGATCATGGCCCATGCCGCCGTTCCCGCAGCCGTCAGGATCGGCACTCGATCGAGGTCGGAAAAGCAGCAGAGCGACGGTTCATCGAAGACAATGCCTTCGTCGCGCCGGATGAGGCGAAGGTTCGACGTCCCGAAATCGATAGCCAGCTCGGAGCGCCTGCGGGATATAAAAGACATCATCTGCGGCCTCTAGCATCCGGACATCCGCCTGTCTTCAATCGCTTGCTTCTGGCCCGCGATCGCATCCCCCCATTACAAGGGAACAAGTCTCGTTTCGCTGAGCAGCTACGTGCCGCGACGACAATTTTCCGCACGGGCAATGCTGGCCCGATCTTTCAAGGCCATTTCAACGAGATCCGCATGTAGCGCGTCGTCCCGTACTCGAGGCACCAACGCCTCGAGACGAACCACGAGCCTGGATCGAAGCCGATGGATGTCTATTGCGCACTTGGATAGATCGTCTGGCTTCAGGGATTTGCTCTCCAAGAGATCAGCCGAGCCGCCGAGCCTTTGAATGTGGCGGGAAAGGACAACAACCCAATGGGCATCTTCCTCGCTGTGAATAGCGACAAGTTGTGCCAGTTTAGGGTCATCCGCAGATTCTGCCACGGCCGAAGCCAGTCGCCTCCCTACGCACTTCAGTTTGCGAAGCTCCTTGAGAGCAGTCAAAAGTTCGTCCGGCGCCGCGTAGCCCATGTAGACGTCGTCTCCGTCCGCCGCGAAGCAGGTCGGTGAAGAAAGATCATTGGTCATATGGCGATCGCTGCTGCCGCGTGCAGGCCTTTGCGAACGCGGTCCATTGCCCCGGCATCTGCTTTGGTGGAATGGGCTACGTACGCAGAATAAGAGAATTCCGGGCTTCCAGGCACGAGCGTAAGACGCCCCTCTTCCAGATAAGGGCGAATGAACCCCTTTCGAAAATACCCGCTGCCACCTGTCGCGAGGATATATTCAAGAGCAAGCGGGCCATAGCTGATAGAGACGACGGCCTTGGGTTGATCGGGAAATGCCGCCTGATAGCTCGCCGCAAAGTCATCTCCCCAATCGATTTGGATATGGTCCTCAGCAGCGAGGGGATCGCCGACAGGGGTCGTTCGGACGAGTACGAGTTTCTCCTCGAACAGAAGCTCGGCGACCACGCCCGGCCGACTGGGAGCGGCATAGAGGACCGCCGCATCAAGCGTCCCATCCTGAACCTGTTCCATGAGCTGTTCGGAACTTGCGATATGGGTGCTGACGGCGATGTCCGCACATTCGCGGCGCATCCATAGCAGCCAGTGGCGCAGGAGCGGATTCCACAAACTCAGTTCTGCGCCAACTGTGACGACCGTTTCCCGGCCCGGGGGCAGCGCGACCGCACGCTGCGCACGCGACCAAACCTGCACGAGCGTAGTTGCAAAGCGGAGGAACTGCTCGCCAGCCGGAGTAAGCTTGGCCCCGGCTTTGTTCCGAATGAACACTGGTCTATCGAGCTGCTCTTCGAGGACACGGATACGAGCGCTCACAGCCGTCTGCGTGAGGTTGAGCTTGCTGGCAGCGCCCACAAAACTTCCGGTTTTGACTACTTCCAGAAAAGTTCGCGCGATGCCGATATCCATGCGCAATATCCTTGGGCTCAACGAGCAATAATATTCATTTGCTTCATATATCGTACCCGGGCGAGAATACGATCGCAACCATCGTAATTGATCCCGCGCAGCCGATCGGCAATTCAATCAC
>Ga0308159_1003988_pt1 | contig 14058 bp, 6 predicted proteins | sample PhyCR1_FD_201040 | JGI IMG/M metagenome (GOLD analysis project Ga0308159, IMG submission 201040) | Phyllosphere microbial communities from UC Gill Tract Community Farm, Albany, California, United States - DLSLC.R1 | ecosystem: Host-associated > Plants > Phyllosphere > Unclassified | place: USA... | reverse complement strand
CCGGCATGCCGGGCTGCACCTTCTTGCCATCCCGCGCCGGGATCAGCACGGCGGAGACCAGGCGCGTGCCACCGGGCCGGAAGTCGGAAAAACTCTCATCCACCGGCAGCAGCGAGACCAGCGGCGTGTCGAAGCGGATCAGGTCCCCAGGAAACACCTTGAGTTCGGAGACGATGCCGTGCTCCGTCGCCCGCACCCAACTTTCATTGGCGATGCGGCTGCGCAGGCGGCCGATCTGCCGTTCCGCCTGCGCACGGCGCGTCTCCAGCGCCTGCAGCTCGCGCTCGTTCTGTGCCTGCTTCTCATGCGTCTCCAGCGAGAAGCCGAGCAACCGGCCCTGCTCGGTGGAAATGCGTTCCAGCACCTGGGCCAGTTCCTGCCGCACCTGAAGGTAGCGCTCGAAGGTGGTGTGGCCGCTGCGGCGCAGCGCCTCCATGCCATCGGCCAGTTGCGCCAGCAGCGCGCGGCGCTCCTGCAACAGGCGGATGGTCTCCTGGCTTGTCGCCTCCTGCTGCCGCCGCACGCCGCCGAACATCTCGATCGTCTCGGCCTGCAGGGTGCGGACGCGCTGTTCCTCCCGGCGGATCAGATCCAGCTCGCTCTCCGCCAGCCGCAGCTCGGAATCCAGCGCCGGCTGCACGATGCGCGCCACCGGCTGGCCGGGCGCCACGCGCTGGCCGGAATCCACCAGCATCTCCACGATGCGGCCCTCATGGTCCGCCGTCACGGTGAATTCCAGCACGCCCTTGGAACTGAGGACGACGCCGGTGCCGGCCACGTTGATCGGCACATGCACCACCACGGCGCCGGCGATCATCGCCGCCACGGCCAGGCAGAGCGCCACCAGCGCCGCCAGGTGCCCGGCGCCCACCAGGCGCAACCCGCCGGCCAGGTCCTCCGGCCGGCGCAGCTGCGCCTCGGCTTCCGCGCGGAACAGGCTGGGGGTGCTCATGGGTGGGCCGCCGGTGGCTGGAAAGGGGGGGGCTGCAAGGTGGAGGGCGTGGCCAGCATCGCGGCGGGCGGGCCGGCGCCGGCCAGCGCGCCATCGCGCAGCATGATGATGCGGTCCGTCTCCCGCCACAGCGCCGGCCGGTGCGCGACGATGATGCGCGTGACGGGCAGGCCGCGCAGCGTGCGCATCACCTGGCGCTGCGCCGCGCCATCCAGCGCGCTCATCGCCTCATCCAGGATGAGCACGCTGGGGGACTGCGCCAGCGCGCGGGCGATGAGGATGCGCTGCACCTGACTGAGCGAGAAGCCCATTCCCGTCTCGCCGACCAGCGTGTGCAGGCCCATCGGCATGGCGCGCAGTTCCTCCGCCACGCCGGCCTGCGCGGCGAAGCCCCAGGCGGCGTCCATGTCGATGGCGGTGGTGCCGCGGATATTGTCGTAGACCGAGCCTGGGAACAGCCGGCTGTTCTGCATCACCAGCCCCAGCTTGCGGGTCAGTTGCCGGCGGTTGATGCCGGAGAGGTCATGCCCATCCAGCAGCAGCCTGCCGGCCTGCGGCTGCTGCAACCCGGCCAGCAGGCTGAGCAGCGTGGACTTGCCGCTGCCCGAAGCACCAGTGATGGCGACGAACTCGCCATCCGCGATGGAGAAGCTGACACGGTCCAGCGCCCGCCGCGCGCCGTAGAAGAAGCTGACGTCCACCACATCGATGCGGCCGGAGAGCACGGGCACCGGCGGGCAGGAGACGAGCGGCTCCACCGAGAAATCCAGCAGCGGACGCGCCAGCTTGGCCATCGGCAGCAGCTTCATGGCGCCCATCAGTGCGTGGGAGAGGCCCTTGCCCGCCCGCGTCAGCCGGCCCAGCACCAGCACGAAGGCCACCGCCTGCCCGGCATTCACCTCCGCCTGGGCGTTGGCGAAGGCCAGCGCGGCGAAGCAGGCGGCCAGCACCAGCGCGTCCCACAGATGTTCCAGCACCGGCAGGCGGTCGCCGATGCTGGCGGAGCGCATCAGCCGCGCCTGGAAGGCCAGGAAATTGTCGCCCCATTGCGTGAAGGCCCGCCGCTCCAGCCGGTTGCCGCGCAGCGCCGGCACCATGCGGACGAGGTCGTAGACGAAGGCGAGGACGATGACGTCCATCCGCTCGCCCTCATAGATCGCGCGGAACTGCAGCCAGCCGATGAGCGCGGTAACGCCGAGCAGCACCAGGATGCCGCCGACGGCCAGCAGCCCGGCGGCGGGCGAGATGGTGGCGACCAGCGCCGCCGCCGCCAGGCCGTGGATGAGCGCCAGCAGGCCGGTGCTGCCGAAGCCGATCAACGCGCGGCGGAATTTCTCCACCGTCTCCATCTCGGTCGCCAGGATCAGGGTGGTGGAGCCGCGCAGGTCGTTGGGCGAGAGCCGCAGCAGCCGGTCCACCATGGCGGCATGCAGGGCGAGCCCGGCGCGGCCCTGGGCGCGCAATTCCGCCAACTGGCCGATGGCGAAGAAGGCCGTCTCCACCAGCAGCGCCGCCAACAGGGCCGCCAGGAGCTGGAACAGGAAGCGCGTATCGGCGGTATGCACGGCGATGTTGGTGATCTGCTGCGACGCCAGCGGCGGCAGCAGCGCCAACCCCGCGCCGATGACGCCGCACGCCCCCAGCAGGACGAAATCGGCCGTCGCCGCCTGCAGCCCGAAGCCCAGCAGCGACCGGAAGGTCAGCTTGCCGGCCGGCAGGGTGCGGCAGAACCCATAGGCCTCCGCCGCCAGTGCCGACCAGTCGGCCTGCCGCAGGCGCCGCCGCGCGCCCCCGCCGGCCAGGGAGAGCATGTCGTAGCCCCCGAAGCGGCGGGGCAGCAGCAACAGCGGCGTATCCCCGGCGGCGAATACCAGCATCGGCCCCTCGCCTTCCGGCCGCGCGCCGTTATCCAAACGCAGGGCGCGCAGGCGCAGGCCATGCGCGGCAGCGAAGCGCTCCAGGAAGTCCTCTCGGCCTTCCTCCGGGTCTTCGGGCACCGTTACCGGCCGGGCGCCCATCTGCCGTGCCAGTTCCGCCGCGGCTTCGGCCAACGGGCCGCCGGCGCTTTTGGGCGCGCGGCGAAAGCGGCGCTGCAACAGGCGGGGGAAGCCGGCCAGCGTGGCCTGGAACGCCGCATCCTCCCGCCTCTCCGCCTCCGGCGCGGGTGCGGCCAGGGCTGCGGCGATGGCGGTGAGCAGCTGGTCGCTGCGGCCCTGCGCCTGCGGGTGCAACGAAGCCGCATCCAACACCGTGCCGAGCGTGGCGGCGGCTTGGTGCAATGCCTGCAACCAAGGGCGCAGCCCGGCCTCATCCTCCTCCCGCGCCGGCTGCAGCAGCAGGCGGCGGCGGGCCCGAAGCAGCCATTCCGTCCCTGGCGGGCCGGGCAGCAGCAGCGTCCCGGCTTCCAGCGTCGCGATGAAGCGCAGGCCGCCATCCGGCAGGCGCGCCATCAGGTCCACCGGGCCGCCGCGCAGCAGCGCCGGGGCGCAGGCGGAGAGCAGCGCGCTTTCTTGCGCGGCCAGCGCCAGGCCCCGTGAGGGAGGGGAGATCTCGTTCAAGTGCGTAGGTCCGGGCTCGCGGCCTGGTAGGCCGCCTCCACGTCCAGCGGCAGCAGCCGGTCCCTCTGCAGGAAGCAGGCGCGGTCCAGGTGGCGGATGGCGCTGGCGCGGTTGGTCAGCAGGATCAGGGTCATGCCGCGCCGCCGCAGGTTCTGCAGCACCAGCGCCTCGGTCTCCTCATCCAGGTGGCTGGTGGCATCGTCCAGCACCAGCAGGCGCGGGTTGCCGGTCAGGGCGCGGGCGATGCCCAGCCGCTGCCGCTCCCCACCGCTGAGACCGGTGCCGCCCTCGCCGATCGGGCCGTCCAGCCCGCCGGGGCGGGCATCGATCACCTCCGCCAGCTCGGCATCCCCTACGGCGCGGGCGATATCGGCGGCCGGGGTGGCGTTGCCCCAGACGGTGATGGCGGCGCGCAGGGTACCGTTGGGGAAGAAGGGCTGCTGGTCGACGAAGCCGATGCCCTCGCAATCCCGCGCCCAGCCGGCACCTGCCGTGCCGAGCAGGATTTCGCCCTGCACCGGCGTGACGAGGCCGACCAGCAGCCGCGCCAGCGTGCTCTTGCCGCCGGAGGCACCGCCCATGATGCCGATGCTCTCGCCCGGCTCCAGCGTGAGGTCGAGGCCGGAGAAGACCGGCGCGCCATTCGGGTAGGCGAAGCCGACACCCCGCAGCCGCACCGCACCAGTTGTGACGGGCACGGTGGTGGCAGGCACGGTGGTGGCAGGCAGGGGGGACGCCACCGGCGCGGCGGCGCGCGGCCCATCCAGCACATCCCCCAGCCGGCCGAGCGCGGCGCCGGACTGGCCGATGGCGGTGCCGATGCCGGTGAAGGCCCCCAGCGCCGCGAAGAACAGGCCTGAGAGCGCCAGGAAGCCGACCAGCGTGCCCGCCGTCATCTCGGTATAGATCACCTGCAAGGCGCCGACGCCCAGCACCGACAGGGTGGCGAAGCGGCTGCTGGCATAAGGCAGCGCCGCCAACAGGTGCGTGGTACGGCCGCTGCGCTGCTCCGCGTTGATCAGGCGGGCCTCGGCCTGCACCATGCGGTTGAACAGTACAGGCTCACTGCCGCTGGCGCGGGCCTGTTCCAGCAACGCCGTGCCTTGCACCGAAGCGGCATGCGCCTGGCCGGCCACCATCTGCAGGTGCACCGCCTGCTCCCGCACCCGGCCGGCGACGACGCGCAGCACCAGCAGCTCCACCGCCGCGAGGCCGACCACCACGGCGGTCAGCACCGTGTCGTACAGCAGCATGATGCCGGCATAGCCCAGCATGGCCAGGCCGTTGACCACCAGTTGCACCACGGGGCCAGAGACGGTGCCGGCCAGTTGCGTGGCAAATTGCGTGCGGCTGGAGACCTCCACCGCGCTGCGGCGGACGAAGAACTCGTAGGGCAGGTGGAACAGCCGCCACACATAGCGGGCGGAGATGACCGCGTTCACCTTGGTGCGCAGCAGCCGCAACCCGCGCAGGTAGAGGTAGCTGAGCCCCGCATTGAACGCGCCGAGCGCGACGATGGCGGCCAGTAGCGGTGCCAGCCAGTCGTCGTGATCCTGCACCAGGTAGTCGTCGACGAAGATCTGCGTCAGCCCCGGCACCAGCGCGCCGACCAGCACAAGCAGCGCGCTGATGAGGATGATGGCGGCGAACGCGGCCCAGGAGCCCTGCAACTGTTCCAGCAGCCGCCACAGCGCCGGGCGCGGCGGCGGGGTGCGGCGGAAGGCCGGCCCGGGGCGGAAGGCCAGGGTGATGCCGGTGAAGCGCGCGCCGAATTCGGCGCGGTTCAGCACGCGCCGGCCATGCGCGGGATCGTTGATCTGGAACGCATCGCCATGGATGGCTTCCAGCACCACGAAATGGTCGAAGTTCCAGAACAGGATCTGCGGCAGGGGCAGGGCGCGCAGCGCCTCCACCTCCCGGCTGAAGGCCTCGGCCTCCAGGCCTCGGGCACGCGCGGCGGCGAGGATATCGGCGGCCGAGGTGCCATCGCGCGAGACGCCGCAGCTATCCCGTACCGCGTCCAGCGATTCCCACCGGCCGAACGACGCCAGCACCATGGCGAGGCAGGCGGCGCCGCATTCCGCCGCCTCCATCTGCAGGATGGTAGGCACGCGGCGGCTTCGGAACCGGCGGAAGAGCATGACGGCGACCCGCGATGCGCCTTTACGGCGCCGGGGCGGAAGCCTGCCGCAGGGCGATGAAGGCGACGGCGATCTGCTCCTCCACCGGTGCGCCACGGGCGGCGGCGCCTTCCAGCGCCGCATAGGCTGTCTTCAGCGCGTCGTCGCTATAGGCGGGCGCGGTGCCGCCGGCGCGGGTGATCACCTGCTTCTCCAGATCGATGACGGTCAGGAAGGCGACCAGCCGGCTCTTGCCCTGCTCCACCGCATTGTTGAAGTAGCCAACGGAAAGCTGGCGCTCCGCCGCCTTGTAGGCCGCTTCCAGCGTGGCGGGGGACGCGGCGGACTGGCCCTGCAGCACCTCGGCCCCCAGCCTTCCGATCCACTGGGCCTGGGAGTCCGACCAGCCGCTCGCCTTCGCGCGGGTGACAAGCTGCGCCTCATGGCCTTGCTGGGACTGGGTCATCTGTATCCACTCGATCTGCGGAGGTTGCGGCATCTCATCGGCCCGTGCGGCGTTCCCGGCTCAGTGCCGGGGGGCGTCGCGTGCCTCCGCCAGTAATTGCTGGATCTCGGCGAAGCCGGCGGCGACCTGCCGCTCCGGCGTCTGGCCTTCGGCGGCCGCCTGCTCCACCCGGCCGCAGGCGGCCATCAACACGTCGTCCCCGTATTCTGGGATGGGCGCGCCACGGCGCCCGGCCAGCTGCTTCTCCAGGTCGATGACGGTGAGGAAGGCGGCCACGCGGCTCTGGCCCTTTTCCAGAGCGTTCTGGAAGTAGCCGACGGTCAACTGGCGCCGCGCATGGCCATAGGCCTCCGGCAGTGCCTGCTCGACCGGCACGCCATCGACCACGTCCTGCAACAGCTTTTCCTTCGCCAGGATATCCAGCCAGGCGGCCTGGGATTCCGACCAGCCCTCCAGCTGCGCGCGTTGCAGGATCTGCGCGCGGGCAGCGGCGTCGATCTCGCGCAGGTTCTCGGCAAGTTGGGCGCGCTTCTCGGCCAGGTGATCGGGCGGGGTGGTCTGCGTCATGTCAGGATTCCCGATAGATGCCGGTGCGGGTCAGCTGAAGAAGCCGGAGACGAAGGTCCAGCCATAGATGTAGGCCGCACCCACCACGAGGACCGGATTGTCCGAGATGGCCTGCTTCGCCTTGTCGGTATTCTTGCAGGCCTTGTCGAAATCGCCCTTGATATTGATGTCGTAGGTACCGCCCACGCCAAGATAGCCGCCGACGGTCAGCTTGACGTCGACCTTGCCGTTCTCGATGGAGATGTCCGGCTCGAACTTGACGCCGATGGCGCCCGCCTTGAAATGCCCGGTGGCGGAAGCGCCGTTGCCTTCCTTGGTGAAGGTGCCGACATTGACGTCCGCGCCCACGCCGGCATTGGCTTCGAAGCCGCCGCCAGCCTTCACCTTTACCTTGCCGGTCTTGGGGTCGAAGCTGACATCCACCTCGGCCTTGGCCTCCGCCCGCGCCTGGACGAAGACGTCGGCGCCGACAGTCACCTTGCCTTCGCCGACCTTGATGTCGTGCGTCACGGTCACCGAGGCCGTCACCTCGGCGGAGACCTTGGCCTGCGCGTTGACGCCATCGAACCCCAGATGCGCGCCGGCCTTGGCCCCGACTTCGCCGTGCAGGGCAGCGGAGACCGTCTCCGTATGCTCGAACCCGAGGACGGTGTCGGTAACGGCGTGGCTGACCTCGCCATGGAGGGCGAACTGCGCCGATGCATCGGCGTCGAAGGACGTGTTGGTCGAGGCGAAGCCCGCCTTGGCCTGGTGGGATTCGGTGCCGAGCACACGGTCCTTGGTGACCGAGATCGTCTTCCCCTGCTCGTCCTTCAGAGTCGTCACGTCCTCGCCGCCATAGCGCGTGACGGACCCATGGACGACCTTGGCGCCGACGCCGAGATCGGAGCTCCAGCTCTCCGTCCCCGCCGTCACCGTGGTGGCGTCGATGCCCTTATGCGTCTTGAGCACGCCGCCGGTGTCGGAGACGGGGATGTCATCCGTGCTGCTGTCGGCGGTGACCACGGGCTTGATGGTGTTGCTGTAGTGGCCACGCGCGTCGGCGTCTTTCTTCGCCGCCTCGGTCAGCGCCTCGCTCACCAGCTTGTTGCCGAAATGCGCCAGGTTGGTGCGGACCATCTCCGCATTTTTCTGCGCCTGCTCGGCCTTCTTGGCGTCGTCCTGCTGGATCTTGGCGGCGGCATCGGCCTTCGCCTTCGCGTCGCTCAGCGCTTTGTCCAGCTGCGCCGCCACCTTGTGGCCGTCGGCGGCATCGCCCTTGCCCGCGGCATCCTGCGCGGCTGGCTTCGGCACGCCGGGCGCGGGCGCGCCGGCCGCGGCAGGGGCGGGCTTTGCGGCCTCGGCCTTCGCCTGCGCCGTCACGGTCTCCAGCAGCTTGGTGTGCTCGGTATGCTGCTGCACCGCCTGGTCATAGGCGGACTTGGCGGCGCTGATCTCGCTGACCGGCTTGTTCTGCTGCTGCAGGCTCTGCAGCCGGTCCTCATAGGCCTTCACGGTGCCGGCGCTGATGCCGTGCAGCTCCTTCGCCGTATCGACCTTGGAACGCGGCCCATCCCCGCCATGCGGGGCGGCGTCCAGCGCCTTCGGGCCGGCGCGGTCATTGTCCTGCTGCTTCTCCGCCGCCTTCTTCTCGGCATCGGCGGCGGTTGACTTGATGGTGATCTTGGTCGTCCCGGTGCCCTGGTAGTCAGGGTTCTCCAGGGAATACTTCCACTCGTTCTTTAGGAACTCGCTGCCGCCCTTGAGCTTGACGCCGGTGACGGTCTTGAAGTCGTTCGCCACGTCCTTGGAATAGTTGGCGGGCAGGCTTGGCTCGGCCTTGGCCGGGGCCTGTTCCGGCACGCCAGACGCATCGGGGCCAGGCTTGGCGACGGGGCCGGGCGCCACCGGCTCGGCGTGCCCATCCGCCCCGGCGGTCAGCGCGGCGGCGCGGTCCCCGTCCATCGGTTTGGCCTCATCCGCCCGGGCACCCCCGACGATGCGGCGAAGCACCGCCTCCGGCAGCGGCAGAACCTCGTCGGCGGCTGAATGCTCGTTGGGTTCCGTCACTGGCGTTCTCCGGCATCGACGTAAGAAATTCTCGCTCCATGAAAATTACTACAGGAGGCCGCCTAGTTGCTCCAGAAAATTTGTTCGTGGCGAGGGCTCATTCTGCCGCTTGGCCCTTGAAGCGATGCGAGGCTCGAGATGGTCGCCGGGTCACAAAGGCCTGAGGCGGTAGGCGCGGGGCATTTTGGCCCGATCGGCGGGCACAGCCCGGGGAGGCGATCGGTCCGGTTCATGCACGGGGCCAGATAGCTGCCACCCAGGCAGCATGAGGGCGCAGCCTTCATGTCGTTTGGTTATCGAAAAGGCGGAAAGACCCAGCCGGCGGGTGTGGGTGCAGCGTGACGTTGGGACGCCCCCTGCCCTTCCAACGAAGGCGTCCTGCATCAGGGCAGCTACCTGTGCCGGCGACGTTCCCCAAAGCCCGGCCCTGAGAAGGGGGTGGCCTGCCACCGCTCGGCCACCCCCTTGGCAGTCGTTACAGCGCCATGTCCGGCATGCGCCGCACCTCGCCGGCCGGGTTGGCGGCGGTGCTGGGCTTGGGGAAGGCGGCCGGGTTGATCGCGGGCGGCGCGATGGCCAGTTCCAGCCGCTCGCCCGTGGCGGCCCATTCCGCCGCCACGCGCTCCGGGTGCTGGTTCAGCAGCGTGCCGTAGCTGGGCACGATGCGGCGGATCTTCTCCTGCCAGCCCGGCGTCGCCAGCCGGTCGGCGAACACGCGCTGCAGCAGGTCCAGCATGATCGGCGCGGCGGTCGAGGCCCCGGGCGAGGCGCCCAGCAGTGCCGCCAGGGTCCGGTCGCCGGAATGAACGATCTCGGTGCCCAGCTTCAGTGCGCCGCCCTTCTCCGCGTCCCGCTTGATGATCTGCACGCGCTGGCCGGCCTGCCACAGCCGCCAGTCCTCGCCGCGCGCCTGCGGATAGTATTCGCGCAAGGCCGCAAGCCGGTCGGCGTCCGACATCATGAGCTGCTCGCCCAGGTAGCGCACCAGGGCGAACTCGTCCCAGCCCACGCTCAGCATCGGCCGGATATTGTCCAGCGTCACCGAGGCCGGCAGGTCGAAATACGACCCCTCCTTCAGGAACTTGGTCGAGAAAGTGGCGAAGGGGCCGAACAGGATGACGCGCTTGCCGTCCAGCATCCGCGTATCCAGGTGCGGCACGGACATGGGCGGGGAGCCGACCGAGGCCTTGCCGTAGGCCTTGGCCAGGTGCCGGTCCACCACCCCCGGCGCCTCGGTGACGAGGAAGGAGCCGCCGACCGGGAAGCCGGCATAATTGTCGCCTTCCGGCACGCCGGACATCTGCAGCAGATGCAGCGCGCCGCCGCCGGCGCCGAGGAACACGAACTTCGCGTCCACCGTCCGCTCATCGGCCCCGGTCTTCCGGTTCTTGTAGGTGACGCGCCAGGTGCCGTCGGTGTTGCGGGCGATGGCGCTGACTTCGCTGGAGGTGTGCAGGCTGAACCCCGCCTGCGCCTTCAGGTGGGAGACGAACTGGCGGGTGATCTCGCCGAAATTCACGTCCGTGCCCTGCGGCGCCCGCGTGGCCGCGATCTGCTGCGCCTTGTCCCGCCCTTCCATCATCAGCGGCACCCATTCGGCGATTTTCGCGGCGTCGCGCGAGAACTCCATGCCGGCGAAGAGCGGGCTGGATGTCAGCGCCTCGTGCCGCTTCTCCAGATAGGCGATGTTCTCGGCACCCCAGACGAAGCTCATATGCGGGGTGGAGTTGATGAAGGAGCGCGGGTTCTTCAGCACGCCGGCCTGCACCTGGTGCGCCCAGAACTGGCGGGACACCTGGAAGGCCTCGTTGATCTCGACGGCCTTCGCGGTCTGGATCTTCCCGTCCGTTTCCTCCGGCGTGTAGTTCAGCTCGGCCAGGGCGGAGTGGCCCGTGCCGGCATTGTTCCAGCCGTTCGAGCTTTCCAGCGCGACATCATCCAGCCGCTCGATCATCTCGATCGACCAACCCGGCTCCAACTCGTGCAGCAGCACGCCCAGCGTCGCGCTCATGATGCCGCCGCCCACCAGCAGCACGTCCACCGCCCGGGCGGCGGGGGCCGCGCGCACCGGCAGCGCCGCGATGGCGCCGGCCGCGACGGCGGTGCCAAGCAACTGCCTGCGGTTCAGCGTGAGATGTCGGGGGTTCTCAACGGCATTGCGGCCGCTCTTGTCGTCTTCGCGCATTGGTAGAGGTCCTCAATCAAAACCTCCCTATGGCGTCCCCTCTAGCCAGAACGTGGCGCACCAGCAACCTGCGCGCACCTCATGGCAGCCGGCGGATCGGCGGCGGCATCAGCCCCCGTCATTGACTCCAGCGTGACCTTGGCCTCAGGGGTTGCTGGCTCGGGCAGCCGTGGTGGGCCGGTCGTAACGGGGTGCGCGCGGGCCCGGCACCTCGCGGGTCCGTGTTCTGCATTGACTTCCGGCCGAGGGTGAGGAATGTGCTGCCATGTCCCCTCGCCAGCCCGATGCCCGCTCCCTCCTCGCTGAGCTTCAGCAGACGCTGGCCCGCGCCGTGTCATCGGGGCAGGAGGCGCTGGCGGTGCAGGACGCCCTGGCCCTGCTGCGCCAGCACGGGCCTCAGGACAGTGGCGGAACCACCCTCCCCTGGCCGGCCGGCGGCGGCGAATGCGGCGCGTTGATCCGTGAGCGGGACTGGAGCGGCACCTGCCTGGGCGCGATGTCCGGCTGGTCCCCGGCCCTGCTGGCCACGGTCTCCAACGTGGTGAACTCGCCGGTGCCGAAGGTGCTGATGTGGGGCGAGAACCACGTCATGCTCTACAACGATGCGTATCGGGAGATCGCCGGCGGCTACCACCCCGCGGCGCTGGGCGGCACCGTACCGGCGGTGTGGCCGGAGATCTGGGACTGGAACCGCGCCATCCTGCAGCGCGGCTTTGCCGGCGAGGTCTGCTCCTACCGCGACCAGCCGATGACCCTGCTGCGCCATGGCGCGCCGGAGGCGGTGACGTTCGACCTGTTCTACACCCCCGTCTACGAGGTCGGCGGGCTGGTCGGCGGCGTGATGTGCACGGTGCTGGAGACGACCGGGCGCATCGCCATGGAACGCGGGCTGGCGGCGCGGGAGCAGGAATTGCGCTCGCTGGCCGATGCGCTGCCCATGCTGGTCTGCAAACTCGACCGGGACTACGTCTACCGCTTCGCCAACAGCTTCTATGAGCCGTGGTTCGGCCAGGCGCCGGCGGCGGTGATCGGCCGCCACATGCGGGACGTGGTGGGGGAGGCCTTCTTCGCCCAGCGGCAGCCGATGCTGGACCGCGCCCTGGCCGGCGAGACCATTACCGGCGAGGTGGACATCCCTACCATCGGCGGCGGTAGCCGGCGTTGCGAGCTGAGCTACCTGCCCAGCCGCGATGGCCACGGCGTGGTGGATGGCGTGCAGATCCTGGCCATCGACATCGATGAGCGCGCCCGCCGCCAGGCGGCGCTGGATCTCAGCAACCGGCGCTTCCGCACGGCGGTGGATGCCGTCCATGGCGTGTTGTGGACCAACAGCCCCGACGGCCGCATGCTGGGCGAGCAGCCCGGCTGGGCCGCGCTGACGGGCCAGGCCTTCGAGGAATACCAGGGCTACGGCTGGGCCGATGCCGTGCACCCGGACGACATGCAGCCGACGCTGGAGGCCTGGCACGCCGCCGTCGCCAGCCGTGGCATGTTCGTGTTCGAGCACCGCGTGATGCACCACAGCGGCGCCTGGCGGCACTTCGCCATCCGTGGCCTGCCGATGCTGGACGAGGCCGGCGAGATCCACGAATGGGTCGGCGTCCATACCGACATCACCGAGCAGCGGGCGGCGGAGGAAGCGCTGCGCCAGCATTCCCGGGCCCTGGCCTCCCAGATCCGCCACCGCGAGCGGGCGGAGGACCAGCTGCGCAGCCTGAACGAGACGCTGGAGGCACGCGTCATCGCCGAGATCGGCGAGCGGCGGCAGGCCGAAGCCAAGCTGGCGCAGGCGCAGAAGCTGGAATCCGTCGGCAAGCTGACCGGCGGCGTGGCGCATGACTTCAACAACCTGCTGCAGGTCGTCTCCGGCAGCCTGCAGTTGCTCAGCCGCGACATCGCCGGCAATCCGCGCGCGGAGCGGCACGCGGCGAATGCCATGGCCGGCGTCTCCCGCGGTTCCCGCCTGGCGTCGCAGTTGCTGTCCTTCGGGCGGCGGCAGGCGCTGGAGCCCAAGGTGGTCAACGTCACCCGCTTCGTGCAGGGCATGGACGACATGCTGCGCCGCGCCCTGGGCGAGGCCATCGAGGTGGAGACGGTGCTGGGCGGCGGGCTGTGGAACACCTTCATCGACCCGACGCAGATCGAGAATGCGTTGCTCAACCTCGCCATCAATGCGCGGGATGCAATGAGCGGCACCGGCCAGCTGACGGTCGAGCTGGCGAACGCGCATCTGGATGATTCCTACGCGCTGACGCATGACGAGGTGACGCCCGGCCAGTATGTGATGCTCGCCGTCTCGGACACCGGCTCCGGCATGCCGCCGGAGGTGATCGACCGCGTGTTCGAGCCGTTCTTCTCCACCAAGGAGGAAGGCAAGGGCTCCGGCCTGGGCCTGTCCATGGTGTATGGCTTCGTCAAGCAATCCGGTGGCCACATCAAGATCTATTCGGAAGTCGGCCACGGCACCACCATCAAGCTGTACCTGCCCCGCGCGATGCAGGCGGAGGATGTGGTGGTGCAGGTGGATGCCGGCCCGACCGTCGGCGGCACCGAGACCATCCTGGTGGTGGAGGACGATGCGGAGGTGCGGGAAGTGGTGGTCGCCATGCTCACCGACCTCGGCTATCGCGTGCTGAAGGCGGTGGACGCCGGCAGTGCGCTGGTGGTGATCGAGAGCGGCATCCCCATCGACCTGCTGTTCACCGACGTGGTGATGCCCGGCAAGCTGAAGAGCCCGGAACTGGCCCGCAAGGCGCGCGAGCGGCTGCCCAACGTCGCGGTGCTGTTCACCTCCGGCTACACGGAGAATTCCATCGTCCATGGCGGCCGGCTGGATGCCGGGGTCGAGCTGCTCTCCAAGCCCTATCCGCGCGAGGCATTGGCGCGGAAGGTGCGCCACGTGCTGGCCAACCAGGCGCAGCGCCGGCAGGCACAGCCCAGGCCGGGCATGCCGCGCCCGGCCGCGCCCCCTGCCCCCATGGCTGCCCCCATGCCTGCCCTGGCGCCGCAGCCGGCGGCGGCCGCGCGCGCCACGGTGCTGCTGGTGGAGGACGATGCGCTGATCCGCGGCAACTCGGCCGAGATGCTGCGCGATGCCGGCTTCACTGTCATCGAGGCCGGCAGCGCGGAAGAAGGCGCGAAGGCGCTTAAGGACGCGGCGA
>Ga0308159_1003985_pt1 | contig 14073 bp, 9 predicted proteins | sample PhyCR1_FD_201040 | JGI IMG/M metagenome (GOLD analysis project Ga0308159, IMG submission 201040) | Phyllosphere microbial communities from UC Gill Tract Community Farm, Albany, California, United States - DLSLC.R1 | ecosystem: Host-associated > Plants > Phyllosphere > Unclassified | place: USA... | reverse complement strand
GAAGTTGAAAAGTTCTCCGTGGTGAAAACCCTGCAGGCGATCAAAGACGCCAACGTGGTGATCTTCGTGATGGACGCCCGCGAAGGCGTGGTGGACCACGACCTCAACCTGCTGGGCTTTGCCCTCGAAGCCGGTCGGGCGCTGGTTATTGCGATCAACAAGTGGGACGGCATGACGCCGAGCGAGCGCGATTTCGTCAAGATCGAGCTGCAGCGCCGCCTGTTCTTCGTCGAGTTCGCCGATATCCACTTTATCTCGGCCCTGCACGGCACGGGTGTGGGTAATCTCTACGCTTCCGTACAGAACTCGTTCAAGTCCGCCGTCACCCGTTGGCCGACCAACCGTCTGACCCAGATCCTCGAAGACGCCGTTGGCGAGCACGCGCCGCCGATGGTCAACAACCGCCGGATCAAGCTGCGTTACGCCCACTTGGGTGGTGCCAACCCGCCGATTATCGTGATCCACGGTACGCCGATCCGTATCGAGTTCAAGGGGGGCGAGAACCCATACGAAGGCAACAAGAACACATTGACTGACCGTCAGGTGAACAAGAAGCGTCGTTTGATGACTCACCACAAGAAGGCCGACAAGAAGCGTCGCGACAAGAAATAGCAGCCGCTTCACGTTGTAAGTTACAGGCTGCAAGAGAGGGCTCCTTTGGAGCCCTTTTTTGTGCCTGGCGGTTTGTCGCTTGACCTGCTTGCAGCTTGCAGCTTAAAACTTGCAGCTCACCCGAAGGGGGCTCCCATGATCACCAGCAAGCTGCCAAATGTCGGCACGACCATTTTCACCACCATGTCGCAACTCGCTGCCGAAACCGGCGCGCTCAACCTGTCCCAGGGGTTTCCCGACTTCAATGGGCCTCAGGCTTTGCTCGATGCCGTGGGCAAACATGTTGCCAGCGGGCACAACCAATATTCACCGATGACCGGCTTGCCGGCCTTGCGCCAGCAAGTGGCGGCCAAGATCGCCCGCAGCTATGGCGCCACGGTGAATGCCGACAGTGAAGTGACCATCACCCCCGGCGCCACCGCCGCGATCTTCTGCGCGATCCAGGCGGTGATTCGCACTGGCGATGAGGTCATTGTGTTCGACCCCTGCTACGACAGCTATGAGCCCTCGGTCGAACTGGCCGGTGGCCGCTGCGTGCATGTGCAACTGAGCCTGCAAGGCTTTGCATTGGACTTCGAGAAGATCAAGGCCGCGCTGTCGCCACGTACGCGCATGATCATCCTCAATACCCCGCACAACCCAACCGGCGCGCTGATCAGCCGCGCTGAGCTGGACCAGTTGGCCGAACTGATCCGCGACCGCGATATCTACCTGGTCAGTGACGAGGTCTACGAACACCTGGTATTCGACGGCGTGCCCCACGTCAGCGTCCTGGCCCATGAAGAGCTGTACCCGCGGGCGTTCGTGGTCAGCTCCTTCGGCAAAACCTACCACGTCACCGGCTGGAAAACCGGCTACGTGGTCGCGCCACCGGCCCTGACGGCCGAACTGCGCAAAGTGCATCAATACGTCAATTTCTGTGGTGTGACCCCGTTGCAGTTCGCGTTGGCCGATTTCATGGCTGAACACCCGGAGCACGTCGATGAACTGCCGGGGTTCTACCAGGCCAAGCGCGACCTGTTCTGCGACCTGCTGGCACCGTCGCGCTTCAGCTTTACCCGGGTGGCCGGCACCTACTTCCAGTTGGTCGATTACTCACAAATACGTCCGGACCTGGATGACGTCGCCATGTCCCTGTGGATGACCCGCGAGCATGGCGTGGCGACCATCCCGGTCTCGGTGTTCTACCAGAGCCCACCGCAAGGCCAGCGCCTGGTGCGCCTGTGTTTTGCCAAACGCGAGGAGACGCTGCGACAAGCGGCTGAAAAACTATGCGTGATTTGACGGCATTGCCTGACTTGAATATCGCCCTGGTCCAGACCACCCTGGCCTGGCACGACCGCCAGGCCAACCTCGAGCATTTCGAGGGGCTGCTGGAGCAGGCCCGCGGCGCCGACCTGATCGTGCTGCCGGAAATGTTCACCACCGGTTTCTCCATGGCGTCGCAAACCCTCGCCGAGCCGGAAAACGGCCCGACCCATCAGTGGCTCCAGGCCCAGGCTGCGAAGTACAACGCTGTGATCACCGGCAGCGTGATCATCCAGGCCGCTGATGGCAGCCACCGCAACCGCCTGTTGTGGGCGCGGCCGGATGGCGAGGTGTTGCACTACGACAAGCGTCATCTGTTTCGTATGGCCGGTGAACACAATCACTACACCCCCGGCGAGCGCCAGGTGCAGTTCGAATTGAAAGGCTGGCGTGTTCGGCCGCTGATTTGCTACGACCTGCGTTTCCCGGTGTGGAGTCGGGATGCCCAGGACACTGACTTGCTGCTCTACACCGCCAATTGGCCGGGGGCGCGGCGCCAGCATTGGAACCGCTTGTTGCCGGCGCGGGCTATCGAGAACCTGTGCTACGTAGCGGCGGTGAATCGAGTGGGCACCGACGGCAAGGGCTTTGCCTACACCGGTGATAGCCAGGTGCTGGATTTCCAGGGTGAGAGCCTGCTGAGTGCGGGGGAGGCGGACGGGGTGTTCCAGGTGTGCCTGGGCGCGGCTGAACTGGCGGCGTATCGCACCAGGTTTCCGGCGAACCTGGATGCCGATAGCTTTCAGTTTGTCTGACAGGCCGTTATCGGGGGCAACCCAAATCTGAAACTCAATAAAAAAGGCCCCTGGGTTCTCACCCAGGGGCCTTCTGTATGACGGCGAACGTTACGCCGCTTTCGCTTCCTGCTGGCTCAACGAGCGGTTCAGTGCACTGAACAGTGCCTTGAAGCTCGCTGTGGTGATGTTTTCATCAATACCCACGCCATGCACCGGGCGTTCACCGTTCACACGCAGTTCGATATAGGCCGCGGCCTTGGCGTTGGTGCCTGCGCCGATGGCATGTTCGTTGTAGTCCATGATCTCCACCCCAATTGGCAGGCCGGCCACCAGCGCTTCCAGTGCGCCGTTGCCTTTGCCTTTCCAGTGCAGGTTGGTTTCGCCCTGGCCCTTGCCCGAGACTTCCACTTCGACAAAGCTGTTGCCGTTCTCTTCCTGCAGGCGATGGCTGACCAGCGCATACGGGGTGTTGGCTTGCAGGTATTCACGCTGCAGCAAGGCGTAGATCTGCGGTGCGGTCATCTCCAGGCCCACACGGTCGGTTTCGGCCTGGACCACCTGGCTGAACTCGATCTGCATGCGGCGCGGCAGGCTGATGTCGTATTCCTGCTCCAGCAGGTAGGCGATGCCGCCTTTGCCCGACTGGCTGTTCACGCGGATCACCGCCTCGTAGCTGCGACCGATGTCGGCCGGGTCGATCGGCAAATACGGCACTTCCCACAGCGCATCCTCTTTCTGCTGGGAGAAGCCCTTGCGGATCGCGTCCTGGTGAGAACCGGAGAAGGCGGTATGCACCAGATCGCCGACGTACGGATGACGTGGGTGTACCTGGATCTGGTTGCACTCCTCGACGACTTTACGCACGCCGTCGATGTCGGAGAAGTCCAGCTGCGGGTCGAGGCCTTGGGTGTACATGTTCAACGCCACGGTGACGAGGTCGACGTTACCGGTACGCTCGCCGTTACCGAACAGGCAACCCTCGACACGGTCCGCGCCGGCCATCAGGCCCAGCTCGGTGGCGGCTACGCCGGTGCCGCGGTCGTTGTGGGTGTGCAGGCTGATGATCACGCTGTCACGACGATTGATATGGCGACCGAACCACTCGATCTGGTCGGCATAGATGTTCGGCGTGGCGCACTCGACGGTGGCCGGCAGGTTGAGGATCATCTTGTGCTCAGGCGTCGGGTTCCAGACCTCGATCACCGCATCACAGACTTCCTTGGCAAACTCCAGCTCGGTAGCGCTGAAGGTCTCCGGCGAGTACTCGAAAGTCCACTGGGTTTCCGGCTGCTGGGCGGCGTACTTGACGAACAGCTTGGCCGCGTTGACCGCGATGGCCTTGATGCCGTCCTTGTCCTGGTTGAACACGATGCGGCGGAACGACGGCGACGTGGCGTTGTACAGGTGCACGATTGCCTTTTTGGCGCCGCGCAGGGATTCGAAGGTGCGTGCGATCAAGTCTTCACGGCCCTGGGTCAGCACCTGGATGGTGGTGTCCTCGGGGATGTGGTTGTCTTCGATCAGGGTGCGCACGAAGTCGAAGTCGGTTTGCGAGGCGGCAGGGAACGAAGCCTCGATTTCCTTCACGCCGACCGCGACCAGGGTCTTCCAGAAGCGCAGCTTTTTCACCGCGTCCATCGGCTCGATCAGCGACTGGTTGCCATCACGCAGGTCGGAACTGCACCAGATCGGCGCGGTGGTGATGGTTTTGGAAGGCCAGGTGCGGTCCGGGATATCGATGGTCGGAAACGCGCGGTACTTCGAAGACGGGTCTTTGAGCATGCTCATCGGGAAATCCTTTGTTGTAGGGGCCGAGAAAAGGCGGCCTGCCGTAGAACTGTTTTTAGGGATAAAACGTAAAGACGAGGCAGATCGATTCAGCCTGGCAGTCGTGCGCTGACGAGGCACAGGCTGCGGTGCTGGCGAAGCTGGATGAGGGTGTGAGAGGTTTTCATAGGCCCAACCCTAACCGCAGGGTTGAAAGATGACAAGTAGGTGCGGACGAATTGAGATAAGTTCCACTTTTTTAGCTGGATTCGAGATTTTATAGCTGTTTTTATCTCTTTGTATTTATTTTTTTGCGTAAGGTTTTGGGTTGGGGCAATCTTGCTTTTTGCAAAGACGGTTTCCCCAAGCAAGTCCGGCGGCTGAAAAAACAACCGCCGGATTGTTGATGCCAGGTGTGTTCCACACCCGTTATTGGTCAGGAAGAGGCTTGCGGTACTGGTCCACATTTAGATGGATTTGATAGTCACCGACTAGTTCGTCCGGGCTAAGACGTTTGTTTGGGTCCGGTCGTGAGCCGTTCGAGGGGTGAACCACGCTGGGGGCTCCTCTGGCGCTGTCATAGACGCCTATCCCGGGTGTGCCGGTCAGTTCCGCAATGCCCGGAACGCCCCTGCTGGTATTCATGTGTGACCTTCCTACAACAGCAATCCATTTTTCTTCCGGTGGAATTCTATTGATGAGCTTGGCGGCATAGTAATTAAGCTCTTTCTGGCGATCATTGGTGTGACGCAGATTGAGGCTGTCGGCTTCAGAACTGCGGGTGACATGCTGTGTCAGGTGTTCATGTTCCAGTCCTACTATCTTGATGCCATTTTTTTCTGCCGCTGCCAGCAATGCCGCTCGAGAAGGGGTATTGCCCAAGTATTCCGAGTTACGTGGGCGCGCAGGTATCATGTTTACATCGGCCATGGAGTAGGGGGTCAGCTGTATGCCGGGTGCGCCTTCGAGCAACAGAGTTGTCACTCCAAGCTCCCTGTACATGGGCATGTTGTTTATCAGTAGAAGATCGGTGGCAACCTGATTGTGTTGTTCGCCTAAAACCACGCCGTTGAATCTCTCGAGCTGTGACCGCATCAAGTCACTTGGTGAGGTGCCCGCTGCGTTAGCCTGGACATTCGGGCGAGGGGGTAATGCACCAGCAGCCTGGCGTTCGTAAAACGCATTCATGTCATTTCTGAACCAGCGACGAGCGGTGCCCCGGGTGCCCTGCTGGGCCGTGAAGTCGGCACCACCGGCAAACAGGTAGTCCAGGTATTCGACTGGGGGAGTAGGGCTTTGCCTTCTTTGCGCACCACGCCTGCCGCCCGACAACTCACTCTGCCTCCATTCTCCATTCCCCGTGGATTGCATATGTGCCACGTTCCTGATGGTCCTCGGCGCATCCGGCGCTGCGTTTGGGTCAACAATGCTCACCTGTCCGTACCTTGCTTTGAACGCAGAGTCGATCTGATACGGCTTGTTGATCCCTGTACTGTCGGTATAGCGGATGTACCAGTTTTCTCCCACTTGATAAATGCCATTGGCGTTTGGTCGGACGCCTCTAAGCGTGTCTTCAGGGACGGAGTAGGCGCTCAGGTCTCGCGGTGGCGTAACGGAATGCACGACGGGGCTGGGGATTGCCTGGGACGCCCTGATGCCCGCGCTGGTCGAAGGGACGGCAGGCGGGACAGGCGCGCCGGGCGGGGGCGTTCCCTGGGTGAGCAGCGACCTTGCGACGGGAGCGACGGGGACGGGCGTTCCCGCCGCGCGAAACACCGGACGCAAAGGCGTGCTCGGCACATTGGGCAGGCCTGATGCAAGCGCGGTGAAGTCGGCGAAAAGGTTGACCCGGCCGCCGCGTGTGAGCAGCCCACCGGGCAAGTGCCGGGCATTGCTCTGGATGGCTTTCAGTGCCGCTCGGCCGAGCCGACTGCCCACCTTCACCCCGGTAGAAATGCCCCGGCCGATGACCGGTATGAGGTCCAGAAACAGGCTGCCCACCTCCACGCCAAACATGATCTTGTTACGCGTCGATTCGGCGTTCACTTCTGCACTGCTGGTTGACTGGAAGTCGGCTTTATCGATTAGCAGGCGCGTCTGTTGAGTGAACAATTCATCGTGGATGTCTGTTTCTATCGGCTTTAGGGTTATGGAACCGGGGAGACGTTTTCTTGCATTGTCCAGAATCTCGGCGGCTGCAAGAAGATCGGTGCCCCCACTGGTGGCGACTCGGCGCGCAGCGTCCACGGATTGCTGAAAATCGTTCTTTTCCGTTGGCGATTTTCTGCTCTGGGTATAGGCCTGCCATTCTTTCTTCTCCAGCAACGTCGTCAATGCGTCTAGGTTGGGCAGTTCCCTGAACGCCAGTCCGTCGGGGGCTCCGGGGCTGTAGAGCACTACAGAAGCGTCCGTTTGATTGCCGATGACCATCACGCCGCGAACCGGTTGGCCCAACTGGAGCAGGGTGTTGGCAACAATCGTTTGTCCATCCACCTCCGCACGCTGGGCCGGGTCCGGATGATCCAGGACCGCGTTGATCCACTGTACGCCCCGCTTCAAGGTCTTGTCGGTGCTGGCATCGGCTTGGAACCCACTGGGGTTGAGTTGTGCCAGGAACGCTTCTTTCTCCATCAAGTCGGCATTGCTGGCCTTCCACGTCTTGTGTAAATCAGCCGCCGGCCCCGATTCGGCATCCGGTGCCATGCGCGTCTCCAGCAGCTTGGTGTATTCGCCACCCACATCCGCAGTGTTGACCAGGCGCTTGAGTTGTTGTGTATCGAGGGTGATCGGCCGCTTCTGATCATCTAGAACCGGTGAGCCCTTGGTGTCTTGCAGCGCCAGGGTCATGGTGGTCTCGGTGTGCTTGTGGCTTTCGCCCATTTCCCATTGGCTTGGGTTTTTCAGGGCCAGGTCGGACAGTGGCAGGTAGGTGGTGGTCGTGGAGGGGGGGTGTGGAATACCGGAGCGACCGAGGTGGAAACGCGTCTTGGTGACTACTTTAACCATCAGTTGATCGGCGTCCACATTAGCCTGGGGGTAAGCCTGTTTCAGCGCCTCATTCATTTGCGACGTGGCAAAGCTGGATAAGGAAGGAATGTTTTCCAGCAGGGGCGCGAGTTGTTCAGCGCTCTTTGTCGCTTTCCCTTCCAAGCGGCTGTAGAGAAATTCCTGAGCGGGACTGAGGTTTTTCAACCAGTCCGGCTGGCCTTTCTCGGCCAATTTCTCGTTACGCGCAAGCATGGCGTTGCTGCCGTCGACTTGTGCCGACCAGTCAGCGGCATCATCCAGGGCCGTCATGAGCGTGGGCCCCAGCGTTGGTGCGGGGCTTGATGGCCGCTGCGGGGTGAATGTCCTGGCCATCAACGCATCGACTTCCGCGCCCTGGCGCTGGAGCAGCAAATTTATCCCCTCTGCCTGCACATCCCCGGCCAGGGGCGCCACGCCTAGCATCAAGTCATCCCCCGTAGGCGGCGACGCGCGGTTTTGCAGCGAAAGCGGCAGGCTTTGCCTCAACAGCTCGGCGGCCGGCCCGCCGCTGTCGAGCCGTTGCGCCAGTGCTTCGCGTAACAGTGCCGGGGTTGCGAACTCCTCGAAACCTTCGCTGGGGGTATAGAGCACCACGGGGCCATTCTGGTCGTTGAGCTTAATCTCCCGACCGGTGGCAGGCCAGGTCGGGGTGGACGCTGAAGAGCCATCCTTGCTGGTGATCATGAACGCACCGGCGAAGGCTGCACCCTGTAGTGTGCCGTCATCAATGGTGATGGGGTACACACCGGGTCTTGATCCGTCAGGCAGTTTACTTTCCCGTTCCTTTAGAGACGGGTAGCGCAGCGCGTTGTCGATCAACTCTTTACTGGCCGGGCTCAGGGTGCCGTCCATCTTGCGGATGGCTGCCAAGGTCGACAGTTGCTGTTTGTGGACCCATAGCAGTTGGTCCTGTGGCGAGGGCGAGTTCGCTGAAAGCTGGGGCGTGGTCCAGTATTCCCGAAGCGTCTGAGCGTACTCGGTGGCAATGCTCCTGGCGATGGTGTGCAGCGAGCCGGTGGGCTGGAGGACATTGGCGGCCTGATCGGGCGCTGGCTGGGTCACGAATTCGGTCCTGACCCCCGGTGTCTCGAATAGCTGTTTGCTCGGGTTGGCATAGATTTCCCGAATCGCGCGGCTCAAGGCAGTCATTATCGGCTCGGAGGATTTCAACTGTTCTACGCCGTTGTTTGACGTATAGCTATTGAACGAAACCTTGTCCGGGTCGAGGGGATTCAGTTGAGGAAACGCCTGTGCCAGCCGTGTCTGCAAAAAGCTTTTGAAATCAGGACGCTGGCGTTGCTGTGAGGCCATCTCGTCCATGAGGCCGGAGTACTGTTCATTCAGTAACTGCAGATCGCCGATCTTGAAGTGATTCGAGAGAGGGCTGCGGATGGCAGTGGCGGGATTTATGCCCGACGCGTAAGGGGCGGAGAGGCTGGCGAGTCCCCGTACGGACGAACGAGACCTGGCGGTGGCGGGTTGTGGGCCTGGGCTGTCGTTCTGGGCTGCTGGCGTAGATGATGCGGGACGAGCAGGTGGAATATCGATTTGGGGTGGCGCGGGCCTGAGGTCATAGATATGCATTAAGGAAACTCCACAAGACTTGCTTTATGTGTCCTTGTGAGCGAATTGTCCTCCCTGGGATTCGGTGTGTGGGTGGCAAGTCAAGCGATGAAGGTTCCTTCAAGAATAGGTGGGAATGGCGACGCACTGTGTCGAGTTCGGCGCCATGGTCGTTGAAAGAGGGCGGTCGTCAGTGACCGGTCTACCCGTGGGTTTTGAACGTCCAGACCGGGCTGAATGCGCTGTCGTGTATCAGGGCTGGAAGGCGCCGATAAATATCGCAGGATCGACCCGTGCGTCATTGAGGCTGATATTCCAATGCATATGCGGCCCGGTCGCACGGCCCGTCGAGCCGACCTTGCCCACCACCGTACCGCGCACCAGTTGATCGCCGACTTTTACATCGATCTTCGACATATGGCAGAACATGCTGATAAAGCCCTGGCCGTGGTCGACAAACACGGTATTGCCATTGAAGAAGTTGTTGCCGGTCAGAATCACCTTACCGTTCGCCGGCGTCTTGATCGGTGTACCGGCCGGCACGGCAAAGTCCAGGCCCGAATGAGGATTGCGCTCTTCACCGTTGAAGAAGCGGCGCACGCCAAACTTGCTCGACAGCGGCCCGTTCACCGGTTTGTCCAGCACCAGGTTGCTCGGCAGGTTCGGGCTGAAACTGCGGTAGGCCTTGAGCTGCACGGCCAACTCGCCCTCGATGCGCTTGAGCTGCGCCGGGTCGGGGTTGACCTGGCTTTTGTTCTTCAGGGTGATGCGCTGTTCCGGGTATTTCTTGTAGCCGACGATAAACGGCAGGCTGCGCCCGCCGCTGCTGATGCGCTCGTTGCCCGGCTTGACCGTCAGCGGGATGCCGACAATCGCCAGCCAGTTGTCCTGCTCCTTCACCACCAGCACGGGTTTGCCCTGGTACGTGGCTTTCGGCGCGGCAGCCGAAGGGCCGAGTTCAACCACCGCAACACCGCCGGGCACCGGCTTGTTCAAGGTACGGCTGATATAGCTGTCGGCATGAGCGTTAACGGCGAGGCATAGCAGCAACAACACACTAAAGAAACGTGGCATCAATCAATCCAATAACGAAAGGGTGACGGGGGTCAGGTGGTTATCTTCCACCCGCACCTGCAATTGGCCTTCACCGAGGCGCGCGGTGAGGCGCTGGCCGGTGTGGGTCTGTGCGGCGTTGCGGATGGCCTGGCCACGCTCGTCGAGCAAAATGCTGTAGCCACGGCCCAAGGTTGCCAGCGGGCTGACCACCTGCAACGTCTGCACCTGGCTTTGCAGTTGCAGGCGACGCGCCTTGAGGCCTTCGCGCATGGCGCGGGGCAGGCGCTCGGCAAGGCTGTCCAGGCGCTGGCGCAGCAGGGCCAACTGGCGCCCCGGATGCTGGCCGGCGAGGCGGGTTTCCAGGCGGATCAGGCGTTCGCGACGGGTATTGAGGTTGCGCTCGAAGGCGCGGCGCAGGCGCATATCCAGGTCATCCAGGCGCTGGGCCTGCTGGCGCAGGCGTTCGCCGGGGTGCCGCAAGCGTCGGGCCATGCCTTCCAGGCGCAGACGGTCGTGGGTCAGGCGATTGCGCATCAGCATCACCAGGCGGCGGTGCAGGCTTTCGACCTGGCGCACCAGGTTACTGGCGTCGGGGGCCAGCAACTCAGCGGCCGCCGAAGGTGTGGGCGCGCGTACGTCGGCAACGAAATCGCTGATGGACACATCGGTCTCATGGCCGACCGCACTGACGATCGGCGTCACGCACGCGTCCACCGCGCGGGCCACGGCCTCTTCGTTGAAGCACCAGAGGTCTTCCAGCGAGCCGCCGCCACGGGCCAGGATCAGCGCGTCAAAGCCACGGGCATCCGCCAGCTTCAGCGCGCGCACAATCTGCGGGATCGCTTCGCGGCCTTGTACGGCGGTGGGGATCAACGTCAATTGCACCTGGGGCGCGCGACGACGGAACACGCTGATGATGTCGCGGATCACCGCACCGGTGGGCGAACTGATAATGCCGATGCGGCGCGGGTGCGCGGGCAGCGGCACCTTGCGTTCGGCACTGAACAGGCCCTCGGCGCTGAGTTTTTCCTTCAGGGCATCGAAGGCCAGGCGCAGCGCGCCATCCCCGGCGGGTTCGACGGTATCGAGGATCAACTGGTAGTCGCCACGGCCCTCGAACAGCGAGACCTTGCCGCGCACCTTCACCGCCAGGCCATCCTTCAACGCCTGGCGGACCCGCGCGGCGTTATTGCGAAACAGCGCACAACGCACCTGGGCGCCACTGTCCTTGAGGGTGAAGTACACATGGCCGGAGGCCGGGCGGGCGAGGTTGGAGATCTCGCCTTCGACCCAGATATTGGTGAACACGTCTTCCAGCAACACCCGCGCGCGGCCGTTGAGCTGGCTGACAGTCAGGACTTCGCGGTCCAGGCCCAAGCGGGCAAAGGGATCTTTAATCATGGGCGGCAGTTTATAGGCATTCGTGCAGGGTTTGACAGAACTGCTCCACCAACGCGCTCGGTGACTGCTGGCAGGCCAGGGCGACGGTGCTCAGGCAGTCCGGGTCGGCCAGGGGCAAAAAGTACACGTTGGCGGGGGCGATGTCCTGCATGGACTTTGGCAGCAAGGCTATACCGAAACCGGCCTGGATCAACTGCAACTGGGTGGTCTTGCGTGACATCACTCGGGCGGCCTTGGGGAAAAATCCCGCACGCATGCACAGTTCGGCCGACAGATAACTCAGGCCGCCACGCTGGGGATGGGGGATCGAGATAAACGCCTGGTCTTTCAGTTGCTCCAGTTCGATGGGCGCCTGGCTGCGTGCCAGCGCATGACTCACAGGCACGGCCAGCAGCAGGGGTTCGCTGTATAAAGGCATGACCCGCACACCTTCGCGCTGGCGCAGCACGGGTAAGCGCAGCACCCCGACTTCCAGGCGACCGTCGGCGATTTCTTCCAACTGCGCTTCGGAGGACAGTTTGCCGATATCCATCGACACCCCAGGGCAGCGCTCCAGCCAGGTGCCGATGCCTTGCAGTAAAGGCCCGCTCATCGGCACGGTGCTCGAATGGCTAAGGCGCAGCGTGCCCAATTCGCCGTTGCCCACTTGGGTCGCCATCTGGCTGGCCTTGAGCAATTCGCTCAGCAGGTTGCGCGCCCGTGGATAGAAGGCTTCACCGGCGGCAGTCAGCCGCGGCTGGCGCGCGGTGCGTTCGAACAGCGGGGTTTGCAGTTGGTTTTCCAGCTCCTTGATCTGCCGGCTCAGGGCCGATTGCGCCACGAACAAACGTTCGGCGGCGGCACTGAAGCTGCCGCTGTCGGCGATTTCGACGAAGTAACGCAGTTGGCGGGTGGAGATCACGCGTCATGCCTTTTCGAGATGGGTAGAGGGCTTTGAAGATATTAGTCGCATCCCTCACCGATGGCTAAAGTGATGGTCATCTTCAATAAGGAATTACCCATGAGCCCGGTTGAGCTGATGAGTCAGTGGTCGTTTGGTGGTATGGATTGGCTGGTGATCGGCCTGGGTGTGGTGGTGGCCTATATCGTGTTCGGCATCGCCGGTTTTGGCACGGCGCTGGTGGCGGGGCCGATCCTGCTCGTGTTTATGCCGCTGTCGAAGATCATCCCGCTGTTGGTGCTGCTGGATTTCGTCGCGGCCTTCGGCGGCCTGCTGCAAACGCGGCGTGACGTGAACAAGGCTGAGTTGCTGCGCCTGCTGCCGTGCATGGCCATCGGTTGCACCCTGGGCGTGGTGTTTCTGCTCAACCTGCATTCGGACCTGTTGCTGCTGCTGATGGGGGTGTTTATCAGCGCCTATGCGATCTACAGCCTGGCGGTGAAAACCCGGCCAACGCAGCTGGCCGCTGGCTGGTCGATCCCCATGGGCACCGTAGGCGGGTTGTTCGGTGCGTTGTTCGGCAGTGGTGGCTTTTTATATGCAATCTACCTCAACAGCCGCTTGCCCAAGGACGCGGCGCGCGCCACCCAAAGCGCGTTGATCAGCTGCAGCACGGTGGTGCGCCTGAGCCTGTTCCTGATCGCCGGGGTGTATGCTGATGGGCCGCTGCTGATGCTGGCGCTGTGCCTGCTGCCAGCGATGGCCCTGGGGCTGTGGTGTGGGCGCAGGCTGACCATGCGCATGTCCCGTGAGGCTTTCGTCCGGCTGGTGACGTGGTTGGTGCTGGCCAGTGGCATTGCGTTGATTGGGCGGTACTTGAGCACTTGACCTGATTTCTTCAGGGATTAAGCTGCCGTCCTCCCGGGCCTCATCGCGGGCTTGTCCGCGATGAGGTCAGAAGCCACGCCGCAGGTCTCCCATGAACTCCCAAAGCATCCTTGTCCCGAAAATCTCCACCTTGCCTGTCCACGAACCCCGCGCCCGGGCGATCGTGCGTTGGCTGGTGCGCAAGAACATCATCAAGGAAGAACTGACCACCTGTGGCCGCACCGGCAACCGCATGGCCTATGCCCTGGCCGACGGCGCCCGCGCCGTGGTGCTGCACCCCGAGGCGCTGCCGTTCAACGAGCCGGTCAATGGCCTGGAGATCATCTACAAGCGCTGCATCTATACCCCGGCCAAGGGCTTTCTCGAAGAAGCCGGCTGCCCGGAATGCCTCAAGGAAGTCGGCGAGGCGCTGTTCGAAAGCCTGGAAGACTGGATGCCCGGCCACACCGACAACTTCACCTGCCCGCTGTGTGGGCATGAAGATGACATCAACGGTTTCCTGTTCTTGCAGGAGTGTGGGTTTTCCAACCTGGGATTCATCTTCAACAACTGGGCGGAGGCGGGGTTCAAGCAGAGCTTTATCGACGAATTCGCCGATTGGCTGGACCAAAAGATCAGCTGGGTCAAAGTCGAGCTGTAGTCCTTCTATCACTATTCCCAAATATGTCAGAGTTTTACATTGAGACCTGAGGGGTGTCTGAGTATAATGGCGCGCTTCCATTTTCCCGCTCGGGAGCCCCCGCGATGCTGCGTATCAGCCAAGAAGCTCTGACATTCGACGACATTCTCCTAGTGCCCGGTTATTCCGAGGTGCTTCCTAACGAAGTCAGTCTC
>Ga0308159_1003983_pt1 | contig 14075 bp, 10 predicted proteins | sample PhyCR1_FD_201040 | JGI IMG/M metagenome (GOLD analysis project Ga0308159, IMG submission 201040) | Phyllosphere microbial communities from UC Gill Tract Community Farm, Albany, California, United States - DLSLC.R1 | ecosystem: Host-associated > Plants > Phyllosphere > Unclassified | place: USA... | reverse complement strand
CCAAAGGTCTCGCCGGCAAGGTAGAAGCCGATGACCTGACGGCGGCCATCGGACAGCAGCCGATGGAGGCGGACGGCGCCGAATTCGACCTCGTAGAACGTGCCGGATTTCTCGCCGGGCGTGTAGATTTCCTTGCCGCCGGCATAGGTCTGGACCTGGGTAACCCGGGTGACTGGTGCGGAGGAACACGGAAACGCGATCGGCGTTGCGTTTAGCATCTTTGCCTGGGCGTTCGCGACCGGAGCGTTCACGGCTCTTCCTCCAAGTGATCAGAGCTAGGATGCCGCAAGCCACTCTTCGGCGATATTGAGGTGTCTCCCTACGGAGTTCTACGTAGCAACCGGTGCCGGCGTGGCGTGGCTGAGATGGGCGAAATCCCTCACCATCCGCAGCAGTTCCGCGCCATCGAACGGCTTTATCAGGATGCGCGCCGTGTTTTTGGATGGGATCGGCGTCATTCCGTCTGCCAGCATGATGAAACGGCTGGGAGAGTCGAGAAGCTTGTGCTGGGCGTCGAGGTTGCCGTGGACCTCGTGGGAGTCGATGATCGTGCACGCGGACGAGGCTGCCGAGGCGTGGCCCGCGCACCAGCTTTCATAGGACAGAACCTGAAAACCTTCGACCTCCAGCGCGAACGCCAGCGACTGTCTAAGCCCGGCATCCGGAGCGATCACTGCAATAGTGGTCGAGGGTGACAACACGTGGACTATCCAGGATCCGGGGGGCGCTAGGGCGACATTGGACGCCGATTGTAATATGCGCGCCACGCCCCAAGCGGACTTTGCGTTAGATCAAGAAGTTGCAATTAAATCGCGGATTGTCCGTTTGTTCAGGTTCGGCGTCACTCCTGGTCGAATCCGGCCGCCATGGTCATCCGAACCAGCTGCGGCAGGCTGCGCGCCCGCATCTTGGCCATCACGTTGGCGCGGTGGACTTCAACCGTCCGGGGGCTGATGTCGAGATCGTAGGCGATCGACTTGTTTGGCAAGCCGGCAACGACTGCCAGAAGGACCTGGCGCTCGCGATCGCTAAGCGACTGGAGGCGGCTCAACACTTCCTGCACCTCGGTCACTTCCGTCGGCTTTTCGACGAGAAGCTTGGCAGCCCGCTCGATTGCTTCGATGATGGTTGTATCGTCGAACGGTTTTTCGATGAAATCGACAGCGCCGGCCTTCATTGCTTCGACTGCCATCGCCACGTCGCCGTGGCCGGTTATGAAGATCACAGGCATCCGGATCTTCTGGGCGGCGAGTGACCTGATCAGCTCGAGTCCCCCGATATCGGGCATCCTGAGGTCGCTGATGAGCAGGGCGTTGCGAGTTCCGGGCGCAAATTTCAGGAAGGCCGTCGCGCTTTCATGCACGCGCACGGCAAATCCGTTCATCGTCAGCATGAAGGCGAGCGACTTGCGCACCGGCTCCTCATCGTCGACGATATGCACCACGTAGTCAGCGGTCGGCATTCTCTTCGTCCTCCTTGTACAACGGCAGCGTGAACCGGAACGTGGCACCTCCGGCGACATTTCGGGTGACCACCATCTCACCGTCATGGGCTTCGATAATACGTTTGCATATCGAAAGTCCGATTCCCATACCACCCGCCTTGGTCGTCACGAATGGCTTGAACAATTGGGCCTCGATCTCCTCCGCAATCCCGGGGCCTGTGTCTTCGACGACCACGGCCACGTGCTCGTCGTCCTGGACCAGCGTGCGGATCGTGAGCTCTTTCCGCTCACTGTCGCGCATCGCTTCGATTGCGTTGCGCATCAGATTGGTCAGGACCTGCTGGATCTGGATCTTGTCAGCGACGACGATTTCCGGGCCGTCGTTGAATTCGAACATCGTCCGCACGCCGTTTTCCCGAGAGCCGACCAAGGCCAGAGCCGCGGCTTCTTCAATCAGCCGGCGGATGTTGTGGGGCGCTTTTTCCGTTTCACCCTTCGTCACGAATTCGCGCAGGTGCTTGATGATCTGCCCGGCGCGGAGAGATTGGTTGCCGGCCTCCTTCAGCGCATCTCGCAATCGCGACGCCATGTCGTCGTCCATGTCCCGCAGGAGTCTTGCGCAGCCGTGGACATAATTCGCGATGGCCGAAAGCGGTTGGTTCAGTTCATGGGCAAGGGTCGAGGCCATTTCACCCATCTCGTTCAGTCGCGCGAGACGGGCAACTTCACCCTGCATTTCCTGCAATCGTGCCGCCGATTCGGCGCGTTCGGTAAGATCTCGCACGAAGCCGGTATAGAAGGTCTCGCCACCCGACCGGGTTTCGCCAACGGCAAGCTTCATCGGGAAGGTGGAGCCATCCTTGCGACGGCCGACCACGACGCGATCCCGGCCGATAATTCGCTTCTCGCCGGTGCGCGCGTAGCGCTCGAGATAGCCGTCATGCTCCCTGTGGTAGGGCTCCGGCATGAGGATACGCAGGTTGCGTCCGACGACCTCGTCTTCCGTATATCCGAACTGGCGAACGGCCGCGGAATTGAAGGAGACGATGATGCCTTCCTTGGTAATGACGATAGTGGCATCGAGCACGGTGTCGAGGATCGATCGCAGATGCGCCTCGCGAACCTCGGCCTTGGCCTGGGTCTTTGCGATGATGATCCGGGCGATATGCAGGACCTTGCCGGTGACGGCGATTGCCAGGCTGGTCAGAGCGACCACTCTCAGTTCCGCCGAGGTCGCGCTGACGGGTGACAGTTCCTTCAACGCCCAGACACCGATTACGGAGAGGACTGCCGCGACCACACCCGGTCTCAAGCCTCCGATGACGGAGGCGAAGATGATCGACGGCACGAAAAAGAAGTAGATTCCCTTGCCGTTCATGGGAACGGACAGAGCCAGACGAATTGCAAAGCCGACCAGGAAGCCGACCACAGCAAGGAGATAGACCTCACCGCGGGTGAAATCACGTTTCTGAATGAACTGTACGAAGCGTTCGGTGCGCCCGGTCATTTCGCTTAGGATCATCGCTCATCCTACTGAAAAGGCGATCGACACAGGCGCGCGGAGAGACGGGCGCGGATGTCTTGAACGCGTTGTAGCACAGGCTTAAATGCAGCGTCCAACGGGCAAATCGGGGAGGGGTCTTCATACACATGCTTTTCACCATATGTCAGAGAAACCGCGCATTCGCTCCGGAACCCTGTTCATCCCGGCGTGCAATTGGTCGGCAAACCCGATAAGGCTGGGCCTTGGCCTAAACATTCCGCTAGGTTATCAACCAGAATCAGACTGGTAACACACACGCAGCCATGACTGCTGCCGGAGAATTCGATATGTCGACCGTAGCCGCCGAAGCAAATGAAGGGCGCGCCGCACCGATTAAGGTTTTGTTCGTAGAAGACGAAGCCCTGATCCGCATCTCTACAGCCGATTTCCTGCAGGACGCCGGCATGGGCGTCGTCGAAGCCGGCACAGCGGGTGAGGCGCTAGGCCTTGCCTCCGAGCAGCCGGTCGATATCCTGGTTACCGACGTGCATCTGCCCGACATGACAGGCCTGCAACTGACCATCAAACTCCGCGCCCAATTTCCGGATCTCCCGGTCATCTTCGCGACGGGCGATCGCAATGTCGAAGGCGCCGAAGGCCTGTCGCGTTCGGGCCTGGTGACCAAGCCCTATGACTACGACAGCCTTGTCTCGCTAATCCGCTCCATGGTCTCGGGTGGCTGACCGGCGGAACCGGCCGTCAGATTCGGCCGTCCGCCTCCACGATCATCTTCGTCAGGCTGCCATCCGCGGGAAACAGCGGGATGAGGCATGCCTGCAGCGCGTGATAGATGTCGCCCTTGCCGGGAAACAGGGTGTGAGCCGGGACCAGATCTTCCGTGAGTTCCTCGTGCCAGCCGCCGTTCTTGTGGTCGATGAACTTGTTGGCAATGGTGCCCCAGATCAGCCTGTAGCTGTCTTCGTAGAAGCTGTCGGCCGGCAGATGCTGGTTGATGAAGTGGGCAGCGCCAGCGCCCTCGCACATCGGCCACCAGAGCTTGTTGGTCTTGGCGGGCTTGTCTTCCCAGTCGAGTGTGTAGAAAAAGCCGCCTTTTTCCTTGTCCCAGCCGAGTGACATGGCCTGCACGAACAGGTTCTTGGCCGCATCCGGCATCCAGGCGTGCTTCTTGTCGCCAAGCGTCCACAGTTGCAGCGTCAGGCGGGCCCATTCAAGCCAGTGGCCAGGTGTCGTGCCGGCCGGGCGGAACATCTCGTCTTTGTGGTAGTAATCCTTGTCGATCTGCCAGTCGGTATCGAAATGCTCGGCGACGCGGAAGCCGACGCTACCGGCAAGGCGCCGGATGACGAGGTCTGCAATGCTTTCGGCCTTGTCCAGATAATGCCGTTCGCCGGTTGCCTCAAAGGCCGCCATCAGCGCTTCGGTCAGGTGCATGTTCGAGTTCTGGCCACGATAGCTGCCACCGTCGATCGGTGACCAGTCGGCCGCGAATTCTTCGGCGATGGCGCCGTGCTCGATATCCCAGAACCGGGTTTCCAGCACGTCGGTAACGTCGGCGAGCATCGCGTCGGCCAGCGGATGGCCGACGACCTTTGCAGAGGATGCGGCAAGCAGCACGAAAGCATGGCCGTAACCCTGCTTGTTGCTGTCGGCCGGGCCATCGTCGTTCATCGACCAGGCATAGCCACCGTTTTGTTGGTCGCGGTGACCGTTCCAGAGAAAATTCATGCCGTGGTCGACCAGGTCGCCCGTACCCGGACGTCCCAAGAGATAGCCGATAGAATAGCAGTGCACCATGCGGGCAGACGCGTGAATGCCGCGAACGGGATTGTCGCCGGGGAGCGGGTTGCCGGTAGGATCGAGATCGAAGAAGCCGCCCTTGGGATTGATGGCCCTGTGCTGGAAGAAATCGAACAGGCCGTCAGCCTGTTGCAGCAGCCAGCGCCGGTGGTAGGGCAGATCGCTCCAGAATTTCGATACCTGGCCCGCGTCGCTCATGCTTCTCTCCCTTTTGCATTCTGCTTCAAGGCTATACCGTCAGGAGTATGGCCTGTCATCGACAATTCGTTTATTACTCACGGCACGACGGCTGGACATCATATAAACGCATCTTTATATGATTATGAATACCGTTTGATGCTGTTCAGGAGTGTGTCCCTTGTTTGATGAACTCTTCGGTCCCGAAGGCGATCGCCGCGACGGTGCGGAAATCCTTGCAGCTCTAAAGGCGGCCGCACGCGAACGAATTCTCGTGATAGATGGCGCCATGGGCACCCAGATCCAGGGGCTCGGCTTCAACGAAGAGCATTTTCGTGGCGAACGCTTCATCGGTTGCGCCTGTCACCAGCAGGGCAACAACGACCTTCTGATTCTCTCGCAGCCCCAGGCGATCGAGGATATCCACTATCGTTACGCCAAGGCCGGCGCCGATATTCTCGAGACCAACACGTTTTCCTCTACCCGTATCGCCCAGGCGGATTACGAGATGGAAGGCGCTGTCTACGATCTCAACCGCGATGGGGCACGGCTTGCCCGCCGCGCCGCGATCCGCGCCGAAAAGGAAGACGGCCGCCGCCGTTTCGTGGCCGGCGCCATCGGCCCGACCAACCGGACGGCCTCGATTTCCCCCGATGTCAACAATCCGGGCTACCGCGCTGTCTCTTTCGACGACCTGCGGATTGCCTATGGCGAGCAGATCGACGGTCTGATCGACGGCGGTGCCGATATCATCCTGATCGAGACGATCTTCGATACGCTCAACGCCAAGGCCGCGATCTTTGCCTGTGAGGAGCGCTTCGAGGCAAAGGGCATTCGCCTGCCGGTCATGATATCGGGCACGATCACCGATTTGTCCGGACGCACGCTGTCCGGCCAGACGCCGTCTGCGTTCTGGAACTCTGTGCGCCATTCGAACCCGTTCACGATCGGCCTCAACTGCGCGCTCGGGGCAGATGCGATGCGTCCGCACCTGCAGGAACTGTCGGGCGTTTCCGACACGTTCATCTGCGCCTATCCGAACGCCGGCCTGCCCAACGAGTTTGGCCAGTATGACGAGACGCCTGAGATGATGGCGAAGCAGGTCGAGGAATTCGCCCGCGAAGGTCTGGTCAACGTCGTCGGCGGCTGCTGCGGCTCGACGCCGGAGCATATCCGCGCGATTGCCGATGCCGTCTCCAAGCACAAGCCGCGTGAGATCCCGGAGCATTCGCCGTTCATGTCGCTGTCGGGCCTCGAGCCCTTCACGCTGACCAAGGACATTCCGTTCGTGAATGTCGGCGAACGCACCAACGTCACCGGTTCGGCCAAATTCCGCAAGCTGATCACCGCCGGCGATTATGCGGCAGCGCTGGTTGTTGCCCGCGACCAGGTCGAGAACGGCGCGCAGGTCATCGACATCAACATGGACGAGGGCCTGATCGATTCGGGCCAGGCGATGATCGAGTTTCTCAACCTGATCGCTGCCGAGCCGGATATCGCGCGCGTTCCCGTCATGATCGACAGCTCGAAGTTCGAGATCATCGAAGGTGGACTGAAATGCGTTCAGGGCAAGCCGATCGTCAACTCGATCTCGCTCAAGGAAGGCGAAGAAAAGTTCCTGGCGCAGGCCAAGCTGATCCGCAATTACGGCGCAGCCGTCGTGGTGATGGCGTTCGACGAGACGGGGCAGGCGGATACCTATGACCGCAAGGTCGAGATCTGCAGCCGCGCCTACAAGATCCTGACCGAGCAGGCAGGCTTTCCGCCCGAGGATATCATCTTCGATCCGAACGTGTTTGCGGTTGCGACCGGGATCGAGGAACACAACAATTACGGCGTCGATTTCATCGAGGCGACGCGCACCATCCGTGAACGCATGCCGCTGGTGCATATTTCCGGCGGCGTTTCGAACCTCTCCTTCTCGTTCCGCGGCAACGAGCCCGTGCGCGAGGCGATGCATGCCGTGTTCCTGTACCACGCCATCCAGGCGGGTATGGACATGGGCATCGTCAACGCAGGCCAGCTGGCGATCTACGAAAACATCGATCCGGAACTGCGCGAGGCCTGCGAGGACGTGGTGCTGAACCGCCGCGCCGACGGGACCGAGCGGCTTCTTGAAGTGGCCGAAAAATATCGTGGCGGCCCCGGCAAGGAAGCAAGGGTTCAGGATCTAGCCTGGCGCGAACGCTCGGTCGAAGAGCGGCTGTCGCATGCGCTGGTCAATGGCATTACCGAATTTATCGACGCCGATACGGAAGAGGCGCGGCTGCAGGCCGCGCGTCCGCTGCACGTCATCGAGGGGCCGCTGATGGCCGGCATGAATGTCGTCGGCGATCTGTTTGGCTCCGGCAAGATGTTCCTGCCGCAGGTGGTGAAATCCGCCCGCGTGATGAAGCAGGCGGTTGCGGTGCTGCTGCCTTACATGGAAGAGGAAAAGCGCCTCAACGGCGGCGACCAGCGCAAGACCGCCGGCAAGATCCTGATGGCGACCGTCAAGGGCGACGTTCACGATATCGGCAAGAACATCGTCGGTGTCGTGCTCGCCTGCAACAATTACGAGATCGTCGATCTCGGCGTGATGGTACCGGCGACGAAGATCCTCGAAACGGCAATTGCCGAGCAGGTCGATATCATCGGTCTGTCGGGCCTGATCACGCCGTCGCTCGACGAAATGGTGCATGTGGCAGCCGAAATGGAGCGGCAGGGCTTCAACGTTCCGCTGCTGATCGGCGGTGCCACGACCAGCCGGGTTCATACGGCCGTCAAGATCCATCCGCGGTATGAGCGGGGCCAGGCCGTCTATGTTACGGATGCCTCGCGCGCCGTCGGCGTCGTCTCGGCGCTTCTTTCGCCGGACGCGAAGGATGGCTATGTCGAGACGATCCGCGGCGAATATGCCAAGGTCGCGGCGGCGCATGCCCGCTCGGAAGCGGACAAGAAGCGGCTGCCGATCGAGCGTGCCCGCGCCAATGCCGAGACGGTCGACTGGACATCCTATGAGCCCAAGAAGCCGCAGTTCTTCGGCACGAAAGTATTCGAAGGCTACGATCTAGCGGAGCTTGCGACCTATATCGACTGGACGCCGTTTTTCCAGACCTGGGAATTGAAGGGTCGCTACCCGGCCATTCTCGAAGACGAGAAGCAGGGCGAGGCCGCGCGGCATCTGTTTGCAGATGCGCAGGCGATGCTTCAAAAAATCATTGCGGAAAAGTGGTTCCGGCCCCAGGCCGTGATCGGCTTCTGGCCGGCCAACGCTGTCGGCGACGACATCAAGCTGTTTACCGACGAGACGCGCAGCACGGAGCTCGAGACGCTGTTCACGCTGCGCCAGCAGCTGTCCAAGCGTGACGGCCGGCCGAATGTGGCGCTGTCGGATTTCGTCGCACCGGTTTCGAGCGGCAAGGCGGATTATGTCGGCGGCTTCGTGGTCACGGCCGGTATCGAGGAAGTGGCGATCGCGGAACGGTTCGAGCGGGCGAACGACGATTATTCGTCGATCCTGGTCAAGGCGCTCGCCGACCGGTTTGCGGAAGCGTTTGCCGAACGCATGCACCAGCGCGTGCGTCAGGAGTACTGGGGCTATGCGCCGGATGAGACGCTCACCAGCGACGAGTTGATCCACGAGCAGTATGCCGGCATCCGTCCGGCACCCGGCTATCCGGCGCAACCCGACCATACGGAAAAGGAAACGCTGTTCCGGTTGCTTGACGCCACCAAGGCGACGGGCGTGACGCTGACCGAGAGCTACGCGATGTGGCCTGGATCATCCGTCTCGGGCTTCTACATCGGCCATCCCGCCAGCTACTATTTCGGCGTTGCCAAGGTGGAACGGGACCAGGTCGAGGATTATGCATCCCGCAAGGGCATGCCGATCGAGGAAGTCGAGCGCTGGCTCGGGCCAGTGCTCAACTATATTCCGACCAATGTGGCAGCGGTGGAAGACGCCGCTTAGGCGGTCTGCCGCCATGTTCACAGATTGAATCAAGAAGCCGGCAAGTTGAATCACTTGCCGGCTTCTTCCGTTTGATATTGCTGTATTGTTAGCGGTCAAGCATTCGCCACTCGCGGCGCGCTGCGCCTATTCCTTGACCACCAGCAGGTCGCTTGCGGCGAAACGCAGGGTAACGGTTTCGCCGGGCTGCGGCAGGACCTTGTCCGGTGCGTTGAACATGTCGAACGAGATCTGGTTGCCGCCGACCGTGACCTTGGTGCGCACGACGGAGCCAAGGAAATGCGTCGAGACAACGGTGCCGGTCAAAGCCGTATCGCCCGTGGCGCTCTCGGAAAGCGAACCAGCTTCCGGACGCAGCGCGATCGATACGGTGTCGCCTTGTACAAACGCGCCGATTGGTTCGCGCAGCGTGATGATGTTGTCGCCGATACGGATGGTGTTGGCGGCCGGATCGGCGACGATCGCATCGATGATGTTGAGCGTGCCGACGAACGAGGCGACGAAGCGGGTGGCCGGGCGGTTGTAGATCTCCGAGGGCGTGCCGATCTGGTCGGCGCGACCGGCGTTCATGACGACGATCCGATCCGAGATGGACAGCGCTTCTTCCTGATCGTGGGTGACGAATACGGTGGTGATGCCGAGCTTCATCTGGATCTGGCGAATTTCCTCGCGCAACGATACGCGGATCTTCGCATCGAGTGCCGACAGCGGTTCGTCGAGCAGCAGGACCTGCGGTTTTGGTGCGAGCGCCCGGGCGAGCGCGACGCGCTGCTGCTGGCCGCCGGACATCTGGTATGGGTAGCGGTCCGAAAGGTGTTCGAGGCCGATCAGCCTCAGCATTTCCTTCACGCGGGCGTCGATATCCGGCTTCGACATGCCGGCCACCTTGAGGCCGAAGGCGACGTTGTCGAACACGCTCATGTTGGGAAACAGGGCATAGGCCTGGAACACCATGCCGATATTGCGCTGGCTGGTCTTCAGGCCCGACTGGTTGCGGCCGTTGATGAAGATCGTGCCGTCGCTCGGGTTCTCGAAGCCGGCGATCATTCTCAAAACCGTCGTCTTGCCGCAGCCGGATGGTCCGAGGAAGGAGACGAACTCGCCTTTCTCGATTGCCATATGGAAGTCCTTGACGACCTGCGTCGGACCGAAGCTTTTCTTGATACCGTCGAGAACGAGAAACGACATGAGGTGAGAATCCTTGAGGCGCAGTCCCTAAGCCCGGGAGGGTGCCATCTTGCTGAAACGGGAAACGAGCTGGAGCAGGCCCATCGAAAGCCAGGTGATTGCAAAGGCGATCACGGCGAGCGCCGAAGGCTCATAGGCCTTGTTGGCGCCCACGAGCTGGAGATAGGGACCGAATGCGGGACGGTTGAGGAGGGCGGCCATGGTGAACTCGCCCATCACGATCGCGAAGGTGATGAAGGCGCCCGACAGCACGCCCGACATCACGTTCGGGAAGATGCAGCGAAACAGGATCGTCGGCCATTTGGCGCCAAGGATTTCCGCCGCTTCCGTGAGGGTTCGAACGTCGATGGTGCGCATCGCCGTATCGACCGAGCGATACATGTAGGGCAGCGACAGGGTGATGTAGGACATCACCAGAAGCACGTTGGTGCCGAAGGTAGAGCCGGTGAAGGGGATGTAGGACGACGAATTGTAGAGCCGGAGATATCCGAAGACGATGACGATTGCCGGGATGACCAGCGGCATCAACGTGATGAACTCCATCACCGGACGCATCTGCGGGACGCGTAGCCTGACCCAGTAGGCCGTCGGCACGATGAGCAGCATGCCGAAGATGATGGTGAGCAGCGCCATCAGCATGGAGAAGCCGAAGGTCGCCCGGAAGGCGGCATCCGAAAACACCGAGTCGTAGGCATCGAACGAGTATTCGCCGCGCCGCATGCGCAACGAGAATTCAAACGTGCCGATCAGCGGCACGAAAAAGTAGATGACGCCGATGGCGATGGCGAGCCAGGCGAAGAATTTTGTCATCTTCATCTCGCGCATCCTCACTTCTGCCAGCGTTCGGCGCGCATGCGCAGCCAGATGTACAAGACGTTGGAGGCGCCGGTGATGACGATCATGCCGAGTGCCAGCGCATAGCCGAGGTTCGGATTGTGCAGCACGTCGCCGCGGATCTGCGCATAAAGCAGGATCGGCACGATGTTGAGCGAGGAGCCGGTCAGCGCATAGGCCGTGGCGATCGCGCCGAAGGCGTTGGCGAAGAGAAGCAGGCTGGTGCCGAGGAGGCTTGGCCACAGGATCGGCATCGCCACCATGCGCCAATATTGCCAGGTGGAGGCACCGAGGATCTCGGAGGCTTCACGCCACTCCTTCTTCAGACCGTCGAGTGCCGGGGTCAGGATCAGCACCATCAACGGGATCTGGAAGAACATGTAGGTGAGGGTCAAGCCCACGAAGGAGAGGAGATTGAAGCCGGTCGAATAGAGATTGACGCCGAACCAGTCGCGCATGAAGACGGTCACGAGCCCTGTGCGGCCGAGCGTGGCGATAAAGGCGAAGGCGAGGGGCACGCCGGCAAAGTTCGAGGCGACACCGGAGAAAGTCAGGAGGCCCGATCGGATCCAGGACGGCAGGCCACCAAGAACGATTGCCCAGGCGAGCGCAAAGCCGATGATCGCGCCACCGAGCGATGAGGCGAAGGAGACCTTGATCGAGATCCAGTAGGCCGAAAGGATTGTCGGCGTGAACAGGTCTGCGATATTCTTGAAGGTGAACGTTCCCTCGGGCGTGAAGAAGGCGCCGACGACGAGATAGAAAGTCGGGACGATCAGAAACATCAACGCGAAGATCATGAACGGCGCGACGCCGAGCCAATCGACGACGGTACGGCGGTCGATGAAGGACGATGATGCGGTGGACATGAATCCGGTGTTTCTGTCGGAGGAGGAAAAAGGCCTCCCCGCGCCCATAAAAGCGGAGCGGGAAGGCCGTCTAGGCTAGATTACTTGACGTTGGCGCCGACCACGGAATCCCACTTCGTGGTGATCGCGGTCTTGCCGGCAGCCTGCTCTTCGAGTGTCGGGAATACGGCCTTCTCATAGGACGCGGCCGGCGGCAGGGCGTCGAGCAGTGCCTTCGGGATCTTGTTGTTCTTGGCAAGATCGTTGAACCGGATCGGGTGGCAATAGCCCTTCAGCCAACCGAGCTGACCTTCGTCGGAATAGAGGTATTCCATCCACAGCTTGGCAGCGTTCGGATGCGGTGCGAAAGCGGAGATCGCCTGCACATAGACGCCCGCGACGACGCCCGACTGCGGAACGACGACTTCGTAAGGCGGGTTGCCCTTCAGGCTTTCGCCCCAGGACAGAGCGTTGTAGTCCCAGGCGATGATGATCGGGGTGGAGCCCTGTGCGAACGGGGCAGCCTTGCCGATGACCGGAACGAAGTTGCCGGCCTTGTTGAGTTCTGCGAAGAACTTCAGGCCTTCTTCGCCAGCCTTGGCGGCATCGCCCTTAGCGGCGGAGAGACCGGCAGCATAGACGCCCTGGACAGCCTGGTTGGCAGAGCGCGGGTCGCCCGCGAGTGCGACGGCGTTCGCGTAGTCGGACTTCAGAAGATCCTTCCAGTCCTTCGGCGATTCCTTGACGAGATCCTTGTTCACCATGAACGCGAGAACGCCGTAATAATCGCCGTACCAGTAGCCTTCAGCATCCTTGGCTTCGGCCGGGATCGAGTCCCAGGTGGAAACCTTGTAAGGCTGGATCAGGCCTTCGGCCTTGGCGGACGGGCCGAAGGACAGACCAACGTCGATCACGTCAGGAGCCTGTGGGCCCTTGTTGCCCTTGTTGGCCTTGATGGCTTCGATTTCGTCGCCCGAGCTTGCGTCCGGGTTCAGTTCGTTGACTTCGATTCCGTACTTGGCCTTGAAGCCGGCGATCACGTCGCCGTAGCCGCACCAGCTATGGGGCAGGGCGATGGTGGTCAGCGCGCCTTCCTTCTTGGCGGCGGCGATCAGTTCCGCGCTCGGCTCGGCTGCTGCAAGGCTGGTGGAAGCGATGAGGACTGCTGTCGTCAGAGACAGCAGACGATGGGCGTTCTTGAGCACGGGTGTCCTCCTGGGGTTGAGCGTCTCGGCGCGACTCGTAGAGCCATTGTGTGTATCGTATGTGACAGCGCGCATTCCAAGCGCATGCTAGAAATCAGGCCTGTATTTCAGGAATTTAGAAGATATCCCTCACCAATTGAATCCGTTTGTCCGGAGGGAACTGCGCTCGGACACGGCAATCGTGTTTGCCCTGTCATCACTGGTCAATCCTGCCGGTCATACGAAAGCCGTTCCCTCCGGTCTGCGCCGGTTTGTGACAGGATTAACATTCGTTTCCAGGACCGAGTCAACGGGGCCTATGGAGGAGATTTGAGATTACCGTTGACGACGCGGGGGAAGTGAAGAATTCTCGTCGTGGTTAATGCGTGTTCATACTTCACGAAATCGCTTCAAGACCGATGTCGGCGGGATCAAAGGACAGTCATCGCGTCCGGCACTGACTTCACGACCTAGACTATGAACGAGTTTATTCGAAACGAAGCCGCCTACGGTCGAGGCAGGCTTTCGACGGGCCGGTGTGGGAACTCTCCAGCCGGTTTACTGAGAGACCAGGGGAACAGCCAGAGCTGCGGGATACCGACACCGACAAAAGCGGGCGGATCCGAATGGACGGGGACGGCGGGCCGGACGGCCTCGCTGCCTATTTCTTTGATCAGGAGAGAAGGCATGGAAAGTTCATCAGCGGGCGTCAGCTACAAGAAGGCGGATGCTGCCTATTTCGAAAAGCGCGGGCTTTCGCGCTATGCAGGGGTCTGGTCGCTTTGGGCGCTCGGCGTCGGCGCCGTTATCTCAGGGCATTTCTCGGGCTGGAATTTCGGTTTCGCGACCGGCGGATGGGGAGGGATGCTGGTTGCCGGCATCATCATCGCCGTCATGTATCTCGGCCTGACGTTCTCGATCGCCGAGATGAGCCCGGCGCTGCCGCACACGGGTGCTGCCTATTCCTTTGCGCGAACGGCGATGGGACCCTGGGGCGGCTTCATTACAGGGCTCTGCGAGAACGTCGAATACGTGCTCACGCCCGCCGTCATCGTTACCTTCATTACGGCCTATGTGAATTCGATCCTCGGCCTCGATCCCGTCTACTCGCCGATCCTGTGGATCCTGTTCTACATCATCTTCCTAG
>Ga0308159_1003981_pt1 | contig 14077 bp, 10 predicted proteins | sample PhyCR1_FD_201040 | JGI IMG/M metagenome (GOLD analysis project Ga0308159, IMG submission 201040) | Phyllosphere microbial communities from UC Gill Tract Community Farm, Albany, California, United States - DLSLC.R1 | ecosystem: Host-associated > Plants > Phyllosphere > Unclassified | place: USA... | reverse complement strand
GACCTCGCGCGAGACGACGGTCTGCAGGCGCATGACGGTGGCGGCGGCCATGACGACGGGGTCGATCGTGGAGTGCGGGCGCGAGCCGTGACCCCCGCGGCCGTGGAGCACGACGGTGAGGCCGTCGGATGCCGCCATCTGCGTTCCCGGTCGCACGCCGATCATGCCGGCGGGAAGGGGCGTGACGTGCTGGCCGAGCACGATGTCGGGCTTCGGATACCGGTCGAGCACGCCGTCGGCGATCATCGCCTTCGACCCCGCCCCGTACTCCTCGGCGGGCTGGAAGACGGCGACGACCGTGCCGGCCCACTCGTTCCGGGTGGCGACGAGGCGCTCGAGGGCACCGATCAGCGCGGTGACGTGCATGTCGTGGCCGCAGGCGTGCATCACGGGAACGGCGTTGCCGGCGGGGTCGGTGCCGCGCGCCGTGCTGGCATAGGCGAGGCCCGTCTGCTCCTCGACGGGCAGGCCGTCCATGTCGGCGCGCAGCCACACCACCGGGCCGTCGCCGTTCACGATGCTCGTGACGACACCGGTGCGCCCCACGCCCTCTTCGACCTCGAGCCCGAGATCGGCGAGGTGGCGGGCGATGACACCCGCCGTGCGCGTCTCCTGGAACGACAGCTCGGGGTGGGCGTGCAGGTCGGTGTAGAGGCTTTCGAGGTCGACGCTCATGCCCCGAGCCTAGTTCGAACCCCCGACAGGGGCGCGGGTTCGCGCGGTGCAGTCCCCCGCCGGGACGTCGGTGCCGCGGCGCCGAGGCCCGCCGCGACACGAGGCAGGAGATTCGCCCTCTCTGCGCCCCGCCACCGCGGCGTCACCCGCTGAGCCTCGTACATCTCCTGCGTTGTGTCGCGGCGGCACCGCGGTCACGCCATCCGCTACCGGATGCCGCGCACCCCCGCAACCCATCCGCTCCGGCCAGGTTCGGAGGTGAGGCTGACGCCATGACCACCACACACTTCGACTACCTCGTCGTCGGCGGCGGAATGGTCGCCGACACCGCCGCCCGCGGCATCCGCGAGATCGACGCCGACGGCTCGATCGGCATCCTGAGCGACGACGTCGACGAGCCGTACACGCGCCCCGCCCTGAGCAAGAAGCTGTGGACCGACGACGAGTTCACGTGGGACAAGGTGCCCCTCGGCACCGCAGGCGACACGGGCGCCGACATCCGGCTGCGCACGCGCGTCACCGCGATCCGTCCGGACGAGCACGAGGTGGATGCCGAGGGCGAGACGTTCTCGTACGGCAAGCTGCTCGTCGCCACCGGCGGGAAGCCCGTGCCTCTGCCCCTCGAGGACCGCTCGAACGGCGAGCGGGCGCTGACTTTCCGCACGGCCGAGGACTACCGCCAGCTGCGGGCTCTCGCGAAAGACGTCGATCGCATCGCGGTGGTCGGTGGGGGATACATCGGCTCCGAGCTCGCCGCGGCCCTCGTGCAGAACGACGTCGAGACCGTGCTGATCCACACCGGCTCGGTGCTCGGCGACGCCGTGTTCCCGGCCGCGCTCGCGGATCGCTTCGAGAAGCTCTTCCGCGACGCCGGCGTCGAGATCGTCGCGGGCTCCAAGGTCGCCGGAGGAGAAGCGGATGCCACGGGCGTCCGCCTCGAACTCGACAACGGCGGTGAGGTGCGCGCGGACGCCGTCGTGAGCGGCCTCGGCATCGAGGTAGCGACCGACCTGGCCGAGAAGGCGGGTCTTCGGGTCGACGACGGCGTGCACGTGGACGCGCAGCTGCGATCGTCGGCCGACGACGTCTACGCCGCCGGAGACGTCGCGAGCTACCCTGACCGTCTGCTCGGGCGTCGCCGCGTCGAGCACGTCGACAACGCGAACGAGCAGGGCAAGGCCGCCGGACGCAACCTCGCGGGAGCCGCCGAGCCCTACACACACACCCCGTACTACTACTCGGCGGTCTTCGGCATCCGGTACGAGGCGGTCGGCACCCTCGACTCTTCGCTCGAGACCATCGAGGACTGGATCGACACCGAGCGCGGGGTCGTCTACTTCCTCGACGACGGTCGGGTGGTGGGCGTCCTGCTCTGGAACGTCGAGGAGGCTCGGGATGCCGCCCGCTCGGTGCTCGCGGAGGCCGACACCCTCACGCGCGACGATCTTGTCGGTCGCATCCGCTGACGGGGCCGGTGAGCGCGGGGTCGAGGCGGTCGGGCCCTGTGCCCCTGGCGTGCGGTCGTGCGCGGGGCCCGGCGGCACTAACCTGGACGCGCGCTGACCGTCTTCGGCGCGCGAGACCCCCCAGGAGCACCCGATGGCCATCGCTGAACTTCGTCTGTCCGTCCCCGTCGACTCCGCGCGCGACGCGGTCGGCTACGCGCTCGCCGAGCAGGGCTTCACAGTGCAGCCGACGGCATCCGGATCCTTCGATGTCTCGCGCGGCAGCCTGGGCACGACTCACGTCGCCGGAGCCTTCGCCGGACAAGACATGCACGTGCGTTTCGAGGTGCATTTCGTCGAGGTCGCGGAGGGGACCCTCGCGTCGTTCGATCACTCGGCGGCAGGCGGCTTCCTCAAGGGCGGGGCGATCGGGGCCGCAAAGGTGGGCGACGTCGTCCGTGAGGCGGCTCACCTCGCGGGGGCTCGGCTCGCTCAGCAGGGTCTGCTCGTGGGCGGCGCGCCCGCATCGCCGGCCGACGCGGCCCCCGCGCAGCAGCCCGTCGCGACCGACGTCACGTGGGCTCCGCCGGTTCCGCCCGCGCCCGTCGGCTACCCGGGCGCGGCTCCCGCGGCCCCCGGCGGCCACGGTTCGACCGCTGCTCCTGCCTTCGGCGCTTCGGACGCGGGCGCCCCGAGCGGCACCCCCGCCTACGGTGCTGCCGCCTACGCGGCCCCGGGCTACACGGCGGTGGGCGCCTCGGAACGCACGAACGGCATCGCGATCCTCGCGATCATCCTCGGATTCGTCTTCCCCATCGGCGGCATCATCGCGGGTGCCGTGGCTCTCGCCCAGGTCAAGCGCACCGGCGAGAAGGGCCGCGGTCTCGCGATCACCGGCATCGTCGCGGGGGCAATCATCAGCGTCCTGACGATCCTCGCCGTGATCGGACTTCTCATCTTCTCGTTCACGGTCGGCTCGAAGGCCTCCTCGGCAGATCCCTTCGACATCCCGGACTTCCCGCAGGACGGCGGCGTCACCGTCGGCCCGAGCGAAGCGGCTCCGGGCGACGGCGGCACGTTCATATTGCCGGTCGGTGCCTGCCTCGACGACGTTCCGGGCGGCTTCATCAGCTCGTCCAACCTCGTCGACTGCGCCGTCCCGCACACCTACGAGGTGTTCAGCAGCTTCCTCCTGCCCGAGGGGGCGTTCCCGGGCGACGACGCCGCCGCGTCGGCGGCCGAGCAGGGCTGCGACGCGGCGTTCCCGTCGTTCGTCGGCATCCCTTACGACCAGTCCGCTCTCGACTACCAGTACGTCGCCCCCACCGTAGACACGTGGGCCGACGGCGACCGCGAGATCTCGTGCCTGCTCTATGACCCCGCCGTCGAGCAGACGACCGGGTCGCTGGCGGGGTCGGCGCGCTGACGACAGAAGTCGGATACGCGGGCGACGACGGGGCGGGCGGCGACCGGCACCGCGCTCGCGGATCCCGATCGACGCGTCAAGTCGCCGGCACCGCCGTCGAGCCGCGGTCGACCAGCTCGAACGGCAGCGTGCCCAGGCCCCGGCCGGGCTCGACCCCCTCGAGAGCCGCGAGGACGGCCTCGGCCGCCCGTTCCCCCTGGCCCCGTGCGAACTGGTCGACGGTGGTGAGCGAGAACCACCGGCCGAGCTCATGCCCGTCGACGCCGATGATCGACACGTCGTCGGGGACGCGCAGCCCCAGCTCGCGCGCGGCGAGAATCGCCCCGATCGCCATCTCATCCGACGCGGCGAACAGGGCGGTGGGCGGGTTCTCCGCCGTCAGCAGGCGGGTCGCGGCCGCCGAGCCACCCTCAATCGTGAAGTCCGCGGGCTCGACCCGCGCCTCGTCGATGCTCGCGGCCGCGAGCTGCTCCTCGAAGCCCCGACGACGCAGCCCCGGCACGGTCGAGCCCGCGGCGGTCGCGGCATCCGCTCCGATGTGCGCGAGGCGGCGGTGGCCGAGTGCGAGCAGGTGATCCGTGGCCAGGCGGCCCACGGCGAAGTCGTCGACCGTCAGTGTGGTCAGCAGCGGGTTGGGCCCTGCGATCGCAACGATCGGAACGCCGAGCCCGCGCAGGGACGCCGATTCCTCGGCATCCAGCTCCAGGGCGATGGTGATGACGGCGTCGATGCGGCGGCGACGCAGGTGGTCGTCGAAGACGCGGCGGCGCTCGGCCGCATCGGCGCTGACGCTGTAGAGCGTGATGTCGTAGCCCTCGCGCACGAGCGCGTCGGAGATCCCCGCGAGCACCGTGCTGAAGAACCAGCGGTCGAGGAACGGCACGACCACGCCCACCGCCCGTGCGCGCCCGGTCGCCAGGCTCGACGCGGCCGCCGAGACGACGTAACCGAGCTGGTCGGCGGCCGCCAGCACGCGGTCGCGGGTCGCGGTCGACACCGGCCCCCGTCCGCTCAGCGCGCGCGAGACCGTGGCCGTCGACACCCCCGCCGCACGGGCGACGTCGTCGATACCGGCCACGGTCTGACGGTCTCTCGTCGGATGCCGATGGATGCCGCGGCTCAGGCCGCCGCGATCCAGACGGTCGTATCGGTCGGCAGGCGCTCGCCGTCGAGCGGCCCGCTCGCGATGAGCACCTCGCCCGCCGGGAGGTCGACCGATTCGTCGCCCAGGTTCGAGACCACGAGCAGCGAGCCGTTGCGGAACGCCACGACGTCGTCGCCGTACTCGTCGAGCCACTCGAGGTGACCCGCGCCGAGGCCGCGGTCACGGCGCTCGGCGAGGAGCGACCGGTACAGCGTCAGCGTCGAGGACGGGTCGTCGACCTGCATGTCGTGCGCGAGCTCGGCCCATTCCGCGGGCTGGGGCAGCCACGAGGCGCCCGTGGTGTTGAAACCGTAGGCGGGGGCGTCGGCGGTCCACGGAATCGGCACACGGCAGCCGTCGCGACCGTAGCGTTCGCCGTTCGTGCGGAACCACGTCGGGTCCTGACGTGCGTCGTCGGGGAGGTCGATGACCTCGGGGAGGCCCAGCTCCTCGCCCTGATACAGGTACGACGAGCCCGGGAGCGCCAGCATGAGCGAGGTCGCGGCGCGCGCGCGGCGCAGACCCTTCACGGGGTCGGGCTTTCCGGGCGAGGTGGGGCCGATGCCCGCGCCCTGCGGGTTCTCGGCCGTCAGCGCGAGGCGCGAGGCATGGCGAACGACGTCGTGGTTCGACAGGACCCAGGTGCTGGGGGCGCCGACGGCGGCGTACTCCTTCAGCGACTCCGAGATGACGTCGCGGAGGGCCGCGGCATCCCACTTCGTCTCGAGGTAGTGGAAGTTGAACGCCTGGTGCATCTCGTCGGGCCGCACCCACAGGGCGGTCTGCTTCACCGTCGGAAGCCACGCCTCGGCGCACAGGGCGCGGTCGCCGTCGTACGCGGCGAGAACCTCGTGCCACTCGCGCCACACCTCGTGCACGCCGGGCTGGCCCCAGTAGGGCACCTCTTCGGCGTCGCCGCCCATCGAGCCGCCCTCGGGGTCGGGCGTGAAGTCGGGAAGGCCCTCGGCCTTGATGAGGCCGTGGGCCACGTCGACGCGGAAGCCGTCGACTCCGCGGTCGAGCCAGAAGCGCAGGATGTCGCGGAACTCCGCGCGGACCTCTTCGTTCGTCCAGTCGAAGTCGGGCTGGGTCTCGTCGAAGATGTGGAGGTACCACTGGCCGGGTGTGCCGTCGGCCTCGGTCACGCGCTTCCACATGCCGCCGCCGAACACGCTCTCCCAGTTGTTCGGGGGCAGTTCGCCGTTCTCGCCCGTGCCGTCGCGGAAGATGTATCGCGCCCGCTCGGGGCTGCCGGGAGCGGCCTTCAGCGCCTCCTGGAACCAGACGTGCTGGTCGCTGGAGTGGTTCGGGACGAGGTCGACGATGACCCGGATGCCGCGTTCGTGGGCCCCCGCGAGCATCGCGTCGAAGTCGGCCAGGGTGCCGAAGATCGGGTCGACGTCGCGGTAGTCGGCGACGTCGTACCCCGCGTCTTTCTGCGGCGACCGTTGGAAGGGGCTCAGCCAGATGGCATCCACCCCCAGGTCTTTCAAGTCGTCGAGGTGGGCGGTCACGCCCGGCAGGTCGCCGAGGCCGTCGCCCGAGGCGTCGGCGAACGAGCGGGGGTAGATCTGGTAGATGACGGCGGTGCGCCACCATTCCGAGCCGGGAGCGGCGACGAGATCGGCGCGCGCGTCTTCCTGCGTGAACGTCATGCCGTCCACGTTAGTGCAAGCGCTTGCATCGGCGTCAAGCGCGACTTTCACCGCCCCGCCCGGTCGCCCCACCCGTCACGTTGAGTGTCCAAAACACCCGGACGTTTCAAGAAATCGACCGCGTGTTTTGGACACTCAACGGGGAGCCCACCCGGCGAGCACCGCGATTAGGCTGGGCCGGTGCCCGACGCATCCGCCCTCGCCCGCGCTGAATCGCTCATCACGAGCATCCCCGACTACCCCAAGCCCGGGATCATGTTCCGCGACATCACGCCGCTGCTCGCCGACGCCGCAGCCCTGCGGGTCGTGGTCGAGGCGCTGATCGAGCCGTTCGCCGGTCGGTTCGACGCCGTCGCCGGGGTCGAGGCACGCGGCTTCCTGCTCGCGGGGGCCGCGGCCATCGTCGCGAACGTGGGGCTCATGCCGATCCGCAAGGCCGGCAAACTGCCCCGGCCGGCCGCGAGCGTCTCGTACGACCTCGAGTACGGTTCGGCGCAGATCGAGATGCACGACGACGCCGCGGCCGGTGCCCGAGTGCTGCTGCTCGACGACGTTCTCGCCACCGGCGGCACCCTCGGCGCGGGCCGCGAACTGCTCCAGGCCGTGGGCAGCGAGGTCGTCGGCATCGCGACGCTGCTCGAGATCGACGGCCTGGGCGGCCGCGAAGCCCTCGGCGGCGACCTGCACGCCGTCTTCCACGTCTGACGCGGGGCTGCGGCCGGTTCTGCGCTCTGCCGGGCGCGGCGGCTGTGCCGCGCTCCCGGTGGGTTGGGCGTGGGTGTCGTGCGCGGCGCGGGGTGGGGGCTGGATGCCGGGATGTTCCGGAGCCCGGCACGCCGCTGCGACGGCGTCCTCGGCGTCGCCGCGCGACGCCCGCAGCGGCGGGAGCTTCTGATCGTTGTCGGCGACCTGCGTCACCTTCCCCGTGAAAGAGGGGAGCGGCGGGGCCGCCGTGACCCTGATGACCCCCGTGCGCAGGGCGAGCCCGAGCCGCGAGTGCGGTGCTCATCGACCGGCTCGAGCGCGCGTGATCCGCGCCGTCCTCGAGCGCGGGCGCGCGCGGCGTCGGCCGCGAACACCCGCCTTCGCGAAGCACCGGCGTCGAGCAGAATCGACACATGATCCCCAGCCCCGACGTCCTGCACCTCCTCGCCTTCGCCGCGGAACCCGGCGGAGGCAATCCGGCGGGAGTGGTCCTGGATGCCACGGGCCTCGACCAGGCGCGCATGCAGCAGATCGCGACCGACCTCGCCTACCCCGAGACCGCCTTCGTCACCGAACGGGACGGGCGGCGTGCACGGGTGCGCTACTTCTCGCCCGGCGCCGAGGTCCCGTTCTGCGGCCACGCGACCATCGCCACCGCCGTCGCGCTCGCCGAGGCGGAGGGTGCGGGCGACTTCGTCTTCGACACCGCGGCCGGCGAGATCGCCCTCGAGACCACGTGCGACGCCGATGGCCGGATGACGGCCGGCTTCACCAGCGTCGACCCCGTGCAGAGCGACCTCGAGCCCGAGGTGGGGCGGCGGCTGCTCGGCATCCTGAATCTGTCCGAGAGCGACCTCGACGAGCGTCTTCCGCTCGCGCAGTCTTTCGCGGGCAACACGCATCCGGTCGTGGCGGTTGCCTCGAGCGAGCGTTTCGATTCCTTCGGCTTCGACCCGGCGGCCCTGCGGGCGCTGATGGACGAACGCGGCTGGGCGGGCACCGTCACGGTCGTGCACGCCAAGAGCCCGGATGCCGAGGTGTTCGAGGCCCGCAACCTGTTCCCCGTGGGCGACATCACCGAGGATCCCGCCACGGGGTCGGCCGCAGCCTCGCTCGGGGCGTACCTGCGTGACCGGGTGGGGCGCCCAGCGCCTTTCTCGTTCACCGTCCTCCAGGGGCGTCACGTCGGGCGGCCGAGCAAACTGCGCGTCGACGTTCCGGCGACGGGCGGGGTACGCGTCCGCGGGACGGCGACGACGCTGGAGCGGTAGCGGCGTCTCGGCTCACGCGGATGTCGGCAACGACCCGATCACGCCGGCGTCCGCACCGCCGCGAACCGGTTGCGGCGACGCAGGGCGAAGCCCAGGCGCTCGTACGCGGCGATCGCGCCGACGTTGGTCGCGGCGGCGTGCATCATCGCGCGGTCGCCGCGCTGCTGGATGTGGAACGCCACGTCGAGCACGAGCCGCGAGGCCAGGCCCTGGCGGCGGTGGTCGGCGTCGACGGCGACCGCGCTGATCTCGGTCCAGCCGGTCGGGTGCAGGCGTTCGCCCGCCATCGCGACGAGGCGACCTTCGCGGCGGATGCCGATGTACCGGCCGAGCTCGTAGGTGCGGGGTCGGAAGGGGCCGGGCTGGTTGCGTGCGACGATGTCGATCATCTCGGCGGCGTCATCGGCACCCAGCTCGATCGCCTCGTCGTCGGGGCGGGTCTGCAGGGCCTCGGTCTCGACGAGCTGGACGCCCTCGCCGCCGCCGACCCACTGCCAGTCCGCGGGGACCTCGCCCTCGAAACCCGAGAGGCCCACGTCAGCGCCGGGGCCGACGAGCTCACGCAGGGCCTCCCACACGTTCGGGTCGTCCCAGGTGCGCACGGCGACGAAGGGGGCGACGTCTTCGGGGTAGCGCTTGACCAGATCGCCGCCGATCGCGAAGTGCGCGTGCGGGCCGGCGAGAGCGTGCCAGGCGGCGTTGTCGAGCACGGTGGCATCGGCGTGCGGAACGGGAAGCGGGAGGGCGGAGGTGGTGGTCATGGATATCCGTTCGGGGCGAGGTGCGGTGGGGCGCACGTACGTCAACAGCGTCGGTCGCTCGGCATTCCGCGGGGGCTCAGGGCAGGACCGCCGTCGCCCGGGCGGCGATCGCGGCGCCGACCGCCTCGGCCACCCGGTCGGTGTGACGGAGCGACAGCGAGTCGGAGCGCGGACGGGTGAACGCCCCGGCCTCCATCGACGAGGTGAACGGGCCGATCGCGAACATCGCCGCGCGCGGCCGCCCGTCTCGGGCGATGACGCGACCGTCGGCGTCGACATCGACGCGGCCGAGAGAGCCGGTGAAGGTCTCGTCCGACACGTGCACCTCGCGGCCGTGGCGGCTCGCGAGCTCGCGCAGCGCCGGGTTCTCGCTCGCCGAGGCGGTCGCGGCGGGAAGCCACGCGTCGATGAGCCCACGCGCGGTCACGTCGCCCGCGGTTCGCGGCGAGGAGACGACGAAGCCTCTGTCGGCGTCGACGCGCACCGTGACGTCGGGCCCGAGGAAGTGCACGATCCCGGCGTCGGCCAGGGCGAGGATCTCCTCCAGCCGATGCGCGGGCGGGCCCGAGGCGACGTAGCTGAAGAAGGCATGCCAGGTGACGGGCAGGTCGACGGCGCGAGAGCGGGCGCTCCAGCGTTCGGTGGGGATGTCGGAGAGCTCCAGGAACGACGACAGGATCGTGAGGAACAGCGCGTGAGCGGTGCTGCGCTCCTGGCTCGTGCGCAGGTGCAGGTCGTCGACGATGTGCCGGCGCACCCGCTCGTGCACCTCGAGGGCACCGGCGAACGTCTCCTCGCCGAGCGGCACGTCGAGCGTGCGCACGTCGAAACGGTCGAGGGGATCGGGGACCACCGCGGCCGCGGCGCGGCGGAGGGCCGCGGTGTCGGCATCCACCTCCCGCAGGGTGTCGCGGAATGATTCCCAGGTCGAGGTGACGCGCTCGGGGTGACCCGTGAACAGCTCGCGGTAGTGCCCCCACACGAGCTCGCGCGCGATCAAGGGCCACACGTCGTCGAGGAAGTCGATGGGGCCCGGGCGATCGAGCAGCGCGGCGATCGCGGCCGGGGTTAGCACCTCGCGAGAGGGAGGGTCGCCCTGCAGCTGCGACGAGACCTTCGAGCGGTACGGCACGCCGCGGCGCGACCCGAGGTGCAGACGAGGCTCGAGGCCCGAGGGCTCGTACCGCAGGCTCCCGTCGTCGCGGCGGGCGAAGGCCCCACCCCGCCCCGCGGTCAGCAGCACCACGGCGTCGACGGCGGCGAGCCCCATTCCGCGGACGATCACGTCGTCGCCGGGGGCGAAGACGCTCAGGTCGGCGTCGGCGGTGAAGGCCGGCGGAACGTAGGTCAGCCCGGCGCTCGCGGCGGCTTCTCGCAGGGAGATCGCCTCGCCCTCGGGCTCGCGGGCGTTATGCCCCATCGCGTAGACGAGCACGTCGGCCGGCAGACGGATGCCATCGGCGAGGGCGATCTCGTACCCGTCGACGGTGTCGTCGACCCACTGCACGGTGCCCTGCTGCCACCGCACCTCCACCCCCGGCGGGGCGATCGCGACCGTGCGGCGCCAGAACCAGTCGAGGTAGGCGCTCTGCAGTCGGCGCGTCGGGAAGGAGTCGGGTCGGAGGCTGCGCAGCTCGGCACGCAGGTCGGGGTCGTCGATCGAGACGTCGGGGAGCGTGCCCGCCCGGACTCGCTCGGCCCACTCGATGAGCGAAGGCCCCGAGCGGATCGGTCCCGCGATCGTGCACGACTCGTCGGTGAACACGGTCACGTCGCGCGCCATCGAGTTGAGCTTGAGCAGCGGCGACTGCTCGCGTCGCCAGATGCGACCCGCCCCCGGCGGGAACGGGTCGACGAGGGTGATGCGCAGGGGGACGGGGGAGCGCCGCGCGAGGAGGCGCTCGACGAGCATGACCGCGCGCGGCCCCGCCCCGACGATCACGAGCTCGGTCATCGCACCCCGGCGGGGGCGTGAACCGGCGGCAGCCCCAGCAGGTCGTGCAGCGTCGCCCCCTCGTCGTACGAGCGACGGTAGGAGCCGCGCTCCTGCAGCAGCGGCACGACCTTCTCGGTGAACTCGTCGAGGCCGTGCGGGGTGACGTGCCCGACCACGGTGAACCCGTCGGTGGCGCGCTCCTGCACGTACCGGTCGATCTCGGATGCCACGTGCTCCGGCGTCCCGACGAAGGTGTGGGTCGCGGTCAGGCGGATGACGAGCTCGCGGATGCTGAGGTTCTCGGCCGCGGCCTGCTCGCGCAGTTGCCCCACGCGGGCGCGGATCGCGGCGTGACGGCCGGCGAAGCCCTGCGCCGTCTCGACGCCCGTGTCGGGCTCGAGGTCGGGGAGCGGACCGTCGGCGTCGTAGCCGCTGAGGTCGCGGTTCCAGATCTGCTCGAGATAGGTGATCGCGGTCTGAGGACGCACCTGGGCGAGGGCGATCTCGCGCGAACGCTCGCGGGCCTCGTCGGCGGTGTCGCCGAGCACGAAGGTCGCGGCGGGGAGGATCTTGAGCGAGTCCTCGTCGCGGCCGTTCGCGGCGAGGCGCCCCTTCACATCGCGGTAGAACCGCTGCGCGTCGGCGAACGCCGTGTGCAGCGAGAAGATCACGTCGGCGTGCGCGGAGGCGAAGTCGCGGCCGTCGGGGGAGTCGCCGGCCTGCACGATCACCGGGCGCCCCTGCGGGGAGCGCGGAACGTCGAACACCGCGTCGACGTCGAACAGCCGTGACGAGTGCCGTACCCGTTCGATCGCGTCGTCGCGCAGGAACCTGCCGGTCTCGGCATCCGCTTCGATCGCGTCGTCGCTCCACGACGACCACAGCGCCTTCGACAGAGCGGCGAACTCCGAGGCGCGCACGTACCGGTCGGCGTGGTCGAGGTAGCCGCCGCGACGGAAGTTCGCGCCGTGGAACGCGTCGGAGCTCGTCACGGCGTTCCATCCGGCGCGGCCGCCCGAGAGCAGGTCGAGCGTTCCGAGCTGGCGGGCGAGCTCGTAGGGCTCGTTGAACGTCGTGTTGAGCGTGCCGACCAGGCCGATGTGCTCGGTCACCGCGGCCAAGGCGGTGAGGATCGCGAGGGTGTTCGGACGACCCGCGACGTCGAGGTCGTGCAGCTGGCCGCGGTGCTCGCGCAGACGCAGGCCCTCGGCGAGGAAGAGGTAGTCGAAGAAGCCGCGCTCGGCGGTGCGGGAGAAGTGCTCGAACGACGAGAAGTCGATCTGGCTGCCCGCGCTCGGGTCGGTCCACACGGTGGTGTTGTTCACCCCGGGGAAGTGCGCGGCGAGGTGGATCTGCCGACGGGTCATGCGCCGACCTCCTGACGGGCGTAGCGGCTGGCGAGGCGGGGGAGTCCGAGGCGCTCGCGGAGAGTAGGCGAGCCGTCGTCGGGGAGCAGGATGCCGGCGGCCGCTGCCCGCGGCACGACCCCGTCGGCGATGGCGTCGAGGTCGGCCGGGAGGCGGGCGGGGCGCAGGCGGATGCCGTCGACCCCCGCGTCGGCGAGGGCGCGCACCTCGTCCACGACGTCGTCGACGGTGCCGACCACGACCCGGGCGTCGGTGATAAGCGGAGCGCGCTCCTGCAGGCGGTTCCACACGGCCTCGGCCCCGGCGCGCGTCTCTTCGACGAGCACGAGCAGGTCGGCGAAGACGCGCAGGTCGGCGCCCCCGTCGAGCTCGTTCAGGATGCCGCCGACGGCACTCGCGTCCGAGGGCGTGACGAAGACGAGGTCGGCGTGCTCCGCGGCGAAGCGGTAAGGAATCGTCTGGTGCGCGAGCGCCGTGATGAGCGGCTGCCCTTGGGGAGAGCGCGGCACGATCGACGCCCCGGTGATCGAGAAGAACTCGCCCGCGAACTCCACGTTGTGCACGCGCTCGCGGTCGAGGAACTTCCCCGAGTCGAGGTCGCGCACGATCGCGTCGTCTTCCCACGAATCGGCGAGGCGGCGCACCACGTCGGCGACCTCGCCGGCCTCGCGGAAGGCGGCGAGCAGCGCGGGGTCGTCTTCGACGCGACCGGATGCCGGCAAGCCGGCGGGTCCGTCGGCGCGACGCCCGAAATTCTTGCGCTCCTGGGCCGTCGAACCCGCGACGAGCCGGACGCCCGCGCGTCCGCGGCTCACGTGGTCGAGCGTCTGCAGGCCCGTGGCCAGGTGGAAGGGCTCGGGGTGGGTCGTCGTCGCGGTGGGCACGAGACCGATCCGCCGCGTCGCCGGGGCCAGGAACGACGCCAGCAGCACCGCGTCGAGGCGCCCTCGGACGCGGTCGCGGCGGGTCTCGGCATCCGGTTCGAACGATCGCCCGCCCAGGCTCAGCGCGTCTTCGATCGTCGCGAGAAGGAGTCCCGCCGCGTCGGCCCCCCGGGCGAGAGCGCGCCAGTACGGGGCCGAGGTCAGCTCGGTGGGCCGGGCCGTGGGCTCGCGCCACGCGGCCGGGTGCCAGCCGGCCCCGTCGAGGGCGACGGCGAGGTGGATGCGGTCGGGCATCGGGGCTCCTTGGGTCAGGCGAGTGCTGATCACTGTCGCCCGGGATCGCGGCAGCCCTCAACGCGTGACGTAACGAAACGCCTTTCAACGTCACGAACCGGCAGAGGGAGCGCAATGTAGCGCCCGCGCCCCGCCTCGGCCACGACTGTGACGTCTCGCGACGCACGGTGTCGGACGGTGACGTCTCGCGACGGTCGGTGTCGCCCCGAGATGAGCGCCTCCCCGCGCCCGCCTACGTTCAGCGTCACCGCCGCCCCCGTCCAGAGAGGTCCCGCCATGAACGCCCCCACCGCGATCGCCCCGTTCACGGGTCTGTCCGCCCTGATCGACGATCTGCGCCACGAGGCCCCCGGCATCGAGGTGCGGGAGTCGTCGCCCGCCACGGCCGCGTTCGGACACGACGCCGGAACCGCGCCGCGGCGAGGCAGAGCGCCGCACGACGGGCCGACGGTGGCCTTCCCCACCACGGTCGACGACGTGCAGCGTCTCGTGCGTCTCGCCGGGCGTCACGGCG
>Ga0308159_1003976_pt1 | contig 14098 bp, 11 predicted proteins | sample PhyCR1_FD_201040 | JGI IMG/M metagenome (GOLD analysis project Ga0308159, IMG submission 201040) | Phyllosphere microbial communities from UC Gill Tract Community Farm, Albany, California, United States - DLSLC.R1 | ecosystem: Host-associated > Plants > Phyllosphere > Unclassified | place: USA... | reverse complement strand
TCGCATGAGTGGCCATTTCTCGTCGCCCACCCAAGAGCTCGGCGACATTTCTCGGCCCCTCACGCGGGACCGAGCGTGAGGGGCCACTTTTTGTCGCCCAGCCGGGCGCTAGGCGACACTTTTTGACCTCTCACACGGGGAACGAGCTGAGGGAGGCGTTTCTTGTCGCCCGACTGCGTGCTCCGTTTCTCAGCCCGCGGGAACCAGCGTGAGGGGCCACTTTTCGTCGCCTAGCCGGGCGCTCGGCGACCGTTTCTGGCCCCTCACGCGGATGGCGGGGGGCGCTTACGCGCGTTCGGCCTGCGCCAGAAGGCGGCGGATACGGGCGACGAGGGCCGAGGGATCGTCGAAATCGCGGGCAGTGACGGTCGTGTACCGGTATCCGAGGGCTTCGAGCTCGGCGCGACGGCGCTGATCCCTACTCCACTGCCGTGGATCGCGATGATGATCGCCGTCGTACTCGATGATCGTTCTCTCGCGGCGGTACAGAAGGTCGACCCGCGCCACGAAACGCGATCCGTCGGAGATCTCGACGTTGCATTCGGGCTCCGGCAGGCCCGCCATCACGAGGAGCACACGGAGCTCGGATTCCTTGGGTGATTCCGAGCCGGAATGGGCGAGATCAATCGCGAGCCTGCGCACCGGAGAGCCTCGTCCACCGAGGAACCGGCGGTGCATCGCCTCGAGCTGTTCGCGAGTGGCCGACGGCCCTCGTCGGGCGATGAGCGCATCGGAGATGGCTGTCAGCTGCGGGATGGTGAGTGATTCCGCCAGCTCCGCCCACGTTCGCAAAGGCGAGGTGCATCGGATGCCATCGACTTCGACGATGTCGTTCGGCTCGACCATCAGCCGCCTGCCGACGACCCCCGCGCGGCGAATCCGTGCGTGACCGTGGGGGACGCCGATGCTGGGCGTTTCCCGCGCGCGGACAGCGATGTGGAACGGGAGGGGGAGCCCGTGGAAGAGCGCAGCGGTCGCACCGCAGCAGAACGCGGTTTCGGGGCACGCGCGAACGAGCGCGCGTATCCTCGCACGGTCATCGTGGCCCGGTGCCGCCCTGACGCCTCTGTAGGGCGTGCTCCAGGCCACCGAGCGCAAGGTGCTGGGGGTCAGGCCGGCGCGGCGCGCTTCGACGACGGTGAAGGCGGCTGATGGTGCGAGTGACGCGGGGGAGCGGGGGATCGGCATGCGTCATTCTGGTCACTCGTGCCAGCCGACGGACACGTTCTCCACAGCCCCCTCGGGTGAGGGGCCACATTTTGTCGCCGAGCAGGACCCTGGGCGACAGAAAGTGACCGCTCACGCGAATCGTGTGGGCGGCTGGGGAGGAGAGAACCTCAGGCGAACAGGCGCTGGAGGCGCTGAATGCCCTCGAGGAGCTGGTCGTCGCCCAGGGCGTACGACAGACGCAGGTAACCGCTCGGGCCGAACGCCTCGCCGGGAACCACGGCCACCTCGGCCTGCTCGAGGATCAAATCGGCCAGCTCGAGCGAGGTGGTCGGGGTGACGCCGCCCCACGAGCTGTTCAAGAGGCCCCGCACATCGGGATAGGCGTAGAACGCGCCGAGCGGGTTAGGCACCTCGACGCCGTCGATCTTCGCCAGCTCCGACACGATGAGCCGACGGCGGCGGTCGAAGGCGAGACGGAACTGCTCGGCCTCGTCCTGCGGGCCGTCGAGGGCGGCCGCGGCGGCGATCTGCGCGACGTTGTTGACGTTGCTCGACAGGTGCGACTGCAGGTTGCCGGCGAGCTTCATGGCATCCGCCGGTCCCACCATCCAGCCCACGCGCCACCCCGTCATGGCGTACGTCTTCGCGACGCCGTTGACGAGGATCGTCTGCTCGGCGAGCTCGGGGACGGCCTCGACGATCGAGACGGCGCGGACGCCCTCGTACGTGAGGTTCTGGTAGATCTCGTCGGTGATGACCCAGATGCCGTGCTCGAGCGCCCAGCGGCCGATCTCGGCGGTCTCTTCGGGGGTGTATACCGACCCCGTCGGGTTCGACGGCGACACGAAGACGAGAACCGTGGTCTTTTCGGTGCGCGCGGCCTCGAGCTGGGCGACGGTGACCTTGTAGTCCTGGTCGGCCCCGGCGAAGACCTCGACGGGGATGCCGTCGGCCAGCGCGATCGCCTCGGGGTAGGTCGTCCAGTACGGAGCGGGCAGCAGCACCTCGTCGCCGGGGTTCACCACGGTCTGGAACGCCTGGTACACCGACTGCTTGCCGCCGTTGGTGACGATGACCTGCGACGGCGCGACCTCGAGACCCGAGTCGCGCAGCGTCTTGGCGGCGATCGCCTCGCGCAGCACCGGGAGACCGGCGGCGGGCGTGTAGCGGTAGTTCTTCGGATCCTGCAGCGCCTTCGCGGCGGCCTCGACGATGAACGAGGGCGTGGCGAAATCGGGCTCTCCGGCCGCGTAGGAGATGACCGGTCGACCGGCGGCCTGGAGGGCCTTGGCCTTGGCATCGACCTTGAGGGTCGCGGACTCGGCGATGGCGGACAGCTTGCGGGAGAGCGGGGCGCGGGAAGTCACGATTCCGAGCCTACTGTTCGCGCCCGCGTGCGACGAGAGTCATGACGGAGCTCCGCACACGCGCCCGGGTGGGACGAGCACCGGATGCCGGGTCTCGCCGCGGCGCGCCGTCGCGGCCTTCCCGCTCACGGTCGGTCGGCAGGGCCCGCGGAGACGTCACGGGGCGGTAACGCGGGTCCGTTAGCGTTGCGGGGTGACAGCAGAGCCCCTGGCGCCGACGCGCCCGCATCGACGTGCCGTCCTCGCCTTGACCAAGCTCGGTCTTGCCACCGTGATCGTCGGGCTGGCGACCGGTGTCGCGGTGCTCCTGCTCGTGTGGATCGTCCACACGATCGAGCATCTCGTCTGGGGCCACGAGGAGGGACCGTTCCTCGACGGGCTCGCGCTGCCCTCGCCCTGGTGGTTGCCGATCGCGACGGTCGGCGGGGCGGGTGTGGTCGCCGCTCTCGGCTGGTACGTGCTGCGACGTTTCGGACGCACCCTCGCCACGGTGGAGCAGGGAGTAGACGGAGCCCGGATGCCGTGGTGGGAGACCCTCGCCGACACCGTCATCCAGGTGACCTCGGTGGCCCTCGGCGCCTCGATCGGCAAGGAGGTCGCGCCGCGCGAGTTGTCGGCGATGGCGGGGTCGAAGATCGTGGGCTGGTTCGGCCTCGATCCGAGGTGGCGTCGCATCCTCATCGCCTCGGCAGCCGGGGCCGGTCTCGCCGCGGTCTACAACGTCCCCCTCGCCGGCGCGCTGTTCGCGATCGAGATCCTGCTGGCGCAGTTCAGCGTCGGTGCGGCCGTCGTCGCCCTCTCGGTCAGCGCGATCGCGACCTTCGTCGCGCGGCCCCTCGTGGGAGAGGGGTCGCTGTATCAGGTGCCCGCGCTCGAGGTGAACGCCTCTCTCGTCGTCGCGGCCCTCCTCATCGGCCCGCTCATGGGCTGGGGAGCGACGAGCTTCGCGACCGTGACCAAGGCGCTCGGGCGGTTCCGCCCCAAGGGCTGGAAGCTCCTCGTCGTCCTGCCCCTCACCTTCGCGGCGGTCGGCCTGCTGGGCGCGTTCTTCCCCCTCGTCCTCGGCAACGGTCGTGCGCTGGCCACCGCGGGGTTCGACCTCTCGCAGCCTGCGCTTCTCCTGCTACTGCTCGCCCTGCTCAAGTACGTGGCGACAGTCGTCTCCCTCGGCTCCGGCGCGATCGGCGGCACTCTCCAGCCCTCGGTCGCGATCGGCGCGGCGCTGGGTGCGGCCGCGGCGGCCGGGTGGGCGTTGATCTGGCCGGGCGCGGACGGCACGGCGCTCGCGATCATCGCGGCGGCCGCGTTCTTGGCATCCAACATGCGAGCGCCCTTCACCGCGATCGCGTTGATCATCGAGTTCACCGACACCGGGTTCACCCTGTTGCTGCCGATCTTCCTCGCGGTCGCGGGATCGCTCGCGGCCTCGCGGCTCAGCTCGCGCGCGAGTCTGCGGCGGTTCACGCCGATCGACCCGGCGCGTCCCTGATCGCCGGCGTCGCGAGCTGCGGCTCAGACGAAGGCGGCCAGGGCGGCCTCGAGCGCCCCAGGGTCGGTGCCCGAGGCGCTGTTGTCGAAGAGCACGTGGTGGGCACCGCGCCAGCGGCAGTCGGCGGCCTGCGCGGTGGCCCAGAACTCGTCCCAGTGCGCGAGTTTCCACGCGTCGCGGCCGTAGCCGCGTGAACCGACGCGCTCGCGGACGAGGTCGCCGTCGACGGTGACGTGCACGACGGTGATGGTGAGCTCGTCCGGCCAGTCGTGGGCGACAGCGGCGCGCTCGAGGTAGTCCGCCTCGGGGAAGTATCGGACGAACGGCGCATCGAGCACCACGTCCGTGCCGAGACGCAGGTTGTCGCCCGCCAGCTTCAGCAGGGTCGCGTATTCCAGGCCCATCACCACGTCCTGGTAGTAGGCGTTGTTGTCGCGGTCGTTCTTGTCGCTGCCGGCTGCTTCGAGCAGCGCCTCGGTGAACGCCGTGGCGACGGAGTCCTTGTCGAGGTAGGCGGCGCCGATGCGGTGCGCGATGCGCGTGCTCACGGTGGATTTGCCGCTTCCGGCGGGGCCGATGACGAAGAAGAGTCGTGCGGTCATGGTTTCCTCCAGACGCGGGGAGGACGGCTCGGCCGTCCTCCCCGACGGGAATCAGGATGCCGCGACGGAGCGGTCCTTGACGAACAGGCCGTACGACAGTGCGCCCACCAGCAGCAGCACGCCGCCGATGAGGAAGACCGTCGTGTAGTTGCCGCCGGTGGAGGCGAGGATCGCGCCGGTGACGACCGGAGCGACGGCGGCGCCGATGAAGCCGCCGAAGTTCTGGATCGCACCGAGCGAGGCGACCTGGTTCGAGGGCGCGACGTCGGAGGCGAGGGTCCAGAGGCACCCGATCGGCACCTGCGAGGCGAAGTAACCGACCGACAGCAGGATGACGGCGAGCGGCGTGCTGTCGACGTACGCCACGGGCAGCACCGCTGCGGCGGCCAACACGGCGCCCCCGACGATCGGGATCTTGCGGGCGCGAACCGTCTTCACGCCCCGGCGCACGAGGCGGTTGGAGAGCCACCCGCCGAAGATCACGCCGACGATGCCGCAGAGGAACGGCAGCGAGGCGAGCCATCCGCTCTGGGAGAGGCTGAAGCCGCGAGCGGTCTGCAGGTAGCTGGGGAGCCAGGTGAGGTAGACCCACACCGTGTAGAAGATGCCGAAGGCACCGAGCACCATGAACCAGGTGTTGGCCTGGCGCAGCAGACCTGCCCAGCCGACCTTCTCGACCGACTCGGCGACACGGGCCTCGGCCTCGGCGCCCTTGATGAGCGCCTGCTCCTTCAGCGTCGGGTCGCGGTAGATGCGCAACCACACGAGGGCCACGACGATGCCGAAGGCGCCGACGATGATGAACATCCCTCGCCAGCTCATCGTCAGCAGGAGGAACGTGAGCAGCGGAGGTGCGATCGCGTTGGCGATCTGCGACCCGGTGTTCACGAGCGAGACGGGAAGAGCGCGCTCCGACTTGTTGAACCAGCGCTCGTTGACCTTCAGCGCGGAGGTGAAGAACGGCGATTCCGTGATGCCGAGTGCGACACGGCACGCGTACAGCACCCCGAAGGAGTTCGCGGCGGCGGTGACGATCGACACGAGCGACCAGGCGCCCGCGGCGAAAGCGAACATCTTCTTCGGACCGAACTTGTCGACGAGGTATCCGGCCGGCAGGTTGGCGATCGCGTAGGGCCATGAGAACGCCGACAGCAGCAGACCCATGGCGAACGGGTCGAGCCCGAATTCGCCGGCGATGGTGGTGTTGGCGACGCTCAGCGTCGAGCGGTCGAGATAGTTCACCACCCCGCCGAGGATGAGGAAGCCGACCAGGAACCATCGGATCCGGATCGTCTTCTTCTCGTCGCGCGTGAGTACGGGTGCGTCGGCCGTCGTCTCGCTCATGGTCCACTCCTTCGTGTTCGGGTGAGAGGCGGACGTCGCGGTCCGCCGTGAGGGGGTCAGGGGGTCGTGCGAGCGCTCTCGACCGCGGCCAGGAAGTCGGCGGCCGCACGGGTCACGTCGCCGATGTCGCCGCTCGCGCGGGCGGCCTTGGTGATGGCGCTCCCGACGCCGACGGCGAGCGCCCCGGCGGCGAACCAGTCGCCGACGTTCTCGCGCGTCGCGCCCCCGGCGGGCAGGATCGGGGCGTGCGCGAGCGGCGCCATGACCGTACGCAGGTAGTCGGGGCCGACGGTCTCGGTGGGGAACAGCTTGACGATGTCGGCGCCGGCTTCCATGGTCTGCACGATCTCGGTCGGGGTGAACGCCCCGCTGATCGTGAGCGCCTGATAGCGGTTGGCCGCGCGGATCATGTCGGGGTTCAGATTGGGGCTCACGAGCATGCGAGCCCCGGCTTGTACCGAGGCGACGGCCATCTCGGCGTCGAGAACCGTTCCGACACCCACCGCCACCCGGTCGCCGAACTCGTCGGTCAGGGTGCGCACGACCTCGAGCGCCCGGGGAACCGACAGGGTGATCTCGAGAGCGCGGATGCCGCCGGCGACGGCGGCGCGCGAGACGGCGAGCGCCTCCTCCGAGGAGTCGAGACGGACGATCAGGACCACGCCGGAATCGACCACGGCGGAGAGCACTTCATGTTTCTTTAACATTGATGCACACAGTATCACGTAGATTCACACAAGGGAACGTAACGTCTCATGTAGAGCGAGGCATAGGCTCATGGTGATGTCGACACCGCCACCCCTCATTCCGGAACAGCGTCAGAGAGAACTGATGCGGCTGCTCCGCGGGGCAGGGGCTCTCAGCATCCGCCACCTTGCCTCGTCGCTCGGGGTGTCGCACATGACCGTGCGTCGTGACATCGCCGTCCTCGAGGACGAGGGTCTCGTCGACGCCGTGCAGGGCGGTGTGCGCCTGCGCGAACGCACCGGGGTGGAGCCTCCGCGCGAGCGCGGTTCCCGTGCCGTCCTCGAGCTCCCGCGCAAAGAAGCCGTGGCCCGTCGCGCCGCCGCTCTCATCGCCGACGACATGACCGTGTTCATCGATGCGGGCACCACCTGCCAGGCGCTCGTTCCGCATCTGACCGCGCGGCGCGGCCTCACGGTGGTGACCAACGACTTCTTCACCGTCTCGGCTCTGTACACGCACCCCGCGATCGAGGTCATCCACACCGGTGGAGTGGTCGACGCCGCGAGTGGGTCGTCGAGTGGAGCCCTCGCCGCCGCGACCGTCTCGGCCATGACCCTCGACCTCGCGATCCTCAGCACGGGGACCTGGGACACCTCGCACGGGTTGACCACTCCCGAGCTCGACAAGGTCGTCCTGAAGAGGGCGGTCCTGGATGCCGCGACCTCGGGCGCCCTGGTCGCCGACAGCACGAAGTACGGCACCGCGGAGCGTTTCCGGGTCGTGCCCCTCGACGCCCTCGACGTCATCGTGAGCGACGCGGAACTCCCCGAGAGCGCGGCGGCGGCCATCGCGGAGATGGGCGTCGAGCTGTGGACGGCGACCGACTGACGGAGAGGCCCTGGCTGTCGGCCGACCCGCGTCGAGTGTGACCCGGGTCGGCCGCCTCATTCACGGCAGCAGGGCGAGAGCTCCGCAGTTCGATGTCGCGGGGACGCCCTGGAGGCGGTCCACGAGCCATTGCTGACTCGGGGCGATGCGTGAGAACGCGGGGACCAGGTGGTTCGTCCCCGTGCCGCCCGAGGGGACCGGCTGTACGACGGGCACGTAGGTGACCTGCGCCCCCTTCGCGCACCAGTCGGCGGCGAGCTGCTTGGCCTGCGCGTGCTGCACGATGTCGTCCTGGGTGCCGGTGAGCACCTGGACCGGGATCGTCGGCCGGAGCGTGCCGATCCGTTGATCCTCGACGGCGCGGCGGGTGGCGGCATCCTCTGTCGCGATCGTCTCGAACGACTGCCCCGAACGGGTCCACGACGACGTCGAGGCGAAGCCGGCGGTGAGGAGTGTCTCGCCGATGCACTGGGTGCTCACGCGCTGCAGGACATCCGCGCCCGTGCTGTTCAGCTGCGTCTGGAGGAACGCTTTCGCCTCGGGGTAGTACTGCAGGATGCCGTTGAACGCGTAGCCCACGACCCCGGTCAAGCTCGATCTGTCGGCCGTCTTCAAGACGCCGAACAGATCGGCGGGCGGGGCTCCGGCGTACGCTCCCTTCAGGTTCAGCTCGGGTGCGTACGAGGGGGCGAGTTCGGCGGCGGATGCCGCGGCGCCGCCGCCCTGCGAATACCCGTACAGGCCGATGGGCGACCGGCCGTCGACGGACGCGCCGGGCAGCTGAAGCGCCGCGCGCGCGGCATCCAGCAGGGCATGGCCCATGTCGAGACGCGTGGTGTAGCTGTGCACGCGATCGGTCGTCCCGAGTCCGATGTAGTCGGTCACGACCACGGCGATGCCGCGGGACAGCAGGCCGTAGATGGACGGGATCTCGTAACCGAATCCCGTCCCGTCGGCGTCGACCACGACGACCGACTCGAGGCTCTTCGACGGGGCGCACGAGTCGCCCTGACCTTGTGTCCCCGCCGCGAATGCGACGAGCGGCCGAGCGCCGGTGCCTCTCCAGGGCAGCGTCGGCTCGATGTACACGCCGGAGACGCCGACACCCGCGCCGAGGGCGTCGGTGGAGCGGTACATGAGTCGCGTGGCCGTCCCCGGAAGGGCGCGGGTCGTTCCGGCGATGCGCACGGACGCCCCGAGGTGCATGGGTTCCGATCGCACGACGGCGCCGTTGTCGTCGGGGAGGGTGACGGGCGGGTCGTAGAAGCCGGAGGATGCGGCGGCCTGCGCGGGAGCGGCGGTGAGTGCGGTGATGGTGAGGGCGACGACGAGAGCGGCGGTGAGGCGGCGCATGCGGTTCTCCTTCGAACGATGCAGATGAAGCGACTCTCTCCATGCCGAGGGGGCACGGGCGGAAACGGTGAGGATCCGCACAACACGATCACGCGGCGCGGACGGTGACTTTGTGGAATGTGAAGAACTCCTCTCGGGTTCCCCGTCCCCGCCCGGCGAGGCGGCGCGGGGAACCCGAGAGAGGGTCAGTCGAGGTACTTCGCGTACGCCGGCAGCGTGAGGAACGCCGGGAACTCCGGTCGCAGCGCCACCTCGCGGAACACCTCGGCGGCGTCGTCGAAGCGGTCGTCGGCGGAGCGCGACGCCTCGGCCAGCACCTCGTCGAGCAGGCCCTCGACGAACGAGCGGGTGATCGCGGTGCCCTCGGCCGTCTCGCGATCCTGGTGGATCCACTGCCAGATCTGCGAGCGCGAGATCTCGGCGGTCGCGGCATCTTCCATGAGGTCGTCGATCGCGACGGCTCCCAGTCCCCGCAGCCAGGCCTCGATGTAGCGGATCGCCACCGACACGTTGCCGCGCACGCCCGCCGTAGTGATCGGCAGGCCGATGCGCAGGTCGAGCAGGTCGGCGGGGTCGACCGCCACCTCGTCGCGCGTGCGGCCGAGCTGGTGCGGCTCGTCGCCGAGCACCGCGTCGAACTCCGCGCGCGCCACCGGGATGAGGTCGGGGTGCGCGACCCACGTGCCGTCGAAGCCGTCGCCGGCCTCGCGCCGCTTGTCGGCGGCGACCTTCTCGAACGCCGCCTCCGTCACCTCGGGCCGGCGCCGGTTGGGGATGAACGCGCTCATACCGCCGATCGCGTACGCGCCCCGCTTGTGGCAGGTGCGCACGAGCAGCTCGGTGTAGGCCCGCATGAACGGCACCGTCATCGTGACCTCGCTGCGATCCGGCAGCACGAACCGCGCCCCGCGCCCCCGGTAGGTCTTGATGATCGAGAAGATGTAGTCCCAGCGCCCGGCGTTCAGGCCCGCGCAGTGGTCGCGCAGGGCGAAGAGGATCTCCTCCATCTCGAACGCCGCGGGCAGCGTCTCGATGAGCACGGTCGCGCGAATCGTGCCGCGGGCGAGGCCCAGCCGCTCCTCGGTGAACGAGAACACGTCGTCCCACAGGCGCGCTTCCTCGGCCGACTCGATCTTCGGCAGGTAGAAGTACGGCCCGCGGCCCGCGGCGATCAGCGCGTGGGCGTTGTGGAACACGTACAGCCCGTAATCGACGAGCGATCCGGATGCCGGCAGCTCGCGGCCGGAGCGATCGACGAACGTCACGTGCTTCTCGGGGAGGTGCCAGCCGCGGGGGCGCATCACGATCGTGGGCGTCCGCTCGGCGGTGACCTCGTATCGCTTGCCCTCGGGGCTCGTGAACGACAGCTGTCCGCGGATCGCGTCGAACAACGAGAGCTGACCGCCGATGACGTTGCGCCAGGTGGGGCTGGTGGCATCCTCCTGGTCGGCGAGCCACACCCGGGCGCCGGAGTTGAGCGCGTTGATGGTCATCTTCGGGTCGGTGGGGCCGGTGATCTCGACCCGGCGGTCCTCCAGCCCGGGCCCGGCTCCCGCCACCCGCCACGAGGGATCGTCGCGGATGTGCGCGGTGTCGGCGCGGAAGTGCGGGTCGTCGCCCGTGCCGATCTCGAAGCGGCGGCGCTCGCGCGCGGCGAGACGGTCGTGCCGACGCCGGGCGAAGCGGTCGTGCAGCTCCGTCAGGAAGGCGAGGGCCGCGGGGCTGAGGATCTCGGCGTCGCGTCCTTCGAGGGGTCGCGTGAGACGCAGGTGCGGAGCGGATGCCGGGGCGCCCGGCATCCGGGATTCCTCGGTGTGCGCGCGGGTCGCGGTGGGCGGGGGTGAGGTGATGAGGGTCATGGTCGTGTCTTTCTGATCGTTCCCCCCTCCGTTTTCACCTCTCGCGGTGGGCGGAGGGGGTTGAGTGTCCAGAACATGCCGCAGGGGGTGAGCCGGGTGCGGCGTGTCTTGGACACTCGACGGGAGGTGGGGGGAGGAGAAGCGAGGGTCAGTGGAACTGGGCGGTCTCCGTCGAGCCCGCGAGGGCGAGTGTCGCGCTGTCGGGGTTGAGCGCGGTCGAGACGACGTCGAAGTAGCCGGTGCCCGCTTCGCGCTGGTGGCGCGTGGCGGTGTACCCGTGGGCTTCGGCGGCGAACTCGGCCTCCTGCAGCTCGACGTACGCGCTCATGGCGCGCTCGGCGTAGCCGCGGGCGAGGTCGAACATCGAGTGGTTCACGGCGTGGAACCCGGCCAGCGTGATGAACTGGAAGGCGTAGCCGAGAGCGGCCAGGTCGGCCTGGAACGTGGCGATCTGCTCGTCGTCGAGGTGCCGCTTCCAGTTGAAGCTCGGCGAGCAGTTGTACGCGAGCTTCTTGCCCGGGTAGCGGGCGTGGATCGCCTCGGCGAAGCGGCGCGCGAGCTCGATGTCGGGCTCGCCGGTCTCGACCCACAGCAGGTCGGCGTACGGGGCGAAGGCGAGACCGCGGGCGATGACCGCGTCCAGCCCCGGGCGGACGCGGTAGAAGCCCTCGGGCGTGCGCTCACCGGTGAGGAACTCCGCGTCGCGCGGGTCGACGTCGCTCGTGAGCAGGTCGGCGGCCAGAGCATCGGTGCGGGCGATGATCACAGTCGACACCCCCGCGACGTCGGCCGCCAGGCGTGCGGCGTTGAGCGTGCGGATGTGCTGCTGGATCGGTACGAGCACCTTGCCGCCGAGGTGGCCGCACTTCTTCTCGCTCGCGAGCTGGTCTTCCCAGTGGATGCCGGCGGCCCCGGCCTGGATGAGCGACTGCGCGAGTTCGTAGGCGTTGAGCGGTCCGCCGAAGCCGGCCTCGGCGTCGGCGACGATCGGGGCCAGCCAGTCCTGGGTGAGCTCGCCCTCGGCGCCTTCGATCTGATCCTGGCGCAGCAGGGCGTTGTTGATGCGCCGGACCACCGCGGGGACCGAGTTGGCGGGGTACAGGCTCTGGTCGGGGTAGGTCTGGCCCGCGAGGTTGCCGTCGGCGGCGACCTGCCAGCCGCTGAGGTAGATGGCCTTGAGGCCCGCGCGCACCTGCTGCACCGCCTGACCGCCGGTGTAGGCGCCGAGTGCGCGGACGTGGTCCTCGGTGTGGATGAGGTTCCAAAGGTTCTCGGCCCCGCGGCGGGCGAGGGTCGACTCCTCACGGACGCTGCCGCGGAGGCGGACGACGTCGTCGGCCGAGTACGTGCGCTCGATGCCGTCCCATCGGGGGTCGTTCTCCCACGCGGCGCGGATCTCGTCGGCGGTCTCGGTCTGGTCGCCGGGGCGCAGGGGCTGCGGGGCGGGGGTGGCCTGGATCGTCATGAACGTTCTCCTCTCGGATGCCGGGGCGGCGGTGCCCCGTGGAGACCACTGTCGGCGAAGAAAGCCGCCGTCGAACCGGATTCTTCGTGTGAAGATCGCGCGATCTTCTGTTTCCGTGAGAACCTCACGTATGGACACCGGCGTCTCGACTTCCTCGGCATCCCTCCCCTTCGACGATGGAGAGGTGGACACCCTCACCATCGGACGACGCATCCGGCAGCTGCGCACCGCGCGCGGCCTCACGCTCGACGAGCTCGCTGCGGCGGTCGGTCGCGCGCCGAGCCAGATGTCGATGATCGAGAACGGCCGTCGCGAACCGAAGCTCACGCTCCTGCAGGGGATCGCGCGGGCGCTGGAGTGCCGGCTCGACCAGATCCTGGATGCCGAACCCCTGGACGCCCGGGCGGCGCTCGAGATCTCCGTGGAACGCGCGATGCGCGGGCAGACGTTCCAGGCTCTGGGCATCGAGCCGTTCCGCGTGGGGCGCTCCGTGCCCGACGAAGCGCTCGCCGCGATGCTCGCGCTGCAGGCCGAGATCGAACGCCTCCGCGAGGAGCGCTCGGCGACCCCCGAGGAGGCGCGACGAGCCAATGTGGCGCTGCGACGCCTGATGCGCACGCAGGACAACCATTTCCCCGAGCTCGAGCGGGTGGCATCCGGGATTCTCGACGCGATCGAGCACCCGGGTGGACCGCTGACCCAGCGCGGGGCGAGCGACATCGCCGCGCACCTCGGCTTCTCGCTGCACTACGTGCCCGACCTCCCCTCGTCGACGCGCAGCATCGCCGACGTGAAGAACGGGCGGCTGTACCTGTCGACGAAGGTCGCGAAGGGCGACCCCCGCGCGGCGGTGCTCCAGGCGCTGTCGAGCCGGATCCTCGGGCACGGCGAACCGACGAGCTACGACGAATTCCTGCGGCAGCGTGTCGAGACGAACTACCTCACCGGCGCGCTGCTCCTGCCCGAGGCGCACGTCGTCGCGGCGCTGCGTGAGGCGAAGCAGCGGCGCACCCTCAGCATCGAAGACCTTCGCGACGCGTACTCGGTGTCGTACGAGACCGCGGCGCACCGCTTCACAAACCTCGCGACGGTGCACCTCGGCATCCCGGTGCACTTCTTGAAAGTGCACGAGTCGGGGACGATCACGAAGGCGTACGAGAACGACGACGTGAACTTCCCGACCGACCGACTCGGCTCGATCGAGGGGCAGATGTGCTGTCGGCGCTGGACGAGTCGCGTCGTCTTCGAGGAGGACGACCTGTTCAACCCGTACTACCAGTACACCGACACCGGCAACGGCACGTACTGGTGCACCGCGCGCGTCGAGCAGTCGAGCGAGGGCGCGCACTCGGTGAGCGTGGGTGTGCGCTTCGACGACACGAAGTGGTTCCGCGGGCGCGACACCCCGAACCGCGGGGTCTCGCGGCACGCCGTCGAGACCTGCTGCCGCCGGGCCCCCGCCGATCTCGAGAACGCCTGGCGGGGACAGGCGTGGCCGAATGTGCGCACGCCGCGGACCCTGCTCGCGACACTGCCGACGGGGGCGTTCCCCGGCGTCGACACCACCGAGATGTACGAGTTCCTGCAGGCGCACGCGCCGGGAGATTGAAAAAAGTGTGCGGTCTGCACATCTTGCGCCCTGATCCGGGCGACATGCACATATGCAGGGGAGCGCGCCGGGAATAACGTGTGCAACACCCGCACCGTCCCTCTTCCGCAAAAGGACACTCCCATGGCACGTATGGCACACGCCGACGACTTCGCCCTCAGCCGCGTGACACCCGACGCCCAGAAGCACTGGTTCGGCATCGCCGTGCAGCGCTTCGGTCAGGTCTCGGCCCTGTCGCAGTTCCTCCTGGGCGCCACCCTCGGCT
>Ga0308159_1003975_pt1 | contig 14102 bp, 9 predicted proteins | sample PhyCR1_FD_201040 | JGI IMG/M metagenome (GOLD analysis project Ga0308159, IMG submission 201040) | Phyllosphere microbial communities from UC Gill Tract Community Farm, Albany, California, United States - DLSLC.R1 | ecosystem: Host-associated > Plants > Phyllosphere > Unclassified | place: USA... | reverse complement strand
CGAGAGAGAAGACGAGCAGCACGCCCAGGCCCTTCGCGAGCTCTTCGACGATCGGCGCCTGGATGACGCTGCTGAATGCCGGCGGCTGCGGACCGACGACCAGCGTGACGACGAGGTCGACGCCGAGTGCGAGCGTGACCGAGGCGATGGCGCCCCAGGCGACGGCGAAGACCAGCAGGCGACGCGGCTCGGGCTCCCACCGATCGATGTAGCGCACGGCGAACCACACGATCACGAAGGGGATCGTGGCGAGCACGAGGCCGATGAACGACGCGGCGGTGCCGAGGAATCCGGTGAAGTAGCGGACCAACAGCGCGAGCAGCGGCACCAGGAGCACCGCCACGATCCACAGCGCCACGCCACCCCGGCGCGAGCGAGGCGGGGCTGCCGAGACGGCCGCCTGCGGAGCCGTCGAGATGCGGGGCGCATCGGCCGATCCGGGCTGCGACAGCGGCGAGGGATAGGTCATGCGCACAGCCTAGAGGCGCCCTCGGACACGGCATCCGGGGCTTGCGGACTCCCCCACCGGGCCCGGGCCGGTAGCGTGGAGGCATGCGTTTCGCCCACGTCCGTGCACAGGAGGGGGCGGAAGCCCCCCGTCTCGTCAGCGTCCAGGGCGAGGAGTTCTCGTTCGTGGACGAGTTCTTCGCCGGTGCCCCGAGCACCCTCGAGCAGCTGATCGCCGGCGGCGACGAGCTGCTGGGGCGCGTTCGCGACGCCGCGGCCGGCGCTCCGCGGCATCCGCTCTCCGGCATCCGATACGCCTCCGCGGTGCTCGCGCCGCCCTCGATCCTCGCGGTCGGGCTCAACTACGCGGCCCACTCGGGAGAGCTCGGACTCAAGACCGATGCCGGCCCCACCGTCTTCGTCCTCTGGCCGAACTCCCTCACCGCCCACGGCGAGACCACCTCGTGGCCGCGTTCGCTCAGCGAGGCCGTCGACTACGAGGCGGAGCTCGGCGTCATCATCGGCCGTCCGGGTCGTGACATCGCCGAGGAGGACGCCCTCGACCATGTCTGGGGGTACACGGTCGTCAACGACGTGACGGCGCGCAACATCCAGTTCTCCGAGGCGCAGTGGTCGCGCTGCAAGTCGTTCGACGGGTTCACCCCGACCGGCCCGTTCGTCGTGACCGCCGACGAGATCCCCGATCCGCAGGACCTCCACATCTGGACCGTCGTCGACGGACACACGGTGCAGGATGCCAGCACCGGCCAGATGGTGCGCTCGGTGGCGACTCTCATCAACAAGCTGTCGGAGTCGGTGACTCTCCTGCCCGGCACCCTCATCTCCACCGGTAGTCCCGGGGGCGCCGGCTACTCTCGCGACCCGCAGATCTTCCTGCGCGACCGTTCGACCGTGACCGTCGGCATCGACGGCATCGGCGAGCTGACCACGCACTGCCGCATCCTCGACTGACGTCGGGACGAACAGAAGGGCCGGGACGAACGCGTCCCGGCCCTTCGCTGTTCGCGGGGCTCAGCCCTCGACGACGCTGTCCGCCGCGCGCACGATCGGAATCGCGGCCGTGACGGCCTGCAGGCCCGAGAGGCGCGCGGGCGAGATCTGCTTGAGTACCTCGTCGCGCGTCATCAGCCCGGCCTCGACGACCAGGTCGGCGACGTTGCGGTGCGTGAGTAGCGCCGTCTTGGCCAGGGCCGCGGCGGCGGCGTAGCCGATGAACGGCGTGAGGGCGGTCACGACGCCGACGGAGGAGCCGACCATCGCGCCGAGCCGCTCGCGATTGGCCGTGATGCCGTCGACGCAGTTGACGCGAAGGGTCCACATGGCCTGACGCATCCAGGTGATCGACTGGTAGATCGAGTGCGCGATGACCGGCTCGAAGGCGTTGAGCTGCAGCTGACCGCTTTCGACGGCCATCGTCACCGTCATGTCGGCACCGACCACCGAGAAGGCGACCTGGTTCACGACCTCGGGGATGACCGGGTTGACCTTGCCGGGCATGATGCTCGAGCCCGCCTGGCGCGCGGGGAGGTTGATCTCGCCCAGGCCCGCCTGGGGACCGCTCGAGAGCAGGCGAAGATCGTTGCAGATCTTCGACAGCTTCACGGCGTTGCGCTTGAGCGACGACGAGAACGACATGAAGGCGCCCGTGTCGCTCGTGGACTCGACGAGGTCGGTCGCCGTCTCGAGGTCGAGGCCGGTGATCTCGCGCAGGTGCCGCAGCACCGCTCCCCCGTACCCCGCGTGGGCGGTGATGCCGGTGCCGATGGCGGTCGCGCCCATGTTGATCTCGTAGAGCAGGTAGGCGTTCTCGGTGAGGCGGCTGTAGTCCTCGCCGAGGGTCGTGGCGAAGCCGTGGAACTCCTGGCCGAGCGTCATCGGCACGGCATCCTGCAGCTGCGTACGCCCCACCTTCAGCACGTCATGGAACTCCTCGGACTTCGACAGGAACGACTGCCGCAGGAGCTTGAGCTCCTCGAGCAGGCTCTGAAGCGTGAGGGCGAGGCCGATCTTGATCGCCGTCGGATACACGTCATTGGTCGACTGACTGCGGTTCGTGTCGTCGATCGGCGAGAGGAAGGCGTAGTCGCCCTTCTCACGTCCCGCAAGCTCCAGGGCGATGTTGGTGATCACCTCGTTGGCGTTCATGTTGGTCGAGGTGCCGGCCCCGCCCTGGATGACGCCGACGGTGAACTCGTCGTGGAACTCACCGTCGATCACGCGCTGAGCGGCACGGTCGATGAGGTCGGCCTTGTCGTGATCGAGCACGCCGATCTCGCGGTTGGCGCGCGCCGACGCCTGTTTGACCATCGCGAGGGCGCGCACGAGGTCGGGATAGACCGAGATGGGACGCTTGGCGATCGGGAAGTTCTCGAGCGCTCGAGCCGTGTGGATCCCCCAATACGCGTCGGCGGGGATCTCGAGGGATCCGAGGGAGTCGGTCTCGGTACGGGTGCGCGTCATTGCGTCCAAAGCCATGTGGGAGTCCTCGTGGGTGTCATGGTGAAGAGGGGATGCCACGAGCCTAACGAGCACGGCTACCCGGGCCAGTGGACACGGCGGCCGGTCGACGGATCTGCGCGCTCCGTCGTGTCTATTGCCGCCGCGCGCGCCCGACCGGGCCTCAGGCCGGGCAGGCGGACGCGGGGCCGGGCTCCGCCGCTCAGGACCGTTTTCGCGAGAACGCCTCGAGACGCTCGTCGGGGCTGAGCGCCGCCATGCGTGCCGTCCACTCCGGGGTGAACAATCCCGACGCCTCGACGTCGACCACGGGGACGACGGCGTGGGTGATCGTGTCGTCCCAGACGTGCACGAGGTGGAACGATCGCCCGGCATCCATGCCGTTGACCGCGTCCGCGGGGCGCGCGAGATCCATCGTGTAGCAGGAGGCCGAGGCGACGCTCACGGGAACGCCGGCGAAGGTGCCCGAGGTCGAGTAGTGCAGGTGCCCCGCCAGGATCGCCCGCACGTCGCTCCCGGCGATGGCCGCGGCGAGGCCCGGCTGGTCCCGCAGCTCGAGGATGTCGAAGAAGGGGATGTGCGTGGGCAGCGGCGGGTGGTGGAGCGCCAGGATCGTGCCCAGCGGAGCCGGCTCGGCGAGTTCGGCGCGCAGCCAGTCGAGTTGCGCGGCGTCGAGATCGCCGTGGTGCCAGCCGGGGACGCTCGAGTCGAGCGCGATGAGCCGCAGGCCGCCGAGATCCCAGACCCCCGTCACGGGTTGCTGCGTCGGCTCGGCGTCGAGGAGCCCTTCACGAAGGGCGGGGCGCTCATCGTGGTTCCCGGCGACCCACACCACCGGTGCGCCCAGGCGCGAGGCCCACGGCTCGACCGCGTCGCGCAGCGCACGATAGGCCTCGGGCTCGCCGAGGTCGGTGAGGTCGCCCGTGAAGACCACCGCATCCGGCCGCACCCCGGTCGCCTCGGCGGCCTCGAGCGTGTGGCGAAGATGCAGCGCGGTGTCGTATCGGTCGCCGAGCAGGCGATCGCCACCCAGCAGATGTGTGTCGCTGAGGTGGAGGATCACGCGCGCCGCGGGCGCGTGTTGACCGAACTGCACGGATGCCATGTCTTCAGCCTACGAGGGGGCTCCGACATCGCGTCCGAGGTCTCAGTGACGCAAGAGGATCAGCAGCAGAGCACCGAGCACGGCTGCCGCGCACACCGCGAAGCAGAGGTACGCGCCGATCAACGACACGCGCTTCTGCGCGTCGCTCAGCGGGTTCTTCTTGGCCGCTTTGGCCACCGCCTTCTCGGCGCGGCGCTTCTGCTTGTCGGTGAGCACCGTGATGGCATCCGTGAACTCTGCCGGGGACACCAGCGGCGGGCGGCCACCGCGCACGAGCAGGCGCAGGCCGACCGAGTAGAACGTCACGACGATCGCGGCGCCGACGATCGCGGCGACGAAGACGTGGAGGAAGGCTTCCCAGTTGATCAGCATCAGGCGTCTCTCCCGACCTTGTCGCGCTCGAGACGGCGCTGACGACGCGTGGGTCCGGGCTTGCGGGGCACGTTGACCGCGGCCCCCGAGTCGGCGACCTCGCTCATCGCGTTGGCCGAGGTGACCGAGTCGCGCCGCGAGCGAAGGAACAGCCCCATGATGATGACGACGGCGATGACGGCGTCGACGGCGACCCCCCAGCCGCCCAGCCACACGACGATCAAAGCCGCGGCAGCTCCCACCGCACCGGCGGCGGGCAGGGTGAGGACCCAGCCGATCATGATGCGGCCCACGGTGTTCCAGCGCACGGTCGAGCCGCGGCGGCCGAGGCCCGAGCCGATGACCGAGCCCGAGGCGACCTGCGTCGTCGACAGGGCGAAGCCGAGGGCGCTGGATGCCAGGATCGTGGCCGCCGTGGAGGTCTCGGCCGAGAACCCCTGGGCGGGCTTGACGTCGGTGAGGCCCTTGCCGAGCGTGCGGATGATGCGCCACCCGCCCATGTAGGTCCCGAGGGCGATCGTCAGCGCGCATGCGAAGACGACCCAGAGCTGCGGGTCGGGGTTCGACGTCGACTGCCAGCCCACCGTGATGAGGGCGAGCGTGATGACACCCATCGTCTTCTGGGCGTCGTTCGTGCCGTGCGCCAGGGCGACCAGCGACGAGGTGAAGATCTGGCCCCAGCGGAAGCCGTCGCGACCATCGGCCTTCATGTCGTAACGGCGGGTGATGCCGTAGGCGATCTTGGTCACGGCGAAGGCGATGATCCCGGCCGTGAGAGGCGCGATGAGCGCCGGCAGGATGACCTTGCTCAACACCACGCCGGTGTCGATCGCCGAGGCCCCCACGCCCACGAGCGTCGCGCCGATCAGGCCGCCGAACAGAGCGTGCGACGAGCTCGAGGGAAGACCCAGGAGCCACGTGAGCATGTTCCACGTGATCGCGCCGATGAGGCCGGCGAAGATGATCGGCGGGAAGATGTCGGGACTCAGCTGGTCCTCGCGGATCATCCCGCCCGAGATGGTCTTGGCGACCTCGGTCGACAGGAACGCGCCCACCAGGTTGAGGCTGGCGGCCAGCAGGACGGCGACCTTCGGCTTCAGCGCACCGGTGGCGATGGGGGTGGCCATCGCGTTCGCGGTGTCGTGGAATCCGTTGGTGAAATCGAAGAACAGTGCCAGCGCGATGACCAGCACGATGATGAGGGCTGCGCTCTCCACCGTTCGCTTTCCGTGAGAAGGAAGAGGGGATGCCGACGGGATCGGCGCGACGAACGAAGAGTTCACCTGGAGTTCGACACCCGTTCACCGGGGTCGCCTCGACATCCTTTCACCGAGGACCGCGACGGTCAAACTTGCGCAGCGTCGAGGCGCCGGCATCCTGAGCATTCTCGCGGACCGATCACGCACGGGCGCACTAGCGTGGGACGGTGACCGATCTCGACCCGAAGCTCACCCCGCCCGTCGCCGACCGCCGCCCTGTCGCGCGAACCCACCACGGCGACACGTTCGACGATCCCTACGAGTGGTTGCGCGCCAAGGACGATGCCGAGGTTCTCGCCCACCTCGAGGCCGAGAACGCCTACACGGGCGAGCGCACCGCGCACCTCGCCCCCCTTCGCGACACGGTCTTCGGTGAGATCAAGGGCCGCACGCTCGAGACCGACCTGTCGGTGCCCGCGCGCCGGGGCGATTGGTGGTACTACGGTCGCACGGTCGCCGGGGCCCAGTACGGCATCCAATGCCGCGCCCCCCTCGACTCCCCCGACGACTGGACGCCGCCGACCCTCTCGCCCGACTCCCCCGTCCCCGGCGAGCAGGTGCTCTTCGACGGCAACGTCGAGGCCGAGGGCACCGAGTTCTTCTCGCTCGGCAGCTTCGAGGTCTCGAACGACGGCACGCGCATGCTCTACGGCATCGACGTCGCGGGCGACGAGCGCTACACCGTTCGCGTGCGCGACCTCACCACCGGCGAGACGCTCGCCGACGAGATCCCCGGCACCTTCTCGGGTGCGACGTTCTCGCCCGACGGGCGCTTCATCGTCTACACCACCGTCGACGACGCCTGGCGGCCCGACACCGTGTGGCTGCACGAGATCGGGACGCCCGTCAGCGACGACGCGAAGCTCTTCCACGAGCCCGACGATCGGTACTGGATCGGCGCCGACTTCACCCGCAGCGACCGCTTCCTCGTGATCGAGATGGGCTCGTCGATCACGAGCGAGGAGTGGATCCTCGATGCCGATGACCTCCGCGGCGAACCCCGCGTGGTGTGGCCGCGCCGCGAGGGCGTCGAGTACTCCTCCTCGCACGCCGTGGTCGACGGCGAGGACGTGCTGTACATCCTGCACAACGACGGCGCTCTCGATTTCGAGCTCGTGCGGGTCTCGGCATCCGATCCTCAGGGTCCGCGCGAGACGGTGATCGCGCACCGCACCGGCCACCGTCTGCTGGGCGTCGACACCTTCCGCGACTGGGGCGTGGTCGGCTACCGGCGCGACGGCCTCGCACGCCTGGGCATGCTGTCGTACGCCGACGGCGCCGTGACCGAGATCGGGTTCGACGAGCCGCTGTACAGCGTCGGCACCGGCGGCAACCCCGAATACGCACCCCCGGTGCTGCGCCTCGGCTACGGCTCGTTCGTCACCCCCGGCACCGTGTACGACTACGTCGTCGAGACCGGCGAACTGCTGCTGCGCAAGCGCCAGCCCGTGCTGGGCGGGTTCGACCCCGCCGACTACGGCCAGGCGCGCGTCTGGGCCCCCGCCGAGGACGGCACCCAGGTACCCGTATCGCTCGTGTGGAAGCGCTCGTTCGGCGACCCCGGTTCGTCGCCCCGACCGGTGCACCTGTACGGCTACGGATCGTACGAGCACTCGATCGAGCCCGGCTTCTCGGTGCCGCGTCTGTCGCTGCTCGACCGAGGCGTCGTCTTCGCGGTCGCCCACGTGCGCGGCGGCGGCGAGATGGGTCGCCAGTGGTACGAAGACGGCAAGATGCGGGCCAAGCGCAACACCTTCACCGACTTCGTCGCCGCGGCGCGTCACCTCGTCGATGCCGGGTACACCACCCCCGACCGGATCGTCGCGGAAGGCGGAAGCGCCGGGGGCCTGCTGATGGGCGCCGTGGCGAACCTCGCGCCCGAGATGTTCGCCGGTGTGCTGGCCGACGTCCCCTTCGTCGATGCGCTGACGACGATCCTCGACCCCTCGCTCCCCCTCACCGTCATCGAGTGGGACGAGTGGGGCGACCCGCTGCACGATGCGGACGTCTACGCCTACATGAAGTCGTACTCGCCGTACGAGAACGTGCGCGAGGGCGTCGAGTACCCGCGTATCCTCGCGGTCACCTCGCTCAACGACACCCGCGTGATGTACGTCGAGCCCGCGAAGTGGGTCGCGCGCCTGCGCGAAGTCGGTGCCGACGCGCTGCTGAAGTGCGAGATGGTCGCCGGTCACGGCGGCGTCAGCGGCCGCTACAACGCCTGGCGCGAGCGCGCCTTCGAGATCGCGTGGTTGCTCGACGTGCTGGGCCTGGCGGAGTAAGCCCGACCCGCGTCTCGAACGCCCCGTCGCCTCGCGCGGCGGGGCGTTCGGCGTCTGGATTCCGCGGCGTTGCGTCATGAGAACAGGGGAAGTCACGAGAACAGGGCGAATCGGCCGGTTTCGCCCTGTTCTCGTCGCATCTCCTGTTCTCGTAACGAACGCGCTGCTCCGACACTCGTCCCCAGGCCGCTCCTCCTCCGAACCATCCCCATTTCGCGGAAGCAGGGGACGGCTGGCGTCTCCCGGCCGCGAGTCTGGTGCGATGGAACCCAGCCTGGTCGCATGGTTGACGGCACGCGGCGGCGTCGCGCACACGACCTCGGCTGCGGCTGCCGGCTTCGGCCCACGGGCGATCGCGGCAGCCGTGGCGACGTCGGAGGTGGAACGCATCCGGCGATCCTGGATCGTCACGCCCGACTGTCCCTCGAGCCGGAAGAGAGCGGCATCCGTCAGCGGTCGGTCGACGTGCGTGAGCGCGGCTCACGACATGGGCCTGTGGACACCGCGGAGCGAAGACGTGCACGTGTGGGTGCCCGCCACGGCCTCGCGCCTCGACGACGCACGTCTGCGACTGCATCGCGCCACTGCACCCATACCCCTGATGCGCACCGATCCCCTCGAGCCCATCGTCAACGTGCTGTTCCACGTCGCCCGCTGCCTTCCTCCCGTCGACGGTCTCGCCGTCTGGGAATCCGCACTTCGGTCGAAGAAGGTGGATGCCGACACCCTGGCGGCGGTGGGTTGGCGCTCGACCCGCGCCTCGAGGTTCGCGCACGTCGCCACGTTCCTCTCCGACTCGGGCCTCGAGACGCACTTCCGCGAGCTGATGCTCGCGATCGGCGTCCGCCTGCGGCAGCAGGTATGGGTCGACGGGCACCCGGTCGACGCCGTGATCGGCGAGCGCCTGGCGATTCAGATAGATGGGTTCGCTTTCCACAGCTCACCGGCGGACCGGCGCCGCGACCTCCGCCAGGATGCCCGGCTGGTGCTGCGCGGGTACACGGTCCTCCGCTTCGACTACGTGCAGATCCTGTTCGAGCCCGCCTATGTGATCGACACCGTGCGCCTCGCGATGGCGCAGGGACGCCACCTCTGCCCGTCCCGCTGAGTCGTTCCGCCCGGTCCGCCCCCCTGCGTCACGAGAACAGGGGATGCCACGAGAACAGGAGGAAATCGCCCCGATTGCCCTGTTCCGGGCGCACCGCCCTGTTCTCGTGACAATCCGGAGGGGGCGCATGCGTCAGGCCGACCCGCCCACCGAATCGATACCGCGGCCCTTCCACGTCACCAGAACAGGGGATGCCACGAGAACAGGAGGAAATCGCCCCGATTCCCCTGTTCCGGGCGCACCGCCCTGTTCTCGTGACAATCCGGAGGAGGCACCCCGCCCGCCCGACCCCACAGCGCAACACCCCACCCACAGCGCAACGCCCCGCCCCGCACGAGGCGGGACGGGGCGTCGACGCACCGTGGCTCAACCGAAGAGGGCTGCGGCCTCTTCGTAGCGGTACAGCGGCACGCTGTTGAGCTCGCCGAGGGCGTCGGCGAAGGGGACGCGCACGATGTCGGTGCCACGCATAGCGACCATCTGACCCCACGCACCCTCGTGCAGTGCGTCGGCGGCGTGCAGACCCAGGCGCGTGGCGAGGACGCGGTCGAAGCCCGAGGGCGACCCGCCGCGCTGGATGTGTCCGAGCACGGTGGAACGGGTCTCGATGCCGGTGAGGCGCTCGATCTCGGGCGCGAGCAGCTCGCCGATGCCGCCCAGGCGGGGACGGTTGAAGGCATCGAGGCCCTTGTCGCTGAAGGCCTCGTCCATGCCCGTGAGCTTGAAGCCCTCCGACACGACGACCAGGGGCGCGCGACCGCGGTCGTGCGCGCGGGTGACCTGCTCGACGATCTCGTCGATCGACATCGGCACCTCGGGGATGCAGATCACGTGGGCACCCGCGGCGATACCCGCGTGCAGGGCGATCCAGCCGACGTGACGGCCCATGACCTCGGCCACCATGCAGCGCTGGTGCGAGTCACCGGTCGTTCGGAGGCGGTCCATGGCATCCGTTGCGATGTTGACGGCCGTGTCGAAACCGAACGAGTAGTCGGTGGCGCGGAGGTCGTTGTCGATCGTCTTGGGGACGCCGAGCACGTTGATGCCGTCCTTCGACAGACGGTCGGCCGCGGCCAGCGTGCCTTCGCCGCCGATGGCCAGGATGCCGTCGAGCCGGTGCCCGTACATGGTCTTGGAGATGTTCTCGGCGCCGCCGCGTGCCCCCTCGTAGGGGTTGGTGCGGCTCGTGCCGAGGATGGTGCCGCCGACCTTGGACAGACCCTTCACCTCGTGACGCGTGAGCGGGAAGAAGTCGCCGTCGACCACGCCGCGCCAGCCGTCGCGGATGCCGACGAACTCGATGTCGTAGTTGGTCGTGCCCTTGAGCACGACGCCACGGATGACCGCGTTCAGCCCGGGGCAGTCGCCGCCGCTGGTCAGGATGCCGATCTTCATGGGCAGAGTCCTCTGGTGCTGTGGTTCGGGTGAAGGGGTCGGCGCCGTTGCCGTCTTCGACCCTATCGCCGCGGGCGGGACCGCTGCCACACGGTGACGGACGGGGCGGGCGGATGCCGAGCACTCGACCCCGCGAGGGGCCCCTCGCGTGCGCGATTCTTGCGGCGGGTCCGCTGTTCGATGCGCACGGGACGGAGGAAATGTACCGAGGCGCGAACCCGCTCACGAGCGCAGAAGAACACCGACGCACGAACGCCCCGACGCCGAAGCGACCGGGGCGTTCGAGGGAGAACCGGATCAGGCCGCGCCGAGCGCCTGACGCAGCAGATGCATGAGCGCCGACAGCTGAACCGAATCGCTCGAGCCGGGCTCGATCGCCTGGCCGTCGAGGGCGCGGGCCGCGAGGCCTTCCTTCGAGTCGATGAGCTCGGCGATCTTGGTGTCGATCGTGTGCGCGGCGATGATGCGCCACGCGGTCACGGGCTCCTCCTGACCGATACGGTGCACGCGGTCGATCGCCTGGGTCTGCTCGGCGGCGGTCCACGACAGCTCGGCGAGCACGACGTTGGACGCGGCCTGCATGTTCAGGCCGACACCGGCGGCCGTCAGCGAACACACCGCGATGCCGACGTCGGGGTCGCCGTTGAAGGCGTCGATCGCGGCCTGGCGCGCGGTCGAGGTCTGCTCCCCGCGTACCGATACGGCCTTGAGGCCGGAGGCCTTGAAGTGGGCCTCCGCGGCATCCATCACGTCGATGTGCTTGGCGAAGAAGACGACCTTGCCGACGGAGCGCTGCAGCTGCACGGCGTAGTCGGCGGCGAGGTGCGCCTTGGCCTGACCGATGCGGCGGACCATCGTGAAGACGTTCTCGCTCCCCGAGCCCGCGGCCTTGGATTCCTCGAGCTCGCCGTGGGCGACGAGACGCACGATGTCCTCGTCGATCTCGCCGGCGGCGGAGCCCCGGTCGCCGCGCGCCTCGATGATGCGGCGGTACTTCGCCGCGAGACGGGCGCCGAGTTCGCGCTCGGCCTGGCGGATCGAGCGGCCGAACTCGTCGTCGAGCTCGACCGGCAGGTCGGCCACGAGCTTGTCGGGGAGGTCGGCGGCGACATCCTTCTTCTTGCGCCGCACGATGCCCATCGAGATGACCGCCTCGCGCGCCTCGGGGTAGAACGCCTTGTCCGCGGGCGTCAGACCCGTGGCATCCAGCTTCTCCATGAGCTCGGGGCCGGGCTTCTCGCCGTTGGTCCAGCCGAGGAAGCGCCAGATCGCGTCGAAGTCCTCGACGTCGTTGATCAGCGGGGTACCGGTCAGCGCCAGCAGGAGCGGGTCGCGGGTCTGCTGACGGACACGGGATGCCAGGGCCAGCACGTTCTGCGAGCGCTGCGACGTGAGGTTCTTGATGAAGTGCGCCTCGTCGACGACGATGCCCTTCAGCCCGATCGACGACAGCCATGAGAGGTGTCGGTCGAGGATCTCGTAGTTGACGATGAAGATGTCGGCGAAGGCGTCGATGTCGGCGCCGCCGCCCGAGATGACGGTGGCGCGCCGCTGGGGCGTCCATCGCTGCACCTCGCGGGCCCAGTTCATCTTCACGACGTTGGGCACGACGACCAGCAGCGGGTACGCGTCGGCGACGGATGCCGCGAGCACCGACTCCGCGGTCTTGCCGAGGCCCGGCTCATCGGCCAGCAGGAACGAGCGGTGGCCGGTGCGGACGGCCTCGAGGAACCGCGACTGGTGCGGCATGACCTCGAGCCCGCGCGGCGAGAGACGGTCGAACTCGGGGACGGGCGGCAGCTCCATGCTCGCGGCCGACCCGCCGGCGCCGGTCTCGAACGCCTTGTACAGCGGTCCCATGAGCTCCCAGCCGTCGAGGCGACGACGGGGGGCGTCCCCGGTCGAGCGGGGAGTGAGGTCGGGTGCGAGGAAGGGGTTCGCCATCTGGCGCGCCTCGATCGAGGCGGGGATGACCTGCTTCTCGGCGAGCGCCGCGGGAACGACCGGGGCGACCTTCGGCGTGTTGTCGGTGATGATGAGCTCGTCGGGCGGCAGCTCGGCACCCGATTCGAGCAGCCAGTCGCGGCGCATACGACGGGCGACCGGCGAGGTGGCCTGGTCGACCTCGAGCAGCTGGATCAGCGAGGTGTCGCGGGCGGCGGTCTTCGCGAGGATCGTCGCGACCCCGTCGAGGCGCTTGAGCAGCTCGGCGCGTGCGGCGTCGGTGATCTCGGTGTCGGCCTTGACCCGGGCGCGCTCCTCGCGGACGAGGAAGGCGATCACCTGGAACTTGACGCGGTTGGTGGGCCCGAGCTTTCCGCGCTGCGCCTTCGCCTCGATCTCGCGCACCTTGCGGGCGAGGATCGGGATGACGGGTGCTTCGTCGTCGCGTCGGGATGACGTGGTCTTCCTGCGTCGTTGGCTCGAGCCTCGGGACGCGGTTGCCGTAGTCGGCATGCTCCTCCTGAGCGTGTCGTCCGGATGACAATCCGGAGCGTCCGGCGAATGCCGGTGGATCAGTGACCCCGGGGATTCGTCGCTCGAACCGCCGCCGAAGAAGCGGTGTCGGCGACCCGCAACGCGTCTACGCCGAAACGGCTCGCGAGGACAGCGGAGATCGGGGTCGAGATCATTCTAGCGGCCGGAAGCCGCTTTCCGCGTGAGGCGGAGGAATTCGTCGCCGCCCACGACGCTGAGTGAGGATCCTCCGTACCTCGCCGCGTCTCACACCGCGCGGCGCAGCCTCAGGCTGTTCAGCACGACGAACACGCTCGAGAACGCCATCGCGGCCCCGGCCAGCATCGGGTTCAACAGGCCCAGCGCGGCCAGCGGCAGCGCGGCGACGTTGTACGCGAACGCCCAGAAGAGGTTGCCGCGGATGATCCGCATCGTGCGCCGGCTGAGGGCGAGGGCGGTGACGATGCCCCGCGGGTCGTCGCGCATGAGAGCCACGTCGCTCGCGTGCAGCGCGGCATCCGTCCCTCCGCCCATCGCGATACCCAGATCGGCGGATGCCAGGGCCGCGGCGTCGTTGACTCCGTCGCCGACCATCGCGACGGTGCGTCCCTGGGCGCGCAGGGCCGTGATCTCGTCGACCTTCCCTTCGGGCAGGACGCCCGCGCGTACGCGTTCGATGCCCAGTGCATCGGCGACGGCACGGGCGACGTGCTCGTTGTCGCCGGTGAGGAGCACCGGCTCCAGGCCCATGGCCTTCAACTGCGCGACCGCTCGGGCGCTCTCGGGGCGGATCGTGTCGGCCACCTCGATGACGACTCGGGCGTGCGGGGCACCGTCGGGACCGGCCCACCCGGCAACCACGACGGTGCCGCGCCGCTCCCCCGCCTCGACGGCGTCGGCGAGCGCCGCGGGCAGCTGCGCGCCGAGGTCCGCGGCGAGCGCCGGACGACCGGCGAACACCCGTACGCCGTCCACGGTCGCGGTGACCCCGCGACCGGGCAGGGCCTCGAGGTCGGTGGCGACCGGCCCCTCGCCGGCGGCGGCGACGATCGCGTGGGCGATGGGGTGCTCCGACCCGCGTTCGACGGCGGCGACGCGCCGCAGGGCGTCGGCGGCATCCTGAGCATCGGCGGTCGTGACGCGCGCGACGCTCATCCGGCCCGAGGTGAGAGTGCCCGTCTTGTCGAGCACGATCGTGT
>Ga0308159_1003974_pt1 | contig 14103 bp, 10 predicted proteins | sample PhyCR1_FD_201040 | JGI IMG/M metagenome (GOLD analysis project Ga0308159, IMG submission 201040) | Phyllosphere microbial communities from UC Gill Tract Community Farm, Albany, California, United States - DLSLC.R1 | ecosystem: Host-associated > Plants > Phyllosphere > Unclassified | place: USA... | reverse complement strand
TATCCCGTCCAGCAGCCCAGTGCCTGAAGTGTCTTGCGGTCCAACATCTTGCCTCCTGACGACTATCCAATAAGCCGTCAGGATACAAAACTCAGAAAATCAGTCCACGGAATTCTTCGAAGAACCATAAAAAAGCTCGAGATTCTACGTGCAGCGAGTATAGGACTTTCAAATCGAATGGAACAGGGACTGACCTAATTTGCTATTCGGCAGACAAATTAGTCGATGGAGTTAATCGGGACCAGCCTAGAACATGGAAAGCGATATTAACCAATGAAAGCAATCTTTCTAGGCGCGGGGGCGTCTTACGAATGTGGCATGCCCTTAGTATGGGAATTCACGAATGTTCTTAGGGTGAATGTCCTAAAGCGATTGAATTCAAAGCTATTCGATTTTAGGAAAAAACCGAATTTCCGAGCATACTTTGAAGATCTTTTGTCTAGATCAGATTTGCATTACGAGCAAATCATTGGTGAGCTAGAAGACATATACCTAGGCAACGGTATAAATCGAGAAATAGCACTTAAAGTTGCACATCAACTCATAGATTGCATACAGCTCTTACTGCTCGAGGACCAAACCAAAACTTCACCTTTATTTTCTGCAAAGGTACAGGACTATAAGGGGATACAGGGACTAATTAGCGAGCAAGCAATCATCGACGTATTTTCCTTAAATCACGATATAAATTTTGAGGAAATCTGCAAGTATCATGCGGTCCCCTATCGAGATGGATTCTTCGATGACGTAGAGCCTCGATATGCAAATATCGCGAATTTTAAGACCTTAAAAATTGAAAATCTAAATAGTGGAAAACTCAATTTTTTCGAAAAAAAAGAAGTTGGATTCAATCTTGTCAAGCTACATGGTTCTCTCGACATTTTTGCCGTCGAGGACAAAAACCTGTATCTCAAATGCACCCCCCCACTTGGCGCCAAAATTGGAGGGCATGTTCAAGAGGTAGTAAAAGCCGAAACTCATAGCCAGGCCGTATGCAGTCAGATGCAGACACGAACCGTGAGAGAGTTGCTAGTGAAGGATGCCGATGGAGAAATACAATTTCTGAGACGATCTCTATTGTCAGGCGCCCACAAATTCAAGGGCACTTTTGAACAGATCGCTCCTCAAGCTTTTCTTGATGAGTTTAAAAAGCGACTTAAGGCGGCTACTCAACTAGATGTAATTGGCTACGGATTCGGAGACAGCCACATAAATGACATATTGAAGGAATGGATGAGTACCTCATCTAATTCATTACACATCTATGATCCTTACAGAAAATCTCCTCCGATAGAATTCGAAAAATATACCGCCAATATAACAATTTCAAATGTGGGGCTCACTCAATATTTTTTCCAATACGAAAAGCGTCCTCAAACAATACTTGAACATATCCGCCAAAGCCTTCTTGATGCCGGTCGAGAAAAACTAAAAGAAAAACGCATTAGGGCGTGGAGTCCGGATAAGAGCGGATAAATTTATCTAGATATGCACCACAACCCGAGACATCGCTCGCGGGCTCTTCATGCCTTTTCACGTATTCAGATTGTTCGCTACTATCGGCGAGTTCTTTGAACTCTTGAAACCATTCTTAGCATGCCCAGACTTTACACCGGACCGTTCGTGAGTTTTGGCGACTGGCTCGGATCTTTCTGTTGGAACAAGCATGTCTTTTCTCTCGGCATCCCTTTTTTTGTGAAACAAATACAAATTTGCAAACACATTATTATCTAGAACAACAATCACCGTTGCTGATGACTGAGCAAACTACGAGTTAGATTTTCCGCGAGCCTTAAATTGCTTGGAGTAAGTCGCTTGAGCATATCCAAAATCACCAGCTCGTGAATAGCACATTGACGCACCTGTCGGCGCTGTAAAAAATTCTCCAAGAGAATAATTTCGTGACGGATATTTAGCCTTTACGTTGTCCGTAGAGATGGAAGAAGCATCTTGAATTGTGTCTCACCCTTTAAGTTCATGGTTTGGTTCATTGATTGCGTGTGAGGGAACACAAGGCAAAAAATAACACCGATACTCGCGGTGCTTATCCTCAAGTTGGCGCGTCGCTTTGGGCTGATTACTTCGAGCCCCCATTCACAAACCTCACCTCCACCCGCCGATTCCGCTCATCACTGGCAGCCAGCCCCGGTAACGGCTGCGAATCCCCATACCCCGCCACGATCACCCTGCGCGCGGCTTCCGGCGCACTACGTCCGATCAGCAGCAGTCGCGCTTCGCGCGCACGGGCGGCGGAGAGGGTGATGTTGTCGTCATAGACGGTGCAGTAGGCGCGGACATCCGTCACCGGTGCCTTGACCGGCTTGTCGTCGGTGTGGCCTTCCACATAGATGCGGCCGGCCGGGTTTTGCTTCAGGTAATCGGCGATGCGTTGCTCCACCTGCGCAAAGGCGGCCCGGGCTTCCGGTTCCACGCAGGCGCTGCCGCGGCGGAAGGCGCCTTCCTTCAGGGTGATCGTGCCCGCCTCGGTATCGATGGCAACCAATCGGGAAGCGCCCTGCTGCGCAAATACGTTCTGCACCTGTCGCAATACGCCGGTCACGCCCTGCTCCCGCTGATCCTGTTCCCGCTGTTCCTGCGTCGCCGTGGGCGTGTCGGCTCGCGATGCAGCCGGCGTCGTTGTCGGCTGCGCCGACGCTGGTGCCGTCGAGGGAGTGGGCTGGGGTGGGGTCGGTGTCGGTGCTGGCGTAGTTGCTGGTGTAGACGCTGGCGACGATGCCGGCGTCGGCAATGGTGCCGCAGCCGGCACCGTGGCCGTGGCAGGCGGCACGCTCTGCGCTGTACGCTGCTGCGCAAGGGCGGCCTGCGCGGCCTCCGTCCCGCCTGCGCGATGCACGGCCAGCAGCACCACCAGCACCGCCGCCAGGGCGGCCATCAGGCCGGTGGCGACCACCCATTCGTTGTCTGCCTGTTTCATCGCTGCCTCAGGTCAGGAAGAGCGTGCAGTCTGCCGCTGCAGGGCGTCCATCAACTCGGCATGGCGCAGGTGGGCGCGTTGCGCTTCGGCCTGTTGTGCCGCCAGCAGCGCGTTGCCGCTGTGGGTGATGGCGTCGATCAGGCGCTGCCGGTCTTGCGCCTCCAGTTGTGCGCGGGCGTGTGCCTGTTCGGTATCGAGCCGCCTGAGGGTGCTTACGCTCCAGGCCAGGCGCGCCTGTTCGCGCGCGCTGAGGGTGATGCAGATCTTCAGGATCAGGTAGGCCAGGATGCCCCAGGTGGCCATCCTGAACTTGGCGCCCAGCGCATCGATGACGGCTGCCAGCGCACCGGGCGCCTGTTGCGGGCCGAGTACCGCAGCCGTATCGCCCAGGGCCAGGCCCAGTCCGATGAAGCTGCCCAGCAGGCCCAGCATCAGCACCATGCCAGGCGCGACCTGGGCCCAGCGTTCCGGCGCGGTCGCGACGGCCTGGCTCAATTCTTCCGGGGTGGTGGGTGCAGGCAGGGCGTGGCGCTCGCCGGTGAGTGCGCCCAGGCGGGCCTCCCATTGCGCCGGGCGGGCGCTGCGCGCCAGCAGCAGCGGCAGCCCGATCACCAGCGCCAGCAATAGCAGCGCCACCACGAGCTGCAGGCCGCCGTCGGCCGCGCCATTCCATTGCGGCATCAAAAAATCCAGCACGGATCTATTCATCGCCGGCCCCCGTCTGCATCGTCCATCCCCTCATCCCTTCCCCCTGGTCGCTTGGTCGCTTTAGTCTCATTACCACCTGTAAAGGATGAAGATTAGCAGAAAGACCACACTCGGTGACCAAATGCCGCCTTCAGCAGACTGCTGTAATGAACCGGTCATAAGGCGTCAGCAGAATTTCAGTTCTTTACAATCTGCTATCAACTCTTTGCACATGGCGCGCTCCTCCTTCCCTCTTCGTCTGCTTCCATTGGTGCTTGCCCTGCAGGCGATCTACGCTCCCGCCCACGCGGCCAACTACACGGTCGGCAACGGCACCACCGACACCACGGCCAAGACGCTGACCAAGAACGGCAGCGACACCATCACCGTCGATGCCGGCGGTACGCTGGCCTCGGGCAGCGCGGCCAGCATCAAGACCTCGCAGGACAACGACAACCTCTCCACGGTCACCATCAACAACGCCGGCACGATCAACCAGACCAGCGGTCTCTCGGCCATCAGCATCAACAACAAGAAGGTCAACCTGATCCTCAACAATGCGCTGGGCGGGGTGATCACGAGTTCGTCGAGCGCGGCCAAGACACCGACCATCCTGATCGGCAAGGGCAGCGATAGCTTCTCCATCGTCAACCTCGGCACCATCTCGCAGACCGGGCCGACGCCGACCAATGCGGACAATGGCAAGAACTACGCGATCAATGCCAACGGTGACTACTCCACGACCGGCAACACCATCGTCAATGGCTCGGCCACCAACAGCAGCGCCACCATCAGTTCGTCGAGCTCGACCGCGATCAAGATGGGCTCCAACATCCTGCTGACCAACTATGGGCGTATCTTCACTACCAGCCCGGTCAACACCTCCTGCCCGGATTACCTCAGCGCCTGCGCCAGCGGTTCGCCGCCGAAGGCGGCCGATGGCATCTCCATCGATGACGGCATCAAGAATGCCGTCGTGGTCAACTACGGCAGCATCACCGGCGCACGGCACGGTATCGATGGTGGTGACCCGGTCGCCGCCACGCCGGACAGCAACCTGGCCAATGCCATCCAGCTCACCCCGCACCTCACCACCACCGGCATCAGCTTCGATGCCACCTATGCCGACGGCAGCACGCGCAGCAATGTCACCATCAGCAACAACGTGGTGATCAACCAGGCCGGCGGCGTCATCACCGGCAACAACGGCTCGGGCGTCGGTTTCGACAGTCACGGCGTGGTCTTCAACTACGGCACCATCGTCGGCAACTATGCCGGCAGCGGGCGCGTGTATGACGTACTGGGCAACGGTGCCACCACCAGCAATGGCGACGGTGACGGCGTGGACATCGACGGTACCGCCTATATCGAGAACTGGGGCAGCATTCGCGGCACTGGCGCCGGCGGTCTGGATTCTACCGGCCAGCCCAATGGCGCCGATGGCGTGGCCGCTGGCGGCGGCACGGTGATCAACCATGCCGGCGCGGTGATCTATGGCGATGCGCACGGCATCCTGATCGACGATGGCAATGACTGGTCCAAGGACGCCAGCAATCCGCTCATCACCTACAACAACGGCAACACCACCGGGCGCGGCACCAGCAGCGTCAATGGCAGCAAGGCCTACATCGTCAACGACGGCAGCATCATCGGCAACAAGGGTGTGGCCGTCGGTCTGGTGGGCAACTACGACGACACCCTGATCAACAATGCCAGCGGCGTCATCACCGGTGGCGCCCAGGCCACGCTGACCGGCCAGGGTGGCAGCACCACACCGGGCGCGGCGGTGCAGATGGGCGGCGGCAACGACACCCTGATCAACTACGGCCGCATCGAAGGCAAGAACGGCCTGGCCATCGACATGGGCGACGGCGACGACTCGCTGCAATTGCTGAGCGGCACCGTGATCGGCACCATCAACGGCGGCGCCGGTACCGACACCCTCACCACCGGCGGCACCCAGACCTTCGCGGCGGGTGTGCTGTCGGGCTTCGAGAACTTCGTCGTGCGCGATGGCGTCACGCGTTTCAACTATGACCTGGGCACGGTCAGCAACATGACCGTCAACCAGGGCGCCGTGCTGCAGGTCAATGGCGCCTTCGGCACCAGCGGCAACCTGGCCGTCAATGGCGTGTTCCAGGCGGCCGATGGGACGGCGGTGCGCAGCATCAATGTCGGCGGCAATTTCTCGCTGGGCAGTGGCGCCACCCTGCAGGTCGGCGTGGCCGGTCCGCAGGCCGACCAGATCGTCACCGCCGGCCGCGCCACGCTGGCCAATGGTGCCACCGTGCAGCCGGTGGTCAAGACCTATGTCCCCAACAGCGCCCGCTGGACCATCCTGTCGGCGGCCGGCGGAGTGTCGGCCGATGTGTCGCAACTCCAGGTAGCCAACACGGCCACGCTGAACTACAGCCTGCAGCTCAGTGGCAATGACCTGATCCTCAGCGCGCAACGCACCAGCAGCGTCAGCGATGTCACCGGCAGTCCGCTGGGCCGGGCCCTGGATGCACTGGGCAACAATAGCAACAACGCACAGGTGCAATCGCTGCTGGCCTCGCTGGATGCGCTGCCCACTGCAAGCGCCTATCGCAGCGCGGTGCGACAACTGCAACCCGAGACCAACCACGCCAGCCAGCAGGCAGCGCAGGTGGCCATGGGCAGCGTGTTCTCGGCGGTGTCCGGACGCATCGATAGCGCCCGCAATGACAGCCAGGTTGCCAGCGCCTCCGGCACGGATGGCAAGCGCGGCAGCGGCATCTCCACCGGTGAAGCAGCTGCCCGCAGCCGCGTCTGGCTGCAAGGCCTGGGCGCCTGGGGCAGGCAGGATGCGCGCGCCGGCGCCGATGGCTACAACATCAACGCCTACGGCATGGCGGCTGGCCTGGAAACCGACCTCTCCGCACGTGAAGTGGCTGGGCTCACGCTGGGCTACACCCGCGCCGGTACCCGTGGCAACGACAATGCCAGCGGTAATGATGTCGATGTCGATGCGGTGAACCTGGGCGGCTACCTCGGCCTGGACATGGGCGGCTGGACGCTGGACGGCTCGCTGATGGTGGGTGGCAATCACTACAGCAGCAAGCGCGCCATCAACTTCCTCGGCCAGAACGTGAACGGCAGCTACAACGGCTGGCAGCTCGGCGCACGGGTCGAAGCCGGCCTGCCCTTTGCCATCAGCCAGACCTGGTCAGGCCGTTGGCTGGCGGGCCTGCGCCTGTCGCACCTGGCCAACCAGGGCTATACCGAGAGCGGCAACGCGGCGCTGGCGCAGAACGTGGGCGCGACCAATGCCAATTCCGTACAGCCGACGCTGGGCGTGGAACTGAACCGTGTCAGCGACAACGGCGACCGCCTGCAACTGCGCGCACGCTACCTGCGTGAGCTGGCCGGCAATCCGGATGTCACCGCCAGCTTCGTGGCCGGCGGTCCCAGCTTCACCACCGCCAGCGCCGCGCCCAATCGCGATGCCGTGCAACTGGGCGCGAGCTATCGCTTCAATGCCGCCCACGGCAGCTACGGCACGCTGGGCTACGATGCCGAAATACGCGATCGTGCACTGGTGCATCAATTGACGGCACGGGTGGGCTGGCTGTTCTGATCCGGCCTCATTCCACCAACGGCCCGCAGCGTCAGCTTGCGGGCCGTTTTTACTCGGGGGACAATGCGCGCCATGCGCTTACCCTTCCTACCTCAACTGCCCTATCGGAATTTCCTCGCCGGCCTGGCCATCCTGCTGGCCGGCTGTGCCGGCGATCCCCTGCAACATGCTGACGGGCTGGCCTCCGGCGCGGCCTTCCAGCGCGAAGAGATCGACACCGGCCGCTTCGTGCTCACCACCTACGTGAAGGCGCGGCCCGCGCCGACCGTGCTGCGCGTCTATATCGAGGGGGATGGCCGTGCCTGGCTCAGCCGCACCCAGGTCTCGCCCGATCCGACCCCGCATGAGGCCATGGGCCTGCAGCTGGCATTAAGCGATGCCCGCGCCAATACGGCCACCGATACTGTCACCCATACGGCGAACAATACCGCCCTGCTCTATCTGGCGCGCCCCTGCCAGTTCACGCCGATGGCGCGCAACCCTGCCTGTGGCCCGGCCTACTGGACCGGTCTGCGCTATGCGCCGGAGGTGGTCGATGCCATGAACCAGGCCCTGAGCCAGTACGTGGCACGCTTCAAGCCGGCACGCCTGGAGCTGGTCGGGTATTCCGGCGGCGGTGCCATCGCGGTGCTGCTGGCAGCGCGGCGCCCGGATGTCAGTGCCATCCGCACCATCGCCGGCAACCTGGACCACGTGGCCGTGAACCGCTGGCATCAGGTCTCGCAGATGCCGGGCTCGCTCAATCCCATCGACGTGGCGCAACGGGTGAGGTCTATCCCGCAACGTCACTTCAGCGGCGCCGATGATCGCGTCGTTCCCACCGTCATTACCCGCGACTTCGTGGCACAGACCGGGTCCTGCGCCGCCCTGCAGGTGGTGCCGGGCATGGCCCATGAGAGTGACTGGCCGGCCATCTGGCCGGGCCTGCTGCGCCAGCCCTTGCCCTGCACTTCGCACACTGCTGCTGCCGGCGGCAAGACACAATAAAAAAGGGTAGCCACGGCTACCCTGGCTACCCTCTTTCGATTTCCTGGTGCGGGGATCAGGTCGCCGCATCACGGCTTGCCGATTCCGTCACACCGAGGCTGGCACCTTACAGCGCCATGTCGGCTGCGGCATTGGCCTTGGGCTTTTCCATGCTGCCCTTGGCGCTGTCCTTGCCACCGGCCTTGGGGGCAATCACCGGAGGCGGTGCCAGTTGCAGCACCTCGCTGGTATAGGCCCATTCCTTGGCAACCTGGTCGGGATGGTCATTGAGCCTGGTGCCGTAGCTGGGGACGATCTGGCGCACCTTCTGCTGCCATTCGGGCGTGGCCAGCTTGTCCTTGAAGACCTTCTCCAGCACGGTCAGCATGATCGGCGCCGCGGTGGAGGCACCGGGCGATGCACCCAGCAGGCCGGCCATGCTGCCGTCGGCCGAGGCCACGATCTCGGTACCCAGTTTCAGCACGCCACCCTTGCTGTCGTCGCGCTTGATGATCTGCACGCGCTGGCCGGCTTGCCACAGGCGCCAGTCTTCCTTCTTTGCGTTGGGGAAGTATTCCTTCAGGGCCGCGAAACGCTGGTCATCGGACTGCATCAACTGGCCGGCCAGGTATTCCACCAGCGGATACTCGTCGATACCGACGCGGGCCATCGGCCAGACGTTGTGGGTGGTTGCGGTGGAGAACAGGTCCCACAGCGAGCCTTGCTTCAGGAACTTGGTCGAGAAGGTCGCAAAGGGTCCGAACAGGATCACCCGCTTGCCATCCAGCACGCGGGTATCCAGGTGCGGCACCGACATCGGCGGCGCGCCCACGGAAGCCTTGCCATAGGCCTTGGCCAGGTGGCGCTCGGCGATGGCAGGGTTGTCGGTGATCAGGAACGAACCACCGACCGGGAAGCCTGCGTAGTCACGCGCTTCCGGGATGCCGGATTTCTGCAGCAGCTTCAGCGCGCCGCCACCGGCGCCGATGAAGACGAACTTGGCATCGGTCTCGGTGGTGCTGCCATCCTTGAGGTTCTTGTAGCCGATGCGCCAGCTGCCGTCGGCGTTGCGGGTGATGTCGCGCACTTCGCTGGAGAGCTTCAGGGCGAAATTGGGGCGGCTCTGCAGATAGCCGGCGAACTGGCGGGTGATCTCGCCGAAGTTCACGTCGGTACCCAGCGGCGTCCAGGTGGCGGCCATCTTCTGCGCCGGATCGCGACCTTCCATCATCAGCGGTACCCACTTGGCAATCTGCGCGTGGTCTTCCGAATATTGCATGCCGGCAAACAGCGGGCTGGCCTGCAGCGCCTCATAGCGCTTCTTGAGATAGGCCACGTTCTCGTCGCCCCAGATGAAACTCATGTGCGGGGTCGAATTGATGAAGGAGCGCGGGTTCTTCAGCACGCCGTTCTTGACCTGCCAGGACCAGAACTGGCGCGAGATCTGGAAGGCTTCGTTGATCTCGATGGCCTTGGCGATCTGGATCTTGCCGTTCTTGTCTTCGGGCGTGTAGTTCAGTTCGGCCAGGGCCGAGTGGCCGGTGCCGGCATTGTTCCAGCCGTTGGAGCTTTCCTCGGCCACGCCATCCAGGCGCTCGACCATTTCCATGGACCAACCCGGTTCCAGCTCGTTGAGCCAGACCGCCAGGGTGGTGCTCATGATGCCGCCGCCGATCAGCAGCACATCGACCTTCTTGACGTCGGCCGCCTGCGAGGCTGGTACGGTGACCAGCGCAACTACGAATCCCAGCAAGGCCAGGAAAGATTTTTTCAACATTGTCTAAACCGTTTGTGATGGAGAGAGGGCTGCCTCCCTGCGCCAGGCGCGGGAGTCGGACAACCGGTGCGGGACGCTTCCTGCACGCCTGCCGTGGAGGGCAGGCGCGACTTGAGGCGCCACGTGCAATACGCGCCACTGCCTGGCGGCGTATCAACGACCGGGCGTGGCCGCGCGGGGCCACGGCGCACGTAACGGGTCGGGGGTCGCTGCCCGCGGCGTGCCTGCCGGATTCAACTGCCTGTCCGATACCTGTCTCCGGCATTTGGGGAATGCCTGTACAAATCGTCTCCGTCAGAGCGGACCGGGATCGGGTCATGTCGAGGGAGCGCAGGGTAGCACGGTGCCGATACCGGCGGCGATTGCGGATATCCCTCATTACCGTGCCGGCACAAGCCTGTTCTCGCTCAGGAAATCCCCGATACCGGCAGCACGATGCAGGCCTGACAATGTGAACAGCAAAAACAGTCACCATCCCTCACAGGGATCACCAGAACAGCCAGGGGCCCGTATGCAGACCGTCATCAACAAGCCGGAGAATTTCGCTTCCTACGTCTATCACGACCGGGCCTTCGACTGCGAAACCGCCAAGATCCTGCCGGGCGAGTACTACTACACCGGCGCCGACATGATGATCGTCACCGTACTGGGTTCCTGCGTATCAGCCTGCCTGCGCGATCGCGTCAGCGGCGTGGGCGGGATGAATCACTTCATGCTGCCCGACGGCGGTGGCGAGGCCGATAGCCCCGTCTCGGCTTCGATGCGCTACGGCACCTATGCCATGGAAGTGTTGATCAACGACGTCCTCAAGGCCGGCGCCCGGCGCGAAAACCTGGAATGCAAGGTATTTGGTGGCGGTGCGGTGTTGCGCGGGATGAATGCAATGAATGTCGGCGAACGCAATGCCGCCTTCGTCAGGAGCTTCCTCTCCGCCGAAAAGATCCGCGTGGTGGCCGAAGACCTCAACGACATCTGGCCGCGCAAGGTCCACTTCTTCCCCCGCAGCGGCAAGGTGCTGGTCAAGAAGATCAAGGACGCCGGCGCCGACCTGGCCAGCCGCGAACGCGAATATGCCTCCAAGCTGCAAGCCAAGCCGGTGGGTGGGGAAATCGATCTGTTCTGAATTTCTGCTCCACCAACACCTCTTCTTCCCCTTCCGTATTGCGTACGACCGGTACGATGCCGGCGTGCGCGCTCGTCATTTCACGATTTTCCGCTTCTGGTAACATGGCGCTTCGGCAGCGAAGTATCCACATGGATACAATTGCGCGCGATATCGCGTTCAATGATCAGGCTGCCGTCGATGTACACCATCAAGGAAACAGGAAAGTTCAAGACGTGGCTGGCCGGTCTGAAGGACCTGCGGGCGCGTTCGCGAATCGTGGCCCGCATCGTACGTGCGGGACAGGGTAACCTCGGCGACTGCGAACCTGTGGGCGATGGCGTCAGTGAAATGCGGATAGCGTATGGCCCTGGGTATCGTGTCTATTTCGCCCGCGAAGGAGAGATAACCTATCTCCTTCTATGTGGCGGCAACAAGTCTTCTCAGGCGCGCGACATTCTGGCAGCCAGGGAACTCTGGCGGCAACTCAGGAAGAAGTGATTCGGCCAGGACATCAAGGGAGCCAGCATGACAAGTCGGAAATTCAACAGCGGGGATCTGCAAGTCTCCGTGTTCGATCCGGTGGACTATCTCGACAGCGACCAGGCAATGGTCGCCTATCTCGAGGCCGCCTTCGAAGAGAACGATCCTGCCTTCCTGATGGGCGCACTCAGTGACGTCATCCGCGCCCGCGGCATTGCGGAAGTTGCCAGCAAGGCCGGGCTGGGACGGGAGAGCCTCTACAAGACCCTGAAGCCGGGCGCCGAACCGAGGCTGGGAACGATCCTGCGCCTGCTGGGCGCGCTTGGCATCCGCTTGAGCATCAGCCCCGCGCGGGCAATTCGCAAAGCGAGAAAACCTGCCGCTGCCAAACCTGCGAAGCCTGCGACGAAAGGCAGGCCCATCAGGAAATCGGCTTCGCCTCAGTCTTCCGTCGCCAAGCCCCGACCGCGGAAGGCCCATGAAGAAAAAGGTCCCGCCAAGACCGGGGCTGCACGAAGTCAGCCCTCCGCCTGAACCCTCTGACCATCAACAAAAAATGCCGCCCGGCACAACACCGGGCGGCATTCTGTTGCGTCGACGCCCAACTTGCGGACGCCTTGACGCTTACTTCTTCAGCGTCGTCAGACCCTGTTCGGCCAGGGCCTTCAGCCAGCCCAGGCCGGCCGATGTAGCGCTGGCCGGGTTGTATTCGCAACCGATCCAGCCCTGGTAACCCAGAGAATCGATCAGTTTCAGCAGGTAGGGATAGTTCAGCTCGCCCACGTCCGGCTCGTGACGTTCCGGCACACCGGCGATCTGGATGTGGCCGATGCCGGGCATGTCGCGCTTGAGTTTCACGGCGACATCGCCCTCGACGATCTGGCAGTGGTAGCAGTCGAACTGCACCTTCAGATTGGGCGCGCCCACTTCGGCGCAGATGGCTTGCGCATCATCCTGGCGGTTCAGGAAGAAGCCGGGAATGTTGCGGGTGTTGATCGGCTCGATGACCACGGTCAGGCCGGCGGACTCGGCCTGGTGCGCGGCGTAGGACAGGTTGTCCAGGTACACGGCGCGATGCTGTGCACGATCCTGATCAGGCTTGATCAGGCCAGCCATCACGTGCAGGGTCTGGTTGCCGATCACGGCGGCGTATTCCAGCGCGGTGTCGATGCTGCGCTTGAATTCATCCTGGCGGCCCGGCAGCGAGGCAATACCACGCTCGCCGGCAGCCCAGTCACCCGGAGGCGCATTGAACAGCGCCTGGGTCAGGCCGTTGGCCTCCAGGCGCGACTTGATCTCTTGCGGCTGATAGTCGTACGGGAACAGGAACTCGACGCCGGAGAAGCCATCCTTGGCGGCGGCGGCGAAGCGGTCCAGGAAATCGTGTTCCACGTACATCATGCTCAGGTTGGCGGCAAAACGCAGCATCGGGTTCTCCTTGATAACGAAGGGGGCCAGTGTAGCGCGAACGCGGATCGCCGCGCAGACACCGACGGTGCAGAAAACGTCAAAGCCCGCAGGCACAGGCATGCGGGCTTCGAACGGGACATCACATTACTTGTTGACCACGCTGGGCTTGGTCATCAGGGTGGCGACCGAACCTACCACCAGCATGATGGCCAGCATGTACATGCCGGTCGCATTGCTCTGGGTCAGGTCCTTGAAGTAACCGATCAGGTAGGGGCTGACGAAACCGGCCAGGTTGCCCACCGAGTTGATGGCGGCGATACCGACGGCAGCAGCAGCACCCGACAGGAAGGACGTCGGCAGCGACCAGAACAACGGCGCGCAGGTCAGCACGCCAGCTGCAGCCAGCGACAGCGCGGCGATCGACACGGCGGTGTTGTCGGCGAACAGGGCGGCGCCCACGAAGCCCACACCACCCATCAGGGCCGGGATCACCAGGTGCCAACGACGCTCGCGCATGCGGTCGGCGCTGCGGCCGATCAGGTTCATGGCGACGATGGCGCAGCCGAAGGGAATGGCCGACAGCAGGCCGATTTCCAGGTTGCCCTTCACGCCGGTGGCCTTGACCAGGGTCGGCATCCACAGCGTCAGGCCGTACTGGCCCATCACGAAGGAGAAGTAGATCAGGCACATCAGCCAGACACGCGCATCCTTGACGATGGCGCCGAAGCCGTGCTTGCTCTCCTTGCCCTTGGCGTCGCCGTCGATGTCAGCCTGCAGGGACTTCTTTTCGTCGTCACTGAGCCACTTGGCGCTCTTGACGTCGTTGTCCAGGTACAGGACCGTGGCCACGCCGATCAGCACGGCGGGAATGGCTTCGATCAGGAACATCCACTGCCAGCCTTCCAGGCCACCGTTGTTGTGGAAGGCATCCATGATCCAGCCCGACAGCGGGTTGCCCAGGATACCGGCCACGGGGATGCCGGACATGAACACCGCGATCACCTTGGCACGACGGTGTGAAGGGAACCAGTAGGTCAGGTACAGGATGATGCCGGGATAGAAACCGGCCTCGGCCAGACCCAGCAGGAAGCGCAGGATGTAGAACTGGGTGGCGTTCTGCACGAACATGAAGGCCGCCGAGAGGA
>Ga0308159_1003971_pt1 | contig 14112 bp, 16 predicted proteins | sample PhyCR1_FD_201040 | JGI IMG/M metagenome (GOLD analysis project Ga0308159, IMG submission 201040) | Phyllosphere microbial communities from UC Gill Tract Community Farm, Albany, California, United States - DLSLC.R1 | ecosystem: Host-associated > Plants > Phyllosphere > Unclassified | place: USA... | reverse complement strand
TCAACACGCCGAAACGCCAAGCCGCGTTCCTGGCGCAAGTCGGTCACGAGTCGGGTCAGCTGCAGTACGTCCGGGAACTGGGCGGCGACCAGTACCTGAGCAAATACGACACCGGCAACCTGGCTGCGAAACTGGGCAACACGCCGGCAGCGGATGGTGATGGCCAGCGCTATCGCGGTCGCGGCCTGATCCAGGTCACGGGCCACGACAACTACCTGCGCTGCAGCTTGGGGCTGTTCGGTGATGAGCGATTGCTGCGCACGCCTGAACTGCTGGAACTCCCGCAGTGGGCCGCTGAATCGGCCGCGTGGTTCTGGTCCGTGAATGGACTGAACGCGCTGGCCGATCAAAATGAATTCAACACGATCACCCGCAGGATCAACGGCGGTCTCAACGGCCTGCAGGATCGGCTGGAGTTGTGGGAGCGGGCGAGGGCGGTGTTATGCGTCTCGGCGAACTGATCCCGGCGCCGTATCGGCTGCTGGCCAACGCGGTGCTGCTGGCCACTCTGGCCGGTGGATCCGCTGCCATCGTCTGGCAAGTGCAGGATTGGCGCTACGGCAAACAACTCGCCGAACAGGCTCGCCTCCACACCGAAACCCTCAATCTGCTGGCCCAGGCCTCGGCCGCTCAGCAGCGAGCCGAACAGGACAAACGCCTCGCGCTCGAGCAGCGCCTGGCATCCAGTGAACAAACCCATTACCGAGCCTTGAGCGATGTCCAACGTGATCAAGGTCGCTTGCGCGACCGCCTTGCCACTGCTGATCTGCGCCTGTCAGTCCTACTCGACGCCACCACCAGCGCCGGCAATGGATCGGTGTCAGCCGCCACCGCCACCGGCGGCGTGGTTCATGGCCCCACAAGAGCCGAACTTGACCCGGCGCATGCTCAACGAATTATCGGCGTCACCGACGACGGCGACCGGGGGCTGATTGCCCTCGCAGCCTGTCAGGCATACGCCAAAGAAGTCTCAACACCGAAGTGAAAAAGAGCGGCCGGTCCGGATGCGTCAACATCCGGATCGACCGCCGTCCCTGCAGATTGTCCCTGCAAGTCCAGCCAAGGCTCTTGCTCCGTGCACAAAGCGCGGCGAGCCTAGCACCTGTTTATCCATACAGTAAAGGTCTTGCTTTTTATGTCTACACCCATCATCCCTTGGATGGGCGGCAAACGCCGCCTGGCCGACCGCCTCCTTCCGCTTTTTCCGCCACACGAATGCTACGTCGAAGTCTTTGCCGGCGGTGCCGCGCTCTACTTCATGAAGCCCCAGCCATCGCCCGTGGAAGTCCTCAACGACATCAACGGCGACCTGGTCACGCTTTACCGCGTCGTGCAGAACCACCTCGAAGAATTCGTGCGCCAATTCAAATGGGCGCTGAGCTCACGGCAGGTGTTCGAATGGCAGAAAATGACCCGCCCAGAAACCCTCACGGACATCCAGCGCGCCGCCCGATTCTTCTACCTACAGCACCATGCCTTCGCCGGCAAGGTTTCCGGGCAGACGTTCGGCTCGGCGACCACCGCCCCGGCCATCAACCTGCTGCGCATCGAGGAAAACCTCTCGGCCGCGTGGCAGCGCTTGTCCGGCACCTACGTCGAAAACCTTCCCTGGCTTGAATGCGCCGAACGTTACGACCGTGCTCACACCTTCCACTACATGGATCCACCTTACTGGCAGACCGCCGGCTATGGCGTGGAATTTCCGTTCGAGAACTACGAGCGGATGGCTGACTTCATGCGCCGTTGCAAAGGCAAGGTGATGGTCAGCATCAATGACCACCCGGACATCCGCCGTGTGTTCGAAGGCTTCCACTTTGAGACGCTGGACATCCGCTACACCACAGCTAATCAGCGGCAGGGTAAGGCCGAAGTCAGTGGCGAACTGGTGATCATGAATTGGGAACCGGCAGCGTTGGGTGGGTTGTTCTGACATATGCCGGGTATCATTTCTTTACTCCCACCCTCCCGTCTATCAGATATTTCCTACAGAAATTGACCGAAAGCCGTTCTGAACGTTAACTGTATATTCGTACAGTATCGGAAGTCGTGCGTCATGAGCTTTTCAATCCTAGGCCCTGTTGTCGTGGCCGGTCGGAAATTACCTCTTTGCCTTTTTCGAGTGCCGGCAGGTTTCCCTTCGCCGGCAGCGGATCACATCGAAACCCACATCTCGCTCGACGAAGTGCTCAATATTCGTGCCCCGCATGTTTACCTGGTGAAAATTGCCGGAGAAAGCATGCAGGGTGCGGGGATCTTTGACGGCGATTTGGCGGTAGTGGATCGTTCACTGGAGCCGGCGCACGGCCATATTGTTGTTGCGCTGCTCAACAACGACCCACTTTGCAAACGGCTATGCATCCGTGGGAAAGAGGTCATCCTGCTGTCTGAAAACCCCAAGTACCCGCCGCGTTACGTGCTGGAAGGCGATGAGCTGACGATCTGGGGCGTGATCATTGGTAGCGTGCGCAGTCATGTCTAAACAGGTGCCGGTGTTTGGCCTGATCGATTGCAACAGCTTCTACGCCAGCTGCGAACGAGTATTTCGTCCTGACCTGGCCAAGGTCCCCATCGTTGTCTTATCGAATAACGACGGCTGCGTCATCGCCCGCAGCTACGACGCCAAGCCATACGTGAAAATGGGCGAGCCGTACTTCCAGATCAAGCACAAGCTAAAGCAGCACGGCATCGTCCCGTTCTCCTCGAATTATGCGCTATACGGTGACATGAGCGAGCGAGTCATGACGCTGATCGAGTCCATGGTTCCCGCAGTCGAGGTCTATAGCATCGACGAAGCCTTCGTCGATCTCGCCGGCATCACCGATTTGGATGGCCTCGGTCGACGGATTCGGAGTCAGGTGCTGAGGTGCGCTGGCATTCCAGTCGGCGTTGGTATCGCTCAGACCAAGACCTTGGCCAAGCTTGCTAACCATACGGCCAAACGCCTGCAGGCGCAGACTGGTGGGGTGGTCAATATTTGCGACCCAACTAAGCGTGACTGGGTGCTGCGTAACACAGACGTTTCAGAGGTGTGGGGTGTGGGGCGTCGCATGAAAGCGCATCTGGATACCATGGGGATAAAACGTGCGATGGATCTGGCCAAAGCCGACCCTTGGACACTGCGTAAAAACTTCAGTGTGGTGATCGAAAAGACGGCGCGCGAACTGGCCGGCACTCCTTGTCTGGAGCTAGATGAGCCCGATCCGCCGAAACAGGAGATCTGCTGCAGTCGAATGTTCGGCACCCGCCTGACGGAACTGGCACCGATAAAGGAAGCGGTAGCCACGTACATGATGCGCGCTTCAGAAAAGCTCAGGGCGCAAAACTCGCTGTGCAAGAAAGTGCGCGTGAGCATTCGCACCGGCATGTTCAATCCGGAGGAGGCGAAGTACGCCAATGGTGTGGTGATCGATATGCCGTACCCAACGGATGACGTCCGGCTACTGACCAAGGCTGCAATCGATGCGCTGGATCGGGTATATCGCCCTGGTTTCAAGTACAGCAAGGCGGAGGTATTGCTGATGAACCTGTGTCAGCCAGGTGAGTACACGGACGATCTGTTTGCGGCTTCTCAACCGACCGAATCTACCAAGGTCATGGCCGTACTCGATCAGATCAACGAACGGTGGGGAAGGGGGACGCTGCGAGCGGCGAGCGTCCCAAGTAACCCAGAGTGGGCCATGCGGCGAGAAATGATGAGCCAGAGCTACACTACACGGCTGGATCAGTTATGGACTGTGAAATGCAAGTGACCCTACAGATGTGCTGACAGTCGCGTTTATATCGTGCGTGAGGCATTGATCCTGCCGAATACAAGGCGAGGGCAGAGAGGATATTCGGAGCTCAGGATGCAGCTCTGCCTTTACGGTTCAGTAAGCTCATAATCGTCGTAATCAGTAGGTCTGCTGACCACGGTTTGTGCAGATAAGTGACGTAAGTGGGAATGGTGGCGGATTCCAGAAGATATCCGGACGTAAGAATTGAGCGTACCTCCGGCCATTTTGCCCTAACCTTTTCGATGAACTCAATGCCTTGAATCTTTCCTGGTAATCCCTGGTCGACAATCACCAGCGGACAATGGACATGTGTGACCAGCAGGTGGTCGAAGGCCTCGTCTGCGCTGGAGAAAAGTACGGATTTGGCCCCGATTTCGTCGAGAATATCCTTCAACAACAACCGTATGATTGGGTCGTCCTCCACTACGATTACGGTGCCGAAGACGGGGCGAGCCAAGTCCCAATTCGGGTTCATCAATCAGTCTCCGCAATTGGTAAGCCGGGATGGCGACGAACGCAGTTCTATCACCCTACTCCTTATGGTTGTACACGGCGATGCTTTTCACGGTCGGAGCCTAATTCTTTTTTCTGATGGCACACGGCTGTGGCATGAGATCCGAACGTCCGCTAACGGACATTCGCATGCGACCGCTATCGGCCACAAGCGGTCATCATTCGTCTATAAACTAAGGGCGATTCAGCTGGAATTTTCGACCTGCAAGACAACTGATCGGAAAAAACGTTAGCTTTTACATGGGATTCGCAAATCGCAGACAAAAAAAACCGCCTTAGGTAGGCGGTTTTTTCTGCCATTCCGGTTAGGGGCCGACATGGCTCGCTCACAGGGAACGCTTGGTGTGAAAGGAGCTTACACAGGTGGCACTACTGGTGGCAATAATTAACGATTGGCGGCCTGATGGCCGCCCGCCATCTTTGCGATGACAACGCGCAGAAGAGCCCGGCGGGTAAGGGCTGGCAGCTTTTTGTTTGTTTTTTGTCCAAAACTTATACCCGTGAAAAAAATATTTAAAAAACTAAACCCAGCCGAAGCCCCGTAAATCCTACCTTCGGACCAAAAAGCCTCTGGTGTTATGTCGAGTTGTGCGCCACTGCGCCCCCCGGAGCTGGAATAAATTGGTTAACATCGGGCCAGATTCGCGCACAGCCGACTGGGAGCTGCTAACCAGGACTGACGCGAGTTGCGACTCTCTACACGGGCCTAGGAATCCGTGCCGGATGTAACCGAGAGTTCAATGGCTTAGCCACCTCATAGGGAACGCTTGGTGTGTTCCGAAAAGCGTGCGTGTTCCGGGATAAGCGCGCTGGAGGCTGGCCCAACTACGGGAGGCCAAGCATGTTCAAGTTCTTGAAACATGCGTGGGATGTCGTGGTGGTTTGTGCGCGTGTCTATCACGTCTATGAATTGCTGCGTGACCGCTTAGACGACCTGCCTTAAGGTCGAGCTGTGAACCGCCTTGGCTTCGGCAGGGGCGGTTTTTTTTCGAATAATGAAAGATTTGGTACTCGCTCTAGTCAAATAGACCATGAGTCGGTCCTTCTTCATTAGACACTTCGAAGAACTGCTTCTGGCCGATTGCTGCCAGTATCGGCGAGATTAGGATTGCCGTATCCGCATAATCGCATCCGTGATCGCTTTTGCATTTGTGTCCAAGGTCTCCATAGCCATCACAGCGTTATCTGCAACGACTGCTGCGCCACTGGCCGCAAGCCAAACGGCAACCTCCTCGATTGCCGCCGCCAGTGCATGCTGATTGTTCAGGAGCAATGTCAGGGCGTCAGCGGTGGCGATATTAGAAGCTGAGTTATTTGGCATGCGATCCATCCTGGAAATAAGGGTTTCGCAAAGCCTAGCTCATGCGGCCACAGCAGAGAGGCTTAGATACGGCATGCTTAAAAATTGCTTCGCCGCGCAGATGATTTGAGACTTTAGCCAATCAGTTGGGGTGGGGGAAGGCGGCTACTGCATCCAATCCATCATCGGGTCCAGCCAGCGGCCGCTTTCGGCCAAAAGCGGCCCTTGGTTACTTACTAAATCAGGGCCCATTGGAAGGTCGGTTTCGGTTGTCAAAATCCCGCAGGCGGCAGCTCCTGAATAATCAGAGCCAGCGGCGAACCTCAGCCTTGTAGCGTCGGTAGTCGTCGCCGAACTTCGCTTCGAGATAGCGCTCCTCGCGAGCGATTACGTGCCTCTGGATCACCATTAGCACTAACGGAAGCAAAGCCAGGGCGATCGCTCCCTCGAAGCCGACCGCAATCCCGGCATAGACAAGCGCCATGCCGAGATACATCGGATTGCGGGTCCACCGATAAGGACCGGTTTTTACGATGAGGATCGTTGGTCGCGACGGCGGAACGTGGGTGCCCAGGCGCCGGAAGAGTCCCGCCGCCGCAAGCATTGTCGCCGCGCCGGCAGCGAATAGCAGCGCGCCCGTCACGACCAGCCACCACCGGTCGATGCCGAAAGAGCGCAGGGCGACGAAACGCTCTGCCGCCAGCCCCAACAGCAGCGCTCCCAGATAGATGAATGGCGAAGGGAAGCGCACCCCCGCGCTGTCCCGTTCGACGGCCATGTTCATCTCCTCTCTATACGCTCAAGCCAGCATCGACTGCTGGGCGAAAATACCCGCCATCGCGCCCTGCGATGATGCCTGGGTGACCGAAGGCAATATGGGCGTGGTGAGATCGCCGGCGGCGTAGATGCCGGGCGTGCTGGTTTGGCGACGCTCGTCCACCTTGAGCACGACACCGGTGGGCGTATCCATCGTGGCAAGGCCCAGCGACTCATGCAGGTTTGCGGACGGCTTGTTGCGCGGATGAGCAAACAGAATGTCGACCGCGACAGTAGAGCCGGTGTCGAGATTGACCGTGGCGATATTCCCCTGGTGATGGGCGATCTCGACAATCCGCCCGTCGACGACAGGTATGTTGCGGTGCGCCAGATCGGCCTGGATATCAGGCGCAATTTCGTGACCATTGGCAAAGACAGTCAACCTGTCGGTCCAATCGAGGGACAGTCTGACCTGGTTGTGCGATTGCGGGCCGGACCACACGAGGCCCCAATGCTGGCCGGCGGCTTCAAAACCGTCGCAATAGGGGCAGGGAACGATGGACGTGCCCCAACTCTCGGCATACCCCGGAACATCAGGCATCTGGTCGGCAACGCCATAGCTCAGGATCACGCGGCGGGCCCTTAGGCTTTCGTGGTCATCAGTGACAACGCAGAAATTGTCGATTACGCCTGAAATTTTCTCCGCCCGAGCAATGACCAGCTTGACCGTTGGATAGCGCGCCAGCTGCTGTCTCGCCGCAGCCAGTATGTCCAGCGGCGGCGTGTGATCGTGACCGAGCAGGCCATGCGAATGACCGGCAAAGCGGTTACGCGGCCGGCTGGTATCGAGAACGATGACCTTGCGACGGGCACGGCCGAGCTGCAATGCGGCGGCGAGACCCGCAAAACTGCCGCCGATGATGATGACGTCATTCATGGTGATGGGCTCCGCTGAAGGGCCGGTTGTAGCCTAGCCTTTGGATTGCAAGTTTAAGATACTGAATGGTATCGTAGACCTTAAATTAAGATACTGTAAAGTACTAATATTATGACTGAAACCATTAAGGGCCGGCGCGGCCGACCCACCAACGAGGCGCTTGCCCAAACGATACTCGACGCCGCGAGCGAGCTTTTTGTGGAATTGGGTTTTCAAGCGACGACGTTGGACAAGGTCGCCCAGCGGGCGAAGATATCCAAGCTCAGCATCTATAGGCGCTTCGAGAACAAGGAGGCGCTGTTCAGCGCAGCCATCGCGGCCGGCTGCCAGCAGTCGTTTGCGCCACAGGCCCTGCTTGAAGGTGCCGAAGGTTCGGTGGAAGACCAACTTATGGCAGTGGGAACATCTCTACTGCGCACGCTGTTGAGACCAGACGTCAGCAGTATCGAAGCCATGGTTATGGCCGATAAAACGAGTCAAAACGACTTGAGCAGGCGCCACTACGAAGCCGGCGCCGCCCACGTCATCGCCGACATCGAGGCCCTGTTGCGCCAGCTTCACGCGAAGGCGCTCCTCAACGTGCCTGATCCCCACCAAGCCGCCCGTTTGTTTGCCGCGCTTTTCAAAGGGGCCGATCTACTGATGATCGCCCGCTTCGATTTGGCGAGAGCAGAGGGCGAAATCGAGTCCTATTGCCAGTCGGCTGTAGCGATGTTTATCGCCGCGCACGGTCGCAGCGACACTTTGGGTGGATAGTATTTAATTGCTCTGGAGCAGCTTGGCCTAGCATTGGATTTGCGCTTCAGGGTTCGCAACGGGATCACAGGATGCGTCCGATAATTGGCGTAAGTACTCAGCATCGTAGCCTGAGTCGACCATAGATTCGTAGACTCCTTCAAGCTGCTGTCTCTGGCCAAGAGCGGCTGTTATTGGCCGAAGGTCTCCGTTAGTGAGCGGCAGCTATCGGCCAAAAGCAGACGTTTGAGAGCGGCACCTTGCGGCCATAAGCGGACCCTTGCAAACAAACTCCGGCGGGCGGTATCACTGCTTTGCGGACGTCAGCTTTCGGACAGTAACAAGCATGGAAAAGAACCCTGTCATCTGCGAATTCTGGGTGCACCTAAAAAATCGATGGGAGCATAGTGACCTCATCGATTGATGATCGCCCTCTTGGAATACGTAGCCTCGAAGGCGTACACCACCGTTCATCGACTCGTGACACCACCGTAATTGCAATTTAAGCTGTATATACATACAGTAGCCAGATAAACAATGATGACAAAAAATCTCTTGTGGCACATTAATATCATGATGTAGATTCAGGATCTCAAATATAATTTAAACAAGGAAGTATCATGGACGTAAAAGTTAATTTCGCAGTTGTTCATGAGCTAATAAAAGAGCAATTTAAAGATATTCAGGCATCTGATATCCGAAAGGTTGTACTGAATAAAGACAAGCCAGCCGTTAGCAAGTTAATAATCGGTGCGACATCAATTTACGGTAAAAAAAATAACGCCACACACTATGGGATCTTCGCAAAAAAAACTGCGAGCGAGTTCCCCATTGACTTTGATGCTTACTCTAAAATTGCCATTTCGGAAAAGTCTTTTCTAGAAGTTACCGAGTCCGCCATGGCAGAACTTCATGCTGCAGCGAAAAAGACTACTGCATCTTCTGGGGGGTACATCTTATTCGTAGATTACGAAAACAACCAGGGACGCTTCTTGTTAATTGCAATGCTTAAAAAGCGTGATGGATTGAGGCTTAATGAAAATCTTGAACCTGAGGAATTGATTGAACTGGATTTAAGTAGTTTGTACCACGCGGCTCGTATTAATTTTAATAAATATCAAGAGCATGGCTTAGCGGACGCGGAAGCTAAGCAAGAACTCAACTATCTTAGTTTTCTTAGCCAAAGCGCAGGACGGTCTGCTGCAGGGTATTTTGTAACGGCACTGGGCTGTGCAGTAGGAACCGCTTCAGCGGCTGCTACAAAAAATCTTATAATTGAGAGCGTAAAGTTTTTTAGAGAGCGCCCTAATCTACGCGACAAAAGAATTCAGTTTAAAGATGAGATTTTGAGATATCTAGAGCGTCAACGAGACTCTGGGCAATCTGTCAAACTCTCGGAAGTTGAAGCGATTGCTCGCCAGTTTTTTCCGGCAGAACTGGAAGGTCAGGCCGATGAATTGGCTGTTGAGTTTACAGGGCACCTCAATAGTGAAGCCGTTGGAGTACCCGTTGAGTTTCCTATTAGCAAGGTGACACTTGATAAGTATACTCACGTGGTTTACAAGGCAGACAACTGGCAGTTGAAATTTGATCGAAACTCTTTAGGCGAGGGTGTGGATGCTGAAATTCGTTTTATTGAACAAGATCGAAAACTAATCATCAACAATCTTTCGGAAAGCGCTATTGAAGTCATTCGTCAAGCCATAGCGGATAAACGAGATGCTGCCGAGCCAGAGTAATCGCCATGGTAGATGTAAGTAAATTTGCCGAGGCATATCGACTGCTTGGTCGTCCTGCTCTCGTGAGGGCTAATGCATTTGATTTTAGAGCCTCTGCCTTCAATCCAGAAATCAATTCTGCGGCTGAAAAACTAATTAATTCAAATGCTGGCCGATTTGATGAATTTCTTATTGACGGCGTTGATGTAAATCCCTCTGATTTCAATACTTCCTCTGCGTGGTCAACAATCGAATTCTCCTTCGTACTTGACACATCGGGCACAGTGCCAATTTTTAAAAATTTTGATCAGCTCATGGCTCGATCAAAGAGCTTCGTTCGAACGGAGGTGCCAACAAGCTTTTACATAATAGATGAAAATATTCTGTCTTCTGAAGAGCCTCTCGATCATCGGATAAAGACTCTTCATGCTTTATGTCGCCTAATCGTTTACCTAGCTGACTTGGCACATTTTCACGATGAAAAAGAGTCCAGTGATGAATATAAGCTTGTATTTGTCGCTGAGGACCTAGCAAAAGGAGAGCGCGCAATAACGCTTTATCCATACTTGGATCGCGAGTTGCTAGATTTTGAGATAAGCACAGAGTTGGTCGACAGTCTTCAAATGAGTAATCTAGAAGAAAGCCCCCAGCTTTTCAAAGAGAGATCAATTTTTCGGGCAACTTTGATTGAGTATTTGGCAGGTCAGTTTGGAGGAAAAGAACGTTTCAAGTTCCTCATTTCCACGTGGTCACAGTTTCTAATACTGTATGGCAACAACCTATCTACTTATCTTAGCGGCTTTTCTTTTCACAAGGCAAAGCAAGAGGTTGCAAATGCTCAGCTAACAGTCGCTGACCAGATGTCGAAGGTCGTAAGTGATATTAGCGGAAAAGTTCTGAGCATACCGGTTTCGCTGGCTGTTGTCATTGCAATTTCAAAAGCCGAGAGCGTTTTAGAAAGTTCAATTTTGGTATTGGGTATTTTAATAACCTCTGCTTTGTTAGCCGAAACCTTAGCAGCGCAGAAATTGCAATATGAGCGCATCAAGCATTCTCGGATGATAATGTTTACATCGCATCAGCAAAAAGCACATCAGTATCCAGAGGACTTAAGGAGCTACATAAAAGATTCTATAAGCGCCTTAACAGCGAACGAGAAAAAACTTAGGAACTCATTACTAGTGCTAAGGATTTTAGCATGGGCTCCTGCAATCGTTGCTGTAACTCTTCATTCATGTATCTTTCAAAAAGATCTATTAGAAGGATTTGATAAACTTGCGTTTTTTGTGCGAGCTATTCTTGCAGTATTTACATGTTGCTAATTAGGATAGTTAAGATCACGATCAAAAGGGCTTTCGCTAAATCTTTGAATTGTTGAAGCAAGTCTAGCTCTAGCTGGGACAAAGGAAATGGCTTTAGTTTTTTTTGATGCGCCTGACAGGAGCAGTGTGTGACCGATTTTAGTGAAACTATAAGGCTCTTTTCAATGGAAGGGGCAACCCATCTTTACTCGAGCCTTCCATCGATGCTGACGCCTGCAGACCTTTATCATATAAAGGACAATCCAGATCATAAGGCTGCGCTTGCGGGCTCTAACATTTATCTTATCGTCAGTCGTCATCGCATTTACCTAAACCCTGGAAATCTATCTCTAACTGGATCGATCGTATCGGGTGATTTTTTGGTATTGCGCGAACGCGGGGTGACGGTGGTTCCCTTCACTTATGAGATTACTCTTCCAGCAGTTGCGGGTGCCGCAGAGATTTTAGGTATCGCCGTTGCTCCGAACGGATCGTCGATGGTCGTGATGACTTCTGAAGGGGACCAGATAATTGCCGTGAGTGTGATCGTTGCAGCTGCCGAAAGTGAATTGGCGCGTCCCGACACGGATATGGAAGTGCTCTATGTTGGCCAGAGCATCGGACGAACGAATACGTTGACGGCGTTGAATCGCTTGTTATCGCATACCAAGTTTCAGCAGATTCTCGCCGAGAACTCGACACATTCCCCCGAGCGCGAGATATTACTTTTGCTTTATCGGTTCGAGCACCGGAAGACAATCATCAGCAATGGAGGCGATTTCAATGTGGAAACTCAGGCCACTGATGCTCAAGATTCTGCCCATTTTGATCGTCTTAGGGATGTGCAGCTGAGGCGACATGAGGTGGTATCTCTGGCAGAGGCGGCGTTGATCAATTATTTCAAGCCGCGCTATAACACCCTGCTGAAAAAAACAAATTTCGCTGCAAGTGGAAAGCTTAGAGTGCTTCAACAGCTGATGAAAAAAGGCATTGCCGGATTGGTCGTGGAGCTTTGCTCGGTAAACATACGATCTCGTCTAGGGACGGCTAGTGCGATCCCCATTGAGCTTGTAGATTTGTTCTCAGAAGAAGTCCTTGAAGGGCGAAACATCCAAGAGCCGGAAATCAAGCAGCGGTGGCAACAGGATTTGAACGCGATCGCCCATTCGCATTGGGCCCGATTTGCGTTGACCACTACGCAGGAGCGTAATACGTTCCTGCATGGTTCGAAGTTCATAGGGCAGACTGAGCAACCATGGACTTGGTAATCAAGTGAATTCGGTAGGAGTCGATGTAAAAGCACTGCGATGGCCCATGATCTATTGGACCAACTGTAAGCTCTGATGCACTAAATTTTTACCGAAGAAAAAGGCTCCACCTATACTCAGGTGGAGCCTTCGTTACTTCAGATTAACGCTTGCTATCTGGAGTTCTGTGGGTAGGAACCCATGTTGAGTCCGGACGGCTGGTTGGTGGTAAGCGCGTATTGTCAGGAACAGTGGCGTAATTAGGACGCTTACCGCCGCGTGGCCCTTGTTCCTGAAAAATGCCGCCGTTGTTACCGGTATTCGAACCGGGAGTTTTGCCATTTGCCATGAGGATTCTCCTTAGGCGATAAATGCGCATAAACCCCAGAGCTGCGCCCACAACTGGCTCTATACTGTACAAACCGTGTGCGTACGCTTAGAATCTCGCTCCTCAGGTCATGCGCTTGGGTAGCCGTAAGGGGGAATGTTGTCGAGACGGTCCCCCCTACGGCCGATTGAGTCCCGCTTTCGCGGGACTTTTCATTTAGGCCAAAGCCAATCTTTTACAAGCGTTAGTCATTAATTTGACTAATCGCCTCGTGCTGTCTGCTTGTTGACACTCTAATGATGGCCACAGAAGACATCAAGCCTTTTTTCAGGTTTTTTGCCTGTGCATATCTTTTTTATTTTGTGCATAAGCCTGTGGATAAAAATCATGTCTGACCCAGCGCCCCTCAATCTATTCGCCCTTGAGGGAGGGCTTACAGAAGAATTAATTTATTTGTATGTTTTTTGATCAGATGGCTGCGCAGGTCCTGGACCATTTTTTCATCACCCCTTTGAACTAAGGGGGCACCTTCCGCATTTTTGTAGGAAATTGCTTACAGACGATAGAGCTCCTCGATTCTTAAGAGCTTTGGGTCAGTTAAAAATTTGAATTCTCACTTTAGGGCCTGGGCCGCACTCCGCATGCGCCCCATCGACATTAGACAGGCGTTGTGGCTGCTGAGCCATTCGATCAATGCTAGTTGTACTCCAGCTATAGGGCAAAAGCCGATCACAAGTGGCCGCTTTTGGCCGAAAGCTGCCGCTCATGGACTGCCGCTTTTGCCGATTGCTGCCTGCAAAAGCGTTATTAGGATTGCCGTATCCGCATGATCGCATCTGTGATCGCTTTTGCATTCATGTCCAGCGCCTCCATAGCCATCACAGCGTTATCTGCAACCACTGCCACGCCGTTAGCTGCAAGCCTGACGGCGACCTCCTCGATTGCCGCCGCCAGTGCATGCTGGTTGTGCAGGAGCAAGGTCAGGGCATCAGCAGTGGCGATACTAGAAAATGAGTTGTTTGGCATGCGATCCATCCTGGTAATGAAAGGTTCGCAAAGCCTAGCTCACGCGGCCGCAGCAGAGAGGTTTAGCTACCGCGTGCTTAAAAATTGCTACACCGCGCAGATGATTTGAGACTAAGCCAATCATTTTTGGGGGGGGAGGCGGGCTACTGCATCCGATCCATCATCGTCACAATGTGAATGGTATTTTTGACAGTGTTGATAGTGTCCGGATTGGTGCTGAAAATGCTTGCTAGAAAATTGCTACAGAAACAAAGGCACGGATCGAAGTTCTCCGGAAAAAAATTATCACTGGTACGTAACTGGTACAGCGGTTTCTAACGCGGCTTATAGGCCTTTGTTTACGGGACTTTGGGAAATATCTATCCGATCCATCATCGGGGCGACGGCGAAGCGGCGGGAGAGTGGGGCGGGTGTGGCGGAGATAAGGGACATTGGCGGTTCTGGATTGGGTGGGGCTGGAAGGTGGGGGAGTTTATTA
>Ga0308159_1003969_pt1 | contig 14126 bp, 11 predicted proteins | sample PhyCR1_FD_201040 | JGI IMG/M metagenome (GOLD analysis project Ga0308159, IMG submission 201040) | Phyllosphere microbial communities from UC Gill Tract Community Farm, Albany, California, United States - DLSLC.R1 | ecosystem: Host-associated > Plants > Phyllosphere > Unclassified | place: USA... | reverse complement strand
CCGCCGACCGCCGACCGCCGCTGAAACGATCAACAACGGAGACAAGAACATGCTGCTCACGCAAGACCAGGAAATGATCCGCGACGCGGTGCGCGATTTCGCCCAGCGCGAGCTGTGGCCGCATGCCGCCCGCTGGGACCGGGAGCACCACTTCCCGCGCGAGGCGCACCAGGGGCTGGCGGCGCTCGGCGCCTACGGCATCTGCGTGCCGGAGGAGTATGGGGGCGCCGGGCTGGACTATCTGTCGCTGGCGGTGGTGCTGGAGGAGATCGCGGCGGGCGACGGCGGCACCAGCACGGCGATCAGCGTGACGAACTGCCCGGTGAACGCGATCCTGATGCGCTATGGCAGCGAGGCGCAGAAGCGGCGCTGGCTGGCGCCGCTCGCGCGCGGGGAGATGCTGGGCGCGTTCTGTCTCACCGAGCCGCACGTGGGATCGGACGCCTCGGCACTGCGCACCACGGCGACGCGCGATGGCGATGGCTACGTGATCGACGGCGTGAAGCAGTTCATCACCAGCGGCAAGAACGGGCAGGTGGCGATCGTGATCGCGGTGACCGACCGGGCGGCGGGCAAGCGCGGCATGAGCGCGTTCCTGGTGCCGACCGACGCGCCGGGCTATGCCGTCGCGCGGCTGGAGGACAAGCTCGGGCAGCACAGCAGCGACACGGCGCAGATCACTTTCGACCAGTGCCGCATTCCTGCGGAGAATCTCATCGGCGCGGAGGGCGAGGGCTACAAGATCGCGCTGGGAGCGCTGGAAGGCGGGCGCATCGGCATCGCGGCGCAGAGCGTGGGCATGGCGCGCAGCGCGTTCGACGTGGCCCTGCAGTACGCGAAGGAGCGCGAGAGCTTCGGTCAGCCGATCTTCCAGCACCAGGCGGTGGGCTTCCGGCTCGCGGACTGCGCCACCCAGATCGAGGCCGCGCGCCAGCTGATCTGGCATGCCGCGGCGCTGCGCGACGCGGGGCGGCCGTGCCTGAAGGAGGCGGCCATGGCCAAGCTGTTCGCGAGCGAGATGGCCGAGCGCGTGTGCAGCGCGGCGATCCAGACGCTGGGGGGCTACGGCGTGGTGAACGATTTCCCCGTGGAGCGCATTTATCGCGACGTGCGCGTGTGCCAGATCTACGAGGGTACGAGCGACGTGCAGAAGATTTTGATCACGCGCGCATTGGCCTGAAGGGGCTGGTCCGAGGCCCTTGATGCAGGGCGGCCTGGTGGCCGCTCCGGATCAGGCCGCTGACAGCTCCAGCGGCCCCGGGCCCTGCTGGCGCGGCGCGCTGGTGCCCAGGAAGAGCCGCACGGGTGCCGTGCTGCCCAGCACGGTGATGGCCTCACCGCGCACGCGCAGGCCCGTGCCTTCGGGCAGGCCCACCACCGGCGTCCCGGGGTTGAGGATGCCGAACTCCCGCAGCCGTTCCTCGCGCGTTTCGCCGCGGTGGCCGGGCGGATGCGCGTCCGTGTAGTGGGCGTTGATCTGGAACGGCACGAGGCCCATGGCGTCGAAGCCGCCCGGGTCGGTGATCGGCATGTCGTTGGTGGTGCGGATGGTGGGGCACGCCACGTTCGAGCCGGCGCTCCAGCCCAGGTACGAGGCCTCGCCCGAGCGCACACGCTCCGCGATCGCCGCCAGCAGGCCCAGCCGCCGCAGGTGGCCGAGCAGTGCGAAGGTGTTGCCGCCGCCCACCACGATGTAGCGCGCCTGGGCGGCAGCCGCCACCGGGTCCGCGGCCTGGTGGGCCGAGCGCACGGCGAGGCCGAGCGGGGCGAGGGCCTGTGCGACCTGCTCGGCGTACGCATCCCAGCCGCGCGAGACGCCCGCGAACGGCATGAACAGCGCCTCGCCCGGCGTGCCCTGGGCGGCGGACCATTCGGCGATCCAGTCGCGGGCATGGGCCAGGTAACCGGCGTCGCTGCTGGAGTTGCTGAGGAGCAGGAGATTCATGGCGGAAAGCGGTACGGAGTCAAGGGAAGGCGGGCATGCTGCGCGCAGCTTGGGAGTATGGCGCGGGCCCGGGCCGCCTGCGGGAACCGGGGCGGAAAAGGCCAAAAGGACGGGGCCCTGCGCGCCCCGTCACCGGTCGGCGGTGCTTCCTCCGCCCGCACTGTCGCGGCCCCGCAGCACCACGGTGATCTGGCCGTTGGTCTCGATCGTCGCGCGCTCCACTTCATGCAGGTGCAGGCAGCCGCCCGCGCGCAGGGCGGCGGCGAGGTCTTCGGTGGAGAGCAGTTCGCGCTGCATCAGCAGCCGGTCCACCTGGCCGTCCTGCACCAGGGTCTGCGGGCGGCCGTCCACCAGTTGCTCCAGGCGCGGGAAGCGGAACGTGAGCCGGGCGAGCACCATGTGGCAGGCGATGAGGGTGGCGGCGGAGATGAGGCCGCCGATCAGGGAGTTGTCGCCGGCGTTCATCGAGTTCTGCACCGCGTTCGACAAAATCAGCAGCAGCACGAGATCGAACGGCGCGGACTGGCCCGTCTGGCGCTTGCCCGTCAGGCGCAGGAACACCAGCAGGAACGCATACACCACCACGCCGCGCAGGATGAATTCCCACCAGGGCACGCTCAGGTTCCACATCGTCGATCTCCGGGAAAAAAAGGCGCACGGCACTGCGCCGCGGCGGCTGCGAGTGTGCCACCTGCCGGGCATCTGCAAGAATGCAGCCCCGCCCTGATGCCGACGACGATGGCCGTGTCCGATCCTTCCTCTTCCCGTTCCCCTGCCTGCCCCTGCGGTCGGCTGTCGGAGCGGCGCGTCCCGCTGCCGTACGCCGGATGCTGCGGGCGCTACATCGACCACTGGGATTCCGCGCCCGCGCCCGATGCCGAGAGCCTGATGCGATCTCGCTACACCGCGTTCGTGCGCGGCGAGGCGGAGTACCTGCGCGTCACGTGGGCCGAGGCGCACCGGCCCGCGTCGATCGGGTTCGAGCCCGGTGTGCGCTGGCTGGGTCTGGAGGTGCGGGCGCACCGCCTGCTGGACGCGGACCGCGCCGAGGTGGAGTTCGTGGCCCGCCAGCGCGATGCCGGCGGGCGCGCGCACCGCCTGCACGAGCGCAGCCGCTTCGTGCGGGAGGCGGGGCGCTGGGTGTACGTGGACGGCGAGTTCCCGCGCGGCTGATCCCCCGCCGCGCAGGGTGCCTTCACAGCAGGCCGGACATTCCGCATGCGGTAGATTCGACTGTGCCGTCGCGGCGTTCCTCCGGACGCCGTTCTTTTTTGCCGTTGCGCGCCCGCCGCGCACGAGAACATCCTCCATGCCCCCCATCGCCTCGCCTGCCATTGCCGCAACCCCCGCCGAGGCGCTGCCGCCTTTCGATGCCGTGCTGTTCGACTGCGACGGCGTGCTGGTGGACAGCGAGCCCATCACGCACCGCGTGCTGCGCGCCATGCTGGAGGCGTCCGGCTGGACGCTCACGATGGAGGAGTGCATGCGCATCTTCATCGGCAAGGCCGTGCGCAGCGAGGCGGCGCGCATCGAAGCGCACACGGGCGCTCCGCTCACGGATGCCTGGATGGCGGAGTTCTACGCGCGCCGCAACGCCGCGCTGGCCGCGGAGCTGGAGGCGATCGACGGCGCGCTGCAGGCGGTGGAGGCCGCGCACCGGCGCATGGCGGGGCGCATCGCCTGCGCATCGGGTGCCGACCGGTACAAGGTCGAGCTGCAGCTGGCCAAGGCCGGCCTGATGCCGTACTTCGAGGGCCGCGTCTTCAGCGGGCACGAGATGCCGCGCACCAAGCCCGCGCCCGATGTCTACCTGGCCGCCGCGGCAGCGCTGGGCGTTCCACCCGGGCGCTGCCTGGTCGTGGAGGACACGGTGACGGGCGTGACCGCGGGCGTGGCCGCCGGGGCCACGGTGGTGGGCTACAGCCCCGCGGCCTGGGGGCACGATCCCGCCGAGGCGCTGCGCGCGGCAGGGGCTTGCGCTGTCATCGGGTCGATGGCGGCGCTGCCGGACCTCCTGGCCGCAGCGCCGGACTGAGGTCCTGCCAGAACGTTCCCACCCGGCTTTTCTTCGCGGGCCTGCCGTCGGCCGGGGGCGCGGCGGAGGCGCTGTGCTCCGCGGGCAGTGCGGCGGCGTGGGCCAGGCTGTCCGCCAGCAGCCGGCGGTTCGGTTCTATGCCGCTCAGGTCCATGTCGTCCTGCGTGAACGTGCCATCGATCACCCGGTGGGCCAGCACGTCGATGGCCTGGAGCACATGGTCGCCACAGGAGTTGCCATCCCGCTGCCGGGCGATGGGCACGCCCCTGACGGGCGTGTGGATGCCCATCTCCCACGCCGCGATGCTGGCCCTCCGGTACTGGGCCGTGTCGACCGCTGCGGCGGCGGCGTGGGGATGAACGAGGGAGTCGTAGTGGAACGCCGCTCCCGCGCGCCGGTCGATCACGAGCAGTGACCAGTGCGCAGGCGGGTGCGGGTTGTGGATCGGCAGGAAGACCAACGGGGCGTCGTTGCGGGCCGTGATGTAGCGCAGCCCCCTGTGCCTGTCACCCATGTCTTTCCTGTACAGCAGGCCCACGTGCAAGGGGTTGGCGAAGTTCAGCAGCTCGGCACGGGGCCGGCCCTCCAGGCGATGGGCGAGGGCTTCCATGTATGCGTTCATGTGTTCGTCGCTCAGCCACGCCCCTGCGGACAGCTGCAGTTCCCGGACCTGCGGCGCCTCTGGTTGCGCGAGGGGCGGCAGCGCGTCCACATCGATTCTCTCGGGGCTGCCCGTCCGCGCGGTCCGCTGTCCGGCGGACGGCTCCGGGAACAGGGGATCGTCGCCACGCCAGGGCTGCGTGACTTCCGGGGGGGAGCCGGGGTCGCCATCGGGGCCTGCAAAGGCCCCGCCGTCCAGGGAGGAGAGACCGGCGAAGGTCGAGGATGGGCTCTGCGCCGGATATCGGGGCGTGGCGGGCTCCGGAAGGTGGCCCATGCGCCGCCGGTCCTCCGTGAGGTCGGAGAAGAAGGAATCGGTCGGCGGCGCGTGGGCTCGTTCGGCATCGGCGCCTCCGAGCGGGTGCGCCATGGCCGGTGCTTCCGGCGGGTACTGGGGTGTGGCGGGTTCCTGAACGAAGCCCTTGCGCCGCAGTTCTTCCGAAAAGCCGGAGAACAGCGACGTGGAGGGCGGGCTATCGGGCCGGTGGAGGGGGGCTGCGGGCGCTTGGGTGCGGGGCGCGGGAGCGTTCTGGAAGCGGAGTTTGAAGTTCGCACGGATGGCTGCCCGGGTGCGTGCATCCGCGTTGGCAATGACCCGTTCGCCCGTGGGGGTCAACTCGCCGGTCCGCTTGTTCACGATTCTCCCGAGCGTGTAGGGCGTGACGTACTCGTCGCATACCCCTGCTTCGATCGATCGGGTGCGGTCGCTGAATCTTCTCGATATGTCCAGGATGGACTGCGGATCCGATTGGAGCGCGAGGAGGGCGCCGCTCAGTTTCGGGAGCGAAGACGCATTGCCGCCGGGCGGGGCCGGCACGGCTGGCGCAGCGTGGCGCTTCCTGAATGCGCGCTGTATGCGTTCGCTCTCCTCGGGGGTGAGGTACTTGAGCAGTCCGGTCGCACGTTTCGAGAATCCATCGCTTTTGATGTACGAGCCGATGTTGGGAAGGTCATTCTTCAGGGAGCCGACCGACTCTCCGGATTCGAAGCGGTCGATGACGCCCAGGAAGCCTTCTATGAAGGTCCTGAAGAATTCTTTTTCCTTGTTGAAAACCCGTTCGCTTCTTTCCGCCTCCCTGGCCCGTTGCCTCTGGAATTTTTCGATTCTTTCCTGGCGGTAGTCGTCGGACAGCGCATCGTGGAGACATTCCATCGCCAGATCCCTGTCGCGGCCGTGGTAGAGGATTTCTATCCTGCGCCCGACCTGTTGCCTCAGGTCGCGGAGCCCCTGGTCATCCAGCTGCACCACCACGGAGTTGGCAGTGTGCTCGCTGAGCCCGTAGGGCGTCAGATAGCGGCGGATGCCCGGGAAATCACGCAGCAGCTGTTCCCAGCTTTCCCCCTTGCCGTACCGGGGAAGGGCTTCGGCCAGGATCGGATGGCTCTCCAGTGGGGCCACCCTGGGCGGGGAGGCACGCGTGCGATGCACCGGGCTTTCGGCCGCGGACTGCAGTGCCCGCGATGGAGGCGGGGAGCCACCCAGAGGATGCATCGGGAGACCCGGGGCGGGACTCCTTGCCCGCCCCGGGGGCGGCGACGGCGATCGCCGGCCCTCCAGGGTGCCCGTGGCGCTGCGATGGCCGTCGACACCGGTGCGGAGAATGTGGTCCATCTTTTTTCCGGGTGGGTTGCACGGCGTACGCTACCGCCCCGCGGTGCACGGAAAAGAGGCGCGGGCGAAGCAGTGGGGTCATCCGCGAAGCGCGCACGCGCACGCGGACGCGGACGGCGGGCCCGACCTCCGGTGCGTGGTCACGTCCGGTGGACGACGGCCCGGCGCGGCGCAGTGTCCCGGTCCGCCATGGCGTCGGCACGCCGCTGGCGCCGGTATTCGGCGGGCGACGTGCCCGTCCATTGCCGGAACGCGCGCATGAAGCTCTTTTCGCTGGCGAAGCCCGCGGCCTGCGCCACGGCCTTGACGGGGCGGTCGGTGCGCTGGAGCAGATCGCGGGCGCGCTGCTGGCGCGCCTCGTCCTTGAGCGCCTGCAGCGAAGCGCCTTCTTCGCGGAGCTGCCGGTGCAGCGTGCGCGGCGATACGTGCAGCTGCGCCGCGAGCGTCTCCGCGCTGTGGGAGAACTCGGGCGCATGGGCCAGGGCCTGGCGCACGCGCTGCACCAGCAGGCGGTCGCGCCGGTACTGGCGCACGGTGAGCAGCAGGGCCCGCTGCAGCATCTGGTTCAGCGCCGCTTCGTCGCGCTGCAGCGGCAGGTCCAGGTAGCGGGCGTCGAAGCGCAGCACGGCCTGCGGCGCGTCGAATCGCGGGGGCACGCCGAAGAGCAGCGGATAGACCTCGGCGTGGGGCGGTGCCGCGAACGGGAAGGCGGCAGCCAGCAGCGGCAGGCGCGAATCGATGAACCAGCAGGCGAGGCCGAGCGCGTTGCGCAGCACGGAGACGGTGCAGAACTCGCGGAGCGGGCCGAGGTCGCGGTGCTCGGCCAGCGCGAGCGTGGCGGTATGGCCGTCCGTATCCAGGTGCAGCCCGATGTCGTCCACCAGCAGCGCATGGTGCCGGCACCAGCGCCGCAGCGCGAGGCCCAGCGTGGGGGCGCTGATCGACGCGCGCGCCAGCATGCCGTAGCTGCCCCAGGGCAGGCGGCGCGCGAACCAGCCCAGGGCTTCGTCGTCGAGTTCGCGCATGGCGGCCGCGGACAGGGCCTCCATCTGCAGGGCGGTGATGCGCGCGCGGATGTTGCGGACGCTCTGTGGCGGGATTTGTGCCGCGGCCAGGGCCTGGGCAGGGCTCAGGGACCGCTGTGCATAGGCCTGGAGGATGGCCTGGACGAAAGCCATCGGTGTGGCGGCCACGGGGCCCGGGGCCGCAGGCGGTGCGGCGTCGGCGGGGGAGGTCGGCATGCGCGGCATGCGGCGAGTGTGCGGGCGCGTGGCACGATTTGCAACCTGTGTGACCCGATCCGTGGCCTGTTTCCGGGCGTGGCGGCGTATGCTGTGGCATCGACCGGCACGCCCGCCGCCCCAGGGTGGCCGCCGCGCGTCCGCCAGAGACTGCCTGCCCCAAGGAGACAAATACCGTGACACAGCCGTCCGATCCGTCCCAGACGCCGTCCGCCGCCAGCCATGCGAAGGGCGCCACCGACGTGCCCCTGATCGAGCAGACCCTGGGCGCCTTCTTCGCGGACATGGCAGCGCGCCAGCCCGGGCGGGAGGCCCTCGTGAGCCGGCACCAGGGGCTGCGCTACACCTATGCCGAACTGCATGCGGCGTCGCGGCGCCTGGCCGGCGCGCTGCTGGGCCTGGGGCTGCAGAAGGGCGACCGGGTCGGCATCTGGTCGCACAACAACGCCGAGTGGGTGCTGATGCAGTTCGCCACGGCGGAGGTGGGCCTGGTCCTCGTCAACATCAACCCGGCGTACCGCACGGCCGAGGTGGAGTACGCGCTGAACAAGGTGGGCTGCAAGGCGCTGGTCGCCATGTCGCGCTTCAAGACCAGCGACTACCTGGGCATGCTCCGCGAGCTGGCGCCCGAGTGGGCCGCGCAGCCGCCGGGCCAGCTGGCGGCGCGCCGCCTGCCGCACCTGCGCACCGTGGTGTGGATCGATGCCCCGGGACAGGACGGCGTGGAAGAGCCCGGGATGCTGCGGTTTTCCGAACTGATCGCGCGCGGCGACGCGCAGGACGCGCGCATCGACGCCGTGGCCGCCACGCTGGATGCGAGCGAGCCGATCAATATCCAGTTCACGAGCGGCACGACGGGCTTCCCCAAGGGCGCGACGCTCACGCACCGCAACATCCTCAACAACGGCTTCTTCATCGGCGAGTGCATGCGGCTCACGCCGGAAGACCGGCTCTGCATTCCCGTGCCGCTCTACCACTGCTTCGGCATGGTGCTCGGCAACCTGGCGTGCGTGACGCACGGCAGCACCATCGTGTACCCGAGCGACGGCTTCGATCCGCTGGCGGTGCTGGAGGCGGTGCAGGCGGAACGGTGCACGGGCCTGCACGGCGTGCCGACCATGTTCATCGCCGAGCTGCAGCATCCGCGCTTTGCGGAGTTCGATCTCTCCACGCTGCGCACCGGGATCATGGCCGGTTCTCCCTGCCCGATCGAGGTGATGAAGCGCGTGGTGAGCGACATGCACCTGGAGCAGATCACCATCGCCTACGGCATGACCGAAACCAGCCCCGTGAGCTGCCAGAGCAGCACGGACACGCCGCTGGACAAGCGTGTTTCCACCGTGGGGCAGGTGCAGCCGCACCTGGAGGTGAAGGTGATCGATCCGGAATCCGGCGAACCCGTGCCGCGCGGCCGCTCGGGCGAGCTCTGCACGCGCGGCTACTCGGTGATGCACGGCTACTGGGGCGACCCGGAGAAGACGCGCGAGGCGATCGACGCCGAGGGCTGGATGCACACGGGCGACCTCGCCACGATGGATGCCGAGGGCTACGTGAACATCGTCGGCCGCATCAAGGACATGGTGATCCGCGGCGGCGAGAACATCTACCCGCGCGAGATCGAGGAGTTCCTCTACCGCCATCCGCAGGTGCAGGACGTGCAGGTGGTGGGCGTGCCCGACGAGAAGTACGGCGAGGAGCTGTGCGCGTGGATCGTCGCCAAGCCCGGCGAGCAGCCGACCGAGGACGCCATCCGCGCGTTCTGCCAGGGCCAGATCGCGCACTACAAGGTGCCGCGGTACATCCGCTTCGTCGCCGAGTTCCCGATGACGGTGACCGGCAAGATCCAGAAATTCAAGATCCGCGATGCGATGAAAGAGCAGCTGGGCCTGGCCGAGCGCGCCACCGCCTGAACCGCACGCGGACCGTCACAGAGAACCTTTTTCCCGTTCCACCATGATCCTCGAAACCCGCCTCAATCCCCGCTCGGCCGACTTCCAGGCCAACGCCGCCGCGATGCGCACGATCGTGCAGGACCTGCGCGAGCGCGCGGCCCAGGTGGCCCAGGGCGGCAGCGACGCCGCGCGGGCCAAGCACGTGGCGCGCGGCAAGCTGCTGCCGCGGGACCGCGTGCGCGAACTGCTCGATCCCGGCTCGCCCTTCCTGGAGATCGCGCCGCTGGCCGCGCTCGGCATGTACGGCGACGAGGCGCCCGGCGCCGGCCTGATCGCCGGCATCGGCCGCGTGAGCGGCGTGGACTGCATGGTGGTGTGCAACGACGCCACGGTGAAGGGCGGCACCTACTACCCGATGACGGTGAAGAAGCACCTGCGCGCGCAGGAGATCGCGCAGCAGAACCGCCTGCCGTGCATCTACCTCGTGGACTCGGGCGGCGCCAACCTGCCGAACCAGGACGAGGTGTTCCCCGACCGCGACCACTTCGGCCGCATCTTCTACAACCAGGCGCAGATGAGCGCGCAGGGCATCGGGCAGATCGCGGTGGTGATGGGCAGTTGCACGGCCGGCGGCGCCTACGTGCCGGCGATGAGCGACGAGTCCATCATCGTGAAGGACCAGGGCACGATCTTCCTGGGCGGCCCGCCGCTCGTGAAGGCCGCCACCGGCGAGGTGGTGACGGCCGAGGACCTGGGCGGCGGCGACGTGCACACCCGGCTCTCCGGCGTGGCCGACCACCTGGCGCAGAACGACCTGCATGCGCTGCAGCTCGCCCGCAACGCGGTGCGCAACCTGAACCGCGAGCGGCCCGCTTCTGCGGCCGGCGGCACCGCGCCGCAGGAGCCGCTGTTCGGCGCCGAGGAGCTGTACGGCGTGATTCCCGTGGACACGCGCAAGCCCTTCGACGTGCGCGAGATCATCGCGCGCATCGTGGACGGCAGCGAGTTCGACGAGTTCAAGGCACGCTACGGCACCACGCTGGTGACGGGCTTCGCGCGCATCGAGGGCATGCCCGTGGGCATCATCGCGAACAACGGCATCCTGTTCTCCGAATCGGCGCTGAAGGGCGCGCATTTCATCGAGCTGTGCTGCCAGCGCAAGATCCCGCTGGTGTTCCTGCAGAACATCACCGGCTTCATGGTGGGCCGCAAGTACGAGAACGAGGGCATCGCGCGCAACGGCGCGAAGATGGTGACGGCGGTGGCCACGGCGGCCGTGCCGAAGTTCACGATCGTCATCGGCGGCTCGTTCGGCGCCGGCAACTATGGCATGTGCGGCCGCGCCTATTCGCCGCGCTTCCTCTGGATGTGGCCGAACGCGCGCATCTCCGTCATGGGCGGGGAGCAGGCCGCGAGCGTGCTCGCCACCGTGCGCCGCGACGGCATCGAGGCCAAGGGCGGCGCCTGGAGCGCGGAAGAGGAAGAAGCCTTCAAGGCGCCGATCCGTCGCCAGTACGAAGAGCAGGGCCATCCCTACTACGCGACCGCGCGGCTCTGGGACGACGGCGTGATCGATCCCGCCGACACGCGCCGCGTGCTCGCGCTGGGCCTGGCCGCCGCGCGCAACGCGCCGGTGGAGGACACGAAGTTCGGCGTTTTCCGCATGTGAGCGCTGGCGCGGGCCCCTATCTTTGAACCCGACGAGGAGGATCCATCCATGACCACCCCCGACTACCAGCATCTGCACGTGGGCCAGGCCGGCACGGTCGCGCGCGTCACGCTCGCGCGCCCGCAGGTGCGCAACGCGTTCAGCGACGAGGTGATCGCCGAACTGACGCGTGCGTTCGACACCCTGGGCCGGCAGGACGGCGTGCGCGCCATCGTGCTCGCGGCCGAAGGGCCTGCGTTCTGCGCGGGCGCGGACCTGAACTGGATGCGCCGCATGGCCGACTATTCGCGCGCCGAGAACGTGCAGGACGCGGGGCTGCTGGCGGCCATGCTGCGCACGATCAACGAGTGCCCCAAGCCCACCATCGCGCGCATCCAGGGCGACGTGTACGCGGGCGGCGTGGGCCTGGTGGCCGCCTGCGACGTGGCCGTGGCGGTCGATACCGCGGCCTTCTGCCTGAGCGAAGTCCGTCTGGGGCTGATCCCGGCCACGATCGGCCCCTACGTGGTGCGCGCCATGGGCGAGCGCGCGGCGCGGCGCTATTTCGTCACGGGCGAGCGCTTCGGCGCGCTCGAGGCGCTGCGCATCGGGCTGGTGCACGAGGTGGTGGATTTCGAACTGCTGGACGAGCGCCTCGACGCGGTGCTGCAGGCGCTGGCCGCGGCCGGCCCGCAGGCCGTGGCCGCGGGCAAGCGGCTGGTGCGCGACATCGCCGCGCGGCCCATCGACGATGCGCTCATCGCCTCCACCGTGGAGGCCATCGCCGACATCCGCGCGGGCGACGAGGGCCGCGAGGGCGTGCAGGCCTTCCTGCAGAAGCGCAAGCCTTCGTGGCTGCCGGCGCAGGACTGAGGGGCCGCGTGCCGCGATCCCATGGATGCCCTCTGGCTGCACATCGTCCAGTGGCTGCATGCGGCCGGACTGCACGTGGACGCGGGCACGGCACAGGCCGTGGCGGAGCAGGCGCGGCGTGCCACGGGCGCGCTGGACATGCCGGGCCTGCTGGCGCTCGCCGCGGGACTCGGCTGGGCCAGCGGGTTCCGGCTGTATGCGGTGGTCTTCCTCGTCGGCGCGATGGGCGCGGGCGGCTGGATCGCGCTGCCGGAGGGGCTGCGCATGCTGCAGCACCCGGTGGTGCTGCTGGTGAGCGGGATGCTGCTGTGCGTGGAATTCATCGCCGACAAGGTGCCGTGGTTCGACAGCCTCTGGGACGCGGCGCACGCGGCGATCCGCGTGCCTGCGGGTGCGCTGCTGGCCGCGGGCGTGTTCGGTGCCGACAACGGCGCGATGGCCGTGGCGGCGGGGCTGATGGGCGGATCGCTCTCCGCCACGGCGCTCGCCACCAAGATGACGGCGCGTGCCGCCGTCAACACCTCGCCCGAGCCCGTGTCCAACTGGCTGCTGTCGTTCTTCGAGGATGGCCTCGTCGTGGTGGTGGTGTGGCTCGCCACGCAGCACCCGGTGCTGTTCGGCATCGCGCTGGCCTGCATGGTGGCGCTCTCCGTGCTGCTGCTGGTGCTGCTGTGGAAGTTCCTGCGCGCCGTGCTGCGGCGGCTGTCCGTTTTCTTTTCCCGGCCTGCGGCCCCGGCCACGCGATGAGTGCGGGCGGCCCGATTTTGGAGTGAGACGCACGATGTTTGACAAGATCCTGATTGCCAACCGCGGGGAGATCGCCTGCCGCGTGGCTGCCACCGCGCGCCGCATGGGCGTGAAGACCGTGGCCGTGTATTCCGATGCCGATGCGTCGGCCCGCCACGTGGCCGCCTGCGACGAGGCGGTGCACATCGGCGGCAGCGCGCCGAAGGAGAGCTACCTGCGCTGGGAGCGCATCCTCGAGGCGGCGCAGCGCACGGGAGCGCAGGCCATCCACCCGGGCTACGGCTTCCTGTCCGAAAACGAGGAGTTCGCGCAGGCCTGCCAGGACGCCGGCCTCGTCTTCATCGGCCCGCCGCCATCGGCGATCCAGGCCATGGGCCTCAAGGCCGAATCCAAGCAGCTGATGGAGAAGGCCGGCGTGCCGCTGGTGCCGGGCTACCACGGCGCCGACCAGGACCCGGCCCTGCTGCAGCGCGAGGCGGACCGCATCGGCTATCCGGTGCTCATCAAGGCGAGCGCGGGCGGTGGCGGCAAGGGCATGCGCGCGGTGGAGAAGGCGGCCGATTTCGCGGCGGCGCTGGAGTCGTGCAAGCGCGAGGCGATCAACAGCTTCGGCGACGACGCGGTGCTGATCGAAAAGTACGTGCAGCGCCCGCGCCACATCGAGATCCAGGTGTTCGCCGACGCGCACGGCCGGTGCGTCTATCTCTTCGAGCGCGACTGCTCCGTGCAGCGCCGGCACCAGAAGGTGCTGGAGGAAGCCCCCGCCCCCGGCATGGCGCCCGAGATGCGCGCGCGCATGGGCGAGGCGGCAGTGGCTGCCGCGCAGGCCGTGGGCTACGTGGGCGCCGGCACGGTGGAGTTCATCGTCGAGCAGCGCGAGGGCGGCGCGATGGACTTCTTCTTCATGGAGATGAACACGCGCCTGCAGGTGGAGCACCCGGTGACCGAGGCGATCACCGGGCAGGATCTGGTCGAGTGGCAACTGCGCGTGGCGGCCGGCGAGCCGCTGCCGCTCGCGCAGGAGCAACTGCGCATCACCGGCCATGCGATCGAGGCGCGCATCTGCGCCGAGAACCCGGACAACCAGTTCCTGCCCGCCACCGGCCGCCTGGCCGTCTACCGCCACGGGCCGTGCACGCATTTCGAGCGGGGTACGGTGCGCATTGACGCCGGGGTGCGCGAGGGCGATGCGATCAGCCCGTTCTACGACTCAATGATCGCCAAGCTCATCGTGCACGGCGACACGCGCGAGCAGGCGCTGGCGCGGCTGGACGAGGCGCTGTCGCGCATGCACATCGTGGGGCTGGCGACCAACGTGCAGTTCCTGCGCCACGTGCTGCGCTCGGATTCGTTCGCGCATGCGCGGCTGGACACGGCGCTGATCCAGCGCGAGCAGGCCGTGCTGTTCCACCAGGCCCCCGTGCCGCTGCCGCTGGCGCTGGCCGCCACGGTGGCGCATGCGCTGCGGGCCGA
>Ga0308159_1003967_pt1 | contig 14135 bp, 14 predicted proteins | sample PhyCR1_FD_201040 | JGI IMG/M metagenome (GOLD analysis project Ga0308159, IMG submission 201040) | Phyllosphere microbial communities from UC Gill Tract Community Farm, Albany, California, United States - DLSLC.R1 | ecosystem: Host-associated > Plants > Phyllosphere > Unclassified | place: USA... | reverse complement strand
GCTATCTATAGCGCGACACCCCTCCGTCAGGCCTTCGGCCTGCCACCTCCCCTTGCAGGGGAGGAAAAGGGCTCCAGACTCATCCGCACGGACGGGACTTCGCCGCCGACGGCGACGCAGGGGCGCATGACGCGGCCGGCCTCGACAAAACCGAGCTTGGTAAGCACCCGGCCCGACGCGGGATTGTCCTCGAAATAGCCGGAGGTCAGGCGAGCAAGTCCAACATGCTCGAATCCAAAATCCACGACCGCCTGCGCTGCTTCGGTCGCTATTCCCCGCCCCCAATGGCCTGGGGACAGCCAATAGCCCAGCTCCGCCGTCTCCTCCTCCGGGGTCAGGCCGACCGCGCCGATCAGCCGGTCCTCGCCCCGCAGCGTGATCGCCCAGACCCATTCAGCGGGCACGACCCGCTCCAGAAAGAAGCGCACATCATCCGGCCCATAAGGGTGCGGCACGCGGGCTAGGCGGCGTGCGACGTCCCAGTCCCCGACGATGGAAACGATCGCCTCCCCATCACGCTCGACCGGACGCCGCAGCGACAGGCGGGTGGTGGTAAGGTCGGGGCGGCTATCGAGATAAGGGATCATGATCTTGCCCACTGAAAGTTCATGGCGTCGGCACCGGATACAAAAAAGGCGGCCAACGCTTTCGCGCCGCCGCCCTTCCTGTTCCGGACGAAAGGCTTACGCCTCGCTGCGGTCCCCGTAATTGGCCAGTTCGTCGCCCATGATGCGGGTGACGTGCAGCACGTTGGTCGAACCCGGCGTGCGGAAGGGGACGCCCGCCATCAGCACGACCTGGTTGCCCGCCTCGGCGATGCCGTGGCGCAGCGCCATGCGCTTGGACTTGGCGACCATCTCCTCGAAGGACTCGACGTCGCGGGTGTGGACGGCGTGAGCGCCCCAGAGCAGGCCCAGGCGACGTGCGGTCTCCAGCTGCGGCGTCAGGACCAGCAGCGGCACCGAGGGGCGCTCACGCGCGATACGGCGCGCGGTCGAACCGCTGGTGGTGAAGCAGATGATCGCCTTGGCCGACACGGTGTCGGTGATCCGTGCGGCCGCCTCGGCCAATGCGTCGGCGGTCGTCGGATCGGGAGTCATCGCGGTGAAGTGGACGCGGTCGCCGTGACCGGGGTCGTTTTCCACCGACACGCCGATCGCGTTCATCATCGCGACCGACTCGACCGGCCAGGCACCAGCCGCCGATTCCGCCGACAGCATGATCGCGTCGGCGCCGTCATAGATGGCGGTCGCCACGTCCGACACTTCGGCGCGGGTGGGCGAGGGGCTTTGGATCATCGATTCGAGCATCTGGGTCGCGACGACGACCGGACGGCCCATACGGCGCGACACCTCGACGATGCGCTTCTGGAGCGGCGGCACCATCTGCGGCGGCAGCTCGACGCCCAGGTCGCCGCGTGCGACCATCACGCCGTCGCACTGCTCGACGATTTCCTCCAGCCGGTCGATCGCCTGCGGCTTCTCGATCTTGGCGAGGAGCGCGGCGCGCCCCTTGATCAGGCCGCGCGCCTCCATCAGATCCTCGGGCCGCTGCACGAAGGACAGGGCGATCCAGTCGACGCCCTGTTCGACCGCGAAGGCCAGGTCCGAACGGTCCTTCTCGGTCAGCGCGGCCATCGGCAGCACGACGTCGGGGACGTTCAACCCCTTGTTGTTCGACAGCGCCCCGCCGACCTCGACCAACGTCGTGATCGTGTCGGCGTCATGGAAAGCGACGCGCAGGACCAGCTTGCCGTCGTCGAGCAGCAGGCGCGCGCCCGGCTCGATCGCAGCGAAGATTTCCTTGTGCGGCAGCTCGACACGGGTCGCGTCGCCCGGCGTCGGATCGCGATCGAGGATGAAGGTGCTGCCGGTTTCCAGCATGACCTTGCCCTCGGCGAACTTGCCGACGCGCAGCTTCGGGCCCTGAAGATCGGCCAGGATCGTGGTCGGGCGGCCGAACCGCTCCTCCAGGCCACGGATCGCCTGGATCAGCGGGATCTTCGACTGCTGATCGCCATGGCTCATATTGATTCGGAAGGCGTCGGCGCCAGCCTGAAACAGGGTGGCGATCGTCTCGGGATCGCTGCTGGCCGGACCGAGCGTGGCGAGGACGCGGACTTTGCGCGAACGAGGTGGGAGGGCCTTGGTCATGTTCACATCCTGCTTCTTTGCGGCCAGTGTCCTAAAGCCTAATGCGTTACGATCAACCTAGGAGCGACGAATATGAGCGATACGCTGGATGCGTTGAATGCAATCGATGACGCGGCGGCTGCGGCGGCGTTTCGTCGGCTGGTGATGCATTTGCGCCACCGTACCGATGCGCAGAATGTCGACCTGATGGGGCTGGCGGGCTTTTGTCGCAACTGCCTGTCCGACTGGGTGGGCGAGGCCGCCGGGGTGGACAAGGCCACCGCGCGGGCCGCGATCTATGGCATGCCCTATGACCAGTGGAAGGCCGAGCATCAGGCCGAGGCGACGCCGGAGCAGCTGGCACGCATGGCCGAAAGTGTGAAGAAGAACCGTTAACCCCCGCTTGAGCGACGGCGCGGAAGCGCCTAGACCGCCCCCGATCCCGACATCCGCGCCGGACCGACCTTGCCGCCAAGCGGGGCCCGTGTCGTGGCGGCGGATTCCTGGGAGCGGACAGGATTTCAAGAGGGTTAGAAGACCATGGCGGACGAGAATTTCGACAGCAGCGGCAATGTCACGGCCGACGAGCTGCGCCTGCTGATCGAGCGGGCCGAGCGGCTGGAAGAAGAGAAGAAGGGTATTTCGGACGACATCAAGGATGTCTTCGCCGAAGCCAAGGCGCGCGGCTATGATCCGAAGGCGATCAAGAAGATCATGGCGATCCGCAAGAAGAAGCGCGAAGAATATCAGGAAGAGGAAGCGATCCTCGAAGTGTATATGAAGGCGCTGGGCATGATCTGATCCCGGTTTCGGGTTTGGATATGCGAAGGGCGGCGGGGCTGGTGGCTCCGTCGCCCTTTTTGTTTGGTGGGCGGTGGGGCGTGGCCTTCGACTTCGCTCAGGCTGAACGGAGCGTGGGAGGTTGGCCTGGCAAAATATTCAGCCTTAACCTCCATTCCGCCTGAGCGAAGCCGAAGGCCAAGGGCCGACCCTCACCCCATCTCCGCCGCTTGGGTGGTCCAGCCCAGCCGCGGGATCGTGATCGACCGCTTCCCCGTCAGGTCCGTCCGGCACACGAACAGGTCGCGGCTCTCGATATAGGCGATCAGCCGTTTCACCCGGCCCAGCGAGCTGGTCCCGTACGTCTCGGCAATCTTGGTATCGGGCGGGCAGGGTAGTCCCTCCCGCGCCGCACGCGCGACCAGCAGGAACGCACCCAGCATGTCGTCGGGCAGCATCGCGGCCAGCGCCAGCGCCTCCTGCCAGTCGGGATCGTTGACGTCGAAAATCCCCGCCCGCGCGCAGGACAGACGACGGGCAAAGCCGTTCAGGTCGAGCGGCGGCCGGGCCAGTCCCGCCATCCGGCAGCGCACCTGGAAATCCTGGAACAGGACAGAGGCGGGGCGGAAGGTCGATTCGGGGTCCTCGACGATCGCGCGCAGCACCAGTTCGTAGATCGCCTCGACCTCGACCTCGTCCATTTCCGGCGCTGGCGGCGCGGCGGTGGTCGGCAGGGGCGGGCGGCCGAGATCGGCCATCAGCTCCTCGGCGGGCACCCGGCGCGGGCGCGGGTCGAAGGTCATGGGCAGGGTCGGCGCCTCCTCGACCGGGGCGAAGAGCAGTTCCTGCAAATCGGGCGGCGGTGCGTCGGGCAGCGGGGTCAGCTTGGGACTGCCCGAACGCGCCGAGGTTTCGACCGCGCCGATCTTCACCGTGATCGGCCGCCGCGAAACGGCGGGGCCGAGCGCCAGGAAGGTGCCGCGCGCCAGATCGCGGATCGAGTCGGCCTGACGCCGCTCCATGCCGAGCAGGTCGGCGGCGCGCGCCATGTCGATGTCGAGGAAGGTGCGGCCCATCAGGAAGTTGGACGCCTCCGCCGCGACATTCTTGGCGAGCTTGGCGAGTCGCTGGGTGGCGATCACCCCCGCCAGGCCGCGCTTGCGGCCGCGACACATCAAATTGGTCATCGCGGACAACGAAGCGCGGCGGACTTCCTCGGTCACTTCACCGCCGGTCGTCGGCGCGAACAGCTGCGCTTCGTCGACCACGACCAGCGCGGGATACCAATGCTCGCGCGGCGCATCGAACAGGGCGTTCAGGAAGGTCGCGGCGCAGCGCATCTGACCCTCGATCTCCAGCCCCTCCAGGCTGAGGACCACCGAGGCGCGGTGTTCGCGAATCCGCGAGGCGAAGCGCCCGACCTCGCGCTCGGCATAGTCGCCCGCCTCGATCACGACATGGCCATAAGCCTTGGACAGGGTGACGAAATCGCCCTCGGGATCGATGACCACCTGTTGCACCTGACCCGCCGACTTTTCCAGCAGGCGGCGCAGCAGATGCGACTTTCCCGACCCCGAATTGCCCTGCACCAGCAGGCGGGTCGCCAGCAGTTCCTCAAGATCGATCGGCACCGACGAGCCGCGCTCATCGGTTCCCATATCCACGCGTACCGTCATGACTGGCGTTTGGCCGATCAACGCCCCAAGGAGCAAGGCATTTGATTCCTTACGAGGAGCGCCAAGCCCATGGCCCTGTCGACCGCTGCCGAAATCGCCCGCCGCACGCTGGGCAAGCCCGCGCATGAACTGGACGAGGAAGAAGCCCAGGTCATCGCCGATATCGAGTCGGGCCAACTCAGCGCACGCGATGCCGCCGATGTCGCGGACGAGACTTCGACCTGGGGCGAGAAGCTGGCGGACCGGGTGGCGGCGGTCGGGGGAAGCTGGGGCTTCATCATCGCCTTCTCGGTGATCCTGCTGGGGTGGATGCTGCTCAACTCGGACGTGCTCAGCCATTTCGGCATGGCGTTCGATCCGTACCCGTATATCTTCCTGAACCTGATGCTTTCGACGCTGGCGGCGATCCAGGCGCCGGTCATCATGATGAGCCAGAACCGGCAATCGGCGAAGGACCGGCTGGCCGCGAGCCTCGACTATCGCACCAATTTGCGGGCCGAGATCGACATATTGCGGCTGCACCACAAGCTGGACAACGCCGTCACCGAACGGCTCGATACGCTGGAGGCGAAGATCGACGGGTTGGCAAAGGCCCTTGGGCAGTCGTAAAGAGCCCGATCATCTCAAGAGGCACCGATGGCAGGCCACAGCAAATTCAAGAACATCATGCACCGCAAGGGCGCGCAGGATAAGAAGCGCTCGGCAGCATTTTCCAAGCTTTCCCGCGAAATCACCGTGGCGGCGAAGATGGGCACGCCCGACCCGGACATGAACCCGCGTCTGCGCGCCGCCGTCAACGCGGCCAAGGCGGCCTCGATGCCCAAGGACAATATCGCGCGCGCGATCGACAAGGCCTCGCGCGGCGACGGGGAGAATTACGAAGAGGTCCGCTATGAGGGCTTCGGCCCCGGCGGCGTCAGCCTGATCATCGAGGCGCTGACCGACAATCGCAACCGCACCGCGACGAACGTGCGCACCGCGGTGTCGAAGAATGGCGGCAATCTGGGCGCGGGCGGCTCGGTCAGCCATGGCTTCGACCGGATGGGCCTGATCAACTATCCCGCCAGCGCCGGTGACGCCGAGAAGGTGTTCGAGGCCGCGCTGGAAGCCGGTGCCGAGGACGTGACCTCGTCGGAAGACGGACACGAGATCTGGACCGCGCAGGGCGATCTGCACGAAGTCGCCAAGGCGCTGGAGCCGGTGCTGGGCGAGGCCGAAGGCGCCAAGCTCGCCTGGCGTCCGCAGACCATGGTTTCGGTCGACGAAGCGGCGGCGGCGACGTTGTTCAAGCTGATTGACACGCTGGACGATGACGACGACGTCCAGACCGTCTGGGGCAATTACGAAGTCTCCGACGAAGTGATGGAAAAGCTGGCCTGATCCCAAATCCTCCCCAAGCTTGGCTTGGGGAGGGGAACCGCCGGGCGAAGGCCGGTGGCGGAGGGGCAAAGACGGCGTACACTGACCCCTCCGGAAAGCCCCAAATGACCCCACCCCCCGCCATCATCCTCGGGCTCGACCCCGGCCTCGGCACCACCGGCTGGGGGGTGATCGCGGTGGAGGGCAACCGGCTGCGCCACGTCGCCAACGGCCAGATCAAGACCGAGCCGTCGATGCCGCTCCCCCGGCGCCTCGCGAACCTGCACGCCGCGCTCTATGACGTGATCCGCCAGCAACAGCCCGACGGCGCGGCGGTGGAAGAGGTGCTGGGCAACAGCAATGCGCAGTCCACGCTGAAGCTGGGCCAGGCGCGTGGTATCGTCCTGCTGTCGGCGGCGCAGGCCGGGCTGATCGTCGGCGAATATCATCCCAGCATCGTCAAGAAGGCGACCGTCGGCACCGGCGGCGCGGACAAGAAACAGGTCCAGGCCATGGTCGGGCATTTGCTGCCCGGCGTAAAGCTGACCGGCCCGGATGCGGCGGACGCGCTGGCGGTAGCGATCACGCATGCGCATCATCTGGCGAGCGCGCGGGCGATGCAGCGGCGTAGCGGCGGGGTCTGACACGCAGAGGCATCGGTCCAAAATGGACCGGATGCGTGCGGGACGGACTTTTGGTCCGCCGATGATTGGAGCATGATGGCTATTGCCTCATCTGCAAGCCGGATAGGGTCAGTCGTGGCGTTCGCGTTCGTTCGAAGTCGTTCGGGAGGACACGCCGTGAATAGCCGATATCGGGATATACCCGTGATTGCTTCGATCATGATCGTTGGAGCGGCAGCGCCCGCCGCCGCGATTCCGATCCAAGCCAATGGTGAATCTACGCCGACGAGCGGAGACAAGATCGATACCCAAACTGAAAGCGGAAAACGTCAATTTGCGCAGGACCAATGCAAAGGCCAGCAACCACCCGAAATACCTGTCGACAAAATTCCAGATAGCAGGCGTTTGAGCGAAGTTGTCGGTGTCTATGAATGCTGGCAAGCGAAGGTCGATAACGATCAGTTTTTTCATTTGAATGATCTATATGGGCGTTGGGTCGTCGAACTGGTCGATGATGACGGCGATGTCCGCGACTATAATAAAGAAAGGCATAGCTGGGTCAGCCGCTTCTTCATGGGCCGGTCGCGGGGCGTCGTGACGTCGGTGCGTATCCGGATGCGCGACCCCGATATTGAATTCAACTTGCCCTTGGTGGCGGTCGATTACAGCGGCCAAAGCAAGCAGGGCGAGGCTTTTGTCACCTCACTGACCGGATCGGACATGAGCCTGCCGGACATCCGCCTGTCCTCCAACTCCAGCGTCACGATCGAGGCCATCGCGCGGGTCGCGGACGAGGTCGATATTCAACCTACCGGGCTTGTGCTGTCGGCCGTGCGAGATTCGCTGGCAGTGGCGGCGCCGGGGGGATCATTGCTTACTTCGATCAACCGCGAACAGGTTCAGCGGGTGTCTTCCGCCTATGATGCGGCGCTGTCACGATTGTTGTCGACCTCGATCACCGAATCGATGTCTGCGGGCCGGCTGATGAGCGAGTGGTTCCCGGGGGCTTCAATCTTCGTCGCGATTTATCTGCCGGAAAAAATCCGAACCAGTCGCTGGAGTTCAAATGAAGAACTGGCAGCCACCATAGGGCGTCGACGCAAACTGGTTTACCGGATCAGCATGACTTGCCCTCGGCTTACGGTCTTCGATGTCATGAACGCCTGTCAAAAGGGCAGTGAGAGCAGACAGCCGTTTTCCCCCGATCTGCGTACCTTGATTCGTCGCACCGATGCTTCGACGGATCCCGGCCATCCCGGTTTCGATGGATTCAATTATCAGAGTGCCGTCCAGTTGCTGAACAAACGGGTAAGCCCTTATCAGGTTCTGAATTTTCGTCTGGGTGTCGGCAAGACGCTGCGTCAGTATCTCAGCGATCAGGAAGGGTTTCTGACCCTTTCGAAGGATCTTCTGACGATCTCGGCGGATGAACTCAGGGTAACGGCTGATTTTGCGAAAAAGGACGAGGCGTCCACCGCGACATTTCCGGCCGAGTCGAATGCGAGCAAGGCTGCCGACCGCTTCTGCGCAGCGGTTTTCGACAGGCTATATTCTGCCGGACTATCGCGCCTGGATTCCCAGATCGGTCTATGGGCCGTGGTAACCGGGGTCAGCGATTTTGCGCCTTATCGTAGCGTTTTTCAGCGCGCGCCGGTTTGCCTCGACAATCTGCCCGGCTTTGGATGGCGGTATTTCCGTGCGCCGGAAAAACGCGTTGACTCGGCCAAGGGGATGACGGTCACGAAGAGTTCTTCTAACGAAGGGCCATGATCGCGCATCTCAAGGGACGTTTGGACTCCACCGGCATCGACCATGCGGTGATCGATGTCGGCGGGGTCGGCTATCTGGTCGGCGCTTCGGCGCGCACCCTGTCGTCTATCGGCCCCGTAGGCGAGGCGGCGATGCTGCATACCGAGATGCTGGTGTCCGAGGATTCGATCCGCTTGGTCGGGTTCGCCAGCGCGGACGAGCGTGACTGGTTCCGGTTGCTGACCGGCGTGCAGGGGGTGGGCTCGCGCGTGGCGCTGGCGATCCTATCCGCGCTGGAGCCCGCCGACCTGATGCGGGCGATCGCCAGCGGCGACAAGGCGATGGTTGCGCGGGCAAACGGCGTAGGGCCGAAGCTCGCCCAGCGGATCGTGATGGAATTGAAGGACAAGGTCGGCGGCATCGTGCTCGCGCCCGGTTCGGGCGGCGGGGTGGCCGCGTCGGCCGGGGCTGGCGCGGATGCGGTGTCGGCGCTGCTCAACCTGGGCTTCCGGCCCGCCGAGGCCAATGCGGCCGTGGCGGCGGCGGAAGAGGAGTTGGGGGCGGGGGCGTCGCTGGATGCGCTGGTGCGGTTGGCCTTGCGCAAGGCGGCGAAGTAGCGCGGGGCGGGGTGTCCCGTGGGCTTCGACTTCGCTCAGCCCGAACGGTTGTTGTAAATCCGACCCGCCCCCAAACTCCGTTCAGCCTGAGCGAAGTCGAAGGCCAAGGGAAGCCATCACGCCAACAGCCCCGGCACCTCACGTCCCGCAAAATGCGCCTCCAGGTTCTCCACCACCATTGCCGCCATCGCCGCACGCCCCTCCCGCGTCGCGCTCCCCTGATGCGGGGCGAGGACGACATGGTTCATCCGGCGCAGCGCATAGGGCACGTCGGGTTCGTCGGCGAACACGTCCAGCCCCGCGCCCGCGATACGATGCGACTCTAACGCCGCGATCAGCGCATCCTCATCGACCAGGCTGCCGCGCGCGACATTGACCAGCACGCCGTCCGCCCCCAGCCGATCCAGCACACCGGCCTCGACCACCCGCCGCGTCTCGTCCCCGCCCGGTGCGGCGAGGAACAGCACGTCGCTTTCCGCCGCCAGCGTCGCCAGATCGGGCATGAAGCGCCAGGCCACCGCCTTCTCCGACCGCGCGGTGTAGAGGATCTCGCCACCGAACGGCTCCGCCCTCTTGGCAATCGCCTGTCCGATCCGGCCCAGCCCGAAAATCCCGATCCGCCTTCCGCTGGCGCGCCGACCCAGCGGCACGGTCCAGTTGCCCATCCGCATCGCCCGGTCGTTCGCCGCGATCCGCCGGTCGACGGCCAGCCACAAGGCGATTGCCTGATCGGCGACATCCTCGGTCAATATGTCGGCGGTGATCGCGATGCGGATATCGCGCGCCGCGACCGCGTCATGATCGATCCCGTCATGGCCGACGCCGTGGATCGCGATGATTTCCAACTCGGGCAGCCGGTCCAGCAGGGCGGCGTCGACCGTCATCTGCCCACCGCCGACGATCGCTCTGGTGGTTGGCGGCGGCGCATCGCGGTGCAGCGTGAAGCGTTCGGCGAGCAGCAGCTCCAGGGCGGGCGAAACGGCGGTAGCCAGAAAAAGATCGTGCGGCATGACCCTGATGTAGCGCGTTTCCGCCCGTGAGTCCGCTATCCGGGGTTAAGCCACCGCACGGGCGATTGTCCCGGCCGCGCATAGCCTGCTATGTTCGTGCAATGTTCGCGGAGCTTCTCGACAGCCATGCCCCCTAACCGCTAGGGCTGACCTCGTGACCGACCAAGACCGCCTGTTATCCGCCAGCCGCCGTCCCGAGGATGTCGACGCCGCGCTTCGCCCCAAGAGCCTGGACGAATTCGTCGGGCAGCAGGCGGCGCGCGACAACTTACGCGTCTTCATCCAGGCGGCGCGCGGGCGCGGCGATGCACTGGACCATGTGCTGTTCTTCGGCCCGCCGGGTCTGGGCAAGACGACGCTGGCGCAGATCATCGCGCGCGAGATGGGTGTGGGTTTCCGCGCGACCTCCGGCCCGGTGATCGCCAAGTCGGGTGACCTCGCCGCGCTGCTGACCAATTTGGAGGACGGCGACGTCCTGTTCATCGACGAAATTCACCGCCTGCAACCGGCGGTTGAGGAAGTCCTTTATCCCGCGATGGAGGACCGGGTCCTCGACCTGATGATCGGTGAGGGACCGTCGGCGCGTTCGGTGCGGATCGACCTGCCGCGCTTCACGCTGGTCGGTGCGACGACGCGCCAGGGGCTGCTGACCACGCCCTTGCGCGATCGTTTCGGCATTCCGGTCCGCCTGCAATTCTACACGGTCGAGGAACTGACCCGCGTCGTCACCCGCGCCGCGCGGCTGCTCGACCTGCCCATTGCCGAGGACGGCGCGGTCGAGGTCGCGCGGCGCTCGCGGGGCACGCCGCGTATCGCCGGGCGGCTGCTGCGCCGGGTGCGCGACTTCGCCAGCGTGGCGGGGCATGAGATCGTCCACGCCGCCGCCGCCGACCAGGCGCTCAATCGGCTGGAGGTCGATGCGCTGGGGCTGGATGCGATGGATCGCCGCTATCTGACGATGATCGCCGACGTCTATCGCGGCGGGCCTGTCGGCGTGGAGACGCTGGCCGCCGGCCTGTCCGAGCCGCGCGACACGATCGAGGAGGTGATCGAGCCGTTCCTGATCCAGCTCGGCCTGCTCGCCCGCACCGCGCGGGGGCGTATCCTCAACCCCGGTGGCTGGAAGCATCTGGGGCTGAACCCGCCGGTCGGATCGCAGGACGGACTGTTCGACGCCTGAGCGGGCGGAGGCTGTAAATCGCTGAGATTGCATCCCACCTCCGTTCAGCCTGAGCGAAGTCGAAGGCCAAGCGGAACCGGCAGCCAAGCAACCCGGTCAATCACTCGCGCGGAACCAGTGGCCTTCGACTTCGCTCAGGCTAAACGGGGACTAGTATCGCGCTGAAAACGGACCCCCGCCGGTCGAACGACCGATAGGGGCCAGGTGGGTGTCTCTCTATGCTGCGTTCGGCCCGGCATCTCGTTCGGTGGCAATCACGACCGTGCAACCCTATGACTCATCACGCAAAAGCGCAGAGCCGCGGGCTTTGGAAATGATCGAACCGTCCGGGGAGGCAAGGCCGAGCCCGGGTAACGAACCCCTTTGGCTTCGGTTGCGCGCGAAGGGCGATCAATTTCCAATCTATTCCTCCCCTGCAACGGGAGGAATGACCGATAACGGCCTCATAGTATTACCCCGATAATACACTTGAACCCGGCGACCATCCCCTCCACACTATAGATGCGTATTTGGAGAGTTTGAGAATGGCCACGACCGCCGATACCGTGACCCAGGAAAAGGGGCTGACGCTGACGCCGCCCGATCCCGTGCCGACGGTGGCGCCCGCCCAGGCCGCCGGACTGGTGCCCGTCGACGACAAGACGCGCACCCAGCTGGAACAGAAAGTCGACGGGTTCGTCGCCGAGCTGATCGCGCAGGACGTGAACAGCCCCGAATTCGGCCGCCGCGTCGATGCGATCACGGCGATGGGGCAGAAGGAAATCCGCGAGGCCGCCAGCCAGTCCAACCGCTTCCTCGATCGCCCGGTCAAGGCGATGGATGGCGAGACGGGTGTGGGCAAGGACCTGACCGAGCTGCGCCGCGTCGTCGAAAGCCTCGATCCCGGCCGCCAGGGCAATCTCTCTGCCCCGCGCAAGTTGCTCGGCATCCTGCCCTTCGGTAACAAGATGCGCGACTATTTCGACGGCTATCGCTCGTCGCAGACGCATATCGCGGCGATCCTGAAGAGCCTTTCCTCGGGCCGCGACGAACTGCTGATGGACAATGCCGCCATCGATACCGAGCGCGCGAACCTGTGGTCGGCGATGGGGCGGCTGGAGCAGATGATCCATCTGTCCAAGACGATGGACGCCAAGCTGGAGGATACCGCCAACGAGCTGGATCATACCGATCCCGCCAAGGCCAAGGCGATCCGTGAGACCGCGCTGTTTTATACCCGTCAGCGTACGCAGGACCTGCTGACCCAGATGGCGGTGACGGTGCAGGGCTATCTGGCGCTCGATCTGGTCAAGAAGAACAATGTCGAGCTGGTGAAGGGCGTGGACCGCGCCTCGACCACCACCGTCTCGGCGCTGCGCACTGCCGTCACCGTGGCGCAGGCGCTGGCCAATCAGAAGCTGGTGCTCGACCAGATCACCGCGCTCAACACCACCACCGCCAACATTATCGATTCAACCGGCAAGTTGCTGCGCAGCCAGACCGCGCAGATCCATGAGCAGGCGGCGGCCTCGACCATCCCGCTGGAAACGCTGCAACGCGCTTTCCAGAATATCTATGACACGATGGATGCGATCGACAGCTTCAAGCTGAAGGCGCTTGATTCGATGAAGACGACGGTCACGACGCTGGGCAACGAGGTCGAGAAGTCGAAGGGCTATATCGCCCGCGCCGAGGGCGCGCAGAATCCGCAGCTGACCGGCGGGTCGTCGGCATCGTCGTTCAAGCTGGAGGCGCTGTAATCCCGTGACCACCCCCCGCTCGAACGAGGTCGATGCCCAGATCGAGCGTGCGCGCGAAGTGATGGCGCGCATCTCGCAGGATTATCGTGGGTCCGCGCAAGCGACGATCAAGCGCGCCCGGCGCAAGACGCGCTCGGCGTTGCAGCGGCTGATCCTGATCGCCATCGCCAACGCGGTCATCCTGATCGCGGCGATGGTGACGGGGCTGATCCTGCCCGGCGGGATCGGCATTTTCGGCGCGCTGGCGGCGATGATGCTGATGCTGGCGGCGACGCTGGCCATTGCGCTCGCGCCGGCCCCGCGCGCGCCGACGCCCGCCAAGCTGGCACAGGTCGATATCAAGGCGCTGCCCGCCCAGACCGAACGCTGGCTGGAGGCGCAGCGCCCTCTGCTGCCCGCACCCGCCGTGCAACTGGTCGACCGGATCGGGCGGCGGCTCGATACGCTCTCGCCGCAACTGGCGGGCGTCGACAACGAGACGCCCGAGGCGATGGAGGTCCGTCGCCTGATCGGCGAGCAACTGCCCGCCTTTCTGCGCGATTACGAACGCGTGCCAGAGCCGCTCCGCCGGGTCGAACGCAACGGGCGGACGCCGGATGCGCAGTTGGTCGACGGCCTCAAGCTGATCGAGCAGGAAATCGGCGACATGACCCAGCGGCTGGCCCAGGCCGATCTTGACAGCCTGTCGACCCGCGGGCGATTTCTGGAGATGAAATATCGCGAGGAAAGGGCGGACTGATGCGGAGCGCGGCGGTGGTGGTGACGATGATGCTCTCCACCGCCGCGATGGCACAGGACGGGCCGAGCAAGGCGGACTGGGACGCGGCCAACGTATCGCTGAAGCAGTTGAAGGATGGCCGCTATCTCGACGCGGCGGACATATTGCGGTCGCTGGCCTTTGACGCGGCAGGCAAGCCCAAGCCCGGTATCTTCTATAGCCAGTGGCGAGAGGCGCAAACGCGGATGACGGCCGAGCCGGCAGGTCCCGAGCCCCAACCGTCGGACGGACCCGAGGCCAAGGCGGCCGCCGAGCGTCTGGTCGCCGCCACGCCGCGCGATGCGATCACGGAGATCGTCGCGCGGGCGGCCAAGACTCGCGTGGTGATCCTCAACGAAAATCATGGCCTGCCGCGCGATCGCGCTTTTGCGCTGGAAGTTGCGCGGGCCTTGCGTCCGCTGGGCTATTCGCTGCTCGCGGCCGAAACCTTCTGGAACACGGACGATCAGGCGCCGATGGCTCGGTTGGCGAAGGATGGCTTTCCGGTCCACA
>Ga0308159_1003962_pt1 | contig 14149 bp, 14 predicted proteins | sample PhyCR1_FD_201040 | JGI IMG/M metagenome (GOLD analysis project Ga0308159, IMG submission 201040) | Phyllosphere microbial communities from UC Gill Tract Community Farm, Albany, California, United States - DLSLC.R1 | ecosystem: Host-associated > Plants > Phyllosphere > Unclassified | place: USA... | reverse complement strand
CGGCATCATCTGCCGAAGAATGGCTTCCTTGCGTTCTGCTGGATACTGATTCACTGTACGTCTTTGCTCCGCCCCCGGATGGATTAAAGTGATTCAAGTGACGCGACATCTATACTGACATAGGGGGCAACCGTTGCGCGGCACGAACATCGTTTGCAGGCGCGCCGTCTGCACTATTCCACCATATACCTGCCATCTCAGCTTCGGTTCGGATCCTGGTAGCGCCAGGCGCCTTCAGGAGCCTCGACAGGCGATAGAGATTTCGGGTGAGCGCGGCGGCTGGATGATTTGGAGCCAACAGTGAGCGGAGATCCGGCGCTTGATTGACAAGAGTTGCAACTTCATCCTCCGATAGGGGACCTACCTCTATCGGGTAGGCGCCACCCATGGTGGTAACGATCTGATCGTCGATCCAGATTTGGACATCGATATTGGCGGCCCTCCGCGTGGTGGCGATCACCTTGAAGTCAGGGATCGCGCTTGCCGCCCTCATTAGCTCGACGATAGTGCGCCGCCGACCAACATCGTCGAACATATCCAGGCCATCGACAAAGAGCATTGCACCGCCACTTGCTGCCAGATCTGTCAAGAATTCGGCTGCAGATCCAGGAATGCCGAGAGTGTTTGCAAAGGGCAGCCAGCCCCCCGGAGGCGTAGAATCCCGGTCTAGAAAGATGATCGGTGCCCGGCGTGCGACACGCTCTGCGAGGTGGCGAAGGACCCCGGATTTACCGACGCCGGGATCCCCGCAGATCTCAAGAAAACGATGTGTTTCAGAGGCTTCGTCGAACATTGCAACTGCTTCCAGTCGAGGCAAGGTCACCCCAGCCACGCTAGTGCCGATATGGGCAAGTGTATTCTTTGCGAGCTCCGCAAGTTTGGCGCGTGCCGGACCATATTCGCGGCCACTAGCAAGCCTGAACCCCGCCTCCGTCAAATTGCGAAGTAAGGCCTCTCGGTCGATGAGCCCCCCTGTTGTTCCTGTCTTTATTGATAAGTCGACCAATCGGCTCCATAGTGCGCCGGTACTGCCAATGTCTTCGTCTGCTAGCGCCATCCGAGCGAGCGCATAACCATAAACCCGGGTAATCGGCGATGTAGCTTCAAAATCGAACTCCAGAATGAGCATCCGCCTTAACAACCGCCAGATCGTGTTGTCGTCATCGGTTACACCGCCCGCGACGAGGTGCTTTCGCGTCGTCGAAACGAAATCGCGCATATCATTGTTGGCGATGCCTCTCGCGTTTAGCCGAGTAAAGAACGCTCCCGCATACTCCATTGTTCGTGCCCATTTGAGCACATCTTGATAAGCACCGGAAATCCTGCGGCTTGTCCGCTGCGTCGCTATGCCGAGAAAGTGTCGATCCGCCGGTACGGTCCCCACCACACTCCGTGCGATTTGGAAGGCAACCTCTTTGTAGACGCTATCTTGGGGAGAGAAAGTGATATCCCGTTTCGATTGGATTTCGAGAACTGAGTCGCCGGAGGCTCCCACTCCCGAAACGATCAAGTCGTCCAGTTTGTACCCTTGTTCGGTTCCTTGGAATCGGACGCTGACAATCCTTGAGTCTGGAAGGCCCGGTGCCCGATTGCCCGTCAACAAGGCCAGCAAGTACAGAGCACCTAACTCACCCTCAATGTAGGCGCCAGCTGGGCCCCGCGAAGCCGGGCTCGAACCGCGCTCTATTTCTGAACTACGGTGTGATTGCATCATCGATCCGGAGAGTGAAGGGTTGTCTTGTTGATCAGATAAGTATATATGACGTGAGACGGGCTTAGAAATGCGCAAAAGGATCAAAGCTATATTTGGCGACTAGTCGCCTTCGCTCTGGCTTGGCAGAACACGCAATAAGTGTGTTTTTCAGCGCTCCTTCGCCAAAGCGGGCACCCAGTCTTGTGTCAAAATGCATTTGTTCGTATCCAGCTCTATTATATTGTGGTTGAGTTAACTGATCGTTTATACCGCCTCTTGCCTAAGCGAATCGGTTGAATAATTTTTTTGCGCAGTACAAACGCTGCTGAGGTAATTCATCATGTCGAAGCAAAAACGGAGAAATATTCCTGCCTCTGCTGCTCCGCCTCTCACGTTGAATATCGATTCAACACCCAGAAGTGCCAGAGCTCGACAGCAACAACAGTCCAATAGCCTCGCAATTGTTGCTCCAACTGCAGAAGAAGATCGCGCGATAACGGACGCTGCGCTTAATGACCCTGATGCGTTGCCACTGACGGATGCCCAGCTACGTCAAATGCGGCCAACCCGCTGAGCGTCGAAGTAAAGAGCACAGGACCACTGACGACGATGACGAGTAGGTGGCAAGGCGTTTAAAACCGCGTCTCACGCGCCACGCGCAAAAACTGGTCAAGAATGCCCGTGCAGTCGAGCAGTTCCACGCCGCCGGCGCGGTGGAATTCGGGGTGCCATTGCAGGCCCATGACGAACGGCGCCTTGCGGTAGCGGATTGCTTCCACCATGTTGTCGGGCACCGACAACGCTTCCACCATCATGTCGCGGCCCAGGGTTTTGACGGCCTGATGGTGGATCGAGTTGACCGTGCCGCTGGCCTGGCCCTTGAACATGCGCGACAACGACGAACCGGCCGGGAAGGTGATGTCGTGGCGATTGCGGTCGTAGTCGTCGTTGACGTGGGCCAGCGAATCGGGCACGTCGGAGGCGATGTCCTGATATAGCGTACCGCCGAACGCCACGTTGATCAGCTGGCAGCCGCGGCAGATGCCCAGTACCGGCTTGCCCGCTTCCACGAATTCGTGCAGCAGTTCCAGTTCGTACATGTCGCGCGCGCGGTCGCCGCTCCACTCGGGGCGGGTAGGCGTTTCGGCGTAGCTTTGCGGCGAGACGTCGGCGCCGCCTTGCAGCACCAGGCCGTCGAGGTGGCGCGCGTAGTCGCGCAGGCGGATGTTAGACGGGTGCAGCAGGCCGTCGGTGTTCACGGTCGGGATCATGAAGACCAGCACGTCGCGCGACATCACCCATTGGGCGATCGACTCTTCGAGATATTGCAGGTTCTTGCTGCGCAGGCCGGTGGAGCCGGCTTCGGGATGGAAGATGCGCGCCGAGATGCCGATGTGGAGCGGGCGCTGCACGATGTGGCGGGTGACCGAGGCGGCCACGCGCCGGTAGCGCGCCATCAGCACCCGGCCCCACAGGCTGAACACGGTGTCGCCGGGGTCGAGGTAGCGCGGCGTGGCGGTGTTGATCTTGCTGTCACCGCGCGCCGGCCGGCGTTCCTGGTCGGAGGCGCGACGGTGCGGTGTGCTGTCCTTGTCGTCAGGGCCGTCAGTCATGCTGTTCCTCATTTACGGTAACGTGTTGTTAGTGTGCCACAAGCCAGCGTCGGCAGTCGCCCGGTTCACAATTCCTTACATGTCAGCCGGTATCAATCGGAAAGCCCGGTCCGCCTGGGCGGCCCTATAATCGGGCCATGAGAAAACTATGGAAAACCATCGGGCGCGTGGTCGCCTCGATTGCGATTGGCGTTGCTACCGCCTGGGGCGCGCTGGCGCTGTGGTACCAGCCGCCGTTCCAGGTTGAGGCGCTGCGCGTGCCGGCCATGGGACTGTGGGTGTCGATTGCGCCGGTCACGCTCTTCTGGTGGTGGCGCCTGCACCGGGCGCGCGTGCTGCTGCCGTGGGGCGCGGCCATGATGGCGCTGCTGGTATGGTGGGGCACTTTGCAACCGAGCCACGAGCGCGTGTGGGCCGACGACGTGGCGCGCATGGTCACCGGCGACGTGCAGGGCAGCGTGGTCACGCTCGACCAGGTGCGCAACTTCGACTGGCGCAGCGACGACGACTACACACCGCGCTGGGAGCGCCGCAGCTACGACCTCGATCAATTGCGTTCGGTGGATGTGGCGCTGTCGTACTGGATGGGCCCTGCCATCGCTCACACGCTGGTGTCGTTCGGCTTTGCCGACGGCCGCTACCTCACATTTTCCATCGAAATCCGCAAGGAGCGCGGCGAAAGTTTCGACGCCATCGCCGGCTTCTTCAAACGCTACGAAACGGTGCTCATCGCCGCCGACGAGCGCGACATCCTGCGCGTGCGCACCAACGCGCGCGGCGAGGATATGTATTTATATCGTTTGAACATTCCGCAGAAAACCATGCGTTCGCTGTTCCTGTCGTACCTGGACGAAGGCGCGCAGCTCAAACGCACACCGCGCTTCTACAACACACTCACCGCCAACTGCACCACCATCGTGTTCGAGATGGCGCGCCGGATCGATACCGCGCTGCCGCTCGACTGGCGCCTGCTCGCTTCCGGCTACCTCGACCGCTACCTGTTCGATCTGGGCGCGCTGGCCGGCCCGCAGCATTTCGACACGCTGCGCCGGGCTGCCCATATCACGGCCCGCGCGCGGGCGGCGGACCAGGCGCCCGACTACTCTGCTGCCATCCGCCAGCCGGCGCCCTGAAAGATCAGTGATGGAACCAGGACTGGCGGGACAGCGTCGGCGCGCGGAAGAAGCCGGGCTGGCCATGCGCTGGCGGTTAATGCAGCGGAAGCAGCGCCCGCGCTGCTGCCGCGGTGCGCAAGCCGCGCATTACTCCTTGCCGGTGCAGGTTCTTAGCCGCCCCTTGAGGATCTTGCCGGTGGCTGCCGCCGGCAGGGCCGCCATCACGATGATCTCGGCCGGCCGTTTATAGGGCGCCAGGTGCTGCGCCAGCCAGGCGTGCAGGTCTTCCAGCGCCACCGGATGGCGGGCGTCCAGCTCGATGTAAGCGACCACGTCCTCGTCGCCATGCGCACCGGGGCGTCCCACCACCGCCGATTGCGTCACGCCCTGGTGGGCGTTGAGCACCGTTTCCACTTCCAGCGGGTAGACGTTGAAGCCGGCGCGGATAATCAATTCCTTGGTGCGGCCGACGATGAACAGCGCGCCGTCCGCGTCGCTGCGCGCGACGTCACCGGTATCGAGCCAGCCGCCGTCACGCATGCTGGCGGCAGTGAGTTCCGCATCGCGGTAATAGCCGAGCATGACGTTCGGGCCGCGCACCCACAGCTGGCCATCGACGCCGGGTGCGACCGGCACGCCATGCGCGTCCACCACGCGCACCGCCACGCCGGGGATGGCATGGCCGACCGACGTGTCGGTGCGCGGCTGGTCCAGGCGCGTCTGGCTGACGGTGGGCGAGGTCTCGGTAAGGCCGTAGCCGTTATGCAGCGGCACGCCCAATACCCGCTCCACGCGCGCCTTGAGGCTGGGCGCGAGCGGCGAACCGCCCGCGTAGGCGAAGCGCAAATGATTCGGTAAAGGATCGTCAACGCTGCCGAGCTTTTCCAGCAGCTTCGCATACATGGCCGGCACGCCCTGGACGATGGTGAGTGCGTGCTCGCGCAGCGCGGCCAGCAGCGCATCGGGCGTGAAGCGTGGGCACAGGTACAAGCAGGCGCCCGCGTACAGGGTGCCCAGCATCACCGATGTCAGGCCATAGACGTGGGTGATCGGCAGCACGCCGTATGCGCGGTCCGACGGTACCAGCCCACGCAGGCGGCTCGACACGGCAGCGACGAACAGCAGGTTGCGGTGGCTGAGCATCACACCCTTGGGCGCGCCGGTGGCGCTGGTGGTGCCGGTGGTGTACACCAGCGCTGCCACCTGGTATTCGGACGCCGCGTGCACCGGTTCGGGTACGCGGCCGGTATGCAAGGCGCCGACCATCCAGGCGCCGAACGGCGAATCGGCAACGATGGCCGCGTGGCGCAGGCCGTGGGCGGCAGTCTCGGGCGAGGTGCTGGAGCCAGGCGCGCTGGTATAGATCACGCGGCGCGCGCCGCAATGGTCGCGGATCTGGTCCACCTCGTGCGCGGAGAGGCGGCCGTTGACGTGGACGATCCAGGCTTCAAGATCGGCGGCGGCAAAGGTGAGCGCCACTTGCGCTGCGCAGTTTTCGCCGACTACCATCAGGCGGTCGCCGGCGCGCACATCCAGCGCGCGCAAGTTGGCGGCAGTAGCGTCGATGGCGGCAGCCAGCTGGGCGTAGGTCCAGTGGCGGCAGCCGTCGTGCAGGGCGGGGGCGTGCGGGGTGTCGTGCGACCAGCGGCGCACGATGGCGCCGAGCCGCGCCGGCAAGGATGCCAGCAGGGTATGGAGATCGAAGTCGTTCATCTGGCCGGGACCGTCGTTGGCGAAAAGCGGCCAATGTGACGGCACCGCGCGCCAGTGTCAAGCCTTGATGTCGAGCAGCGAGCCCAGCGTTTCGTCGGAGGTCTTGATGACCGACAGCGACGCTTGCGTCTGCGCCCTGTACACCAGCGAATTGGTGATGTCGGCGGCCAGGTTGGTGGCGCTGGGTTGACCGCCTGCGGCCAGTTGCTGTCCTTGCAAGGAAATCGAGACACCGCTGCCGGCCGGGGTCGACTCGCGGAAATTCACCTGCGCCGGCTGGAAGCCTTGCGTGGATGCGTTGGAGATCGAGTGGGCGCTGTTGGACAGCGCGCTGAGGCCGGCGGTAACGCCGCTGGCGCCGATGTGGAGGGCTGAAATGGCCATGATGAAATTCCCCTAGGGCAATGCCCCCGATTGTACACCTTTGATCCAGATCATGCTTGGTGCGAAATGCTCATTTAGGCTTGCAGTTCGACCTGCGCTGGCGCAATGTGCCCGGTTCGCTTTCCAGGTTGATCAACCCGCAATCCTGTTCGTGGAGGACTATCCAATGTTTCCATATTCCCAATCCGTCACGCCCGCCGTCAAATCGCATCTCGACGCTCAGATGGCATTTTTCAACGATATGTCACGTTCGATGTTTCGTACCGCCCAGCAGTTCAGCGACCTCAATCTGCAGATGGCGCAAACCATGCTGGAAGATGTCGCGCACACCGGCTGCGATTGCCTCACCGCCAACCGCGCCACCGACATGATGTCGGCCGCTGCCAGCCGCGCGCAGCCGGCCACCGACAAGCTGCGCGCGTACCAGCAGCACCTGTCGCGCATCGCCGCCGACACCCAGGTGGAAATGTCCAAGGTCGCCGGCGAACACGTGGAATCGACTACCCGCACCGCCAAGGTGCTGGCCGACGAGGTGGCCCGCACCGCCCAGGAAGAAGCCCAGCGTGCGCTGCAACACCAGGAATCGGCCATGGAGCGTGCCGCCGATCCGTTCCGGCAAAACGGTGCGCGGCGCATGGCCGATGGCCAGGATCACCAGCCCTACGGTAGTAGCACCGGTACCCAGGCGTCCGGCCAGGCCACGGCAGCGCAAACCGCAGCGCAAGCCGCCGCCCAAAGTGGCAAGCAAAGCGGCGCCCGCAAGGAGGCATGAGCACCGGATTGTCCCTCCTGAGGCAGACGGCACCATCGTCAACGATGGTTTATCATCGGGGCTTGTTGCCCTGGAGATAAAGATATGACGAATGCCACCGCCCAAACCGATTCATTGCACATTGTTTGCCCCCACTGCGACGCCGTCAACCGGCTCCCCGCCGCCAAGCTGGCGGCGCAGCCGGTGTGCGGCAAGTGCCAGAAACCGCTGTTTACCGGCCAGCCGGTCGATCTGACCAGCGCGCGGTTTTTAAAGCATATCGAGCGCAGCGCCATTCCGGTGCTGGTGGACTTTTGGGCGCCATGGTGCGGGCCTTGCCGGACGATGGCGCCGTTCTATGCGCAGGCCGCCGCCAGGCTGGAGCCGCACTTCCGCGTGGTCAAGGTCGATACCGAGCAGGCCCAGGACCTGGCCACCCGCTACGCGATCCGCAGCATTCCCACGCTGGCGCTGTTCAAGGGCGGCCGCGAAGTCGCGCGCCAGCCGGGCGCCATGGATGCGACCAGTATTATTGCTTGGGCCAATCAAAACAATCGCTAAAATCGCCATCGCCATCGCCATCGCCATCGCCATCGCCATCGCCATCGCCATCGCTGCGTTGCAGCGCCGCGCCGTAAATTAGACCGTCATGCGCCGAAGGTTTTATCAGGCGCTGTTAATGGCTGGCCGCGTTGCGCATGATGCGTACCGGCTTGCTGTCGGACTCGGCCTGCTCTGAGGGCAGCATGTCGGCCAGCGTCTGCTGGTCGAGCACAGCGAGAAATGCCCTGGTGGCATCGTTGAGCGTATGTTTGAGCTTGCAGTCGTTGGTGAGCGGACAGGTGTCGTGGGCGCGGTCGAAGCATTCGGCCATGAAGAAATCTGTCTCGGTAGTGCGCACCAGCTGGCCGATATTGATGTCGGCCGGTTCCTTCGCCAGCCGCAGGCCGCCGTTGCGGCCGCGCACCGTCTCCACCAGCCCGGTTTGCCCCAGCTGGTACACCACCTTCATCAGGTGGTTTTTCGATATCCCGTGCAGGTCCGCGATGTCCTGGATGGTCACCAGGCGGTCGCGGTTGGCGCTCAGGAACAGCAGCGTGCGCAGCGAGAAATCTGTAAATTGGGTGAGGCGCATCTGCGGAGATTCAGGTAGATTGAGGCGCTATTTTAACCGGGGACAGGGTTTTGTGCGGATGCGCACCGACGCCCTGGCGGCCCCGGCCGACACTACCCGAAATACGTAGGAGGAAACATGATCGACGACCAGGCACGCCGAGAGTTCATCAATGAACTGTGGGAACGCTTCGAACAACTGCAACAATGGGCCGAAGCCAATTGGCCCGACCAGGAAAACCCGCTCACCAGCGCCGACTTCGTGGAAGCGCGCAAGGAAATCCTGGGCTTACGCAACCCGGCGCAAGCACCGGGCAAAGTGCCCGAGGCGCGCGAGCCGGAGCAGGGCGGCGCGCAGTACGAAAACCTCAATCCTGCCCCGTGGCCGTAATTTTTTCCGTCATCCCCGCCCGGCGGGGATGGCACATTCAATGCACCACCGGCTTGCCCACCTGCGCCAATAACCACGCCAGCACCGCCACCACCAGGCTCCCCAGCACGCCCCAAGCCAGGTTGAGCGCACTGTCGAACAGCAGCGGCGCCACCAGGCCAGACACCAGTGCGAACAGCAGCATCTGCACGAACGACTGCATCGACGACGCCAGCCCACTGTTGTTGGGGAAGTACTCGAGCGCCATCAGCGTAATCGGCGTCATCATCAGCGACAGGCCGAACGAATAGATAAACAGCGGCAGTACCGCCCACGGCACGGCCGCAGTGAAGTACAGGTTGTAGCCGACGTTGATCACGCCGGCCAGGATCATCACCGCAAAGCCCATCCAGGCCTGTGCCTTGCGCGCAAACTTGTGGGCGAATTTGCCCGACAGCGCCGAGCCTACCACCATGCCGCCGATCAGCGGCACGAACATCCAGGCAAACGCGGTTTCCGGCAGGTGCAGGATGTTCATCACGAAGTACGCGGCCGAGCCGATGTACAGCGCCACGCCGGCAAAGCTCATGCCCACGGCGATCGCCAGCAGCAGGAAATGGTGGTGGCACAGCACCTTCCAGTAATTGCGCGCGATGACCCCGAGGTGGAACGGGTGACGATCCTTGACGGCCAGGCTTTCCGGCAGCAGGCGCGTGACGGCGACATACATCACGATGCCGAAGGCGGCCAGGAACCAGAAGATCGAGCGCCAGCCAAAGCTCACTTGCAGCCAGCCGCCCAGTACCGGGGCGATGGCCGGCGCCAGGCCGAACACCATCATGATGTGGGCCAGGATTTTTTGCGCGGCGGCGCCGGTAAAGCGGTCCTGCACGATGGCCCGGCCGACGACGGAACCGGCGCCCGCCGCCAGGCCCTGCACGATGCGGCAGGTCAGCAGCACGCCGATCGACGGCGCCAGCGCGGCGCCGATCGACGCGGCGATGTACAGCACCAGCGACACCAGGATCACCGGGCGGCGGCCGAACGAATCGGACAGGGTGCCGTAAAACAGCATCATGAACGCAAAGCAGAACAGGAACATGCTCAGGGTTTGCTGCACCATGATCGGACTGGCGTCGAACGCCACGCCGATGGCAGGGAACGATGGCAAATAGGTATCGATAGCAAGCGGGCCGACCATGGTCAGGCCGGCCAGCAGGATGGTCAGCAGAATATTCATTAAAGGCGTATTGTTCGTTGGACCCGGCATTTTACGCGATATGCGGCCAGCGCATATCGGGCGACATTTTGATTCGTTCACCTGGTGGCGTGGTGCGCGTATGCTTGATCATCGGCGTACTTTAGCCAGAATTATCGCCAGAATTTTTAGATTATCGAGACATGACTATTGATACCTTCGACGCCACCGGCGTCAAACCATCGCATTGGAACCTGGCCAGCGTGATCGAACAGCTGCGCGTCTCGCGCGAGGCCACCCATAATATCCGCCACCAGGGCCGGGTGCGCGAGCTGCCGTCGCGCGAGGCGCTGCAAATCATCGTCAACGGCCTGTCGGCGGTACTGTTTCCCACCCATTACGGCCGGCCCAACCTGACCGACGAGAGTATCGACTACTTTGTCGGCGACACCCTTAACACCACGCTCAACCGCCTGACCGAACAGGTGCGGCGCGGTTTGCAATTCTCGGCCACCGAAGAAGTGCCCGACGACGCCGTGCTCACCCAGCAGGCCCACGCCATCACCCGCGAATTTGCCGCCAACCTGCCGGCCATCCGCGCGCTGCTCGTCTCCGACGTGCACGCGGCGTTTTCCGGCGACCCGGCCGCGACCTCAGTGGCCGAGATCATGCTGTGCTACCCGGGCACCATCGCCATCCTGTACTACCGCCTGGCGCACTGCCTGCACCGCCTCGGATCGCCGTTCCTGGCGCGGCTGATCTCGGACATCGGCCACTCGCTCACCGGCATCGACATCCACCCGGGCGCGCAGATCGGCGGCAGCTTCTTCATCGACCATGGCACGGGCGTGGTGATCGGCGAGACCGCCATTCTCGGCCAGCGGGTGCGCCTGTACCAGCACGTCACGTTGGGCGCCAAACGCTTCCCGGCCGATGACCAGGGCGTGTTGATCAAGGGCGTGCCGCGCCACCCGGTGGTCGAAGACGACGTGGTGATCTACGCCGGCGCCACCATCCTGGGGCGGATCACCATCGGCGCCGGTTCTACCATCGGCGGCAATGTGTGGCTTACCCAGAGTGTGGCGCCTAACAGCAATGTCTCCCAGGCCCAGATGCGCAACGACTAGAGCAAGCCTTCAGCGGGCCAGCAGCGTGTAGCAGATGGAACCCGAGAACCCCATCAGCACCACTGACGCGATCCGGTGCACCATCGGCTGGCGCGGGGTGGCGCTGGGGTAGGCCAGTACGGCAGCGCCCATCGAAATCCACAGTGCGGCGATCGGCAGCAGCAGGGCGCTGAAGATCATGTAAGCCTCGAGCAGCGCTGCCGGGCCGGCCGCCAGCGGCGGGAAGACCACCGTCGCAAAAAAGAACGCCTTGGGGTTGAGCAGCGTGACCGTGAACAGGTCGCGTGGACCGATGCCCTTGCTGCCGGCTGCACCTGCCTGCGGCGCGGTGCGCCACAGCTTGATGGCCGACCAGGCGATGTACACGGCCGCACAGGCGCGCGCCACCGGCGGCGCCCATGGCGCCACGGCAGCAGCCAGCGCCAGGAACACGCACCACACCCCGATCGAGATCAGGTAACCGACCCACTCGGCCGCGATCAGCGGCAGCGAGCGGCGAATGCCGTCGCGGCTGCCCGCCAGGAACAGCAGCGTGTTGGTGGGACCGGGCGTGAGCAGCACGGCGGCTATGGTCAGCGCAACGAACGTGGTGCCGTGCGGCGCGAGCTCCGACAGGGAAGGAAAAGCCATGGATGCTCCGAAAAATATGCAGGCGCCAGTGTGCGGCAGTTTTGATGCTTTGGCAATCTTTCAGCATCAGAGCCGCACCGCGTGCGCCACGTGACCGGGCGCCAGCCGCGCGCCGCCACCGAGCACCTGTCCGCGCAAGGTACCGCCGTCGTACGCCGTGCGATACCGCCCGCGCCGCTGCAATTCCGGCACGATCAGCTCCACCACGTCGCGTATGCTGTCGTGGGCCACGGCAAAGGCGAGGTTGAAGCCATCGATGCCGGTGTCGTCCTGCCATGCTTCCAGCTGGTCCGCCACCTGGCCCGGATCGCCCACCAGCACCGGGCCGCGGCCACCGAGGCCGATGAACAGCGCAGCCTCGCGCACGGTCCAGGTGCGGTCGGGATCGGCCTGGGTGAACGACGCCAGCGCCGAGCGGCCCGCGTCCGATTCGATGTACTCGACGGTGGCGTCGAGCGGAAACTGGCTGAAGTCGATGCCGGTCCAGCCGGATAGCAGGGCCAGCGCCGCCTCGATATCGACGTGGTTGCGGAAGTCCTCGTACCTGGCCCATGCTTCGGCCTCGGTGGGGGCGGTGACGATCAGCGCCTGGGCGTAAATTTTGAGGTCGTCGCCGTCCCGGCCGGCCGCGCGCACTGCGGTGCGCAGGTCATCGGCGTACTTGCGCACCACGGTCTTGCTGGGACCACTGACGAATGTGCACTCGGCGTGGCGCGCCGCAAAGGCCGTGCCGCGCGGCGAGGTGCCGGCCTGGTACAGCAACGGCGTGCGCTGCGGCGACGGTTCGCACAGGTGAAAGCCCGGCACCTTGTAGAAGCGGCCTTCGTGGTTGATGGCGTGGATGCGCGACGGCTCGGCATACACGCCGCGCGCCTTGTCGTTGACCACGGCGTCGTCGTCCCAGCTTTTCTCCCAGAGTTTATAGACCACGTCCATGTATTCGTCGGCCAGGTCGTAGCGCTCGTCGTGGCCCGGTTGCCGGTCCAGGCCCAGGTTGCGTGCCGCGCTGTCGAGATACCCGGTGACGATATTCCAGCCGATGCGCCCACGCGTCAGATGGTCGAGCGTGGAGATGCGCCGCGCGAACGTATAAGGATGCTCGTAGGTGAGGGCGCAGGTTACGCCGAAGCCCAGGTGGTTAGTCACTTGCGCCATCAGCGGCACCAGCGCCAGCGGATCGTTCAATGGCGCCTGCACCGCGTGGCGCAGCGCGGCGTCGGCGCTGCCCTGGTACACATCGTAGGCGCCCAGCACGTCGGCCAGGAACACGGCGTCGAACAGGCCCACCTCCAGCAGGCGCGCCAGGTCGGTCCAGTGGTCAGGATCGGTGTAGCGGTGGCCGGTGTCGCGCGGATGCGTCCACAGGCCCGGCGACTGGTGGCTCACCGTGTTCATCTGGAAGGCATTGAAACGGATTTGCTTGCTCATGTCACTTGGCCGGCTTGGCTGCCACCTCTTTGGCCAACGCCAGCTGGTAGTCGGTCCTGGAATAGTCGGCGAAGTGCTTGTTGGTGATGTCGAGGAATTCGCGCGAGCGGTAGGCGGCAGCGATATCCTTCGCAAATGGCTTGTCCTTGTCGGCCGTGCGCACTGCCACCAGGTTGACGTAGTTGTCCGAGATTTTCTCGGTCTTTAACGCGTCCTTCAGTTTCAGGCCCGAGGCCAGCGCGTAGTTGCCGTTGACGAAAGAGTAGTCGGTGTCTTGCAGCGAGCGGGGAAGCTGCGCAGCTTCGAGCGGGATCAGCTTGATCTTTTTGAGGTTGGCGGCGATATCGCGTTCGGACGCGCGCACCGGGTCGTACTTGTCGCGCAGCTTGATCCAGCCCAACTGGTCGAGCAGCACCAGCGCGCGCGCCTGGTTGGTCGGATCGTTGGGCAGCGCCACCGTCGTGCCGTCCTTCACCTCCGCCAGTGTCTTGTGGCGCTTGCTGTAGATGGCGATCGGCGCGGTGGGCACTTTCACCAGTTCGGTGATGGGCAGCTTGTTCTCGGTGGCGAACTTGCTCAGGTACACGATGTGCTGGAACACGTTGGCGTCGAGCGAACCTTCGGCCAGCGCGAAGTTGGGCTGGATGTAGTCGTTGAACTCCACCAGCTTGACTTTATATCCCTTCTTTTCGAGCAGCGGCTTGATGCCCAGTTTGATCTGGTCCGCGTAAGGGCCGGCGCTGGTGCCGATGACGATTTCTTTGGGGTCTTTGGCGTGAACCGGCGCGTTGGCGCCGAGCGCCAGTGCCAGAGCCGCCAACAGGGCGTGGCGGCGTATCGGTTTGATCATGGTTGTTCCTTAACGTTTGTCGATGCGTTTTGCAATGCGGTTGCCGGTGAACTGGATCAGTTGCACCATGATGATCAGGATGGCGACGGTGGCCACCATGATGTCGGTCTCGAAGCGGTAATAGCCGTAGCGGATCGCCAGGTCGCCGATGCCGCCGCCGCCCA
>Ga0308159_1003961_pt1 | contig 14152 bp, 10 predicted proteins | sample PhyCR1_FD_201040 | JGI IMG/M metagenome (GOLD analysis project Ga0308159, IMG submission 201040) | Phyllosphere microbial communities from UC Gill Tract Community Farm, Albany, California, United States - DLSLC.R1 | ecosystem: Host-associated > Plants > Phyllosphere > Unclassified | place: USA... | reverse complement strand
CCGAACTCTCCTGCACCAGCCCCTATATGTTCACCGATGACGAAGCCCCCCGCTTCGCCCGCGTGCGCGACGCCGCCCGCCGCGTGACCTGGGGCGGCGATTGCTTCGGCTTCGGCCTGCTGGCCCTGGGGCTGGTGGACGTCGTGGTGGAAAGCGACCTGAAGACCTGGGACTGGGCCCCCATCGCCCCCATCGTCGAAGCCGCCGGCGGCCGCATGACGGACTGGGACGGCAACCCTCTGAGCGTCGGCTGCCCCGGGCAGGTCATCGCCGTGGGCGACGCCGCCCTGCTGCCGGGTATCATGGCCTTGCTGCGCGGCTGAGGCTGCTTTGGCAGGGCGTGCGCGCCAGCAGGAAAGAAGGAAGGCCGGGGAAAGAATTCCCCGGACCCCATCTTTTCTTTTTCGAGTTTTGCGGGCGCGGCTGCTGAGGGGGTGCGCCTGAGATACGGCTGGGTGCGCCGGAGGTCCTAGACCTCCGGCGACTGAGGGTTCAGCCCGCGTGGCCCATTATTAAAATCATCAAGCAGCGCCAGCTCTTAGTCCTGAAGCGCTTCGCCAAACTTGCAGAAAAAAAGAAGGGGCCCGGGGAATTCCTTCCCCGGCCTTCCCTTCCCTCTTCACACGTCTCGAACACCCGTCACGAGGCCGCCGGGGCGCCGCGCACCAGCAGCAGGGCCGAGGCCAGCCCGGCGAGGCCGAGTGCACCCACCAGGATGCTCATGGGCCAGGGCGTACCGTCAGCCAGCAGGCCGAGTATGCCGCTGAACACGCCGCCCAGCCCGTAATGCAGGGTGCCGAGCAGGGCGGAGGCCGCGCCGGCCTTGCGGGGGTAGGCGGCCATGGCGCCGGCGACCGAGTTGGCGACGATCAGCCCGAGCATGGAGACGTAGACAAATAGCGGTGCCGCCAGCCCGGCCAGCCCGAACAGGCCGAGGCGCGCGTTCACCGCAAGCACCACGCCGGAGAGCGCGGCGCCGATGATGCCGGCGCGGAACAGCGCGTCCGTGCCGAAGCGAGTGACGAGGCGGCTGTTGACCATGTTCATCGCCATCATGCCGCAGATATTCACGGCGAAGATCAGCCCGTAGGCCGCGGCGGGGACGTGGTGGTACTCGATATAGGCGAAGGGGGAGCCGGCCAGGTAGGTGTAGATGCCGCCATAGAAGCAGCCCCCGGTCAGGGCGTAGCCCAGGAAGCGGCGGTCCCGCAGCAGGGCCAGGTAGGTGAAGGTCAGGCCGCGCAGGCCGAGCGGCGAGCGCTTTTCGGCCGGCAGGGTTTCCTTCAGGGTGAAGGCGGCGAACAGCGCCAGCAGGCCGAAGCCCAGCAGCAACCAGAAGATGCCGCGCCAGCTCCACCACAGCAGCACCTGCCCGCCGATGATCGGTGCCACCAGCGGCGCCACGCCCATGACCAGCATGAGCACGGAGAGGATTTGCGCCGATTTCTCCCGCCCATACAGGTCCCGCACCATGGCGCGGGCCAGTACGGGGCCGGCGCAGGCGCCGGTGGCCTGCACCAGGCGCCAGAACAGCATCTGCTCCGCCGTGCCGGCCAGGGCGCAGCCGGTGGTGCCAACCAGGAACAGCCCCACCCCGGCCATGATTGGCAAACGCCGGCCAAACCGGTCCCCCAGCGGCCCCCATGCCAGCTGCGCCAGTGCGAAACCCACGAGGAAGAGGGAGAGCGTCTGCTGGATGCGGGCGGGTGTGGTGTGCAGTGCCTCCTGCAGGGCCGGCAGCGCGGGCAGGTACATGTCGGTAGACATGGCCCCGAAGGCCATCAGCGTGCTGAGGGCCAGCACCAGCTTCGGCATGGGGGAGAGCGAGGCGGCGGGAAGCGCAGCCTCTCGGGCGATGAGGGACATGGCAGCCAGGATGCCGGCTCATGCTGCACCGCACAACGGCACCTTCGCCGCAAATTTAGCACGCTTGGCACGATGTTGCGCAACCGACGAGCGCATCGGCGCCAGTTGATGCGATTCCAGGCAATCACACGGGTAACGTGGCCGATGAAACGAGAAGACGGCCTCCTGGTATCCGCCGCCGTGCCCCTCAGCCGGGGTCCACCACCCCGACCAGCCCCAGCATCGCTGCCAGGGTCTCGACCCGCCGCTGCACGCTGTCACCGGTGAAGACGCCACCGCCGGCCAGCCGCAGCGTCAGCGTATTGCCGGAGAGATGCAGCGAGGTGCGGCCAAGCAGTGCCGTGGTGCCGCCCGAGAGGGTGTAGGCCAGGCGCAGGACCGCCCCCAGCATCTCCGCCTGCCGCATGGCGCCGGAATCCAGCAGCATGCGGGCGCAGGTCAGCCAGCCGGCTTCCGGCTCCGGCTCGTACCGCAGCGCCACGGCCAGGGCCAGGAAGGCGCGGTCATGGTGGTCCAGCCCGATGCCCGGCTGGCGCAGCACGCGCAGGAAGGATTGCTCGGCGCGGTAATCCGGGTGGTCGTGGCTGCCGATATCGGACAGCCAGCAGGCGGCCTGGCGCAGCGCGATGGCAGCGGGGCTTTCCTGCTTCCATAGCGGCGCCGTCCAGTCCACCAGGGCCTGGGGCATGGTGGTGTCGCGGCCGTAGCGGGCGGCCATCTCCTGCCCGGCGGCCAGCAGTGGGTCTTCCTCCCGCACCGCGGCGGGCAGCAGGCGGGAATACCAGCCTTCCCGCAGCCCGTTGGCGCTGAACACCACGCGGCGGGCGCCAGTAGCGCGCAGCAGCCGGCGCAGCGCCACGGCGGCGAAAGGCAGGTCCTGCAACCGCTTGCTCGGCGCGCCGGGAATGCGTTCCAGCGTGCGGCGCGTCGCCGCCATCACCAGCCCGCACAAATCCCGCGCCTCATCCCGCCGCAATACGTAGTGGTGCACGATGGAGAGCGGGTAGGCCGTCTGCGCGATGTGGATCTTGGCCAGGGCCCGCCACGCACCGCCGACGAGGTAGAGGTCGCGCTCCTTGCCCTCGGACAGCCAGGGCTGGTTGGCCAGTTCCGCCTCGGCGATACCGCGTGCCTTGGCGACGTCGCCGCCGGCACGGTCCGCCAGCCGGATGGCGCCGAGCGGCAGGGAGACCATGCGCCCTACCTTCCCCTGGTTCAGTTCCACCAGTTCCAGCGAGCCGCCGCCAAGGTCGCCCAGGATGCCGTCGGCGCTGGGGAAGCCCATGAGCACGCCCTCGGCCGAGTAGCGGGCCTCTTCCTCGCCATGCAGGATGTGGATGGGCACGCCCGGCAGCCGCTCGCCGAGGGCGGCGGCAAAGGCGGGGCCGTTCTCGGCGTCGCGCACCGCGGCGGTGGCCAGCACCTCCAGCCGGTCCACCCCCATGGCGCGCGCCACGGCGTGGTAGCGGGACATGACGGTCAGCGCCTGCGGCACCGCCTCCTCATTCAGCATGCCGGTGGTCTGCAGGCCACGGCCCAGTCCCAGCACCGCCTTCTCGTTGAAGATGGCCAGCGGATTCCGCCCACGCCCCTCGAACACCACCAGACGCACGGAATTGGAGCCGAGGTCCACCACGCCGCAGCGCGGCGGATGGCCGGAGAGCGGGGTGGCGGAGAGGGTCGCGGTATCCGGTAGGTCCAAGCGGTGGTGTCCTTAGTTTGATGCGGCGCCTGCCGGCAACGGCGCCACCAAAGATCGTCCGTAAGGGCAATGGCCCGGTACGCGATGGCTGCTTGTGACGTAAAGCGGCCGCAACCTCAATGTTGCGGCCGTGCCGCCCCGCCGGAGCAAGCAGCGGCGCGTCTGCTGCGCCGAGCCTACGACCTTGCGGCCGGCTTGTTCCAGGGTTCGCCGCGATCCCCTGTGCCGCTGGGCCGGCCCGGCGTCGTCATGTCCATCAGCGCGATGGAAGGAAGGTCAGGGGAATGAATTCCCCTGAAAACCCCATCTTTTTTCTGTTCATTGGCGTTGGGCTTCACCGGCAAGCGACGCCATTCAGATCATTCTGGGGCGCTCACCCTTCAACGATCACCGGCCTTCGGGGCGAACTCTCGGCGCAGAAAGGCTAAACGCCCCCACAGCCACGCCCCAAAAGACTCGCAGAAAAAAGATGGGGTCCGGGGAATTCCTTCCCCGGCCTTCTCTCTCCAGGCCAAGACGCTGACCAGCCCTAATCCTGCGCGACGCGGTCCTGCCGGCGCCGTGTGGGCTGGCGCGGCGCCCGGTGCAGGGCGCTGCCGCGGCCCGAGAGCGACGGGTTGGTCATGAAGTAATCATGCGCCGAGACCGGGTTGGCCCCGGCATCCAGCCGCCGCCAGCCGCCATCCGCCTTCAGCAGCCAGGACTGCGCGGTGTCCTTCAGGTTCACCACCATGATCTGGTCCAGGATCTGCGCGTGCACGGTGGGATTCTCCACCGGCACCATGGTCTCCACCCGCCAGTCCATGTTGCGTGCCATCCAGTCGGCGCTGCTGATGAACACGCGGGCGCGGCGGGACGGCAGGCGGTGGCCGTTGCCGAATACCAGCACGCGGGAATGCTCCAGGAAGCGCCCGACGATGGACTTGACGCGGATGTTGTCCGACAGGCCCGGCACGCCGGGGCGCAGGCAGCAGATGCCGCGGATGATGCACTCCACCTTCACCCCCGCCTGGCTGGCGCGGTACAGCGCGTCCACCAGCGACTCATCCACCAGGCTGTTCATCTTCAGCCAGATGCCGGCGGGCTTGCCCTCCCGCGCGAAGGCGATCTCCTGCTCGATCAGCGCCATCAACGCCGGGCGGATGGTCAGCGGCGCGAAGGCCAGGCCGTCCATCGTCTCCGGCCGCGCATAGCCGGTCATGTAGTTGAACAGCTTCTGCGCGTCCCGGTTCAGGCCGGGATCGGCGGTGAAGTAGCTGAGGTCGGTGTAGATGCGCGCGGTGATGGGGTGGTAGTTGCCGGTGCCGAAATGGGCGTAGCTGCGCAGGCTGCCGCCCTCCCGCCGCACCACCAGGGACATCTTGGCGTGCGTCTTCAGGTCCACGAAGCCGAACACCACCTGCACGCCCGCCGCTTCCAGCTCCCGCGACAGGGCGATGTTGCGCTCCTCGTCGAAGCGCGCCTTCAGCTCCACCATGGCGGTGACGGATTTGCCCAGCTCGGCGGCCTCGATCAACGCGCGGGCGATCGGGCTGTCCCGGCTGGTGCGGTACAGCGTCTGCTTGATGGCGACCACGTTGGGGTCCCGCGCCGCCTGCCGCAGGAACTGCACCACCACGTCGAACGACTCGTAGGGGTGGTGGACCAGGATGTCCTTGGCGCGGATGGCGGCGAAGCAGTCGCCGCCGAAATCCAGGATGCGCTCGGGGAAGCGGGGGCTGTAGGGGGTGAACAGCAGGTCCGGCCGGTCATCCACAATCAGCTGCTTCAGGTCCGCCATGCCCAGCAGCCCGTCCACCATGAACAGCTCGGCGCGCGGCGCGTCCAGCTCCTCGGCCACGAAGTCCACCAGGTCGGCGGTCATGCGGGCGTCGACGGCCAGCTGGATGGCGCGGCCGCGGCGGCGGCGCTTCAGCGCCGTCTCGTAGGAACGGACCAGATCCTCCGCCTCTTCCTCGAACTCCACGCCGGTGTCGCGGATGATGCGGAACAGACCCTGCTCGGCATTGATGTAGCCAGGGAACAACCGGGGCAGGAACAGGCTGATCAGGTCTTCCAGCATCACGAAGCGGATGGGGCCGACGCCGGGGGTGATGTGCGGCGCGTCCTCGGCCGGCGGCAGGCGGATGAAGCGCTCGATCTGCGGAGGCACCGGCAGCAGGGCGCGCATCAGCCCACCATCCTCCTCCCGCACCAGCTTCAGCACCATGCACAGCGCCAGGTTGGCGATGAAGGGGAAGGGGTGCGCCGGGTCCACAGCCAACGGCGTCAGCACCGGGAAGACCCGCTCCAGGAACCAGCTTTCCAGCCAGCGGCGGTCGGATTCCGACAATTCCTCCAGCCGCACCACGCTGATGCCGGCGCTGCGCAGCTCGGTCCGCAACTGCCGCCAGGCGGCGTGCTGCGATTCGGTCAGTGCCGCCGCGCGGGCATGGATGGCGACCAGCTGCTGCCCCGGTGTCAGCCCATCCGGCGAGGACGGGATGATGCCCGCCCGCTCCTGCCCCACCAGGCCGGCGACGCGGACCGAGTAGAACTCGTCCAGGTTGCTGGCGGAAATGGCGACGAAGCGCAGCCGCTCCAGCAACGGGTGGCTGGTGTTCTCCGCCTCCTCCAGCACCCGGGCGTTGAAGTCCAGCCAGGACAGCTCCCGGTTGATGAAGCGGGCCGGCGAATCGGGCGCGATGGCGAATTCGGGCGCGGCTTCGGGGGCTGCGGTCTGGGTGGCGTCGGTGTGGGGGGCTGCGGCGTCCATATCGGCAGCCTACAGCATGCATGGGGCTGAGGTGGAGATACCGGCAGCGCCCCGGCATGAAACATCATGGATCATTCATGCCGGGGAGGAAGGTCAGAGGAGAAAGGCCGGGGAAGGAATTCCCCGGACCCCTTCTTTTTTCTTCGAGTTTGGGGGCACGCCAAAGGCTGGGAGCGGGCGCCTCTGATGATATTTGAAATGGGCTACGCGAGCTGAACCCTCAGTCGCTGGAGGTCCATGACCTCCGGCGCACCCAGCCGCATCTCAAGCGCACCCCTTCAACAACCACACCGAAAAAACTCGGAAAAAGAAAAGAAGGGGGTCTCAGGGGGAATTCATTCCCCCTGGCCTTCAGCCTTCATCCCCCCGTCACCACCGCGCCTGCCCCTCTTGAAAGGCAGCAAAGCCCGCCTGGCCGCCATTCGCAGCCAAGGCCGCCGTCTCGCCCGGCGCCTGCAGCCCCGCCCAATCCTCGGCGGTGGTCGGAAGGTCCGGCCCTTCGGCGGCGGGGTTGAAGCCGGGCCAGTCCGCCAGGGCGGCGCGGGCCAGGGCGCGGGTCACGGCGCCGCCGGCGGCCAGGGCGGCGCGGTCCAGCCGCGCGGCGGCCTCGGCCACGGCGGCGGCCTCGCGCGGCATGCGGGCCATCAGCCATTCCTGCACGGCTTCGGGCACCAGCAACTGCCGCTCGGCGAATTCGCGTGCCAGCAGCGTGGCCAGCAGGCGGTCGGACGGTTCGGCGATGCCGACGGCGGCGGTGGCGCGCAGGCGGCTGGCGAGGTCCGGCAGGGCCACCGGCCAGCGCGCGGGCGGGGTGCGCCCGGCCAGCAGCAGCGGCAGTCCAGCGGCGGCGCAGGCGTTGATTAGGTGGAACAGCGCGGCTTCCTCTGCCACGCCATCAGCATCGTCCAGCGCCGTGGGCGCGGGGGTTGGCACGCCGCGCAGCGCCGGGCCATCCAGCACCCGCCAGCCACGCGCCGCCGCCACCTGGCGCAACAGGTGGGACTTGCCGATGCCGGCCGGGCCATGGATGGCCAGCCGGCCGTTCGGCCACGCCTCCACCCGCTCCAGCCACGCCATCGCCTCGGCGTTGGAGGGGTCGGGCAGCACCTCACCCGCAAAACTGTGCGGCAGGTCGAGCGGCAGGGCGAGCTGGCGCTGTGGGCCCATCAGCCGCTCCCGGTGCGGGGTGGGTCGAGGTAGAGCGGGCTTTCCAGGTAGCGGCGCAGCCAGTAGCGGGCCAGCACGCCCAGCGCGGCGGCCATCGGCACCGCCAGCAGCACGCCCAGGAAGCCGAAGGCCACGCCGCCGGCGAACAGCGCGAAAATGACCCAGACGGCGTGCAGCTCCACCCGGTCCCCCAACAGGTAGGGGTAGATAATGTAGCCCTCGACGATCTGCCCGGTGACAAAGACGGCGGCGACCATCCCCACCCCCTCCCAGGTGCCGAACTGGCCGAGCGCCAGCAGCAGCGCCGTGCCTAGCCCGGTCATGGAGCCGACATAGGGGATGAAGGAGAGGATGCCGGAGGTGATGCCGAGGATCAGCCCCAGTTCCAGCCCCACGGCGGAGAGGCCGATGGCGTAGTAGACGCAGAGCAGCGCGCAGCACAGCAACTGCCCGCGCAGCCAGGCGGAGAGCACGCGATCGGTATCGCGCGCCAGTTGCCGCAGCACGGTGGCGGAACGGCGGGGCAGCCAGCTTTCGATCCGGGCGATGATGCGCGGCCAGTCCCGCAGCAGGTAGAAGCCGACGACGGGCGTGACGACCACCAGGGTGAAGACCGAGAGCAGCGCGTAGCCGCCGCCGATCAGCCGCGTCGCCGCCGTGCCGATGAAGGAGAGGATGGCGCCGGCCTGGGTGACGGCGAGGTCGCGTAGCCGCGTGTCCATCACTTCTGGCCCGAAGCGCTGCTCCAGCGCCGTCAGCCCTTCCTGCACGGCGGAGCCGATGCCGGTGATATAGCTGGGCAGCCGTGCCAGCAGCGTGCCGACCTGGGCGATCAGCAGCGGGTAGAGCAGCAGCATGGCCAGCAACGCCGCCGCCATCAGCCCGAAGACCAGCAGCAGCGACGCCAGCCCGCGCGGCATGCCCATGCGGGAGAGCCGCGTCGCCACCGGGTCGAGGAAATAGGCGATGCAGCCGGCCAGCACGAAGGGCGTGAGGATGGCGGAGAACAGCCAGATCAGGAACAGCAGCGCCGCCAGCAGGCCCAGCACCAGCGCCGTGCGTTGCGCCTGGGTGGCGGTGCGCGGGCCGGGGATGGCGTGGGCCAGAGGCGGCAACGGCAGGCGGGGCTCGCCCCGCGCGGGCACGCGCTGATCGGCACGGGTGGCCATGCGCGCATCGGTCGGGGCGCCGGCCGGCTGGCGCGGGTCGGGGCGCGGGTTCGGCGCGGCCGGGGCGGGGATGGTCTCTGGCGGCATGATCACCCTGCGTGTCCGCGCGCCCGCGCGCGGCGGCGGGCAAGAAACAGGTCGGCCCCCGCCTCAGGGCGAGGCCGGGCGCATCGCCTCCCGCGCATAGGCGAGGCCGGAGAGGGCGGTGATGGCCGCGACCCCCCAGGCCAGGACATCCATAGCCCAGCCGAGGCCCGGACCGAAACCCGCCACCAGCAGCACCAGCCCCGCATACAGGATCTGCGCCACCGTATTCAGCTTGGAGATGCGGGAGGGGCGGATGCGCGGCGGCGTGCCCAGCATGTACAGCACCAGCACCCCGCCCATGATCAGCACGTCGCGGAACACCACCAGGATGGCGAGCCAGTCCGGCACCACGCCGGTGGCAGCCAGGGTGACATAGGTGCCGACCATCAGCGCCTTGTCCGCCACCGGGTCCAGCACGGCACCGAGGGCGGAGCGGATGTGCCAGCGCCGCGCCATCCAGCCATCCACCGCATCCGATACCCCGGCGGCGGCGAACAGGATGAAGGCCCAGTCCAGCCGCTCGTGGATGATCAGCCAGATGGTGAAGGGCACGGCGCAGAGCCGGGCCAGGGTAATCAGGTTAGGCAGGGTGAAGGCCCCGGCCTCCGCCCGTTGGGGCGGCAGGGCCGGGGGTGTCGGTCCGGGAGCCTCAGGCGCCGCCGGCAACGCCGAGCAGCCAGGGGGCGTTGGGCGAGGCCGCGGCGGGCACCGCGACCGGCACCGGCGAGGCGCCGACCCGCACCGGCGGCGCGATGCCCCCGGGTTGCAGGGAAGGCTGGCTGGCCGGCGGCACCACGGTGCCGGGCTGCTGCAGCACGATGCCACGTTCTGCCAGCACCCGCGCCGCCTCGTTCGGCGGCAGGCGCAGGCCGAGCCGCAACGTCGCTCCATCCACCGCGATGGCCAGGATGTCGACCGAGGCGACCTCCGGCTGCGCCAGCAGGCGGCGGCGCAGGTCCAGCCAACCCTGCATGCCGTTGAACTGCGTCACGCTCTCCACGAAGGCGGAGGCCGGGTTGAAGGCGGCGGTGCTGGCCGCGAGATTGGCCGGCGGCGCACCCGGCGCGGCGGAAGAGCCACCGCCGCTGCTGGCCGTCGCGCCCGCGGCCCCGGCGCTGATGCCGGCGAAGCTGGCGACGCGGCGCGGATTGAAGTTGACGGTCAGCCGGCCGTTATAGCCGGTGCGGGTGGCCCGCTCCTGCTCCACGATGATGCTGTCCACCATGCCGTCGATCTGGGAATCGGAGGCGCTGCGACTGAAGCCGAGCTCGCTGGCCATTTTGTCGTAGGCCTGGCGCTGCGCGGTGGCGAGCGCGCGATTCCGCGCGATCACGGCATTCTCAGCCGAGGTTTCCACCGTGATGCCACGCTGGACAAAGCCGCTCCCACCCTCCTGCGCCCCTGCCAGACCCGGCATGAAGAGCAGTCCCGTGATGACAGCAGTTGCGGCCAGCCGCCGAAAATGTTGCATTCCGCCCCCTTGGAAGATCCGGTGCAGGAGTGGGCCGTAGCCCCCCGGGTCTTTGCGCATAGCTTATCGGGCCCCCTCATGACCAGTTTGACCTATCGCGACGCCGGCGTGGACATCGAAACCGGCGACGCCCTTATCGATGCCATCAAGCCGCTGGCCAAGTCCACCGCACGCTCCGGTGTGATGGGTGGCCTGGGCGGCTTCGGCGCCTTGTTCGACCTGAAGGCCGCCGGGTACACCGACCCGGTCCTCGTCTCCGCCACCGATGGCGTCGGCACCAAGCTGCGCCTGGCGATCGATACCGGATACCATGACGCCGTGGGCATCGACCTGGTTGCCATGTGCGTGAACGACCTGGTGGTGCAGGGCGCCGAGCCGCTGTTCTTCCTGGACTACTTCGCCACCGGCAAGCTGGACATCGCCCAGGCGAAATCCGTCATCTCCGGCATCGCCGAGGGGTGCCGGCAGGCCGGCTCCGCCCTTGTCGGCGGCGAGACGGCCGAAATGCCCGGCATGTACGCCAAGGACGATTACGACCTCGCCGGCTTCTCCGTCGGCGCCGCCGAGCGTGACGCACTGCTGCCGCGCGACGATGTCCGCGCCGGCGACGTGCTGCTGGGCCTCGCCTCCTCCGGCGTGCATTCCAACGGCTTCTCCCTGGTCCGCCGCATCCTGGAGACCACCAACCAGGGTGTGCACACCCCCGCCCCCTTCGCCACCGGCACCACCCTTGGCCACGCGCTGCTGGCGCCGACCCGCATCTACGTGAAGTCCGTGCTGTCGCTGCACAAGGCGAAGCTGCTGAAGGCCGCCGCGCACATCACCGGCGGCGGCATCGTCGGCAATCTGCCGCGCGTACTGCCCCAGGGCACCGTCGGTGTGGTGGATGCCACCAGCTGGGACCCCGCGCCCGTCTTCGCCTGGCTGGCCAAGACCGGCGGCGTGGTGCCGGAGGAAATGCTGCGCGTGTTCAACTGCGGCATCGGCATGATCCTCGTCGTCGCGCCCGATGACGTCGAGACCGCCATCGCCCTGCTGACCGAGGGCGGCGAGACCGTCAGCCGCATCGGCCGCATCGATGCCGGCGCGAATGCCGAGGCGGAGCCCGAGGTGCGCATGGAGAACCTCTCCCCCCGCTGGCCGGCCGCGTGAGCCCTCGCCGCCGCACGGCGATCCTGATCTCCGGGCGGGGCAGCAACATGGCGGCGCTGCTCAGCGCCGCCGCCGACCCCGCCTACCCGGCCGAGATCGCCCTGGTGCTGGCCAACAAGGCCAGCGCCGGCGGGCTGGCGCGTGCCGCCGAAGCCGGCATCCCCACCGCCGTGGTGGAAAGCCGCGCCTTCGGCCGCGACCGCGCCGGGTTCGAAGTGGCGATGGAAGCCGAGCTGGCGAAGCACGGCGTGGAACTGATTGCGCTGGCCGGCTTCATGCGCGTGCTGACCGAGGGCTTCGTCGGCCGCTGGGCCGGGCGGATGATCAACATCCACCCTTCCCTGCTGCCCGCCTTCCCTGGCGTGGACACCCACGCCCGCGCCCTGGCCGCCGGCGTCCGCTTCCACGGCTGCACCGTCCATCTGGTGACACCGGGTGTGGATGAAGGCCCCATCATCGCCCAGGCCGCCATCCCCGTCCTGGCCGAGGACACCGAGGACAGCCTCGGCGCCCGCGTGCTGGAGCAGGAACACGCCCTCTACCCGGCCGCGCTCGCCCTGGTGGCCAGCGGGCGGGTGCGGGTGGAGGGAGACCGCGCGGTGATCCAGCACCCCGCCCCGCCGAGTGGTTGGGCGCTGTGGAATCCGGGCTAAAGGCCGGGGGAAAGAATTCCCCCGGACCCCCATCTTCTTTTTGTTCTGTTTAGAATTTGGGTCTGAAGGAAAGAGGGCGGCGCCAGATGGCGAAGCCTTGATGAATCTAAAGGCCGCGCAGGCTGACTCGTCAGTCGCCGGAGGTCATAGACCTCCGGCGCGACCCCGGCCTGGGCTAAAAAAAAGGGCCGACGCCCTAACAGCCGTACCCGTAAAGACTCCCAGAAAAAAGATGGGGGTCTGGGGGAATTCCTTCCCCCAGCCTGCCTCTTCTCCCTACAGCCCCATCAAATCCAGCGTCCGCCCGATGACTTTCGCCTCGTCGAAATGCTCCAGCGCGTAGGCGCGGCCGGCCTCCCCCATGCGGGCGCGTAGGGCCGGGTCTGCGGCCAGGGTGGCGATGGCCTGGGCCAGGGGCTCCACCGTCAGGGGGGGCACCAGCAGGCCGGTGACGCCGGGCTTCACCTGCTCGCGCGGCCCACGGATATCGGTGGCGACGACGGGCAGACCGCTCAGCATGGCTTCGATGACCGACATGGGCAGGCCTTCGAAGTGGCTGGGCAGGCAGAAGATGTCGCTGGCGGCCAGCACGCGGGGGATATCGTCGCGGTAGCCCAGGCGCTTCAACCGGGGGCCGAGCACCTGGGCGGCGCGGTCGAACTCGGCGTCCAAGTTGGGGCCGTGGTCGGATTCCAGGCGGTTGCCAACGACCCAGAGCGTGGCGTTGGGTACCTGTTCCATCGCCCGCAGCAGCTCGACATGCCCTTTGTGGCGAACGATGCGGCTGACGATGACGACGACGCAGTCCTGCTCCGCCGCGCCCAGCTCGGCCCGCACGGCGGCGCGGCCGGCAGGGTCATCGACGAAGCGGGCCGGGTCCCGGCCATTGCCGATGCCAACGGCGCGGGGGGCGATGCGCAGGCGGCGGGCGTCGGCGGCCTCTTCCTCGCTGACCGTCATGAACACGTCGGTGGCGCGGCCGCCCAGCCATTCCAAGCCAAGCGAGAGGCCCTTCCGCCACAGCGGCCCCGGCTGGTTGAACAGGAAGCCATGGCCGGTATAGGCCACGCGCGGCACCCCGGCTGCTTTGGCCGCCGCCCGCGCCAGCAGCCCGGCGATGGGCATGTGCCCGTGCACCAGGTCGAACTTCTCGTCCTTGAAGATCCGGGTCAGCGCGTTGAAGGCCTTGGCCTGCGCGACGGGGTTCAAGCTGCGGGCAAAGGGCACGGGAATGATGCGGAAGCCTTCCGCGCGGGGGATCTCCAGCATCGGCCCATCGGCGCAGAGGCCGACCACCTCATGCCCCCGGTCCCGCGCGCCCCGCATTACCGGCAGCACGAAGTGCCGCAGGGCGAAATCGACATTGCAGACTTCGGCGATCTTCATCAGGCGATGGTCATGGCGGCGAGGGATCTCGTTGGCGCAGTACGGGTAGGGCCTCCCTCATGGCGCAGGCTGGAAGGGGCGTGAAGGCTGGGGGAATGAATTCCCCCTGACCCCCTTCTTTTTTCTGCGCGTTTTCCGGGGGTGGCCGTCGAGGCGTCAGTCTTTTGGGCCAAACTTGGCCGTTGGCAACCCAACGGCATTCCATGCGGGGAAGTGGATGGTGCGGAACGCTTCGCATCGGGGATGCCAATGCATACGCATAGGCAAGGCGCCTGACGATATTGGTCTGGCCAAGCCTTCAAACGGCCTCACAGGCTCGATGGCCCCGGTCCTCGACGACCAACGCCTCAGCCCACGCTGCCTATAGATTCTCACAAGGCCCCACCACCCGGCGACGCCCTCCGCAGCCCGTACCCCAAACTGACAAACAGAAGATGGGGGCCTGGGGGAATTCCTTCCCCCAGCCTTCCCTGCCCTCTCTCAGCCTTCAGCGCTGGGCTGCGGCAGGTTCACCCGGCTCATCGCCCAGGGCACGGCGGTGGTGCCGGCTTCGGCGGTCAGCACCACCTGGCTGGTGCGGCGGGGCTCGCCGGCCATGAAGATGCTTTCCTCCAGCCCGACCTTGGCGCGGCTGGCGCGCAGCTTCCAGCTGGCGCCGCTGGGCAGGCGCAGCAGGACGGCGTTGTCCTCCTCCTGCAGCGTGGCGACGACGGCGGGGTGCAGGTGGAAGCGGATGACGAAGGC
>Ga0308159_1003959_pt1 | contig 14153 bp, 12 predicted proteins | sample PhyCR1_FD_201040 | JGI IMG/M metagenome (GOLD analysis project Ga0308159, IMG submission 201040) | Phyllosphere microbial communities from UC Gill Tract Community Farm, Albany, California, United States - DLSLC.R1 | ecosystem: Host-associated > Plants > Phyllosphere > Unclassified | place: USA... | reverse complement strand
GGTTACAGCGTGCAAAAGCACCGCTGCTGTCATGTTCTTGAACTAGACTTGTGTTCACATTGTCACAGACTGTAAACAGGAGGTTTACAAGTGGTGTTTCCCCTCTTGCACACGGTCAAATGCAACAAATTTGTTGCATCTTCAACCAACACACGCCTGGACCATGCAAACTCCGGAAACGACTGTTAACCACCTAGCCAGCGATCTGAGTCTACCTAGTAGGGTAAATCAACTGGTTTACCCCTCAGTCGTGCAGGCAGGGCGAGATGGCTTAAGTCATCGGCCGCGAGTCGCAGCCAATGCACCGAACTGTGCATTCCGTCGCAAAAACAGGTTACCTCGGCTATATTCGGCGCTCGTTTGCACTTGGAACGTGCGGGTGAATGCCCTTTGTGCCAGCTACGCCCACTCTTCGTGCACCAGTCTGGTTGTATCCCTACCTGAGGTTGTGAGGCTCGTTACTGCTAACACTTTGCAGGACGAACCCCCTGTATGGGTCTCGGACTCTTGCAGCACCGCGAAGGTACGCCAAAATTTTTAACGAATGTCACCTACCCGGTCCGATTGTTGCTGGAGCAAGGGACAAACCTTTTTTAGGATTGATTGTTTTGAGAAAAAATACACATACAGCGCAAGATGCGGCCGCACTTTTTGCAAAGAAGGCAGGTGTTGTCTTCGGAATGATTTGTCTCCTAAGTCTGCAAGGGTGTGGCGTACCTGGCTTCGGATTCGCAACGGCTATTGACAATGATCAAAGCCTTCCAGCCGAATATCAATATCTATCTGTCGACGGAGCGCCGGACGGGGTAATAACGTCAATTTCACCAGCTTTGGTGCGGACCTTGAATCAAACGCAGACCAAGCAGATACCTCCCGATATCACCTCGTTATTTGGTGCACCAACCACCTATACGATTGGACCGGGAGACGTCGTCGGCATTGTCGTCTATGATCATCCCGAACTGCTGCCTAATGCCGGTGCAGTGATTTCTCAGCAGACGGACCCAACAGGCATAAGCGTAGCTTCGGGTTTCATAGTGAGCGCCACTGGAGAAATTAGCTTTCCTTATGTAGGCCGCGTCACGCTTCAGGGGCTGACTGAAATACAAGCGTCTGATGTCATTTCTAGAAAAATATCGGAATATATCAAAGATCCGCAAGTTTCTGTCCGAATTCAAGCATTTAGAAGTCGCAGAGCGTTTGTTGAAGGCGAAGTTAAAACACCTGGGCTTCAAGTGTTTACCGACGTTCCAATGACTCTAGCGGAGGCAATTAGCAGATCAGGCGGGATCACCGCAACCGGGGACCGTTCATTCGTGACGTTAACTAGAGGAGAGCAAACCCACGTACTGAATTTGCCGATGCTTCAAGAGCTAGGTCGAGATGCGAGCCGGATACCTTTGAGAAATGGTGATGTCATCAATGTCAGGAGCCGAGACGAGAGCAAAGTCTACGTAATGGGTGAAGTACTTCGACCTTCTGCCTTGCTCATGCGGAACGGAAAACTCAGTCTCAACGAAGCTATCGGGGAGTCAGGAGGGCCCAACCTGCTCACCTCAAATACAGGTCAGATTTACGTCATACGAAATAGTGCTCAGGGAAACCCACAGATATATCACCTGAACGCCAAGAACCCCGTCGCATTAGCATTGGCTGACCGATTTCCTTTGAAGCCCAGAGACGTGGTCTATATCGACCCAGTTCCGCTCGTCATGTGGAACAGAATCGTAAGTTTGATTCTGCCATCGGCGCAGGTATTGTATTTCGGCAATGAAATGAAAAATTAATGAATTTCATTTTAGTTGTCTGTATAGGAAATATCTGTCGTAGTCCGATGGCGGAGGGACTGTTATCGCGTGCCTTGCCTGGACTCAGAGTGGAATCTGCTGGGATTGGAGCGTTAATCGGTCATAAGGCTGACCCGACTGCCATCGCTCTAATGAAAGAAATCGGAATAGATATTCATACCCATGTTGCACGGCAGATCAACCAATCGTTGTGTTTGCAAGCCGATCTAGTTCTAGTCATGGACGTAGAGCAGAAAAGGTATATCGAATCCCGCTATCCATCAGCGGTCGGTAAGGTCTACCTGCTGACTGAGTCTTTAAAGCGTGGCGTGCCGGATCCATATAGAAAAGATAGGAGCAATTTTGAGATTGCCTTGTCGCTTATTGATCAAGGCGCCAAAAGTTGGATCGCAAAAATTGAAAAAGTTAACGCGAGAAAATCGTCAAAAGTAACATGAACACAGTTCCGCACACTTCAAAAAATATTCAACAGATGGAAGACGACGGCGATCGTGTAAATCTAGTTGAGTACTTCGATATTGCTTTTGATCATAGATGGCTAGTTGCAGCGGTGACGGCTACGGCAATACTGATTGGTCTGGCGTACGCGCTGTTAGCACGTCCTGTGTACGAGTCCAATCTGATGGTTCAAGTCGAGGATTCTGAAAAGTCTGCGGGAAGTTTCTTGGGCGATGCCGCGTCAAGCCTGTTCGACGTCAAAACGCCAGCCGCCGGCGAAATTGAGATCATTAAATCGAGATTGATTTTAAGCCAAGCGATTGAAAACACAAAACTTTACGTCGAGGCCGGCCCGCGATACACACCTTTAATAGGGCGCTGGTTGGCTACACGCGCGGACGACCTTTCGACGCCAGGCATATTCGGTTTTGGCGGCTTTGTCTCTGGAAATGAAAGCATAACTGTAGCCAGACTTGACGTGCCTTCTGAATTTGAAGGCGTAGAGCTGACCTTAACGGCCAAGGGTAGCGGCGCATACGTTATTTCCAACAAGGAACTATCGAAAGAGCTTCCTGGAGTTGTTGGTGCGAATCTCAAGGATGGCGGCTTTAATATTTTGATAAGTGAGCTTAATGCGAAGCCTGGAGCACAATTTCGAATCGCACGCTTCTCAAAACAGTTAACTCTGAATAGGCTTCAAGATGACATTCGAGTTACAGAGAAGGGAAAGCAGTCAGGTGTCATAGATGTCAGTTGGCAGAGTGTTGACCGAGAAAAGCTCATGCTTCTTTTGAATGAAATAGGACATCTGTACGTTCGGCAGAATATTGAAAGAAAAGCTGCCGAAGCTGAAAAAACGCTTGGCTTTCTTGGAAATCAGCTGCCAGAATTTAAGCGTCAGATGGAATCGTCAGAAGATGTATATAACAAATACAGAAATGAAAAAGGAACAATCAGTCTTGATGATGAAGCCAAGACTGCTTTGACGCAGTTGGTGGATCTTCAGGCGAAACTGCTTGAAGCTCAACAAAAGCGCAGAGATCTCGCATCAAGATTTACAGATAAGCATCCAAGCGTCCAAACCATTGACTCTCAAATTCGAGCGCTGTCGTCTGATATCAGCGTCGTGAACTCCAATATTCGTCGGATGCCTTTGGTACAACAAGACACTGTACGGATGCAGCGCGATATCAAGGTGAATACCGATTTATATGTGACCCTCCTCAACAGCTCGCTGCAGATGAGTCTAGCAAAGGAAGGTAAGGTAGGAAATGTCCGCATAGTAGATGAGGCAGTCATTTCGGAAAGGCCAGTTAAACCAAGGAAGACATTGATTGTTGCGTTGGCAGCAATGGTGGGCTTGCTTGGGGGGCTATGCGCTGCATTTATTCGTAATTCGTTCTTCGGCGGGATTAGAAATCCTGATGAAATTGAGGCCCATACCGGCTTCAATGTCTATAGCACTATACCTCTTAGTGCGGCGCAGGCTGGATTCGACCGAGACGTAAAAAATAAGCTCCCCGGCGTACACCTTTTAGTTGCAGCACACCCGGACGACCCAGCGGTGGAAAGCTTGAGAAGCTTGCGGACGGCTCTGCAATTCGCAATGATTGACTCGCCCAATAACAGAATCCTTATCTCTGGTGCAACCCCTGGAGTAGGAAAAAGCTTCGTCTCGGCGAACTTTGCCGCGATTGTCGCCAGTTCAGGTAAAAAAGTGTTACTGATTGATGCCGATTTGCGCAAGGGTTATATAAATCAGGTGTTTTCTGTGCAGCGCGCGGGAGGTTTGTCAGAACTTATTAGTGGGAACAACGATTTCCAACAGTCCATTCACGCGGAAATTCTGCCAAATCTCGATCTTTTGACAACGGGTGTTTTGCCACCTAACCCCGCAGAGCTGTTAATGAGTGACTCATTTACAAAGGTTCTTGATGCCGTGTCGAGCAAATATGATTTGGTCATCATTGACACGGCACCTGTCTTGGTTGCTGCTGATACGGCAGCAGTGGCACCTCAGGCAGGCACAACCTTGTTGGTGGCGCGCGCGGGCAAAACGCATCTTGGAGAATTAAATGAAAGTGCCAAACGTCTGATGCATGTTGGGTCGGTTGTAAATGGCGTGATTTTGAATGCAATGGACATGACTCGTAGGCACTACGGCAGTTATGGCTACAAGTATGGCGGCTACAAATATACCCAGTACAAGTATGAGAAGCAGGCAGCTGACTAAGTTTTCTTATAACTGGTTCTAATTATGATGCGTCGCACCTTGCTCGGGATATCCGGAGCTGTGATTGGAAGTTTTGCATTTGGCCAAGATGCCGGGTCTCCTATTAAAGTTACAGATTTCGGCGCAAGTGGAGACGGTGCGACGAGTAACGCCTTGCCGTTCGAGCGTGCAATTAGAGCTGCTCGGGGAAAGGTGCTATTGATTCCTGCGGGAGTGTATTTAATTGAACGCACCGTCAACGTAGCTGATCCATGCAAGCTTGTCGGCGAAAATGGAACCAAATTGGTTCTTTCAAATGCTGAGATGGCAGGTTTCGTACTAACGGGTTCGATGATCGAAATCTCAAATATTGAAATCGATGCTGCTAAGGCAAACAAAAAACCGGGGGCGACAGCAGTCTTGATCAAGGGCGATAAATGTCGAATCGCCAATTGCGTCATTGAAAACTCCAAGGACTTTGGCATCAGAGTCTCTGGTGACAACGCCAGTGTAATCAACTGCACCATTAGAAATTCTGACGGTACAGGGGTGGCATTAATTGGTGCGAACAAATGCAACATCCAGAATGTGAGTTTTTCCGGAAATAAGGGTTTCGGCGTTCAGGTTACTGGCGGAGCTTCATTTAACGTCATTCAGGGTTGTAGCACCAAAGATAGCGGTTTGGAACTGGTTGGCGTAACGTACGATGCACACCACAATTCCGTTATTAAGAATAGCGCAGAGAACTGCGGTGACAATGGTATTTCGGTTACGGGATACATGAATTATGTTGCCTCAAATCTATGTAGTAAGAATGCCTATAATGGAATAGGTGTTTGGGGTGAGCGAAATATTATCGTAGGTAATTCGTGCTCTGAGAACGGACAAAAGCCAAGCGCTACGGAATTTGCCGAAATTGGTATTACGCCTGGTTTTGGTGGATTGGGGCGCTATAATTTAGTTTATAAGAATAATTGCGAGTCTGTATCTTCGGCTTTGCATACTTCAAGCTTCAAGCTCGCAAAGGCTTGGTATCTTCAATGGCAGAAAAGCATTCCATTGAGTTATAAACAACTTTATTACTACTATAACGATAGTATTTATCGATTAATGTCGGTTATTAAGCCGGGGCTTGTTTCGGGAGATGTCGCTCCAACGCATACTTCCGGAATTGCTAACGACGGGAAAGTGGATTGGCTATGGTTAGGGTCATCAACTTCGAGTTTTGATCAGCAAGGCACTGCATGGCCCCGAAAAATGTCTGACGTAATTACTGCGATGAAGGGGTTTAGTGCGATGCGCACCAGCATAGTAGAGCTCGAGGGTTTTGCTGAATTTCAAGCCTTTTCTGCGGCATCTGCAACGGACGTATCGGCATTTAGCGCACCGTCTGGCGCATCAAATCAATTTGATGCAAGAGCGAACTTCTTACTTGGAAACATAGGGTCGATGTCGCCAGCTAGAAATTTGCGCAATGCGAGTAGTGCGCGCAATAAAGTCTAGCCTTTTATCATATGTATCACATGCCAATATTGCGGAAGGGTTCTTATGTCCGTGTCCCCCTTTAGATCAACTGTGAAATCTCTAAAAAATCCAAGTCTTCAGGAAGATCCTGGAGCTGATGCGTATGTAATGAGCTCTCAAGTCAATCCTCCTTTGATGGTGCGCATTTCAAAAAGAGCAATTGATGTTTGCGGGGCGACTATATTTTTTGTGCTTTTTGGTTGGTTGTATATATTCCTATGGTGTGCGGTAGTGCTAACTTCTTCAGGTCCTGGAATATATTCGCAACCTCGCTTTGGTAAGAGCGGAAAAGTCTTTAAATTCTATAAGTTCAGGTCAATGTTGCCGAACTCGGAAGCGCTTCTTCAGCAACATTTAGCTGAAAACGAAAGTGCACGCATGGAGTGGAGCGAATTTCAGAAGTTGGATAAAGATCCACGGATCACCAGTTTTGGACGATTTATCAGAAAAGCAAGTCTCGATGAGCTACCGCAATTTTGGAATGTTCTGATTGGAGATATGAGTTTGATCGGTCCGCGACCGTGCATGATGAATCAAAAAACTCTGTACGACGATAAGTGGATTTATTATTGTGCAGTGAGGCCGGGTATTACCGGTTTATGGCAGGTGAGCGGAAGGAATCAGCTTAGTTACGCGAGGCGGGTTGAACTCGACGTCGATTACGTGCGTAATTTGTCAGTGATTTCCGATATAAAGATTGCATTTAAGACAGTTTCGGTGGTACTCACTGGACACGGTTCACGTTAGTAGAGGTTCGAGAGATATGCGTATTGCGCACGTGCTGGAAGTATGGACAGGCGGAATTTCCACCTATGTCGCGCCGCTTGCACTTCATCAGCTTGCAAACGGGCATGATGTTTTTTTTGTTGTGCCAGATCAGTTTGTGGATGAGCTGCGCGAACGGGGCTTTGCGGCGTCTTCTTACAGATCGAGTAGAAAGCCACGAGGGGTGTGGTCTGCAACTATCGCAGTGAAAGAAATTTTAGCTGAGAGAAAGCCTGATGTAATAGTTGCGCACAGCACCTTTGCTGGAATATATACGCGATTATTAGGCGATGAGCTTTCAAAAAAGGTTTGCTACATTCCGCATGGATGGAGCTTTCTAAAACGCGACTCGAGCCTTTTATCTAGGAAATGTTTCAAACTCGTAGAGTCATTTTTAAGTAAAAGGGGCCGCAAGGTAATTTGCATGTCTGCGCAAGAGATGCACGAGGCACGTCGCGCGCACATCCCTGTGCAAAAATGTAAACTTATTTATACAGGTATTGCTGATAAATCTGCTGCCTTAGAGAGAGAAATTAACGGCTCACCAAGTAAATTGAAGATCGGGTACTTTGGGCGCTTGGATTATCAAAAAGGATACGACGTTCTAGTTAACGCCTCACATAAATTCAGTTCCCAAGTTGAAGTCCACGTATTTGGCGACGTTTACTATGGCTCAAAAAGCGTCAAGTCTGGAAATAACTTTATTCATCATGGATGGCTCAAGGCTTCAGAAGTTGATTCGGCAATGCGCGCAGTCGACGTCGTGATCATTCCTTCTAGATGGGAAGGGTTTTCTTTGACGCCGTTAGAGGCTATGCGAGCTGCAAAGATGGTGATAGTTACCGGTGATTCATCGCTATCAGAAGTTGTTATAAATAATTTTAACGGGCGGATAGTGCCATTTTTGAGTGAAGATTACATTTCTGACGTTGTAAATAGCCTGACCCCGAAAGCCTGTCAAATACTAGGAAGTAACGGTCGTCGCGTATTCGAACAATGTTTTACCGAAGCGAGATTTCATTCGCTTATGGATGATGCTCTTAATGTCTAATTTATATCTCTTGCATGCGTACAGCCCCAGCAATTCCGGTGATGGAACTCTTGTTCAGGAGAGTGTAGATCTCGCGAGATCAACCGGATATTTAGGAAAGATAACCATAGTTGCGCTAGATGTTGACGGGTTTGAGCGGATGCTGGCTGGTCAGCCACACCTACATGTCATCTCCTTGCCAGGCTTTTTCAAACATATGATCGTTGCGATGTTTAGTCGTGACGAGTATGTTTTTCTTGGGGTGGGCGGGGGATATTTGAGAAGTTCAAACTTACAAGAGGGGTTGAAAACTTTTGTGGCACACGGCTCTCAGTTGTTTCTATCGTCGTTGCCTCGGAAAGTAGAACGTATCTATCTCCCCCAGAGCATTGGCCCCTTGAAAGGCCTCTTTGGCATGTTGCTGTCGCGTTTGTTGGTTGGTGTAGATACTATCTTGGCTAGAGACGATAAAACTTTAATAGAGCTAAAAGAACGTAATAGGAAGCTTAATGTCGTTAGAGCAAATGATTTGGTTGCTCGGCGTATATTGGCTGACTTTGAGTCGAATCCGCGTTTCAATCCCGAAAAAGTAGCTTTAGTTCTGAGAGATCTTCCTTCGCACAAAGTTGCAGCGGATTACGGCGAAAAGTTAAGACGCCTGTATGATTTATTGGGTGTTCCGACACTTCTTATTCAATCTGAAGGCCGAGGAAATGACGATGTAGCATTCTATAAGAATCTATTTCCAGGGGTTCCAACTTTTCCTGCCCGAAGTTTTTTAAGCCAGACGCCGTGTATTGTGGTATCCGTTCGACTGCATGGAAGTCTTGAAGCTATACACCAGGGATCGCCAAGTGTACATCTTTCATATGAGCGTAAGGGGTTCGCCGCGTTTGAAGACTTAGGGCTGCTCAAATATTGTGACGACAGTTCCTCCTTCGTACCAGAGGATATAGCAAAGCGAGTCGATGAGATTAAGAGCTCTCCAGAAACGTATTGGGCTCTGATTGGAAATGCAGCATTGTCGCATATCGACAATACCAAGGATTGCGTTGCATATGCATTAAGGCGGAAAGCGTGAAACTGACCTTCATTATGGACGGAAATTTCTCGGAGTGTAATGGGCGAGTTATAAGTCCGCACATGCATTACGAGGCTTTTGCAGGGAGGTTTGCCAGATCCTTTGATGCTATAGAAATAGTGGGTAGGGCATTTCCGGCATCACAGGCTAGAGGATTGGCGGTTGAGGGCAATGGAGTGCGATTTACGCGGTTACCGAATTACCGCGGCGCAATAGGTCTATTGCGGTCGATTCCTGCAATCTTCCGTTCATTGCGTAAGGCAGTTTCTCAAGCTGAAGTGATTGTTTTGCGTTTCCCCGGCAACATCGCTATTGTCGCGTTATTGATTTGCCTTACATCGCGTAGAAGATTCACCGTTGAAGTCGTTGCAGATCCGGTCGAGTATTTTAGGAAAGGGGCGTCAAACCATCCGTTGCGGACAGTTTCGCGCTTCGTACATAAATTTTTCACTAAGTACGCAGCGAAGAACGCGGAGGTGGTTCGATATGTGACTCATAAGTATCTGCAGGAAAAATATCCTCCCGGTCGTGCCGAAGTTGCGTTTGGGTTCACGGATGTTTATCTTCCTGTAAAGAGTTGTGGCCTTGAACAAAAAATTGCGAGGGATGTGCCGTTGTTGATTAATGTGGCAATGATGCACAACTCCAGCAAAGGCCATGCAGATCTTATGCAAGCCGTGGCATTATTGAAGAGGGAAGGGGTCATTTGTCGCCTACAGCTTATTGGTGATGGTCGTCTTAGGCCCGAGCTCGAAAAGTTGGCAGAAGCGCTAAGTATTTCCGAATTGGTCGTTTTCAGCGGAGTTGTCGCGCCGTCCGAAAAGGTGTGGCGTGAACTCGGTAACGCAGATCTTTTTGTACTGCCTTCATATCAGGAGGGTATGCCCCGGTCTTTGCTAGAGGCGCTGATGCTAGGCATTCCTGCGCTAACCTCGGACGTGGGTGGGATACCTGAGGTTATGGTTGCTAACCTGATGCTTGAAGCAGGAAACGTCTCAGAGATCGCGGCAAAAATAAAGTACGCCTTATCGCCCAATAGCCGCTCGTTGCATGAAGAATGTTTTGGCCATGCGTCTTATTATTGTATAGATCATGTCGAGAATGAGTTCCCCAGATATATTGCTAAGCTTAAGGAGAATTGGCCCTCTACTGTTCAGGTGCGGCCTTGAGCGCGAAGACCTTATTCAACAAGCTTTTTAAAGGTGGGATGCCTGCTATTATCGGCAGTGCATTTACAGCCATTGTCCCGCTATTGGGTCGATTCTATCTTCAGGACGATCATTATGCGATTTGGGCGCTTGCGGCTACGCTAACTACAATTTTCATTGTTTTCGATTTTGGAACTTCAGCGTTGGCAACAAAGCTTGCTGCTTCGGGCCAATTGACGCAACCGGTTTTCGTTCGCTTATGCATCATTGGCGTTTCTGCTATCTGTTCAATGGCAGGTATCGCTTGTCTTATTTGGCCATATTATCGGACAATAAGTGGGTTGACATCGGTTGGTATGCTTGGCGTGGTTTTTTTATTTGCATGTATTGCAATTGGAACCTGTCTTCGTTGCTTCGGGCTCGTCTCAGCAGCTGTTGCATTAGGGCGCGGTGAATTCAAAAGGCGCGGCAACATTTTCTTAATTGGCGCGTGCGTTCAGGCGAGTTGTACATTTCTTTTCCTCGAAATTGGTCTTGGGATATACAGTCTCGGGTATGCATTGATCTTGTCGGGAGCGTGTCAGGCGATATTTTGTACGATTGCACGCACGAAGTTTGATGCAGTAAAGGTAGATCAAGCTGAAGTCACGCATCTAATTTGGAATTTTGTAAAAACCAAGGGATTGATAACCCTTTTGGGTTTAATCACGACACAGCTGGACCGTTGGGCCCTTGGCATCGTCGCGTCCCCCAGTTTGTTGGCTCACTATGATTTGGTGAACAGAATCGCCACAATTCCTAAGGTTGCGCTGTTAGCGTTTGGTTCCGGATTAGTCGCCGCTGCGCATCATGCTCAATCTGATCGAGAATTGAAGAGTTTGTATCGTAGCTCTTTATCTCTCAATGTTGGCGCATCAGTGGCGTGCGCAATAGCTGCAGGTGGAATTTCATATTATTTGACCAGAAACGAAGGCTTCTTATGGCTCGTATTTGTGGTGACGATTGCGCAGTCGATTAATGGAATGACTATTGCGCCCACGATGATTCTTGCAGGAATTGGGCGCCCACAAGTTGAGCTGCATTATATAATTCCACTCACTTGTTTCTCTATGCTTGCTTACTTCATGGGTGTGTATTTGTCGAATGGCGTTGTATTGATCGTCGGATGGTCTGTAAGTATGGTTGTTCTTTCCATGTGGTTTTTGTATCTGAGCGGCAAATACATTGTCAAAAGGGCTTAAGCATGTTCTCTAGGTTTCTAGCTTTAATTAGTGCGCGCAGAGCGCGAGAGCAGAATTTTGATAGATTAGTCGCTGCAGGTAGAGCGCACTTGGGGCGGCACAGTTATACAAAACCTAATGTAAGAACCTTTGGTTTTGATTCAGTTACCAAGCTTCGCATCGGTAATTTCTGCTCTATCGCTGGCGACGTGGTATTTCTGCTTGGCGGCAATCATCCTACAAATCGATTAACTACTTTTCCTATCAGAGACAAATTCCATCTCTCCGGCGCAGGGAGAGATGGATTTCCTTGTTCGAAAGGCGATATCGTTGTTGGAAATGACGTCTGGATCGGTTATGGTGCCACTATAGTTTCTGGTGTAACGATTGGACACGGGGCTGTTGTTGCTGCTGGTGCAGTTGTTGTAAAGGATGTTCCTCCTTTTGCTATCGTTGCTGGTTCGCCTGCAAAGGTAGTGCGTTTTCGTCTTAATGAAGATCAGATTGGGAAGGCTTTGCAACTTGCTTGGTGGGACTGGACCGATGAAAAAATCGCCAGTAACGTCCAATTGCTATGTGATTGGGATAGCGGTTCGCCTCATTTTTTGAGTGAAGTTAAAGAGTGATGATCATGAATTTATCCAGAATTCGTTAAGGCGTTTGATGCGTCGCTTTATTCGTTATTTGGTTGTCGTTTTATTTGTCATCGGAGCATGTGTTCCAGTTGACTTTGTGGAGTTGAGTCCTATTGTTTCACTCTTGACGAAGTTTTTCGTTGTGCTTGGTGGTGGAGTAGGCCTCGCTTTGGTCTGGCGTTTTGGTGGTAAAGATCTGTTTTTTAGCGTTCTGGCGATCTTTCTGGTTTTATTTTTAAATTCTTTGGCTTCTGGGCAAGTCGTCACCGTGGCTGCTTTTTTGGCGCCTATACTGGTTGGAATGGCATTGGCTGTTTGCGTTGGTGATTTGTTATTGATATTTCTTGTTGTTAGTATAGTTAACAGCGGAAGTTTGCTGGTTGATTACGCGGCGGGGGCTCATGTGGTCTCCGGGATATTCGGTGCGCCTTATCAGGTGGCATTTTTAGAAACTGTTTTCCGCGCGCGTGGTGTAGTGGGGCAAGCAGTTCCTGCTGCGTTGCTTGCATCGATAATATGCGTTTCTTCGTTTGTGGTACGTGTAGCACCTTTCCGAACCTTAAGGAAGCATAGGCGGATGCGAGCTGCAATACTGCTACTGACATTAGTTGCGGTGTATTGCGCTGGTACCAGATCTGCCCTGGTACTGTTGATTTTCGGTTTCGCTGTGATTTTTTGTTTTGACACAGCGTTTCGCAGCACGTTTTCGCTGGTTAAATTACTAGCGGTTGGAGTGTTTGCCGCCTTTGGTGTAGGGGTGTTTGCTTTCGATTTGATAGGTGTTGACGCGTTTGCTGGTATTCGTTTAATTGACTTTGCCGGTCTTAGTGACTCGGCATCTGTTGAGAATCGTAGGTATGCGGGTGTTATCTACGATGTTTGGACGCGGAATTGTGATGCAGGTTGTGCATTCTTGGGTTTCGGCGCAAGAAATTTACAGACGCAGCTGGATCAAGGGCTAGGTGTTTACGGCTTTACTACTGTGGACAACCTTTATATGAGTATGTTGTGGGATTTTGGCTTACTTGGGGTCGCGTTGTTTTTGGGCTTAATGTGGGTGCTATTTCAACGATTTAAGGTGTCGAGCCAATCGCCTCAGCGTTTTGTTGGAGTCATCGGAGTTTTCTTGATTATTGCCTCGGGTTTTGTTTTTGATTCGTTATATAATCGCGTAGTTTTGGTTTTTTTTGGTTTTTATTATTGTATTCTGGTCGCACCTCACGCAAACGCTAGGTTCAGAAGCCTGAGTTATCGTTAAATTAGAATGGTGGCGTATGCTAATCGATGTAGTTATAGTTTGTTTTAATTCTGATTCGACATTGTTGGAGCTGTGCATGGCTTCTGTGCGGAAGTCTGCGGCGTTCGCCAAGGTGCCCGTAAGGATTGTTTTGTTCGACAATGGCAGTTCGTCACCGCTAAATGATGATATTGTCGCCGGCAGCGATGTGAGGGTCATCCGAAGCGAACAGAATTTGGGTTTCGGCATGGCTGCAAACGCTGCTTTTCGAAGTTCAAATGGACAACAGGTTTTGTTTTTAAATCCTGATGCAGGTCTCGCAGATGCTGCACTATCATCGCTGGTTCGTGTGTCGTCTGTGAATCCGAGCGCGTTGTTGGTTGGATGGCTTGAAAAAGAGAACGGGTCTGTTCAAGTCGATGCGTTTATGCTCTGGATATTTTCAGTGTCGCGTTTGGTTAGGCGTAAAAATTACGCCGCTCAACTGACCCGCGATAGTGGTGAAGTCGTTAAGGTCCAGAAGGTTAGTGGTGGTGCGCTATTTGGCTACAGAGGTGTATTGGATAGATTTGGACCGTTCGACGAGCGTTTTTTCCTTTACGGTGAAGATGCTGATTTGTCTTTGAGGGCGAGTAAGGCGGGTGTTGAGCTGCTGGCTGTACGTTCGGCTAAAGTAGTGCACGTAGGCGCTGCGTCGCAGAAGACTTACGGTGTTTTAGTTGAGAAAGCAAGGTCCGATGCTGCTATACGTCTGGGCGCGTATCACTTAAATTTCTTCGCTAGTCTGGTTCAAAGGTTGGAGCTGGCTTTTATAACCGCGTTGGGTTTGCTTTTCTCGAGAACGTCGTCTTCGTCAAAACGGGCACGGTGGGCAAGAATGTCTGAAATTGCTCGTTGGGGTTTCGCTAGAGACTGTGATCGCTTTTCACCATGAAATTCAATAGGGCTTTGTCATGATCCTCGTCACCGGAGGCGCCGGCTTTATCGGCGCCAACTTCGTCCTCGACTGGCTGGCCCAGGGCACCTCTGGCACCTCTGGCTCCGCCGAGGCGGTC
>Ga0308159_1003957_pt1 | contig 14159 bp, 9 predicted proteins | sample PhyCR1_FD_201040 | JGI IMG/M metagenome (GOLD analysis project Ga0308159, IMG submission 201040) | Phyllosphere microbial communities from UC Gill Tract Community Farm, Albany, California, United States - DLSLC.R1 | ecosystem: Host-associated > Plants > Phyllosphere > Unclassified | place: USA... | reverse complement strand
TGGATCGCGAGGGGGAAGCCATTGCCTGGCACCTGCGCGAAGCCATCGGTGGTGACGACAGCCGCTACAAGCGGGTGGTGTTCAACGAAATCACCAAGAAAGCGATTCAGGAAGCCTTCTCCGAACCGGGCGAGCTGGACATTGATCGTGTCAACGCCCAGCAGGCGCGTCGCTTCCTCGACCGCGTCGTCGGCTACATGGTCTCACCGCTGCTGTGGGCGAAGATTGCCCGTGGCCTGTCCGCCGGTCGAGTGCAATCGGTTGCCGTGAAGCTGGTGGTCGAGCGTGAGCGAGAAATCCGTGCGTTCATTCCGGAAGAATATTGGGAAGTACACGCTGATCTCGGCACTGCGAAAGGCTCGACCGTGCGTTTCGAAGTGGCTCGCGAAAAAGGCGAAGCCTTCAAGCCGCTGAACGAAGCCCAGGCCATGGCCGCGCTGGAGAAGCTCAAGGCTTCCAGCTACAGCATCGTCAAGCGTGAAGACAAGCCGACCAGCAGCAAGCCATCGGCACCGTTCATCACGTCGACCTTGCAGCAGGCTGCGAGTAACCGTCTCGGTTTCGGCGTGAAGAAAACCATGATGATGGCCCAGCGTCTCTACGAAGCCGGCTACATCACTTACATGCGTACCGACTCGACCAATCTCTCGGCCGACGCCGTGGCGATGGCGCGCACTTACATCGAAGACGAATTCGGCAAGAAGTACCTGCCGGAGACACCGAACGTTTACAGCAGCAAAGAAGGCGCGCAAGAAGCACACGAAGCGATTCGTCCGTCTGACGCCAATACCACGCCAAGCAAGCTGGCAGGCATGGAGCGTGATGCTGAGCGTCTGTATGAGCTGATCTGGCGACAGTTCCTCGCCTGCCAGATGCTGCCGGCGCAATACCTGTCGACCACGGTCAGCGTCGGCGCTGGCGACTTCGAGCTGCGTGCCAAGGGCCGTATCCTCAAGTTCGATGGCTACACCCGCGTCATGCCGCAAATTGCCAAGCCTGGCGATGATGACGTGCTGCCTGACATGGCGCAGGGCGATGTGATGAAGCTGATCAAGCTTGATCCGTCGCAGCATTTTACCAAGCCACCGGCGCGTTACTCCGAAGCCAGTCTGGTCAAGGAAATGGAAAAACGCGGCATCGGTCGTCCTTCGACTTACGCTGCGATCATTTCGACTATCCAGGATCGCGGTTATGTAACGCTGCACAACCGTCGTTTCTATTCTGAAAAGATGGGCGACATTGTCACCGAGCGTCTGTCTGAAAGTTTCTCTAATCTCATGGACTACGGCTTTACCGCCGGCATGGAAGAGAACCTTGATGATGTGGCGCAGGGCGAGCGCGACTGGAAAAACGTGCTGGACGAGTTTTATGGCGACTTCAAGAAGAAACTCGAAGTAGCAGAGAACCCGGAAAGCGGCATGCGCGCTAACCAGCCGGTCATGACTGATATTCCGTGCACCACTTGCGGTCGTCCGATGCAGATTCGTACTGCCTCGACCGGCGTGTTCCTTGGTTGCTCGGGCTACAGCCTGCCGCCGAAAGAACGCTGCAAGGCGACGGTCAATCTGGTGCCGGGCGATGAAATCGCAGCGGACGACGAGGGCGAATCGGAATCGCTGGTACTGCGTGGCAAGCATCGCTGCCCGATCTGCAGCACGGCGATGGACGCCTACCTGCTGGACGAAAAGCGCAAGTTGCACATCTGCGGCAACAACCCGGATTGCGCCGGTTACGAAATCGAAGAAGGCAGCTATCGCATCAAGGGCTACGAAGGTCCGAGTCTGGAATGCGACAAGTGCGGAAGCGAGATGCAGCTCAAAACCGGCCGTTTCGGCAAGTTTTTCGGCTGCACCAACCCTGAGTGCAAAAACACCCGCAAGCTGCTGAAGAGCGGTGATGCGGCGCCGCCGAAGATGGATCCGGTGAAGATGCCTGAGCTGAAATGCGAAAAGGTCAACGACACCTACATCCTTCGCGATGGCGCCTCCGGCCTGTTCCTGGCGGCCAGTCAGTTCCCGAAAAACCGCGAGACCCGTGCTCCGTTGGTGATCGAGATTCTGCCGCACAAGGACGAGATCGATCCGAAGTACCACTTCCTGTGTGAAGCTCCGCAAAAGGATCCTGATGGTCTGCCGGCGGTCATCCGCTACAGCCGCAAGACCAAGGAGCAATACGTGCAGACCGAAGTCGACGGCAAGCCGACTGGCTGGAAGGCGTATTACGACGGTGGCAAGTGGACAGTTGAAGACAAGCGCAGCGCGAAAGCCAAGGCTGAGTAAGCGTTAGTCTGAGCAGCGAAAAGGCCGCATGAAACCATAAGGATTTCATGCGGCCTTTTTGTTTTGCTTGCAGTGGTATCGGCTCATCCACGACACTGTTCGGCCTGTGTGAAGCAATTATTTCGTTGTGGAGGCTGCCGTCATGGCCCACGAACTCTATACCCGTACCAACCAGAAGATCTATTTCGCCGGCCTGTCACTGGAAGCTTTGGCTCGTGCTGAAGAGGGGCGGGCGATGAATTCTCTGGCGCTGATCCAGGCCGGGCGTGAGTCAGCGTTGTTCCACCTCTATGGCGCACTGCTGGGTTTGTGTCATGAGATTGCCGGCTTTTACCGTCTGCCGCAGGCCCATACGCCGAGGGCGGAAGAGTTGCTGAAGCGGGAAGTGCTGGAATCGATAGCGATCCCGGAGCTGGCGGAAATGGTCGAGCTGGCCGGGAACCCGGAAACCTGGCTAGCCAAATTGTTGGCGGCGCACGCGGCACTGTTTCAGCCGCCGAAGGTGCCACACAAACCGAAAGGCGACGTGACACAGCCGCTCATTCAAGCGATCAATCTTGATGAAGAACAAGCGCCAGAAGAATTGAATCGAGAAGAGCTAGAGAGCTGGCGACAAAACCTCAAGGGCTTGGCCATCAGATTCCGTGAAGGCTTGAACGAGTGCTGACGGGGTTTGATGCAGTGGTAATCTGAAACATGCTGCTGGTCAAGATCCCGAGCGGAGCTCGAATGATGTCTATATAATTGCTGCCTTTCGTGGAGAACAGACCTATATGCCAACGTCCTTTCTAGAAATTGTCGAGTTACCAGACGGCCGAATCGAACTGCGCAGGGCTGAGGACGAAGGTTCTCTGGTGACGCTGGATTTCTCCGAGGATGCCAAAGCGTTTCTGCAGGGTCAGCACGTTGAAATCGCCAAAGCGATGTTGAGCGTTGGCGTGCAAATGGCAGGTCGTATGGTTGAGGGCGAATTTGATAAGGAAGAAGGGCCGCGAGTTCTTCATTGACCCACGCTTTGGCCCTGTTTCAATCGATTGCGCTATAGATCCGCTTCTCTGTCCTTGGAGAAGCTCTACGCCTCACACAGCGCGCATTACCAGGTAATTAACCCAAACGAATGTTCAGACTCTGAGCTTCGCCTGTACGTGCGGCGCTGATCAGTTGTTGTCGTGAATTGGCATTTAATGGGTTGAGCCAGGTCACTACGGTATGGCTGCGCCCCAGGCGCAACGCTTCGCACGCTAGTTGCTGAGCACTCTGCGTACCACGCGGTTGCAGCAGCAGGATGCGTTCGCGGTTCAGACCCGCATCGCGCAGCCAGGTTTGCGTCAGGCTGGTGGGTGGTGCGATCAGTGTCAGCCAGCGAGCGTCCTGATCATCACTCAGCTCACGCAGAATCGGCGCCAACAGGTTCAGGCAGTTCCCGGCGGCACCACGCAGTGACAGCTCACTGAAAGCATCGGGTTTGGCGTTCCAGTCTCGCTCGACCACTTCTTTCAGAGTCGGCGCCATAGGCTGCGCCAGAAACGCTTCGAATAAAGGCAGTTGTGTTTGCTGAGGTGTATGTGGGAACTGCATGGAGCCTCCTTTAGCGGCGAATGACGCCGACACTCAAGCCTTCAATCACCAGTTCCTGATCTTTCAGGTCGACTTCGATAGGGGCGAACTCGGGGTTTTCGGCGATCAGCCAGACTTTGCTGCCTTCTCGTTTGAAGCGCTTGACCGTCACTTCATCGCCGATACGGGCAACCACGACCTGGCCGTTACGTGCTTCACGAGTGGTATGGACTGCCAGCAGGTCGCCGTCGAAAATGCCGATGTCCTTCATGCTCATGCCGTGCACACGCAACAGGTAGTCGGCGCGAGGATGGAAGAAGGTCGGATTGATGTTGCAGGACTCTTCGATGTGCTGCTGGGCCAGGATTGGCGCGCCGGCGGCCACTCGGCCAATGATCGGCAGGGTGGAATCGTCGGCCTTGGCTTCGAAGCCAGGAATACGAATGCCGCGGGAAGCGCCCGGGGTCATCTCGATCGCGCCTTTGCGGGCCAGGGCCTTGAGATGTTCTTCCGCCGCGTTTGGCGATTTGAAACCCAGTTCCTGAGCGATTTCCGCACGGGTGGGCGGATAGCCGTTGTCTTCGAGGCAACGTTTGATGAAGGCAAGAATCTCGGCTTGGCGTGGCGTCAGCTTTAGCATATTGATCGCTCTGTCTTTTTATACAGTGACTGGGATTATATACAGTGAAGCGGTCTTGGCAATGGGCGTTTTTTTGCCGCCCGCCGAGCGGTCGCGAAGGGCGCTTATTAATGCTGGCGCCTTGTGTGGTTAAATAGCTGACCGACCATTCCCAAAACGAACCGGCAGGCTTGACAAGGCACAGGCTGAAACGTATGTTTCAAACAAGTGTTTGTCAGGCGGAGTTGCCATGGCCCAGTCGGAAACCGTTGAACGCATTCTTGATGCTGCCGAGCAGTTGTTCGCGGAGAAAGGATTCGCTGAAACCTCATTGCGTTTGATCACCAGCAAGGCTGGCGTCAATCTGGCTGCGGTGAATTATCACTTCGGCTCGAAAAAGGCGCTGATCCAGGCGGTGTTTTCGCGTTTTCTCGGACCGTTTTGCGTCAGTCTTGACAAAGAGCTGGAGCGCCGCCAGGCCAAGCCGGAAAACAAGCCGACGCTTGAAGAGCTGCTGGAAATCCTCGTCGAGCAAGCGCTCGTCGTCCAGCCTCGCAGCGGTAACGATCTGTCGATCTTCATGCGCTTGCTCGGCCTCGCGTTCAGTCAGAGCCAGGGCCACTTGCGGCGTTATCTGGAAGACATGTACGGCAAGGTGTTCCGCCGCTACATGCTGCTGGTCAACGAGGCGGCGCCGCGCATTCCACCAATCGAGCTGTTCTGGCGCGTGCACTTCATGCTCGGCGCTGCAGCGTTCAGCATGTCCGGGATCAAAGCCTTGCGCGCGATTGCCGAGACCGATTTCGGCGTCAATACCTCCATCGAGCAAGTCATGCGCCTGATGGTGCCTTTCCTCGCGGCCGGCATGCGCGCCGAGACCGGCGTTACTGATACCGCAATGGCCAGCGCGCAATTGCGGCCGCGCAGCAAGTCCACGCCGGTCGCCGCCAAGGTTTGACCGCGCACGGGTGGGCGCGGCAGCTGGTATCCGCTAAGCTATCCGGCCATGCCGACTCTCGTACTGAACCCGATCTGCATGAATTCTGTTGGCCGTCCCGGCACTGCCCGCGGTAGCGAATACAGGCGGATCGGGTTTTTCGTTTTCAAGGAATCTCTATGACTGCTGGCCTGCAAGGCTCGTTGATGGTGGACGTCGCCGGTACCTGGCTGACGGCCGAAGATCGCCAATTGTTGCGTCAGCCCGAAGTGGGCGGCCTGATCATTTTTGCCCGTAACATCGAGCATCCACGCCAGGTGCGCGAACTCAGCGCCGCTATCCGCGCGATTCGTCCGGATCTGTTGCTGGCAGTGGACCAGGAAGGCGGGCGCGTGCAGCGCTTGCGTCAGGGATTTGTTCGTCTGCCGGCCATGCGCGCCATTGCCGATAACCCGAATGCAGAGTATCTCGCCGAGCAGTGCGGCTGGATCATGGCTACCGAAGTACTGGCGGTCGGGCTCGACCTGAGTTTCGCCCCGGTGCTGGATCTGGACTATCAGCGCAGCGCCGTGGTCGGCACCCGTTCTTTCGAAGGGGATCCTGGGCGCGCAGCCTTGCTCGCCGGCGCATTCATTCGCGGCATGAACAGCGCTGGCATGGCCGCCACCGGCAAACATTTCCCAGGCCATGGCTGGGCCGAAGCCGACTCCCACGTGGCGATCCCGAACGACGAACGCAGTCTCGACGAGATCCGCGCCAACGATCTCGTGCCCTTCGCCAGACTCAGTCAACAACTGGCCGCCGTTATGCCGGCCCACGTCATCTATCCGCAAGTCGATTCACAGCCCGCCGGTTTTTCCCGACGCTGGCTGCAGGACATCCTGCGCGGCGAATTGCAGTTCGATGGCGTGATCTTCAGCGATGATCTGTCGATGGCCGGCGCCCACGTGGTCGGCGACGCTGCCAGCCGTATCGAAGCCGCACTCACTGCGGGCTGCGATATGGGGCTGGTGTGCAACGATCGCGCCGCTGCCGAACTGGCGCTAAGCGCGGCGCAGCGCATGAAGGTCAAGCCTTCCGCGCGCATCGCGAAGATGCGCGGTCAGGCCTTTGCCAGCACTGATTATCGTCAGGACCCGCGTTGGCTCACCGCCCTCGGCGCGCTCAAAGACGCTCAACTGATCGATTAAGGATTTTTCGTTATGACCGTTTACGCAATCATCGGTGGCACTGGCCTGACTCAGCTCGAAGGCCTGAGCATTCGCCAATCGCTGGCAGTCGACACCCCGTACGGCGCGCCTTCGGCCGAGGTGCAGGTTGGTGAGTACGCCGGCAAGGAAGTGCTGTTCCTCGCCCGTCACGGTCACCCGCATCGTTACCCGCCGCACAAGGTCAATTACCGCGCCAACCTCTGGGCGCTCAAGCAGGCGGGTGCCGAAGCGATCATCGCGGTGAATGCGGTGGGCGGGATTCACCCGGCCATGGGTACCGGGCATTTTTGCGTGCCGCACCAGATGGTCGACTACACCAGCGGGCGCGAACACACTTATTTCGCCGATGATCTGGAACACGTCACCCACATCGATTTCAGCTTTCCCTACAGCGAGCCGTTGCGCCAGCAACTGATTGCCGCGGTCGCCGCCGAAGGCTGCGAATACAGCGATCAAGGCGTGTACGCCTGCACCCAGGGCCCGCGTCTGGAAACGGTCGCCGAGATCGTGCGACTGGAGCGTGATGGCTGCGACATCGTTGGCATGACCGGCATGCCGGAAGCCGCGCTGGCCCGGGAGTTGGATCTGGATTACGCCTGCCTGGCGCTGGTGGTGAATCCAGCCGCGGGCAAGACCACAGAAGTGATCACCATGGCCGAAATCGAGCAGGCACTGCACGATGGCATGGGCAAGGTAAAATCAACGCTGGCGCGGGTGCTGGCCTGCTAATCACAGCGCCTGAGCATTCTCATCGAGCGGCTTGAAGGTCGCGCCCACATTGGGTCTCCAGTGCATCTGGATTCACTGTGGGAGCGCCTGGCCACGAAAACAATCACACCAGCAGCGCCAGTCTCAGCGCTTGTCGACCTTGTCCGGCAGCGGCGCAAACAGCGCTTCAATATCATCGCTCTGCAACTTCCAGTCCCCGGCTTTGCGTCCATCCAGCACGCCCGCTGCAAGGTCGGACTTTTCCTTCTGCAGGTGCTGAATCTTTTCTTCCACCGTACCCCGGGCAATCATCTTGTACACGAACACCGGTTTTTCCTGGCCGATGCGATAGGCGCGGTCAGTCGCCTGATTCTCGGTCGCAGGGTTCCACCACGGGTCGTAGTGAATCACGGTATCGGCTTCGGTCAGGTTCAAGCCGACGCCGCCAGCCTTCAGACTGATCAGAAAGATCTGACGCTTGCCGCTCTGGAATTCCTTCACCGGTGTGCGCCGGTCACGGGTCTGGCCAGTGAGCAGGGCGTACGCGATCTTGCGTTTTTTCAATTCCTCTTCGATCAATGACAGCATCGAAGTGAATTGCGAGAACAGCAGGATTCGCCGGCCTTCTTCGAACAGTTCCTCAAGCATTTCCATCAGGCTGTCGAGTTTGCCCGAGGTGCTGCCGCGCGCGGGCAGGGTGGCGTCGTTGACCAGGCGCAGATCGCAGCAGACCTGGCGCAGCTTGAGCAGTGCCTCGAGAATGATGATCTGGCTGCGTGCCACACCTTTGCGGGTGATCTCGTCACGGACTTTCTTGTCCATCGCCAAACGCATGGTTTCGTACACGTCGCGTTGCGCTTCGTTGAGTTCGACCCAATGGATGATCTCGGTTTTCGGCGGCAGCTCAGTGGCGACCTGCTCTTTGGTGCGGCGCAGAAGAAACGGTTTTATCCGACCGTTGAGGTGTTGCAGTCTGACTTCACTGCCGCGCTTTTCGATCGGCACGCGGTAATCGGCATTGAAGCTTTTCACGTCGCCGAGCCAGCCCGGCAACAGAAAGTGAAACAGCGACCACAGCTCGCCCAAGTGGTTTTCCAGCGGTGTACCGCTGAGGCACAGACGCTGGCGCGCATTCAGCTCGCGCGCGGCCTGAGCGGCTTTACTGTTGGGGTTCTTGATGTATTGCGCTTCGTCCAACACCAATACGTGCAGCGGCTGCATGACCAGGCGTTCGACATCTTTGGGCAGCAGGGCGTAGGTGGTGAGGAGCAAGTCGAAGTCGGCCAGATTATCGAAATGTTTCTTGCGGCTGGCGCCATATAGGGCGAGCACTTTCAGTTGCGGGGTGAAATGCGCAGCCTCATCGAGCCAGTTGGGAATCAGGCTGGTCGGCATCACTACCATGCACGGACGATCGAGGCGTCCGGCGTTCTTCTCGCTGAGAATATGCGCCAGGGTCTGTAGGGTTTTGCCCAGGCCCATGTCATCCGCAAGAATCCCGCCGACTTCCAGTTGCCGCAGCGATTGCATCCAGCTCAAGCCTTCGAGCTGATAAGGGCGCAAAGTTGCATTCAGACCGTCTGGCGCTTGGGCGCTGAAGTCGCGAATGTCGCGCAAACGCTGGGCGAGCGTGCGGATCTGCTCGCCGCCTTCCCAAAGCAACGGCAGGCTTTCCAGCGAATTGAGCCGGGTGGCGTCAGCCTTGCTCAGGCGCAGGGTGGTTTCGCCCGGCTCCTGCAAATAGAACTCGCCCAGCGTCATCAATACCGGCTTCAAGCGGCCAAGCGGCAGCGCCACTTGCAACGGCCCATGCTCGCTGGTGCGTTGCGGAATGTTCACCAGAATCAGCTCGTCATCGCGACGACGGGCCAGGCGCTCCGGGTTGAGAATCTCGGCGTGCGAGCGCATCAGGTTCAGCAAAATCGGCAGCAGGCTCAGGCGTTCACCGTTGACGATGATGCCCAGTTCCAGATCGAACCAGTCGCGCTCCGGCGCCTGTTCGACCGTGGCGTACCAGTCGTCGACGGCGGTCAGGTCGAAGCCGAATTCCTCATCGATCTGCAACTCCCAGCCCTGGCTGCGCAACTTCGGCAGGTCATTGAGAGTGAAGGTCAGCCAGGCGCTGTCGTTGACCATTTCATACAGTTCGCCGGCGCTTTCCGGCAGCGCTTTGCTCTGCCGGGTGGCGATGCGGAAACCGAGGATGCGCAACTGTTCGCGGTAGGACTGTTCGACATCCGGGTGGCGTTTTATCCGCAGGGTCTGGGCTTCCTGACGGATCAGGATATCGCTGTGTTTTTGCCCGCTGACGTATTCGTCCAGATAGCTGAACGACAGCGCCGCGCGGTGTTGAATGTAGCGCTGCATCTTGCCGTTGCGCGGCTCGAAGGCGCTGAACTCGGCGCTCGCCAGCCACAGGCGCGGCACCGGTTGCACATTATCCACCAGTACCTGTGGCGGCGCTTTCGGGCTGCGGTTCTCCAGCACGGCCTGGAGTTTTTCCAGCAGTTCGGCATCTTTCGCGGCGGCGGGGTAGTCGAGGGTTTCCTGGATTTTCAGCAGCACCGCAGCGCAGTGTTTGCAGTTGCTGCGCACCGGGCAGGTGCAGGTGGCGTCGACCAGTAGCAGGGTGGCTTTGGCCGATTCGCGCAGATGGATGGTCTGCCGGTAAACGCTACCGCCAGAACCTTCGCAACTGGCGGTGATGGTCGCATCGCCGATCTGGGCGATGCGCACTCGATTCTCCAAAGCGTAGCGGCGGCCGCGCTCCAGACTCTGTTCTTTGAATCGGCTGACCCACGACGGGGCCAGCGGTTTGCTCAGGGGTGGCGGCATAAGGACTTCGATCAGTCCGGCACGACTTCAGGCGCTTCGCGAGGCGCTGGTGCGGTCAGGGAAGTGATCTTGATCAGCAACGCCAAGTGGCCGTTGTCGAGGTAGTTGAGCTGGCCGTTCTTGGTATGGCTGTCCTGACGCAGACGCTCACTGGCCGTCACCAGGCCATTGGCGTCGATCTGATTGACCCAGAAATCGGCGGTCACGTCGGTGAAACGGCCGAGTTTCATTTCCAGCGTGCCCTCGATGGGGAACTGGCCGAACTGTTCCTGACCTTCGCTCACTGCAACTTTCGCCGGCGCTTCGCCGAGGGTCTGCTGCCAGGCTTTGTGCATCAGCACGGTGTACTCGCCGCTGGCGGTGAGTTTGCTCACTACATCATTCAGCGCCGGCGTGCGCTGGCTGTCGTTGCCCAGACGCTGAGCGCCAGCCGCCCAGTCTTCCGGGGCGGCGCGGCTGACAATCGCTGGCACGGCATTCTGGCGCACCAGGATCATTTCGACCTGATAAGTGTCATCGGCAAACGCCGTCGGTGCTGCAAGTGCGAGCAACAAAGTCACAGAGCGAAACAGGCGCATTGGGCGTCCTTCAAGCGGATTTCGGGATGAGACGCTCAAACAGCGCCTCGACAGTATTGAAACGTTCTTCCGGACGCTCCATCGGCACCTGGAATTTGAACATCGTCGCGCCTTCGAACTTGTAGCGTTTGGGCTGCGTCTGAATCAGCTTGATCAGGGTCATCGGGTCAACCGGCGTCTGCGCTTCGAACTCAATGCGTCCGCCTTGTGGCCCTCCATCGACTTTCTTGATGCCAAGCTTTTCGGCCTGCAATTTCAACGCGGTGATCCGCACCAGGTTCTTGGTCGGCTCCGGCAGCAGGCCGAAACGGTCGATCATCTCGACCTGCAGATCCTTCAGACCTTCCTCGTCGGTGGCCGAGGCGATGCGTTTATACAGAATCAGCCGCGCATGGACATCCGGCAGATAATCTTCCGGAATCAGCGCCGGCACCCGCAGATTGACTTCGGGGCCGCCGCCAAGCGGTTGATCAAGGTTCGGCTGCTCGCCTTTGCGGATCGACTTCACGGCGCGCTCGAGCATTTCCATGTACAGCGTGAAGCCCACGGCCTGAATCTGCCCGCTCTGGCCGTCGCCGAGCAGTTCGCCCGCGCCACGAATTTCCAGGTCGTTGGTGGCCAGCACGAAACCGGCGCCGAGGTCCTGGGTATTGGCGATCGCCTCCAGACGTTTTTCCGCATCCGAGGTGATCTGCTGGCGCGGCGGCGTCAGCAGGTAGGCGTAAGCCTGGTGGTGGCTGCGGCCGACACGACCACGCAACTGGTGCAGCTGGGCCAGACCGAACTTGTCGGCGCGTTCGATGATGATGGTGTTGGCGCTCGGCACGTCGATGCCGGTCTCGATGATGGTCGAGGCGATCAGCACGTTGAAGCGCTTGTGGTAGAAGTCGCTCATCACCTGCTCGAGTTCACGTTCGCGCATCTGCCCGTGGCCGATACCGATGCGCGCTTCCGGCACCAGTTCGGCGAGGTCAGCGGCGCATTTCTCGATGGTCTTCACATCGTTGTGCAGGTAATAAACCTGACCGCCGCGCAGCAGTTCACGCAGCAGAGCCTCTTTGACCGTGCTCTTGTTCTGTTCCATGACGAAAGTGCGCACCGACAGGCGACGCGCCGGCGGCGTGGCGATGATCGACAGATCGCGCATCCCCGACACTGCCATGTTCAGCGTGCGCGGAATCGGCGTCGCGGTCAGGGTCAGAATGTCGACTTCGCTGCGCAGGGCCTTGAGCTGTTCTTTCTGGCGCACGCCAAAGCGGTGCTCTTCGTCGATGATCACCAGCCCGAGGTTTTTGATCTTCACGTCGTCGGACAGCAGCTTGTGCGTGCCGATGACAATGTCGATCTTGCCTTCCGCCAGATCGGCGATCGCCGCGGTGACTTCCTTGGCCGACTTGAAACGACTCATCACTTCCACGGTAACCGGCCAGTCGGCGAAGCGGTCGCGGAAACTGTTGTAGTGCTGCTGGGCGAGCAGGGTGGTCGGTACCAGAATCGCCACCTGACGCCCGCCGTGCACGGCGATGAACGCGGCGCGCATGGCCACTTCGGTCTTGCCGAAGCCAACGTCGCCGCAGACCAGACGATCCATCGGTTTCGGCGCGAGCATGTCTTCGCGCACGGCCTCGATGGTCGCTTGCTGATCCGGCGTTTCTTCGAACGGGAAACCTGCGCTGAAGGTTGCGTAATCGGCCTTCGGATCGGCGAAGGCATAACCTTCACGGGCGGCGCGACGGGCATAAATGTCGAGCAGTTCGGCCGCGACGTCGCGCACCTGTTCGGCGGCTTTGCGCTTGGCTTTTTGCCAGGTTTCCGAGCCGAGGCGGTGCAGCGGCGCGAGCGAATCGTCGCTGCCGGTGTAGCGCGCGATCAGGTGCAGGTTGGCCACCGGCACATAGAGCTTGGCGTTTTCGGCGTATTCGAGAGTGAGGAACTCTGCAGCCTGATTGTCGATTTCCAGGATCGTCAGGCCCAGATAGCGCCCGACACCGTGATCGATATGCACCACCGGTGCGCCTTCGCGCAGCTCGGTGAGGTTCTTGATCACCGCGTCATTGCTGACGTCGCTGCGTTTCTCACGACGGCGGCGTTGCATGACGCGCTGACCGAACAGCGGACTCTCCGCCACCAGCGCCAGCGCCGGGTCGTCGAGCACCAGGCCTTCGTCGAGCGGGGCGATGGTGATCGCCAGACGATCCTTGCTGGCGACGAAATCCGGCCAGCTATCGACGGTTTTCGGCCGCAGTTTCAGGCGTTCCAGCAGTTCCAGCAGGACTTCGCGACGCCCCGCCGATTCAGCGGTGAACAGCACGCGACCGGGGAATTCCTCGAGGAAGCCGGCCAGCGCCGCCAGCGGTTGCGTGGCCTTGGCTTCGATGGCCAGATCCGGCAGCGCGTGCGCCGGGAAGCGCTCACGGCCAACGCCGCTTTCAACGTCCTGTTGACTGGCAACAACCCGTGGCCAGTTCTTCAAGCGCGCGAAGCAGTCTTCTACCGGCAGGAACAACTCGGCCGGTGGCAATAAAGGACGCGAAGGATCGACGCGGCGTTCTTCGTAACGATTGCGCACGTCGTTCCAGAAATTTTCCGCCGCTTGCTCGATACCGGGCAGCGAGAACACTTGGGTGTCCTGGGGCAGATAATCGAACAGTGTCGAGGTTTCGTCGAAGAACAGCGGCAGGTAGTACTCAATGCCGGCCGGGGTGATGCCGCTGCTTAGATCCTGAAAGATCGGGCAGCGGCGGAAGTCGACGTCGAAGCGCTCGCGAAAGCGCGCCTTGAAGCGGGTGACTGCGTCTTTCTGCAATGGAAACTCGCGGGCCGGCAGCAGCTTGACCGACTCGACCTTGTCGATCGAACGCTGGGTTTCCGGATCGAAGGTGCGCAGGGTTTCGATTTCGTCATCGAACAGGTCGATGCGGTACGGCAGCTTGCTGCCCATCGGGAACAGGTCGATCAGCGCGCCGCGTACGGTGAACTCGCCGTGCTCATACACCGTGTCGACATAGCGATAGCCGCTGGCTTCGAGCCGCGCGCGCATTTGTTCGACGTCGAGTTTCTGGCCGATATCGAGCACCAGGCTGCTGCCAAGCAGGAATTTGGTTGGCGCCAGTCGGTGCAGGGCAGTGGTGATCGGTACCACAAGCACGCCGTGAGCCAGTTCTGGCAGGCGATAGAGGCTGGCGATGCGCTGGGAGATGATGTCCTGGTGCGGCGAGAACAGGTCGTAGGGCAGGGTTTCCCAGTCGGGGAAATGCAGCACGGGCAAATCCGGGGCGAAGAAGCTCAGCTCCTGTTCCAGCCGTTCGGCACTTTGGCTGTCGGCGGTCAGCAGCAGGGTAAAGCGCTTGGCAGCGCTGGCAGCCTCGGCAATCGCCAGGCTGAGGGCGGCACCGGGCAGATTGCCCCAGTGCTGTTTACCTGCCTCGGCAGGGA
>Ga0308159_1003956_pt1 | contig 14161 bp, 14 predicted proteins | sample PhyCR1_FD_201040 | JGI IMG/M metagenome (GOLD analysis project Ga0308159, IMG submission 201040) | Phyllosphere microbial communities from UC Gill Tract Community Farm, Albany, California, United States - DLSLC.R1 | ecosystem: Host-associated > Plants > Phyllosphere > Unclassified | place: USA... | reverse complement strand
TCATTTTTATGTGTACAAAACTATAGCGGAGCGTGTTAACCGGGCGTGAGGATGCTTAGGATAAAAAATGATTTTGATTATATTTCTCCTTCAGCAGGAAATATTAGTGTTTGATATCCTGACTTCGCCAATGCGTCACCCAAATTGAGTTTTCCAAAAGTCGTCTGAAAATAACAACTCAATTTCCTTTTGCCTTTCAGTAATAATCATTGTTTTGTTGATGGTTCTCCCACTTTGAGGCAATTTTATTTTTAGCGTAGTAATGGTTTTAGCGATTTCCAAGACTTTATCCACACTTATTTTATAGTGATTTTCATTTAATATGCGTTCAAGTTCTTTGTAGACTTTATAAGCAACAAAACAGATGCATACATGGGCTTCTATTCGTTTAGATGTGAAATGGAACATCGGTCTCATTTCAACCGTCCCTTTGGTAATTCTGAAAGCTCTTTCTACCTGCCATAAACTGCTATATTGATCATATACCTCTGCTGCAGGAAGGTCCGTATTGGTGATGTATCCTTTCAATCCATCCCATTTTGCATCCTCCTCAACATTGCTTTTGTCAATGCTCACCTGTACATCTTTTGATATCACCAGGAACTTGTTATAGCCACGCTTATTTATATTTTCCTTAGAAATGGTGCCTGCCCTAAAAGCTTTTTCCAGTCGACTAATTCCCTTGATCCTGTTATAAGCATCTTTTTTTGCACGCTTTTCCGAATAACCCACTATCAATCTACCTTGTCCAACGGTGGTCTCATTAAAACCACCTTCGATCTTCTGCTGGGAAAGTATCCAATCTTTTTGAACCTTATTTGCATTTTTTATCCTGGCACCTATGATATATTTATATCCATGTGCCTTTAGAAAATCTATATTCTTCTTATTTATAAGACCAGAATCAGCGACCAATACAAAATCATCCAGTTTGAAACGCCTTACAAAATCATCTACAATCGGAATCATTGTATGCCCTTCGTATTGCGTTCCATTGAACATCGAATATGATAATGGATAGCCATCCTGACTAACTAACAACCCTAAAACTATCTGTGGTTGACTATGCTTACCATCTTTGGAGAAGCCGGGTTCTCTGAAACCATCCCCGTAATCTGATTCAAAATATAGTGTGGTTACATCATAGAACATTAAACCGATCTTACCTCCAAGAATCTTTCTGGTATGCTCAACGCTGATTTTTTGAATAGATTCCTGCTGGGTATTATAGAGCTTGTCCATATATCGGTAAATTTTACCGAGCTGAAGATCCTCATCAAAATGTGATTTTAGATATTCAATGGTTGCGGATTTACTCATCGGTTGAGTTAATCTTGAGATAACCAGTTGTCTCAAGATATAATCATCTATAGTATCAAATCCTATAGATTCATAGACTCTATTTAATATGAGCTGAGCACCATTATGAAGGATATTTTCTATATTTGAGAGGAACAGATTGGTAACATATGCTTCCTCAGTATCCTGAGTATGCCGCCTAAATAAATCTTCTCCTTTCACCTGATTATCTGCCCAAACCTTAGCTTCATTATAGAAGCGGTCAATCTCCAAATTATCCCTTGATACACCGATGGTCTTAACTTCCTTAAATTTACCCTGGATCTTTACCGCTACAACGATGCTGGTAGTGCCAGAACGATTCTTTTTCTTTCGGACAAACATTCATAAATATAGCGCTTAATCGCTTTGCGTCACCCAAATTGGTGATGCGTTTTTTTGTAAATAGCAATGAATCAATTATTTATGAATTGACTGAAGAAATAGCGACAAAGTCAGGAAGAAGTGGCAATGTATTTTAACCCAAGCGATTTTAGCTCAGCTATCATTTCTGAAGTTAAGGCATCATTGTTAAATACCAGTAATGCTTCCTTTCCATTGGCAAAAGCAAGTGTATCTGCCGTTAAGCTGTTGGCAATAATCGTGATATCGTGCTTTTTGTAGTTGGCGAGTACCAACCATTCTTTTTCGTCGGGTTTTATATTATATGCTATAGCTTTCATACCTCATTTTTATGTGTACAAAACTATAGCGGAGCGTGTTAACCGGGCGTGAGGATGCTTAGGATAAAAAATGATTTTGATTATATTTCTCCTTCAGCAGGAAATATTAGTGTTTGATATTTCGAAGTTTTTCCATTGATAAAATATTGATGGCATTACCAGTTTTATCAATCAATTTTTCATCTTTAAAATCAGCCAGCATTCTGCTCACCGTTTCACTGGCGGTGCCCACTAAAGCAGCTAAGTCATCTCTTGATATTTTGATGGTACAACCGTCATTGATGGGTTGTGCAAACTTATCCGCCACCTGGAGCAGCGCATCAGCAACTCGTTTTCTAACTGATGAATAAGCCAGTTGAAGCATCTGTTTGCCTTTATCCTGCACACTTCCAGATAACAAAGCGATAAATATTTTCGATACCGCCTGATGATGGAGTAAATATTCCATAAAATCTAACTTCGGGATTTGAACGATTTCAGAATCAATTAATGTTGCGGCATTATCGGCGTAAAATTCGCCATTGCAAAGGGCTTCATAGCCAAAGAAATCGCCATCGTTATAAAGTGCTGAAGATAGTTCTCTTCCATCTTTAAACCTTTTATAAGTTTTGATCTGTCCTTTTACAACGTAATATAGGTGGCTGGGTTCATCATCCTCTACATAAATCACTTGTTTATTGGCCACTAATTTTGATTTCCCCTTTTTTATTAGTTCCTCCAAAATGGCTTGATTATCTCCGGCCTCGCCAGTAAAAGTACCCGATTGTTGCTTCTTTTTAAATCGACTTTCAATCGCTTTAAACAGTTCAACATCATCAAACGGTTTAGTTAAATAATCATCTGCGCCCATTTCCATACCCTTTCTCATATCTGCCCTTTCAGATTTCGCAGTGATAAAGATGAAAGGAATATTAGCTGTTTTTAGATTTTTGCTTAAAAGATAAAGTACCCCGTAACCATCTAGTTCCGGCATCATAATATCACATAAAATAATATCAGGATGATGCTGTAAAGCCATTTCTACACCCACTTTTCCATGTTTTGCCGTAATTGGCTGATAACCTGCTAACCCCAATACTTCTGCTGTTCCTTCGCGGATATCGTCGTTATCTTCTATGATCAGTACTTTTTTATTCATTTTGCTAATAAAATATTTTAAACAGTTTGGTTAAAGCTTAAAGTAAAGGTAGTGCCAATGTTTTGCTCGCTAATGCAATTCACGGTGCCGCCCATTAAACCAACGTAACGATTAACAATATTAAGGCCCAGGCCTGTACCTGGGATATCGCCGGTATTGTGTGCTCTAAAAAAAGGTTCAAACAAACTCTTTTGATCGGTCTCTGGAATACCAATTCCGTTATCTTTAACTTCGAGTATTAATTTGCCATCCACTAAACGGGTATTAAATTGAATTAATGTATCTGCACCAGAGTATTTTACGGCGTTAGAAATTAAGTTAATGACACAATTCCTCAGCAAATTAGGATCAAGAAAAACACTGGCCGTAATTCCCGTATGCTCATAAATAATGTGCTGGTTTTGCTTGGTCATCATTTGCATTTCTTCCGTAATTTCTTCAGCAAAGCTGATGATATTAAACCAGTTGGGATTCGCTTCAACCTTACCTGCCTCTAATCTTTCGAGCGATAGAAAGTCATTTAAGATGGTGGTTAAGTTATTAATGGAATTTTTAATTTTCGAGGTATGCTTTTCAACATTTGCGGTATCTTGTTTTTCAGTATACTTATCAATGAGCGAAGCTGACAGCTGAATGGCACTTAATGGCGTTCTGAATTCATGCGAAGCCATTGAAACAAATCTGGTTTTCAGCTGATTGAGTTCTTTTTCTTTTTGAAATAAAGCCCTCATGTTTTCTTTGGCCATCTCCAGTTCTGATACCAGTTTAACCAGGTCTTGTGTACGTTCTTTAATCTTAACTTCTAACTTTTCAGTGTACGTTTTAATCTGTTCTTCATTGGCTTTTTCCTTACTTAAATCATGAATAAAGCCTGTGTAAATTTTCCTGTCGCTAAATTTCACCTCACTAACACCTAAACGAAATGGAAAAACCGAACCATCTTTACGCTGGCCATGTACTTCTCTGCCAATACCGATAATATGTTTTTTACCTGTATCATGATAATTTTGAATATATCCATCATGCCTGGCTTTATCTGGCTGAGGCATTAAAACTGAAACATTTTTACCCACCAATTCTGCTCTCGAAAAACCAAAAAGTGCTAGTGCCGCCGGATTAAGGTGTTCAATGATTCCGCGATCATCTATCGTGATGATTCCATCGATGGCGTTTTCAATTATTGCATCTAAAAATTTTGATCTGTCCATGGAGTTGAGTCTGCCTGTATATTGGAGGTAAATATAAAAATTTAGCAGCGCATGTATTAGATTATGCTCAGTTGATTAAGTTTGAGTTGGGATATTTCCAATAAGTTAAAACATGCTGAAAGGTTGGGTAATTTTAAATCAGGTGCCTGAGCAAAAAGATTTTTATAATAGGTAATGCCTTCATTTAACTGTTTTTTAAAATTGGCGAGTTGCTTTCTTTTTTTATCGTTAAAGTGTAAAAGCTGGTCTTTTATTTCTGCCTGCAAGTAATCGATGTACAAATTCAACTCATTAATAAAAACATGTGGCCGATTGGTATTGGCCAGCAGGTTTGTTTTTCCATAAATGTGGCCTACCATGTCACCTAGTGTATAAGAATTGTTAAAATAAGCCAAATTCGGGCCCGGGCAGATGGAAACTGCCTTACTTTCTTTAGGTTTAATAATGTCACATTTAAGGTACGCTGAAGCGCACAAACCTTCACAGAGACAAACTTTTTCTGTTACCTTAGTTAATTCTGACTCATATTCCGCTAGTGATAATTCAGCAGATTGGAGCTGTTTAATTTTTAAGTGCTGATATTCCCTGGAAGCTGTACAAATCGGTTCTATGGTAAATTCGGTATTATTGCACAGGTATTTTTTAGTACAAGCGCTCCCAGGCCTACCTTTGTCTATCCGCTCCCTTCTTTGCACATCGGAAGTTGAATTTTTGAAATTGTTAAACCGTACCCCAAGTGGCGAAGAATTACTAAGGTAAAAATCTTCTTCCTTGGCTGCTGCTAAATAATCTAAAGTCCGTTGATCTACATTGGTAACTTCCGGCACAAGCAGAAAAGGACTTCCCCAGCCGGTGGTGCTTAACTGATAATGGTTTAAAAGAAAATCTTGCTCTTCTGCTGTACCAATTCCACCTTGAACGCTAACGCTTTGATCGGGTTTTTGATGAAGGTTGATTCCCTTCAGCGATAACACGCTTTGATAAGCGTTAAATAATTCATCTACCAACTGTGTCCTTTTAGTTTTAAACTCCTCTAAAATCGGACCTAACAAATATCCTTCCGTAGCAAAAGCATGGCCACCACAATTCAATCCAGATTCTATTCTAAATTCAGAAACCCAAACGCCTTTTTTTGCCAGAAATTTGGCTTGTATAGCTGCAGATCTAAAATCGCTTACCTTCAAAATAATCTTCTTTTTAAAGTGTGCATCGTCATCTGGCAAGAAATCAGAAAAATGTTCAATATAGCTATATAACCTGGGGTTCATTCCTGCCGAGAGAATAACGGCCGCATTTAAAGTGCTGTTTGCAAAACCTCTAAAGGCAGCCAGCGCATCGGTATTTTCATCACCGGTATAAGTGTCATTAACAAAATTCATTTTATCCACCTTTGCCATAATATTAACATCAGCAGCACCTATTTTCATCGCTTTCCTCAACACATCCTGAAAAATACGTTTGCTTTCTCCTTCAGGATACTCCATCATTAATTCATAGCCATGTTTTAACGGAGATGATTCCGGAAGAAGCTCGAAGTATTTACAAATTTCACTTCCAGGAATAAACCTGGACTGTTTTAACTGCTCAAATTGACTATTGATATTTTGATCTATAAAATTCAGATATGCAGTAATCCGTTTTGATCGATAATCAGCTTCTGTTTTAGGTATAGGGGAATAATGCTGTCCATTTTCGCTCAGGTGGTATGCCCTCATCCGTTCAATTAATTCATCATCAACTATTGATAATGTGGACGAAATCCCATAACGGGCTACTTTTAAAGGGGTGTCTATAGAATAGCCTAAGCCTAAAACAGGGATGTGAAAGGTGTGTGACATAAGTTGTTTATTGATCCCGCAAACCTATTAAAGTAGCACTATACCTGTTCAGACCTGGCTTACTTTAAAAAATGATAAAAGTCACTTTAACTATCCTGAACAGGTTAAACTTTATCCTCACCAGTTACGCAACATATTCCCTCGACTCAGGTGCATCTATTCGATAAATTGCTTCAATCGATTTTTCATCGATTGAAGCAAAGAAGGGAACTTAAAAACGCCAATGGAAGGATGACACCTCTATTGAGTGGATTGCTGAGAAGATTAATGTAATGATGAATATCATAATTGCTTCGGTAACTATCAATAATGAATGTGTTTAGACTACGGGATTGGTCAAACCAAAAACCTTTTATGTTCTATATAGCTCCTATAAAATTAATTAATATTCATGTTGGCCTCACTTGCTTTAAGATCCCCAGGCAAGCTGGCAATTTCGGATTTGTAGAGGGAGTCGCTGAGAAGATTGGCGAAATGATGCATACCCTCGCTTTGCTTTGGGGTGATAAATCGGTTGAATAAACAAAACCATTTACCTGAGGTGATGTTTAAAAGATGGATATGACTGTTTATCCCTTTAACTATTAGACATGAATTCAGGAAATATAACTTATTTAAACCTTAGAGAATTATCCCACGAGGATTACGTAATTACCGAGGGACAGGCAGATATTACGGGTTGGCCTGTAGTTGATGAAAGCCAAACATCTGTTGGAAAAGTGCGGGACTTGCTTTTTGATCCAGATCAAAATGCGGTTCGTTATATCATTGTTGATCTCAATGATAAACACACTGCAACGGAAGATAAAGCCATTCTGATACCTATTGGTTTCGCAAACCTAGGGGAAGATAAAAAGGAGGTAGTGATCCCGGTTTTGCATGAAGATCAGTACAATGCAATGCCACGCTACATTATAGGTGAGGTGACCAGAGATACGGAAATGCAAATCAGATCAGCAATTGGAAGTCCGGCGGCGTTACGCATAGAAGAAGAAATTCACGAGATTGACCATTCAGATTTTTATGCTCACCATCATTTCGATCGTGGAAACGTGATTTCAAGAAGGCAGGAAACTTCACCATCTGGTGTGATTTCTGATACGGCTATTGAAAACCGTAAAGAAGAACGACACACCATTCATCAGTTGATCGAACATGCGGAGGAAAATAAAGCTGTGCACGAGGATATCAAACCGGGCGGAGCAGCAGAACATGCAGATTTCACGGTCACTGCTGGACAAGGAATTTATACGATCTCGCCACAGGAGAACGGTACCTACCGCATTTTTCAAGGCGAAAACAAAATCGGCGTAATCTATGCAGAGCCAGGTCACGAAGGTACAAAATGGCGTACGATGGACCACCTGGATGAAAACCTGGTAAGCAGTTTAGGCCAATCCATTGCAGCGCACCACGGTTCAAATGCTGATCAGTAAAAATATTTGCGGGTAGCAAAGAGATCCGCCTTGGGGATCTGCTAATTAAAAGAACTCATCAATCATTATTGGTGAGTTCTTTGCGTTTAAGTGGGTCTAACTCCTCAGCCGTTATATTCGCTTGTGATCCTCGATTTACCTTTATATATGTCGATCTGCGCAATTAGCGGGTTCAATCAATTTATAAGTTATAAATACTTTAGGTATTCCAGGTACAACGCTACGCCTTTAGCGATATGGCTTTCATCAACCTGATGTTCCATTCCATAAAAAGCAAAAGCTGGCTGATAGTTAGCTTTTACATATTCAAAACTGAGTTCAAAGGGCCTGATCAGTTCGCTTAGTGGATATTTATAGATGCCAGAAGAACTTAACTCACTTTCTTCCACGCCTAATGATATCGCCAATGCTATCTTTTTTCCTTTCATTCGGTATCCACTTTTGCTGCCGTAGGCCCAGCCATGCGTAAGCACCTCATCGAGCCATTTCTTTAACAATGCAGGGCTATTAAACCAATAATAGGGGAACTGAAATACAATCTGATCATACTGTTCAATCAGGCGCTGCTCTGCTAAAACATCTAATTTTCCATCTGGATAAGCCTGATGCAACTGATGGATGGTATAACGTTCAGGAAATTTAGAGAGTTCCTCAATCCATCTTTTGTTGATGACGGATTCTGCGATATTGGGATGAGTGACGATGATTAATGTTTTCATTTCTTTTATTTTTTATGATGCTACAAAGTTATTGCCTAACCAAGTGTTTTGTATATTGCCTGCCAATTGTTAGGTACTATATAAAATGTAAGTAATGAGTGAGATCAAAGAAACATCAACTAACTTTGCCAATAAAACTGCCCTGGCGGACGAATGTCCCGAAGCCTACGCCTCGAATATAATCGGCGGCCAGTGGACTTTAGTGATTTGCTCCTGGTTATTGAGTGGAAAAATGAGGTTCGGCGAACTCCGGAAAAAATTACCTAACATTACAGAACGGATGTTAACCTTACAACTTCGAAAGCTGGAGGAGCATAAGATCATCAGCAGAACAATTTATGCCGAGGTTCCGCCCCGTGTAGAGTATGAACTCACTCCAATAGGTTATGCGCTAAAACCGGTGATCAAAGCCCTGGAAAGTTGGGGCGAGGAACATAGGGATTTATTAAACAACCAATTGTAAGTTCACCGATTACGGAAAATTCAAAACATCAATGGTGAGAGGACGAATTTCTTGGAGGAAGGTTTGTTTTCGAGATTTCTCCACTACGGTCGCGATGACGGATTGGTATGTCTGATGTCTGCTTATCGCTATAGCCAACTTGTTCTCCGGCATAGCAGATGATGGAAGGATAGACCGTTGAAACTTGTGCTCTTGCGTTAAATTACCAAGCACATGGCAACGCGTTCTGTTCCGAACCTACTTCGGAATATTTGCCTTGCCCCAATAAAATTTCAACCGGTATAGCTGACATCAGGTGCAAGCCTTGATTGTTTGCTTCTTTGTTATAAAGAACAAAGAAGGAGACCGCCGCCGATGAGGGGAAAGAGAAATTCAAGGTTTTAATACATTATTTGACACTTTAAGATCCCCAGTCGAGCGGAGGGTTAATTTCTTTCATAAAAATCAATATAAATGACGTTAACTTTATTGTGAGTGAGAAGTGAGCATACTCACAGTCGTATCATTAGTGTTCCAACCTGAAGCTGAGTTTTGTTTTAGGTACTCAGACTTTTAAGAAACAGGTAAAGCAGATCGATGTTTCAATACCTGGAGATAACGGTCGATTCGCCTTTTGTTTTGTTGTTGTAATAATGTTGGGTATAGGTTCATGATCAGGTTGACGAGCAGCATCACCACTGCGAACCAATATAGCCCCTGATACATTCTGAATAAGATGAAAGGCACCATAAATAAGAAAGCAAATAGGTGATTAAGTTCTGCTTTCATCATCTCCGCCCTGTACGCCCCTAGTTCGCTCACCTTTATTTTTTTAGCAAAGGATAGCTTTGGATTAAAATATTTAAAAAAGCTATGAATGATAATCCATTTAAAAGGTTGGATTCCAAGTACCGTATTGAGCTTCTCGTTGCTAAGGAAGTTGAGGCCGGAGAGTCGTTGCTGATAAAAATTCGTTTTGGAAAGCAGTGCGGTAATGATCATGCCAACAATCCAGGAGATAAAGGCAATAGATAAGCTGAAAGTGAAATACTTCGTCATGTATGGGAGAATCGTATTTTTTGGTTGGGTAAACAATCGAAAATAGTGAAAAATATATGATTCTTATTTTTTTGAAGGAAGTTGTTGCGTTTATTACTGTGAAGAGGGGTTTGCAAGTAGGAATTGGAAATTTCATTTGCTTTAACATCCCCCGCCTACGCGAGAAGGATGGAAGGGTTGGAAGGGGCGATTGATTGGAGGTGATGACGGATTTGGTGGAGAGGCGATTTGGTTTTGAGAGGTCTCGCTGCGGTAGAGATGACGAGTTGCTAGGGATGATCTCACTCATTGGAAGTTTTATTGATATACGAACACTTTTTCGTCGACAAATTACAGGTGTTGGTCTGATAGTTACTTAAGCTGGTATAATACACCACTTTTCCCTGCAACGTTTTCGGGGTGATGGCGTCTTATTATCAGAAAACATTAAGAAACTTAAAATATAAAGTCATGAAAAATTTAACAAAAACATTATTCGCAGTAGCATTAACAGCAGTAGTATTCACTTCATCAGCAATGAGCAGCTTCGCTATAGCGCCTATCAAAAAAGAAACAAAAGTAAACGCAGTTCCTACATTCAAAAGAATTTGGGTAAGTGGAAATGTGAAAATTAACTTAACACAGGGAAGCGCCACAAGCATTTTAGGCGGCGATGGTTACGATGCAATTAAAACGTCGGTAACGAGTGATGGCAGAACACTTTTCATCAACTCTTTAGAAAACAGTCAGGTTACGTTAAACATTACCGTTAAAGATTTGGAAAGAATCGAAGCCTACGGACAATCGGTAGTGCTAAGCACCAATAACCTTGACGTTAAAAACCTCCAGTTATTTTTGAATCAAAGCGCCACGGTAAAAATCAAAGCAACTGCCGGCAGTTTATACACAGTTGTTAAAGAAGACGCAGTACTAAAATTAAATGGTACAGCAGATCAAAGCACAATGGTTGCCAGTAATAACAAAAACGTTAACATTGATAAATTTGCCAGCAAACAATCTGCTTCTTACGCTTCGGAAGCGATTATGAACGCGGCACAAAATGCAATGGTTTTAGCAAAATAAGCGCTAATTATTTATAGGTAAGCAGCTGTCTGGAAATGGGTAGCTGTTTTTTTTTGCCCTTATTTTTTGGTTTAGAATTGTGGTAAATATTTAATAGATAAAAACTATACCTTTATGGTTTTAAATAGATTTTGATAATATTATTTTTTTTCTGGTTTTGTTGTCGGTGATGAATCGAAAATCTCCTTTGTTTTGCATACGTTTTTCGGGGTTTTGCAAACATTGATACCAGAACGTAAGCCTAATTTTGGTTATTCAAAAACATCAAAAAATGGAAATTAAAAAGATTAAATTAGGCAATCAAGGATTTGTTGTACCTCAAATTGGTTTGGGCTGTATGGGGATGACGGGTTTTGAAGATGCCAATATGTATGGAGCGGCAGATGAAACGGAAGCGATTGCTACCATTCACAAGTCGCTTGAAATGGGTGGCAATTTTCTAGATACTGCAGATTTGTACGGTCCCTTAAAGAACGAACAGCTTATTGCAAAAGCAATGGGAGAAAATCGGGATAAGTACATTATAGCCACTAAATTTGGCTGGGAAATTAATGAAGAGAATAAAGTAACGTGGGCTATTAACGGCAAGAAGGAATATGTGAAGATGGCGGTAGAACGATCTCTTAAAAACCTAAAAACTGATTATATCGATCTATATTATATGCATCGGTTAGATAAAAACACGCCAATTGAAGAAACTGTTGGTGCTATGAGTGAACTGGTTAAAGAAGGCAAGATAGGTTATATCGGTTTGTCAGAGGTATCTTCCGAAACGGTAAAAAGAGCACATGCTGTGCATCCAGTTACTGCCGTTCAAAGTGAATATTCTTTATTTGAGCGAACAGTGGAAGAGCGGGGCATCCTTCAAACATTAAAAGAACTAGGAATAGGCTTCGTGGCATATTCACCACTTGGTCGTGGCTTTTTATCGGGCGATATTAAAAAAATGAGCGATTTACCGGAAAACGATTTCAGAAGGGCAATTCCACGCTTTCAGGAAGCTCACTTCCATAAAAATATCGAATTGGTAGAAGCCATTGAAGCCTTAGCTAAAGACAAAAATGTAAGTGCTTCTCAATTAGCCATTGCCTGGATTATTAATAAAGGAATTGTTCCTATTCCCGGTACTAAAAGAAGAAAGTATTTGGAACAAAATATGGCTGCGGCGAGTATAGAATTAACACCTGCCGATGTAGCTACATTAGAAAGTATAGTGCCTCTTGGTACGGATACCGGCAAAGCTTACGACGAATTTAGTATGGGCTTGCTCGATTAATTTCACGGCTGCATCGTGATGCAGCCGTAATTCTTTATCCTTTTATTTGTAAATTACATCCATGAATGTCATAAATTCGATTTCACAATTTCACCGGTTATTATCGCTTCCGGAACCATTACACCCTTTAGTTAGCGTCATTAATCTGGATCAGGCGATTTTTTTGGAGGATGAAATCTGGAAAGGTTTTATCAATCGTTTTTATTGCGTGGCTTTGAAAAGAGGTGCTACCGGTAAAATAAGGTATGGGCAACAGCATTATGATTACGATAAAGGCGTGCTCAGTTTTACTGCTCCAAACCAGGTTCAGTATCTCGATTTGAATCAAATGGAATGCGTTTCGGGTTATTTGCTCATCTTCCATCCCGATTTTTTACTTCGCCATAGCCTGGCAAACACTATTCACCAATATGGCTTTTTTTCCTACGCGGTAAATGAGGCGCTTCATTTATCAGCAGAAGAAGAGGATAACCTAATCGCGATTTTAAACAAAATAAATAAAGAATGTGTGCATATTGATAAGCATACTCAAGAAATTATTCTCTCACAAATAGAGCTGCTTCTTAATTATTCAAACCGCTTTTACGAGCGGCAGTTTATTACCAGGAAAAATAACAGCCATGAATTGCTATCCAAATTCGAAAGGTTACTGGAAGATTATTTTGTGAAAAACCAGAACAATGGTTTATTAACGGTACAATATGTGGCGGGACAAATGAACCTTTCGCCCAATTATTTAAGCGATTTGTTGCGGGTGCATACCGGGCAAAATACACAACAACATATCCATGAAAAGTTAATTGAGAAAGCCAAAGAGAAACTTTCTACCACAAATTTATCGGTGAGTGAAATTGCTTACGATTTAGGTTTTGAGCATGCGCAATCGTTTAGCACCTTATTCAAAAAGAAAACCAATCTTTCTCCACTTGCTTTTAGGCAAGAATTTAACTAGCCGAAATTTAGTTGACTTCGATCTTTGCGGTAATTTCACTAAGCATTTTTTCGCTGAAATTATGATGGCCAGCTAGCCATTTGCTTACTTCTGCCACCTGCGTATCTACCAGTTGGGCAAAAGTTTCTGCATCTATTCCTTTCTCTATTAAGACCTCGCTTACCTTTCTGGCCGTGTTCTGGTTGATGCTGGTTAATCTTTCAATCGCCGGGTTTCCGTTTTCCTGTATCCAGTTAGATACCATATCTTCTTTTTCGGTATTCATTCCTTAACGTATCCTATTTTAATGTGGCGGCAAAGATATTGATTAGAAATTTAGGTGCAAAAAAATTGCGCCAGGCTTTGGAGTGCCCGCATTCATTATTTTTCAGGATCAAAACCTTTTGATTACACCGCTGTTTTATTTGCCGATACCTAACCAAATCGTAAACCAGTTTAGCTGATCATTCAATTAAAAACGATTACGTTAATTTGAGTAGGGGCAATACAAAACCAATCATCTTGCAAACACAACATAACCCTATGGAGAAGAAAAAGTCTTTCTTTCCTAAACTGATGCTTATCCTTTCTCTGGCAGTATTGCTTGGAGTAGAGGGCTACTTCGGTTTTAGGTTACATCAGCTTTCTGATCAGCAGGAGCGTATAAAGGAAGAATATTCCAATATCAACAACATCACCTACGGATTATTTTCTGTTCAAAAATGGAAAGATAATGTATCCAGAATTGTGCATCATCAGGTACGAAACCTGAAAATGACCAAAAAGCAGAAACGGGTTTTGCAACAGGAAGTGGAAAAGGTAATACTTGCTTTGATAGATAAGGCGGAGGCGCTGGTTAATAAACCTAAAAAAACCATCAGCGGTAAAATTCAAAAATTTGCCATCAAGAACTTTGTCAATTCTGATAGCATAAGGGCACAGGTACCTACTTTCGCCAGAAAAATCATTGCCGAGGTCGATGATCCTAAGAATAAAAAAGAGTTGAGTAAAATGGCCATTGGCGAATTTAA